>Ga0302314_10008636_pt1 | contig 18101 bp, 18 predicted proteins | sample III_Palsa_N2_3_FD_200533 | JGI IMG/M metagenome (GOLD analysis project Ga0302314, IMG submission 200533) | Peat permafrost microbial communities from Stordalen Mire near Abisko, Sweden - III_Palsa_N2_3 | ecosystem: Environmental > Terrestrial > Soil > Palsa > Peat permafrost | place: Sweden...
CGAGCTGGTGATCTGGATGGACACGCCGCGCCTCACCTGCGCGCGCCGGGTGATCCTGCGCACCGCCAGCGGCAAGCGGCGGCCGGATCTTGCCGCCGGTTGCGAGGAGAACATCTTCCGTGGCGACTTTCCCGAGTTCCTGGGCTTCACCTGGAATTTCGATCGCCGCAGTCGGGCCGGGATAGAAGGGTATCGGCTGACCCATGGCCCCGGCGTGCCGGTGGTGCGGCTTCGCCACCGGCGGCAGACGGACGACTTCCTGGCGAGCATCAACGCCTGAGCCGTGGCCGCTACGCCCCCGTGTAGATCTCATGGAGCACGGTGTCGAAATGATCTTCGATCGCCGCCGTGCAGCCACAGGTGATCCGCCTTAGGCCGGGTTCGTCGCGGATGATGAAGAGGCCCCGCCGCGTGGCCACAAGACCGCTGTCGCGAAAGTGCCGGATCGTCCGCGTGACGAAAGTCCGGCCGACGCCCAGCATTTCAGCGAGCTGCGACTGGGTCAGTTCGAACTCGGCGCCCTCGGTGCGCGAGGCCGCGGCCAGCAGCCATTTGGCGGTGCGCTGCGAGATGGTGTGGGTCGCGTTGCAGGCCGCCGTTTGGAACACCTGCGCCAGCAGGCAGTCGGAATAGCGCGAGAACCAGTGCCTCAGCGTAATCGAGTCGAGTTTCGCCAACTCGAGCGCCGAGGTCTTGATGCGCAGAAACCGGCCACCGAAGCGGACCATCGAAGTCGCATAGGCCGGAAGTCGGCCGTTCGAGACGATCCCGCCGATGGCGCCTTCGCGGCCGACCAGCGCTACTTCCACCGCATCCGAGCCATCGTTGGTGGCCACGCAAAACGCGGCCATGGCGGACTGGATGGGAAACCAGGTCTCGATCACGTCCTGGCCCGCCTCGTGCAGCGTGTGACCGGCTTTCAGGTCGAAGACCATGAAGTGAGGCGTCAGACGCGCGCGATCCGCCTCGCTCAACTTCCCGAGCAGCAGATTTCCACCGAGGTCGGTTTGTGTGGGCGTCGTCATGCCGTTACTTCCTACGGATTGTCGCGCGGGGGTGCACAAGTGGACCGACGGCGTAGCGACGATGGGTTACTCGCGAACACATCAGCTACGGAAGTCTCCCACTCATGGCCAAGGGTTGCACGCCGGCGGGCAGACGAGCTCGTCTGCGCTGGCGAGAAGAACGACGCGCCGGCCGCGCCGTTCCGCGCACCGCGTTTCGTCCCTCCGCGGGGCTGTGAAGCTTGCGCACCTTCACGATGTTTGTTCGCGACGAGCGGTATTCGGTTCCGACGGTCCGGTTTGTCACCGTAGCCAGCGAGGAATGCGCGGTCGAACTGGCGAAGGCGCAACTGCTGGAGTCGCGCCACCACCTAACGGTCGAGCTTTGCGAGGACGACACGCCGCTGGCGCAGTTCGACCGGGACGGCGTTATTTGGCTAAACAAGGAAGGCTAGCCGGGGCGTTTGGCGCCGCGGCGATGGGGTCGCGCGCCGGTGGCGCTTCGTTGAACCTCAGATCTGCCGTGCGCGGCCGGCCCAATAGGGTTCGCGGACCCGGTTGCGCAGGATCTTGCCGGCGGCGCTGCGCGGCAGTTCGTCGACGAAATCGAGCTTCCGCGGGATCTTGAACTTGGCCAGGTTGGCGACGGCGAAGGCTAGGATGGCGTCGCGCGTGGCGTCGTCCGGCGCGTAGCCTGGCTTCAGCTGGATCACCGCCCGCACTTCCTCGCCGTACTCGTCGTGCGGCACGCCGATGGTGCAGCTATCCTCGACCGCGGGATGCATGATCAGCTCGTTGTCGACTTCCTGCGGATAGATGTTCACCCCGCCGGCGATGATGGTCTCGGCGCTGCGGCCGGTGAGGAACAGGTAACCGTCTTCGTCGAAGTAGCCGATGTCGCCCAGCGTGAAGTAGTCGCCGAGGCGGGAGGCCTCGGTCTTCTTCTCGTCCTTGTAGTACTGGAAGCCGGCGGCAGGGACCTTCATGTAGATCGTGCCCGCGACGCCCTGGGGGCAGTCTTCGCCCGCGTCGCCCACGATCCGCGCGGCGTCTTCGCTGGGCCGTTTGCCGACCGTGCCGGGCTTCTTGAGCCACTCCACCGATTGCACGGTGAAGCCCGCGCCGCCCTCCGATCCGGCGTAGTATTCCGACAGCACCGGCCCCAGCCACTCGATCATCGTGCGCTTCACCTCGGGCGGGCAGGGCGCCGCGCCGTGGTTGATCCGCTTCAACGACGACACGTCGTACTTGGCCCGTGTCTCTTGCGGCAGGGCCAGCAGTCGCTGGAACATGATCGGTACGAAGTGGGAGTGGGTGATGCGGTGGGTCTCGATCTTGCGCAGTACGTCCTCGCTGTCCCAGCGGTCGAGGAACACGATCGGCAGGCCATTCAGCAGCGGCGCGCGCACGTTCCCGGCCAGCGGCGCGGCGTGATAGGCCGGGCCGGTGCAGAGGTAGATGTCGCGTTCGCGGTCGGCCTCGGGCTGGAACGCGCCATAGATCACGCCGGGCTTGTAGACGCCCTTGGGCCGGCCAGTGGTGCCGGAGGTGTAGAGCATGGTGTAGCCGCGCTCGGGGTCGGCGATGTCGGACCCGCCCAGCGGCAGGACCGCGGTGTCATAGTTCTGGAAGCCCGGGATCGGACCGCCGATCGCCACCTTAAGCTCCAGCTTCGGGCATTGCGGGGCGGCGATCTCGATCGCCTTGGCGATCCGAGCGTCGGCGAAGAAGGCCTTCGCCTCGCAGTCCTGCACCACGTAGGCGATCTCGTCGCCGGTCAGGTGCCAGTTCACCGGCGTCAGCCGCAGGCCCACCCGCAGGGCGCCGAAGAGGACGTCGCAGAACTCGGCGCGGTTGCTGCAGGCGAGCGCGACAGCGTCGCCCGACTTTAGCCCCGCCTGGCGCAGCAGCCGGGCGACCCGGTTGGCGTTGGCGTTCAGTTCGCCGAAGGTGCGGTCCTGGCCGGTGTAGTCGTAGATCGCCACCCGATCCGGCGTCAGCTCGGCCCAGATCGCCGGCTGCATGCCTGTCTCGGCCGCCGCATTGACCCGCCGCTCAAGGTTTTCGAGGTTGGGGTCTCCGACGCTCGCCACTTCCGCCATCGCAACGCTCCCTGGTGGGCCGCGTTGTTTGATCCCGCCCACCCGAGCGCCACGCGACCTTCCCATCACGCCTAGATTGGCGCGGCGCGCTAATCAACCATGGAACTAATAGTGCGCGATCTCCGCGGTTCATTTCCTTGCTGCACCCGCGCCAGCCCGGTCTGTCTGCCCTAGCTGGTGAGCCGGGCGACCACGTCTTGCAGCACCTCTCGAACATCCAGGGTCGGTCCCTGGGCGAAATGCAGCCGGGTGAAGGATCGGGCGTTGTTCGCGCCGTACATGCTCGACTCGGTCCCTTCGGGGAGGCCGGCGTAGAGCACCAATTCGGGGTTCACCCAGACCACGCCGCCCTTGGTCGCCGTCAGTTCGATCAATTTCATCCGGTCACTCATCGCGTTTCCGCGGCCGAAGGGCGGCGGTGGCGGCTCGATGGGCGTGAGGGTGGGCCGAATTAATGAACGTTTCGGTTGGCCGCGAAAAGCGCGCGCCGACAAGTCGGCAAGCTGACAAACGACGCGGCGGTTACTCCGATTCACGTGATGTGTCCGGGACGATAACTTGCCTTCGCATGGAATTATTAGCCGGCGCGGCGAGCTATTCGCGGCTCGGTGCGCTATATGCACGTGGTGGCGGAGGGTTTGATCATGGACGATGTCGAGCGCGACAAGCTCACCCGCGAGAACGCTTATCTCAAGCTGAGGTGCGCTCAGCTGCAGGACGACGTCAGCTCGCTCGGCAGTCAGGTCACCCGGATGCAGCAGGAGCTGGAGCGGCTGCACGGCGCGCGCGCCGCTCGGACTGACGCTCTTGGAGGACGCTAGCTTGACCCTTTCGGACGCGCAGGTCGACGCCCTTCGCAATCTTGCCCGCAAGAAGGCCGGTGAGTTGGTCGGCTGGATCGCGATCGCCGAGGCGCGGGTCCTGACCGAACTCGGCTTCGCGCTGCGCAATCGCAGTGGCTGGGAGATTACAGACGCCGGCGCCTCCGCCCTGGCGCACCGAGAGCTGCGCGTCGCCCCGGAGGCGACCGTCGTCGCCCTGCGCCCGCCGCCGCGCTGACGGCCGGCGCTCCCGCCGCCGGCCCATCCAAATCGCGAATTTCGCGCCCTGCCTGCGCCGCCCCGGGTCGCCGATTGACGCGCCGCAGCGTGGCTGTTACCGCAGTGCGAGATGCTTATTTTAGCTAGTGAATTGAGCGAGATAGATGAAATTACTCTACACATCTGAAGTTAAGGCCAGTGAGATCGATCATCTGGGTCATATGAATGTTCGCTACTACATGGAGCGCGCGCAGCAGGCGAACAAAGCGCTGATGGAATCTCTCGGGGTCGGCCCGGCCGCCTGCAAGGCGCTCGGCGCGCGGTTGACGCAGGCCGACACCTACACCCGCTTTCATCGCGAACAGTTCCAGGGCGCGACCCTTGTCGTCCGCGGCGGGGTTTTGGCCGCGAGCGCTGACGGACTGTCGCTCTATTTCGAGGTCGCCAACGACGAGAAGGCCCAGATCGCGGCAACCTTCATCATCGGCGCCTCGCTGTTCGACCGGGCGACCCGCACGCGCATCGCCCTGCCGGACGCGGCCGTCGCCAAGGCGTCGGCCGAGCTGATCGAGGCGCCGGACCACGGCCGGCCGCGCACGGTCGATCTCGGCGCCCCGCGCCTGGACATCCGCTACGAGGACTTGGCCCAGCGGCTCAGCGACGATCACTCCGACCCGATGTCGCGGCGGATGGAGCGGGTGATCGAGGCGGCCGATTGCGACGAGTTCGGCTTCCTCGCCGACAGCCAGGACATGATGTTCGGCACGCTGCGGATGCCCAAAGCGCGCGATGGGGGTCCGCGGGACGGCGAGAAATGGGGGCCGATGACCTTCGTCAGCGACGAGGGCCACCGCTTCGGCTGGGCGTCGATGGAGAGCCGTTCGGTGCGGGTGGCGCAGCCGCGCGCCGGCGACACGCTGTGCTCGATCGGCGCGGAGATCGGGCTCTACGGCAAGGTGCGCCACTCGCGGCGCTGGATCTTCAACACCACCACCGGCGAACTGGTCTCGCTCAACGACAACGTCAGCGTCGCCCTCGACCTCGACGCCCGCCGCTCGATCGCCATCCCGACCAAAGTGCGCAGCGCCCTTGAACGCCGGCACTTGCCCGAGTTCGCCTGACCTGGCTGGCGTCTAGGGCGTTGCCTAAAGCGACCGATGCCCTCGCGGCGCCCTTGTCGCCTTCGCATTCTTGCGGAATGAGTAAATCCGAAACGCGAAAGGCGGCCGCACGACCGCCAGCGAACAGGCATGTTCCGAGGGAAGGAAGCTTCAGAATGATCAAGACACGCATTACCGAGATGTTCGGCGTTGAGACCCCCATCGTCATGGGGGGCATGACCGGTGTCGGCTACGGCCCGCTGGTGGCCGCGGTGGCGAACGCCGGCGCGCTGGGCTTCATCGTCGCCCACCTGTTCCCGACCGCCGAGGGGCTTCTGGCCGAGATCAATCGCACCCGCGATGCGACCGACAAGCCGTTCGGCGTGAACCTGACGCTGCTGCCGTCGCTGAACCCGATCCCCTACGACGAGTATCGTCGCGCGATCATCGAAAGCGGGATCAAGATCGTCGAAACCGCCGGCCGCAGCCCGATCGAGCACCTGCCGGAGTTCAAGGCCAACGGCGTCAAGGTGATCCACAAGTGCACCTCGGTCCGTCACAGCGTGACCGCCGCGCGGCTGGGCGTCGACGTGATCAGCATCGACGGCTTCGAATGCGCCGGGCACCCCGGCGAAGACGACGTGACCCTGATGGTGCTGCTGCCGGCGACGGTCGACGCGCTCGACATCCCGGTGATCGCCTCCGGCGGCATGGCCGACGGGCGCTCGCTGATCGCCGCGCTTTCGCTCGGCGCCGACGGCGTCAACATGGGCACCCGCTTCATGGCGACGAAGGAAGCGGCGATCCACGAGAACGTGAAGCAGCAGATCGTCAAGAACACCGAGCGCGACACCATCCTGACCAACCGCACCCTGCGCAACACCTCCCGCGTGGCCCGCAACGCCGTCTCCGAAGAGGTGGTCCGCATCCAGCAGGACGCGACCAAGACCATCGAGGACGTGCGCGAACTGGTCTCCGGCGCCCGTGGCCGCACCAATGTGATGCAGGGCGGCGACATCGACGGCGGCATCTGGTCGGCCGGTCAGAGCCAGGGCCTGATCCACGACATCCCCAGCTGCGACGAACTGGTGAAGCGGATCATGAAGCAGGCGGAAGAGATCATCCACGCCCGCCTGGACCGCATGGCGGCCTGATCTGCGAAGCCGGCTCTGCGCCTCGACGCCTTTCAGGCCGGGAGTCGCCGGGGGGGTAACGGTGACACTGTACGAAATCCTGCCGTGTCACCGTTATCGCTGACTCTACGAAGCTGGCAGCGGCGTGGGGCCGCGCGCTGCTAAATATTATTGGACGTTTTGTCGGAACCCGGTCCGGCGGTTCGTCCATATCGTAGGCAGGCGACCGCATCGCCGCGAAGCTGGCGCAGGAGACCGTCGTGACGGGGCATTTGGACGCAAGTCGGCGCGACCACGACCGTCCGGGGCAGCTTGCGCTCATCCATCCGGAGCCTTGCTTTGACCCCCACCATTACCGCCTTTGAGCGGTCGCCCGACCGCGGCAGGGGACTGGCGCGTGACATGCGCGTTCGCTGGACGCTCGAAGAAGTGGGCCAGCCTTACGATGTTCGCCTGCTTTCGTTCAGCGAGATGAAGCAACCTTCGCATCGAGCGCTTCATCCTTTCGGGCAGATCCCGACCTATCAGGACGGCGACCTCGCCCTGTTCGAGTCGGGGTCGATCGTGTTCCACATCGCGGCGCACCATGCGGGCCTGCTGCCGGATGACGCGAATGCCCGGGCGCGCGCGATCACTTGGATGTTTGCCGCGCTGAGCACGGTGGAGCCGCCGATCGTGGAGTACGGAACCGCCGAGCGCGAGGGGCGCGACACGACCTGGTGGGCGGAGCGCCGGCCTGTGCTCGAAGAGCGCGTCCGCGACCGGCTGGACGAACTCTCCAGTCGGCTTGGCGACGCCGACTGGCTGGACGATGCGTTCAGCGCCGGTGACCTGCTGATGGTGACGGTGCTGCGCAGGTTGGAGGGATCGGGTATGCTGGAGGCCTGTCCGAACCTCTGCGCCTACGTCGCCCGCGGCGAAGCGCGGCCCGCTTACAAGCGGGCTTTCGAGGATCAATTGGCGGTTTTCACCGCCAGCTCACAGCGCGGCTGATAGCCGTCCACGCGAAAGCGGGCCGCCGCCCGTTTCCAGTCGCAGCCACGCCGATGGCGTCGTCGCGTGGGCGAGTGAGGCCGCTCCAGCGTTGTCACGATAGTTCGGGGCGCCTGTAAGTGAAGGCGCACCTGAGCACTCTGGTCAGAGCCTTGTCTTGCCTGACTTGCCCGAGGATTAGGTCGTCCCGCGTGCAAAGTCCTCCGCTGCCCCGACCTGTGCGTGCTCGACCGACATCGGTTGCGCCGTTTCGGGGATCTCGCGGGGGGCCTCCCGGACGTCCAACGACCACACGACCACACGGAGTATCTGGGCGTTCTCGGGCGTCGCGGACGCCTTCAGGGCCAGGGGGACGCCGGCTTTGACCAGCACGTCCATCGACTGATTTACCGTCAGGTGGCGCTCAATCGAGTCGGGGCCGTCACGACCTTCGGCGGAAACGCCGCCCGCGGCGATCACCACCGAGAGACTGCCGCCTTGCGACGTCGCGACCGCGACCGCCTGGAGTCCGATCCGCACCACCGCGTCTTCAGATCGCTCGATCGAAGTTTCCGTCCCGCCAGACCCCGAGGAGAGCACGGACGACCCGCTCGGGGGGGTCAGGAAGGCGGTGTCTTCGTCACTGAGTTCGAATTGGCCCGAGGCCGCCTGGCCATCCGGGGCCGCGCCAGAGAGTTCTTGATCGATCTTGGCGAGTTCATCAGCCGTTTGCGCGAAATTGGGTCGGGCGCTTCTGGCGACATCGCGGGCACGCGACGGCAGTCGTGAATCGTCGATCGCCGTTTGGAACTTGTCCGAGAGCGCGCGTTCGCGGCGGAGCAGCTCTTCGACCAGTCCTCTGTCGCTATGCTGGCTGATCGCATCGCGCAGATAGGTGAAAGCCTTGTGCGCCTCACCGATCACCGTGCCGCCTTCCGCGGGCGGCTGCCCGAACGAGCGGACCTCGACGGCGATCTGACCGGCCAACGCCTCTCGCTGCTGAGCGCGTTCCGAAAAGAGCGTCTGCAGCTTCGGATTACGAGCCAGAGTCTCGGCCTGCCGGAAACCTTGCGCGCTGTCGTTGGCCCCTTGCAGGAGCCAGTTTAAGGCCTCGCCGTTCCGTTGCTGCGTCTCGTCCATGTCGTCCTCGATGCTAGAGCGAACCGTGCCGGGCTGAGCTTCGCCGCGCCGGAGGCTGCAAGCTCAACGGGCTCAGCGAGCGCCGGTTTCATTCCGAGTGTGAATCTCCGCGCGACGGAAGTGGCTAGCGCGCAGGCTTTGAGGCTTGACCGCGTCGCTGCGCGAAGCGGTGGAGGAGCGAAGCTTGGGAAGCCGTCGCCGGTCGTGGTCGCTGCGCGGTCGCCCCGCCGAGGGAGGGCCTGAACTTGGGGGCCATTCCGCGGCCCTTTGTCAGAGGTAAGGCGTTTCGCAGGGTCAGGCGCAAGTCTCCAGGCATTCTCTAGGCGGCCCTGACTTGACTAAGGTGGCCTCCGTCTCGCACTGACGATGCGACGCAATAAATAAGGATGGCGGCGGGTTGGCCGCCTTAGGGAGTTGCTTGATGGAATTGAAGCCAGGGTCGCGCTGGAAGAGCGCGGTTTGCGATACGGAAGTCGTGGTGGTCCGGGCGGTGAAAGACCCGGCCCAACTTGAGTGCGGCGGTCACCCGATGGTGGCCCACAATGGCGAGAAGCCCGCGGGCCTGGCGATCTCGCCGGAGTTCTCCGCCGGAACCCAACCGGGCAAGCGGTTCGCCGACGAAGTGAGCGGACTTGAGATCCTCGCCACCAAGGGCGGCGCCGGGTCGCTGTCGATCGACGGGCGTGCGATCGGGGCGAAGGAAGCCAAGAAGCTTCCCGCGTCGGACTAGCTCCGATGCACACGACCCTGTTGCTCGACATGGCCGCCGACGCCGCGCCGGATCGGCTGGCGCTGGGCCGGATGGCTGATGGCGTCACCTTCGACGAGGTGCGCAACCGCGCCCGCGCCGGCGCCGCCTGGCTCAGCGATCTGGGCGGCGACACCGTGGCGTTCCTGGGCCTGAACGGGCCGGCGCTCGCGGTCGCGGTGTTCGCCAGCGGCCTGCTCGGCAAGCCGTTCACGCCGCTGAACTACCGCCTGACCGACGCCGACCTGAACAAGCTGCTGGCGCGCACCGCGCCCTCGGTCGCCATTGTCGACGAGGACATGGTCGGCCGGCTGCAGCCCGCCGAGGGCGTCACCGTGGTCACCCGCGGCGCGTTCGAGGCGGCGTGCCTGGACGAGGCGAACCGCTCGCGCGAGCTGGCGGAGGTCGATCCGGACATCGGGGTGCTGCTGTTCACCAGCGGCACCACCGGCGAGCCGAAGGCGGCCGTGCTGCGTCACCGCAACCTCACCAGCTATGTGATCTCGACCGTCGAATTCCTCGGCAGCGAGGAACACGAGGCGGCGCTGGTCAGCGTGCCGGCCTATCACATCGCCGGCATCTCGGCGGTGTTGACCGGCGTCTATGGCGGACGCCGCACCGTGCACCTGCCGGCCTTCACCCCCGAAATCTGGGTCGAAGAGGCGGCGGCGGAGAAGGTCACCCACGCCATGGTGGTGCCGACCATGCTGGGCCGGATCCTCGACGTGCTGGAGAAACGTGGCGAACACCTGCCGCATCTGAAGGCGCTGTCCTACGGCGGCGGACGGATGCCGCATCCGGTGATCGAGCGGGCGCTGCGGATTCTACCGCACGTCGACTTCGTCAACGCCTACGGCCTGACCGAAACCAGCTCGACCATCGCCGTGCTCGGCCCCGACGATCACCGCGAAGCCATGTCGTCGAGCGACGAAGCGGTACGCAAGCGGCTTGGCTCGGTGGGCCGGCCGCTGCCGACGCTGGAGGTCGAAATCCGGGGACCGGAAGGCGAGCTGCTGTCCGCCGGCCAGTCCGGCGAGATCTATGTTCGCGGCGAACAGGTCAGCGGCGAATATCTGCACAAGAAGGCGGTGCAGGACGACGGCTGGTTCGCCACCAATGACGGCGGCTGGATGGATGACGACGGCTACCTCTACGTCGAAGGCCGGCTGGACGACGTGATCGTCCGCGGCGGCGAGAACATCTCGCCCGGCGAGATCGAGGACGTGCTGCGCGAGCATCCTCAGGTCGCCGACGTGGCGGTGCTGGGCCTGCCGGACAATGAGTGGGGCGAACTGGTCGCCGCCGCGGTGGTGACCAAGGACGGCGACCCTTCGGGCGACGAACTGGCCGGTTGGGTCAAGGCGCGGTTGCGCTCGACCAAGACGCCGGAGGTCTGGGAGTTTCGCGAGGCGCTGCCCTACAACGAGACCGGCAAGCTGCTGCGCCGCCAGCTGAAGGTCGAGATGACGGCGGCCGCCAAGCATCCCGCGACGGTCTGAACGAGGGGCGGGAGGACGTCTTGGCGCGCCCGCCCGGTCAACTGATCGCCGACTTGACCCAGCTCGGCGGCGCCGGGGCGGTGGTGGTCGAGCTGTCGGCGGGCGAGCCGGTCCCGCAGGCGGGGTCGGGGGCGGTCCTGATCGGCCTGCATCGATCCGGCGGCCTGCCCGCCACCGACCTCGACCCGTTCGACATTCTGCTCAGCGCCGACCCCGGCGCGCCACGACCCTGGGTCGGGATTGCGCCAAACCGGCTTGAGGCGACACTCGGTGCGTTATTGGCGGCGATCGCCGCGCAGCCGGTCGCGGCGGCCGTGGCGGCGCAGGTGCTGCGCGCCTCCCTGGCGCTCACGTTCGATCAGGCCCTGGCGATAGAGTCGGGGGCCTATTCGATGCTGCTGGCGAGCGATGGCTTCAAAGCCTGGCGGGCCGGGCGCCCCGTGAGGTCGAGGCTGGACGCCGGCGAACCGCGCGTGCTGATCGAGCCCGACAGGGCGATGCTCCGGCTCCGCCTTAATCGGCCCGAGGTCCGCAACGCCTTCGACGCGGCGATGCGCGACGCCCTCTGCGACGCGCTGCGGTTCGCCGCCGAACATCCCGACCAGCCCGCAGTCGAGCTAAGCGGCGTCGGTCCGGCGTTCAGCGCCGGCGGCGATCTGGACGAGTTCGGCAGCGCCGGCGATGTCGGCGAGGCGCATCTGATCCGCACCCTGCGATCGCCGGCCGGGCTGCTGCACCGGCTGCGGGACCGGGCGACGGCGCGGCTGCACGGCGCCTGCGTCGGGGCGGGAATCGAGGTTCCCGCGGCGGCGGGGCGGGTGACCGCCGCGGCGGGCGCCTTCTTCCGCTTGCCTGAGGTCTCGATGGGCCTCATCCCCGGCGCCGGCGGCACGGCGTCGATCCCGCGCCGGATCGGCCGCCGCCGCGCTGCCTACATGGCCATCTCCGGCGCCGACATCGACGTCAACACCGCATTGGCCTGGGAACTGATCGACGCGGTGAAGACGTGAGCCCGATCGCCCCGACCCTAATGGCGCTGGGCGCCCAGATTGCCGAGCTGACCCGCAAGTTGGGCCACCCGGTCGCGGTGGAAACGCTCGGAGTGCTGGATCGGCGCGGCCTGCTGGCGCTGGATCGTCCCGGCCTGGCGTCGCCCAACCGCGCCTGCCGGCTGTTCCGCGCCGCCGACGACTGGCTGGTGCTCAACCTGGCCCGCGACGACGACCGCGACCTCGTCGCGGCCTGGCTGCAAACCGACGTCGGCGACGATCCGTGGGACATCGTCCAGCGCCTGGCGATGGCCCGTCCGGCGGCCGACCTACTGGCGGACGGTGTCATGCTCGGCCTTCCGCTTGGGCGCGTCGGGGAGATCGTCCGCGACGGACCGAAGGCGCCGCTGCTGGGGCTTGGGCGAGCGACCGGGCGGCCAGCCGGCAAGCCCCCGCGCGTCGTCGACATGTCGGCGCTGTGGGCCGGGCCGATGTGCGGCGCGATCCTGGCCGAAGCGGCCGCCGACGTGCTGAAGGTCGAGAGCGTGCGCCGGCCCGATCCGACCCGCGGCTCGATGCCGGCTTTCTTCGAGCGGCTCAATGGCCGCAAGCGCCAGCTGGCGCTTGATCTGGCCGACCCGTCCGACCAGGCGCGGCTTCGCGACGAAATCCTGGCGGCGGACGTGCTGATCACCAGCGCCCGGCCAAGGGCGTTCGTCTCGCTCGGTCTTTCGCCGGACGAGATATTCAAAGCGCACCCGGCCCTGGTCTGGGTCGCGGTCACCGGCTACGGCTGGACCGGGGAGGCGGCCCACCGGGTCGCGTTCGGCGACGACGCCGCGGCCGCCGGCGGTCTGGTGCGCCGGACCAAGGCCTGCGCGCCGCGCTTCCTCGGCGACGCCCTGGCCGATCCGGTGACCGGCCTCGCGGCGGCGCTCGGCGCGCTTGAGGGACTGGCCGCCGGCGGCGGTGTGCTGGTCGACGTCAGCCTTGCCGGCTCCGCCGCGGGCGCCGCCGCCGATCGACAACGCCTGGCCGCCGCATGACCCGGCTGCTGATCCGCAATGTCGAGATCGAGGGCCACGCCGGGCTGGACGTGCGGATCAGCTCCGGCCGCATCATCAACATCGGCGCAGGGCTCACTCACCCGGGGGCGGAGGAGATTGACGGCCGGGGCGGGGCGCTGATTCCGGGGCTGGCCGACCACCACATTCATCTCTTCGCCCTGGCCGCGCAGGCCGAATCGCTAACCCTCGATGGCGTGGATTCGGCGCGCGAGTTCGGATCGCGGATCGCCGCCGCACTGCAATACAGACCGCCTGGAAGGTGGCTCAGAGTCACCGGCTACCACGAGGCGATGGCGGGCGAACTCGGCCGCGATATCCTGGACGCCGTCGCCCCTCACCACGCGATCCGGGTGCAGCACCAGACCGGTTCGCTGTGGGTGCTGAACAGCGCCGCTCTGGAAGCGGTCGGCGCTGAGGCGGCCCTGGCGTCGTGCATCGAAAAGGACGTGGCCGGGCGGCCCACGGGGCGAATCTGGCGCGGCGATGCCTGGCTGCGGACCCGTCTGGCTGACGCGCCGCCGTCATTGGCGGCCGTGGGCCGACAACTGGCGTCGTTCGGGATCACCGCCGTCACCGACGCCAGCGTCACCACCGACGCCGATGCGGCGGCGCGGCTCGCGGCGGCGGTGCGATCGGGCGAAATCCCGCAGCGGCTCCAGCTGATGAGCGGCGGCCCGCTCGAGGCGCCCGCCGACGGGGCGTTCGAGGTCGGCCCGGTCAAGGTGCTGCTCGACGACCACGATCTGCCGCCGCTGGATGATTTCATCGCCTGGATCGGGCGGGCGCGGACCTGGGACCGGCCGGTGGCGGTGCACTGCGTGACGGCGGCGGAACTTGCCGTGACCATGGCGGCGTTCGAGGCGGCCGGCGCGCTGCTTGGCGACCGCATCGAGCATGGCGGCGTGATTCCAGCCGAAGCGATCCCCGTGATCCGCGATCTGGCGCTGACCGTGGTCACCCAGCCCGCCTTCGTCGCCGAGCGGGGCGACCGCTACCTCGCCGAGGTCGACCCGGCCGAGCACGCCGACCTCTATCGCTGCGCCAGTCTCCGCGCCGCCGGCGTACCGGTCGCCGCCAGCTCCGATGCGCCCTACGCCTCGCCGGATCCCTGGCTGGGCGTCACCGCCGCCGTCAGCCGCCGCACCAAGGCCGGTCGGCGGCTCTGCGAAACCGAGCGAATCTCGGCCGCCGAAGCGCTGTCGATGTATCTCGGCGATCCCGCGTCAACCGGCGGGGCGAGCCGCCGGGTGGAAGTCGGTAAGCGCGCCGATCTCTGCCTGCTGAAAGCGCCCTTGCCGGAGGTGCTTGCCGCCCCGAGCGCGGACCTCGTTGCGGCGACGATCGTTGGCGGCTTGCGGGTTTAGCTCAGCCGCACCTGCGCGGTCTTGCCGTCGTAGGCTTCCTTCGGGTCGGTCCCCATCAGCAGCTTGAAGGCGGCGAACACGCTATGCTCGTTGAGCCAGATCTGGGCCTCGCGGGGATCGAACCGCAGCAGCAGCAGCTTAGGGTCGCTCTTGCCGCCTTCGAACCAGGCGGCGACGAAGGGGTTCCAGAGCCGGTCGATCGTAGCCCGGTCGTCGTCGACCCGCAGCACGCCGTCGATCGAGGCGAACAGGTCGTGGCCCTTGGAGGCGAACTGCGCCAACGCTTCGTGCCGATCGCCCAGCGCATGCGCCAGGTCGGTCTCCTTGGACGTGAAGAACCAGATCGGGCCGCGCTCGGCCTTCTCGATCTGGGCGGTCATCGGATGAGCGTAGTTCTCGTCGGCGCCGGCCAGCCCGAGCATCAGCGTCATGTCGGACTTCAGCGATTTCCAGAACTTGGCTTCGATTTCGGCGCTGCTGGGCATGGTCTTACTCCTGGCTGGTGATGACGGCGGAACGGGAGGCTTTCGCGCTTGGTTCCGACCGCTGCCGTGGCGAGGCGGCGACCGGCGGTGAAGCGCTCGCTGCCCGTCATCCGCCTGAACCGGGCAGGGAGGCCCGCGACGCTGCCAGTGGGCTTCAGATACCTCTTGAGGACGCGCGTCAGAAAATAGCCGCCTTACGCGGTGTTTTCCGACCCTCACGTCGCGCTGAACAGCGCCTCGCCGATGAAGTGGCCCGGCGCGGCGCCCGGTGGGCAGGCGAACAGGCCGCCGCCGATGTGGGTCACGAACTGGTTCATCATGTCGAACTTGGACATATTCTCGAAAATCTTCACGAACCCGGTCCTCGGATCGCGCTGGTAGCAGACGAACAGCAGGCCGGCGTCGAACTCCATGCCCTGGCGCCAGGGCGGCCAGCGCTCGGCGACGAAGCCCAGGCCGTTGTCGTAGGAATACGAGCGCCGCAGCACCTGAGCGCCGTCGTTCTTGGCCGGGGCGCCCAGCCGGACGTGGGAATTTTCCGGAATCAGCGGATTGCCGTCCTTGTCGACCGCGTCGAGGTCGATCGGGTCGAGCTCGGCGATCTTGCCGAACGCGGCGCCGGAGTCCTTGCGCCGGCCCATGCACTGCTCCTGGAACGACAGCTTCATGCGGTCCCAGTGCTCCAGCGCGATGCGGATCGGCCGGGCGACCTGGTAGCTGCCGCCGCGCATCCAGGCCGCATCGTCGGCCCCGGCCCAGACCACCTGGTTCATCAGCTTGGCGTCGGTCACCACGGGATTCATGGTGCCGTCCTTGAACCCCATCAGGTTGCGGGGCGTCTTGCCCGGCGCATAGCCGCCGATGAATCCGGGTTGGGCCCAGCGCAGCCGAGCCTGATCGTAGCCGATCCGCGCGAGTTGGCGCACCGCGTGGAAGGCGACCTGGGCATCGTCGGCGCAGGCCTGGATTGAGAGATCCCCGCCGGTCCGCTCGGCCACCAGCTGGTCGCCGTTGAAGCGCGGCAGGTCGATCAGAGCGGCGGGCCTCAGCCCGGCGAGGCCGTAGCGGTCCTTGCCGTCCTTGGTGAAGAGGCCGGGGCCGAAGCCGAAGGTGATGGTCAGGCGCGATGGCGAAAGGCCAGCAGCCTCGCCGGAGTCAGCCGCCGGGGCGTCGTCGTCGGCGGCGCCGGTGAGCGCCTGGCCGGCGGTCAGCGCGGCGGCGGCGGCCGTCCACAGGCGCATCAGCGCCGCCACATCCTCCCGCTTCTCGGCGACCAGGTCGAAGGCCGCGAAGTAGCTGTGGCTCTGCTGGGGCGTGACGATGCCAGCCTGGTGAGCGCCCCAGAACGCATAGGCTTCGCCCTTGAACGACCCGGCCTGGGCCAGCGTCGGCGCAGCCGCGACCGCGCCGGCTATGCCGGCCGCGCCGGTCAGGAACGACCGGCGCGAGGCGCCCGTGATGTCTTCCGACTTACGCATCGCGACCTATTTCGCCGCCTTTACCAAGGTGTTCATGTCGTCCTCGACGTAATAGAAGCTCGCGCCGTCAGGGCTCATCGCCAGGCCGAACAAATCGCCGTTGCCGGGTGGCGACTGCGCCTGGTCGGAGTCGATCCACTGGCCGTAGATCTGCTTGCCCGTCGCCGGGTCGACCTCGACCACTTGCCCGTTCTTGCCGTTGCACACCAGCAGGTGGCCGTCCGGCGCCCAGGCCATGGCCAGGGGCCACGCCAGCAACTCGTCGTGCGTCACCACCTTGCCGGTGCCGGCGCTGGTGGTGCGGCTGATGGCGTCCGGGATAGCGGTGATCACATTGTCCAGGCCATCGGTGACGTAGAGGGTGCCCGCCTCATCCAGCGCCAGCCCGGTGGGGCCGAACAGGAAATTGTCGCGGTCGGCGCGCTGGGCGAAGCCGTCGCCGACGATGGTCTGGCTCAGCAGCTTCGGCGGCTGGCCATCGGGGATCGACAGCTCAAGGCGCAGCACCGTCGCCTTGCGGACCGTCACCGGATAGTGCGTCGCCGGGTCCAGCACGTCCGGTCCCGGGATGCCGAAGCCGGCCATGCTGATGAACAGGGTCGCGGTCGATCCGTTGTCGATCACCGCCATGTTGCCCCAGGGGTCGTTGATGGTCGGCCCCGACCAGGTGGCGACCAGCTTGCCGTTCGGGTCGAGCACCAGCACGCAGCCGTCGCCCTTGGTCGCGGTGGTGCCGTCGGTGCTGGGCGTGCTGCCGACGATCACCCAGCCGCTCTTCAGCATGGTCATCGCCGTCGTCAGCCCGACGCCGCCGGGGCACTGCGCCAGCTTCTGCGGGATCTGGGCGAACAGGGTGGTCTGCTTGGTGGTCGGATTGAAGTCGACGATGGTGGTGCCGGTGCCCTGCAAATTGGAGATGTTGTTGAAGTTGTCGACCAGCACGTCGTCCTTCTGGATCTTGCCCGCCGAAACGGGGGCGACCACCACCGCGTAGGGGTTGAGATCGCCGTTGTCGGGCGACATCGACGCCAGGGTGACGTGGCGGTGGACGGTTTCCAGGAACCCCTGAGGGGTGGCCCGGGCCTGACAGGCCAAGCCAAGCAGGCCGGCCGCGGCGACGATTGCGAGATTGCGGGTCATTTGCATGTCGCTCATCTCAAAACAGGATGTTGGTGCGGGCGCCAAGGACCAATTCGTCCTTGATGCGCTGGTTGGGCGCGCTGGGATTGGCGACGCCGCCGCCCGGATTGAACACATATTGCAGGTCCGGCTGCAGCTGCAGCCACGGCGTGACCTGGTACTGATAGGTCGCCTCGATGAAGGTCTCGCTGCTGCGCGGCGGATTGAACGTCCCGGTCTCGATGGCGACGTCGCGATCGTAGGCCGAGGCCTGGCTGCTGACATGGGTATAGCCGAGGCCGAGCCCGAAGGTGTCGTCCGTACGGTAGGTGAGGGGGTCCTTCATCGTCACGCCGGCGTTCAGGCTGAAGTCGATCAGGTTGCGGTCGGCCAGCGGCGTGCCCATCACCCGGGTGAAGACGCTGATCGAGCGGTTCGGATCGGCGGTGCTGCGCCACACCATCTGGTCGGCGACGGCGTAGATCGCGAAATCGCCGTGGTGCTGGCGTGGATCGCCGTTGCTCGCCGGGTTGGCGAGCGACAGGCCGGTGTTGTCGAAGCGCTCGTCGTCGAACGACTCGGAGTCGTACCAGGCGCCGATGCGATAGGTCCGCGCCAGCGGCTCGGCGGCGCCCGGCGAGACCATCGCTCCTACCGCGGGGTAGGAATATTGCAGCTCGGCGATCGCCAGCACGCCGCGATTGAGCGGGAAGCTGGCGCCCGATGGGTTATCCAGCTGCGGATCGCCGGCGGCGTGTTCCGTCGGACTGCCGCTGTAGACCCCGAACAGGATGTTGATCGGTTCGACCGGCCGATATTTGGCGCGGACGCCGAGCGCCGACAGCGGATAGGCGGGTCCGC
>Ga0302314_10008637_pt1 | contig 18101 bp, 16 predicted proteins | sample III_Palsa_N2_3_FD_200533 | JGI IMG/M metagenome (GOLD analysis project Ga0302314, IMG submission 200533) | Peat permafrost microbial communities from Stordalen Mire near Abisko, Sweden - III_Palsa_N2_3 | ecosystem: Environmental > Terrestrial > Soil > Palsa > Peat permafrost | place: Sweden...
ACCTGATGATGCGCGAAGGGGCGGCGGCCGGCGAATTCCATGAGGCCGAATCCGCGATCGTGCAGATGGCGCTCCGGCTGGGCGACCGTCATGTCGATGCGATCATGACGCCGCGGACCCAGGTCGAACTGTTGGATCTGGAAGACGGGCTCGAGGTCAACTTGGCCAAGGTCAAGGCGTCGGACCTGTCGCGCTTTCCGGTGGTCGAGGGTGGGGCCGAGAATGTCGTCGGCATCCTGCAGGTCAAGGATCTGCTGGCGGCCTCGCTCGCCGGCCAACCGATCGACTTGCGCGCGCTGATCCGGCCGCCGCTTTATGTGCCGAATACGGTTCCGGCCTTGAAGCTGCTGGAAACATTGAGAAGGTCGGGCGAACCGCTGGCGCTGATCGTCGATGAATACGGCGATTTCGACGGGCTGGTGACGCTGCACGACATCCTGCAGGCGCTGGTCGGCGACATCGCCGAACTGGGCGAGCCGGGCGAGCAGGGTATCGTTCATCGCGAGGACGGCAGCTGGCTGATCGACGGCTTGACCCCGGTCGATGACGTCAAGGACGCGCTCGCCATCAAGACCCTGCCCGAGGAAGACAGCGGCGATTTCCACACGCTGGGTGGTTTTCTGATGGCGCGGATGAAGCGCGTGCCCAAGGTCGCGGACCATGTGACCGTCGACAATTGGCGCTTCGAAGTGACCGAGATGGACGGCCACAGGGTCGACAAGGTGCTGGTGCTGCCGCTGTCGGGGGACTAGCTGACCACCGCTTCGGCCCGGTCCAGATAGGCCGACAATTCATCGATCCACCGACGCGATGTTCCGGCATCCTCGCTGGCTCCGGCCGCTTCCAGGCCGACGCCGATGTCTGTGATGGCTTGGAAGCCGAACATGCCGCCGGCGCCCCGCATGCCGTGTCCCAGAAACTCCACGGTCTCGTAGTCGCCGCGCGTCAGCGCCTCCAGCATGACGACGACGTCCTGTCGGCGATTCTGCAGAAAGGCCGGATTGCGGTCGGCGAATTTACGAACGACGATGGCGTCCGTCCGACCGCCATTGTTCTGGCTCAAGGACGGCATGGCGATCACGGAATGATCCTTGATCGCCTGCAGCAGCGCGTCCTGCTTGATCGGCTTGGTCAGATAGGCCGTGCAGCCGGCCGCCAGGCATTTTTCGCGGTCGCCCCGCAACGCCGTGGCGGTCAGGGCCAGGATGGGAACGGGCGCGCGGTGGTTTGCCTGTTCCCACGTCCTCATCGCGCGCGTGGCGGTCAGGCCGTCCATCACCGGCATCTGTCGGTCCATCAGGACCAGGTCGAACTGTCCGGCGACGAATTTCTCGTAGGCGATGGCGCCATTCTCAGCGATTTCGACCCGATAGGGCGTGTCTTCCAGATAGGCCAGCGTGATGGTCCGGTTGTCGGGATAGTCCTCGGCCAACAGAATCTTCAAGGCTGGCAAGGGCAGTTCAGAATCGGATCCGACCGGCACGGCTGTCGGCAGCCGGACCCCGGTCCAGACTTCCAGAGGCACGGTGAAGGAAAACACACTGCCTTCGCCGATCCGGCTTTCCGCCCAGATGCGTCCGCCCATCAGTTCCACCAGCCGTTTCGAGATGGTGAGGCCCAGCCCGGAGCCACCATATTTGCGGGTGATGGACGAGTCCGCCTGGGTGAAGCGCTCGAATACCGAGCCTAGCTTCTGGGCAGCGATGCCGATGCCGGTGTCCCGGATGGTGAAGCGCAGCATCGACGACGGGATGTCGGGGCTGACCTGCAGGGTGACCTTGCCGGTCTCGGTGAACTTGATCGCGTTGCCCAGCAGATTGAGCAGCACCTGACCCATTCGTGTCGGATCGCCGACCAGATCGTTCGCGAGATCGGGTGCTACGTCGCACCCGAGCGTCAGGCCTTTTTGCTGGGCCGAAACCGCGACCATTTCGGTCACTTTTTCCAGGAGTTCATTCAGCGAGAATTCGGTCCGCTCCAGTTCGATCTGCGCCTCCTCGACCTTGGACAGGTCGAGAATATCGTTGATCAGATGCAGCAGGTTGTCGCTGGCACGGCGGAAGATCTGGACGTATTTGGCCTGCTCGGGCGACAGCTCCGTCTTCGCCAGCAGGTCGGTGACGCCGATGATGACGTTCATCGGCGTGCGGATCTCGTGGCTCATGCTCGCCAGGAAATCCGACTTGGTTTGGTTGGCGCTTTCGGCCGCGGCCTTGGCCTGATGCAGCTCGATCTCGACCCGCTTGCTCTCGGTCACGTCGCGCGCCGCGGCGAACACGCCCTGCAGCGTGCGGTCTCGGTCATAGAAGGTGGTCGCATTGTAGGACACTACGGTCTTGCGGCCGTCGCGCGCCCGCGCCGTCAGCTCGAAATCGGTCACCTTCTTTTCGGCGAGCACCAGTTTGATGCCGGCCTCGGCCCGTTCCGGATCGGTGAAATGATTCTTGAACGGCGATCCGATCAGTTCGTCGCGGGTGCAGCCGGTCAGCGCCTCCATCTGCTTGTTGATGTCGGTGATGATGCCGGCGGGGTCGGTCGTCATCAGGGCGTCGATGTTCGATTCGATCAGCGAGCGCGTATAGAACTGCTGGTCGCGCAGGCGCTGATCCAGCTTCTTCTGCTCGGCCTCGACCCGCTTGCGCGCGGTATTGTCGGTGCCGATCAGCAGGTAGCCGATGATGGTATCCTGCGTGTCGCGCAGCGCCGTCACCGACACGACCGCCGGAAACCGGCTGCCGTCCTTGCGGATGTAGGTCAGCTCGTAGATGTCCTCGATCCCGCGCGAGGCCTTGAACACCAGGGCTTCGAATCCGGGCGTGATCGGCGTGCCCAGTTCGACGCTGAGCGTCTTGGCGCGGGCGATGACTTCCTCGGGGTCGGAAATATCCGCCGGGGTGACGCTGTTGGTCACCTCGGCGGCGGTATAGCCCAGCATGCGCTCGGCGCCGACATTGAAGATCTGGATCACGCCTGCGGCGTCGGTGGCGATGCTGGAGAAGTTGGCGCTTTCGAAAATCGCGCGCTGCAGGGCGCCGGCCTTGAGCAGCGCCTCCTCGGCCAGCTTGCGCGCAGTATTGTCGGTGCCGATCAGCAGGTAGCCGATGATCGCGTCCTGGGTGTCGCGCAGCGCCGTCACCGACACGACGGCGGGAAACCGGCTGCCGTCCTTGCGGATATAGGTCAGCTCGTAGATGTCCTCGATCCCGCGCGAGGCCTTGAACACCAGGGCTTCGAACCCGGGCGTGATCGGGGTGCCGAGTTCGATGCTGAGCGCCTTCGCGCGCGCGATCACTTCCTGCGGATCGGAAATATCCGCCGGCGTGACACTGTTGGTCACCTCGGCGGCGGTATAGCCCAACATGCGCTCGGCGCCGACGTTGAAGATCTGAATGACGCCGGTGGCGTCGGTCGCGATGCTGGAAAAATTGGCGCTGTTGAAAATCGCGCGCTGGAGCGCGCCCGCTTTTAGCAGGGCCTCCTCGGCCAACTTACCTTGGGCTATGTCCATGATGTGGGCCAACGATTGCCTTTTCTCCGTTCAAGCAACGATGGCATCGAGTGCGCGCCGAATGGCACGTGTGAGCGCCGCTTCCTGGAACGGCTTTTCCAGGACGATGGCGTCCGGCCGCTGCGCCACGACCTTGGCGATATTGCCGCTCATGAACAGGTGCGGCACGAAGCCGGTGCGCAGAATCGTGTCGACGGCGGTGATTCCGCTGCCGTCGCCCAGCTGAGCGTCGACGATGATCAGTTCCGGCTTGTATCGCGCGGCAGCGCTGACGGCACCACTCTCGGTCGATTCCAGCGCGCTGACCTCGTAGCCCATGTCCTGGAGCATGTCGGCCAGCAGTTCGCCGATCATGACATCGTCCTCGACCAGCAGGACGCGGAGCGCGCTCATCGTGCCATACAGCTTTCCTCGTCCCGTAAATGGGACAGGGAGCGACCGTAGGCGCCCAACGGTCGAACCGCTAGGTTCGGGAACTACTTAGACGGCCTATCCAATCTGCCACCAACTCGCGCAGGATCGGCAGCGGCACGGAGCCGCTGCCCAGCAGGGCGTCATGGAAGCTGCGCAGGTCGAACCGGTCGCCCAGCGCCGCCTCCGCTTCCGCGCGCAGGCGCAGGATTTCGATCAATCCCACGGCGTACGAGGTCGCCTGGCCGGGGAAGACGAAATAGCGGTCGACCTCGATCGCGACATTCAGCGTCGATTCGGCGGTATTCTCGGTCATGAAGCGGATCGCGCGCTCGCGGCTCCAGCCGTCGTGATGGATGCCCGGATCGACCACCAGGCGGCTGGCACGCCAAGCCTCCATCGACAGCCGGCCGAAGTCGGCATAGGGATCCTGGTAGAAGCCCAGTTCCTTCGGGAATTTCTCGGCATAGAGCGCCCAGCCCTCCGCATGGGCGTTGCAGATCTCGAAGCGGCGGAACAGCGGCAGTCCGTCCAGCTCCATGGCGACCGCGATCTGCAGGTGATGGCCCGGCACGCCCTCGTGATGCATCAGCGCGTCGATCTGGTAGATCGGGTTCTGCGACACGTCGAGCAGGTTGACCTCCAGGTAGCCGGGCCGGCTGCCGCCGTCGCCGGGCGGGTTATAGAAGGCGGCGGTGGCCGAACCCTCGTTGAACCCGGCCATAGGCTTCACCTCCAGCCGCGCCTTGGGCAAGCGGCCGACGATCTCGTGCAAGCGCGCCTGCATGGCATCGACCACCGCCTGGGCGCGGTCGAGATAGGCCTGCTTGCCGGCCGCGTCGTTGCTCAGGTGCAACTCGGGCGACGCGCGCATCCAGGCGAAGAACGCCTGCAAATCGCCGTCGAAACCCAGCTGGTCCATGATCCGGTGCATATCGGCATGGATGCGCGCCAGCTCGCGATGGCCATGGGCGCTGACCTCGGCCGCCGAGAGCTCCAGCGTCGTCTCGCGCCGGATCAGCGCCGCATAGGCGGCCTGGCCGCCGGGGAAGGCCGACAAGCCATGCTCGGACGGGGTGGTTCCCAATTCCTCCATCGCGGCAATGAAGCGGCGATAGGCCGGACCGACCTGTTCGACCAAGGCGGTCGTGGCGGCGGCGATGCAGGCGGAACGTTCGCCGGCGGGCAGGGCGAGCCGGTCGAGCTTGGCGGTCAGGTCGGCCAGCAGCGGGCTGGTGCCGTTCTGATCGAACGGCGCGCCGGAAATCAGCGTGCGCGCGGCCTCGATCATCTTCGGATAGGTCAGGCTGGGGGCGGTAATGCCGCGTCGGCGGCGCGCCTCGACCGCGTCCAGCAGTTGATCGATCGCGGTGCCGAGACCGCTGAGCCGGGCGACATAGGCATCCGCATCCGCCGGCGTCGTGATCTGGTGCGCGGTCAGCAGCACGGTCGGCAGCAGGCTATGCGGCCCCTGCATGTGGGTGACCGGATAGATCAGCCAGCGATGCGGCTCCAGCGCCAGGCGCATGCGGCAGCGTTCGGCGAACAGGCGGTGGCTCAGCTGGCCGACGGGGCCCAGCGTCTCGATCGGGAAGTCGCGCTCCAGCCGGGCCAGCGACTGCTCGGCCAGGCGGAAATCGGCCTCGCGCCCGGCATCCGACTGATCGGCCCAGCGGTCCTTGCCCTCGGCCCGGCCGAGCATGGTCGCGTTTTCCGGTGACAATGCCAGTTCCGCCAGGAACGCCTCGTCGAGGAACTGGTTGAGGCTTCTGTCGGCGTCGGCGGTCATGGCATCTCTCTCGCTGTGGTCGCCCATTCAAGCATGGTTTGGCCTGCTTGACATGCAACTATTTAGTTGCCTATTGTCGCAGGCAATGAGCATGGATCAAGTCTTCAAGGCGCTGGGCGACGCCAATCGCCGACTACTGCTCGACCGGCTGCATCAGCGCAATGGGCAGGCGCTGGGCGAGCTGTGCCAGGGCCTGACCATGACGCGGCAGGCGGTGACCAAGCATCTGGCGCTGCTGGAGGCGGCCAGCCTGGTGACCAGCATCCGGCGGGGGCGGGAGAAGCTGCATTACCTGAACCCGATGCCGATCCACGAGATCTATGAACGCTGGATCGGCAAATACGAACGGGACCATGTTGGCGCGCTCGGGCGCCTGAAGGTGCGACTGGAGGAGGATCAGGATGGCTAGGCCGGATTTCATCTATGCGGTCTATATCGCGGCCCCGATCGAACGAATCTGGGCGGCGCTGACCACGGGCTCGATCAGCCGAGAATATTGGGGCGGGCGCCAGGTCGAATCCGATTGGAAAGTCGGCTCGCCGGTGCGGTTCCGCATCAATGAGACGGCCTACGACGTCGTCCGCGCCAAGGTGCTGTCGATCGAGCCGCCGCATCAGCTGGCCATGGGCTGGACCTATGACCTGGAGCCACTGCAGCCGTCGTCGCGCGTGACCTATACGCTGGAACAGGTGACCCCGGACAACGTCAAGCTGACCGTAATCCATGAGATCTGGGAGGAAGGCAGCGCGGTCGACGACGGGCTGAAGAACGGCTGGCCCGCGATCCTGTCGAGCCTGAAGAGCTATCTCGAAACCGGCAAGCCGCTCGAATATACCAAGCGCTGGGAAGGGACGGCCTGCGAGCGGTAGGAGCGTCGGCTCGGTGGGTCCGGCTGGGGCGTCTCATGCGTCTCCGACGATCAGTTCCGCGCCCGCAGCAGCGCGACCTTGCCGGAACACCGTCCGCATGTGCATCGCATCCCGTTTCGGCGGCGCGCCGAACATGCGGGCATATTCGCGGCTGAACTGCGACGGGCTTTCATAGCCGACCTGGAAGCATGCCGTCTCGACGTTGACGGCGCTTGAAATCATTAACCGGCGCGCCTCCAACAGGCGGAGCTGCTTCTGATACTGCAGCGGCGTGAGCGAGGTCAGCGCTTTGAACTGACGGTGGAAGGCCGAGGGGCTCATCTGCGCGATCGCGGCAAGCTCCTCAACCCGAACCGTCTCCCGGAAGCGGCTTCGCAAGCCGTGCATGGCGTCGATCACCCGCCGTGATGGGCTGTTCGCCAGGGTCATCCTGGCGACGTCGCCGCCATGAGGGCCGGTCAACAGCCAATAGCAGATCTCGCGCATGATGACGGGGTAGAGCGTTGCAATCGCCCTGGGCGTATCGAGCAGGCGAACCAGACGCAGCGCGCAGTCGGCCAGCGGGCCTTGGAAATCCGTCACGAACACGCCGCGCCCAGGTTCTCCGCTCGTCCCGGGCGGCGCCTCCAGCTCCTCCGCGACGCTCCGCATGATGGCGACGTCCAGCTCGAACGCGAGGACGAGACAAGGCTCGCCCGGACTGGCTTCGAAGACCTGGCCGATCGAGGGCGTTTCGACGCCGATCACGAGGGCCTGTCCCGCCCTGTACTCCAACCGATTGCCGCCGAACGTCGCCCATTTGGCGCCCTGCGCCACAATGCACATGGCCGGCCGGAAGATCATGTGGGTCGGCGGCCTGGGATGGTCCGACCGCATGATGCCCATTCCGTCGATCGCCGTTCGGAACGGGCTCTCGCCAGGCTGGCGATCCGTGTAGCGCAGCAGCGCTTGCGCCAATTGATCCAGCATGTCCGACCGGTCCTTTTTACGCCAAACCATGGGGCAAGACTATTCGTCCGAGCAGGAATAGGCAAGAAAGAGGATGGTCTCGGCATTCTGCTCGTCATCCATCGGCTGCCATGATGAACCAAGATAACCGGCGCCGAAGTGCCGGACGTCAGTGGAAAGGTAAATCATGTCAAAGAGTAAGATTGCGATCGTCACCGGCGGCAGCCGCGGGATCGGGCGCAATACAGTCCTCTGCCTCGCCAAGCGCGGGGTTCACTCGATATTCACCTACAACGCCAATCGTGCAGAAGCCGACAAGGTCGTGGCGCTAAGCGCGGAGGTGGGCGCTCGGGCGATCGCCCTGCCGCTCGACACGGGCAATGTGGATGCATTCGACGGCTTCGTGGTGCATGTGCGGACAGCGCTCGAAGAGATGGGGACCGAGCGCTTCGATTACCTCGTCAACAATGCCGGCATTTCATCCAGCGCGGGCCTGGAGACGATCACGGCAGCGGAGATGGACGCGCTCTATAACGTCCATTTCAAGGGCGTGCTGTTCCTGACGCAGAAACTGCTGCCGCTCATGAACGATGGCGGCCGCATCGTGAATATTTCCTCAGGGCTAGCCCGCTTCGCCATGCCCAACCGCATCGGCTACGGTCCGATCAAGGCGGCGGTCGAAGCGCTGACCCGGTACATGGCTGCGGAGCTGGGTCCGCGCCGGATCACCGCCAATGTCGTAGCCCCAGGCGCCATCGCCACTGATTTCAGCGGCGGCATCGTTCGCGACAATCCGCAGGTCAACAAGGCGGTTGCCGACCATACGGCGCTGGGCCGTGTCGGCGGGCCCGACGATGTCGGGCCGGTGATTGCGGCCCTGCTGTCCGACGAGTTCGGTTGGGTCAATGCCCAGCGGATCGAAGTTTCAGGCGGCGTTCACATCTAGGAGCGAGATCATGTCGATGGATCGCAAGGCGTATATCGTCACCGGCCCGACCTCCGGCATCGGGCGCCTCACGGCGCTCGAACTGGCCAGATACGGCACGGTCGTCCTGGTGGGCCGCGACTGCAAGAAGCTGGACCCGTTACAGCAGACGATCGAGCAAACCGGCCGGTACGCGGTGTCGGTCGTGTGCGACCTGTCGGATATCGTCAGCATACGGCGCGCGGCCGCGGAGATCATCGCGCTCGATCTTCCGATCGCGGGCCTGGTCAACAACGCGGGCATCATGCAGATGCGCGCTACGAAGAACGCGCTGGGCTGGGACATGACGTTCGCGACGAACCACCTCGGCCCGTTCGCGTTGACCGAGGCGCTGGTGCCGCATCTTCCCGACGGCGCCAACGTCGTCTTCGTCGCCTCTGCCGTAGAGGATCCCGAGCGCAAGCCCGCGAAGGCTGTCGGATTCCGCGGCGCTCGCTATATCTCGGTCGAGGCGAGCGCGCGCGGCGAGTGGCAGCCCGGCGGGTCCAAAATGCCGGGTGCCGACGCCTACGCCACGTCTAAGCAGTGCAATCTCGCCACGGTCATGGCATTCGCCCGCGAAACGCCGCGGCTGCACTTCAACGCGGTCGAGCCGGGTGTCAATCTGACCACCGGTCTCGGGCGGCGCGATGTCAACGCCTTCGTCGGCTACCTTGCGAAATACCTCATTCCACTGCTCGTGCCGTTGCTGATGCCGTTCATGAAGTTCCTGAGCACCCCGAAACGAGCCGCGCGCGTGATCACCGAAGTGGCGATCGACGCATCCGGTCGGACCGGCCTCTACTACGACGAGGGTGGCGCCCCGATGCTCGGCTCGGCTCTCGTCCGCGACGTGACGTTCCAGGATCGCGTCGTCGCTGAGACGCGCGCCTTGTTGTCGTCGGTGCAGGCCTGACGATCAGCCGTTCGCCGCCAGCCGCCCCGTGCTCTGCTCCTTCATGAATGCGCCGATCGCGGCCAGCGCCCGCTTCATGTCGCCGGCATCGATCGCGCCGATGCAGCCGATGCGGAAGCTGGGCTCTTTGGTCAGCTTGCCCGGATAGATCACGATGCCGCGGGCGTGCAGGAAGTCGTAGAAGCGCTGGAAATCGAACCAATTGCCGGGCGGGATGCGGAAAGTCACGATCACCGGGGCCTGGAGCGCCGGCGCGATATAGGTCTCGAAGCCATAGGCCCGCATGCCGTCGACCAGGGTTGCGCAATTATGCTGGTAGCGCGCATGGCGGGCGGCAACGCCGCCCTCGGCGTCGAGCTGGTCGAGCGCGGCGGCGAGGGCGGCCACGACCTGGACCGGCGGGGTGAAGCGCCATTGGCCATTCGCCTCGAACCCGCGCCATTGCTCGTAGAGATCCAGGCTGACGCTCGTAGAATTGAGCGCGCAGGTCTTGAGATGCGCCAACTCGGCGATGACGAAGCTCAGGCCGGGCACGCCTTCGAGGCCCTTGTTGGACGAGCCGATCAGCGCCGAGAATTGGATCTCGGCACCATCGATCGGCACGGCGCCGAACGAGCTCATGGCGTCGATCAGCAGGCGGCGGCCGGCCTGGGCGACGCAGGCGGAAATCTCGACCAGCGGGTTCAGCAACCCGCTCGTGGTCTCGCAATGGACGATCACGACGTCGGTGATCGCGGCATCGTCGGCCAGGGCCTTCGCGACGGCGTCGACTGAAATCGGCTGGTCCTCCGCCGCCTCGATCGCGATGCAGGCACGGCCGAGGCGCTGGGCGATCTCCAGGATGCGGCGGCCATAGGCACCATTGATCAGCACCAGCAGGCGGCCGGCGCGCGGCACCAGGGTCTGGATCGCGGCCTCGACGGCGAAGGTGCCGCTACCCTGCACCGGCACGGCCGCATGAGTTGCCGCCACGCCTGGCAAGGCGGCGAGGCGCCGGCGCACGCCGTCGCTCAGCTTGGCGAACTCGCCGTCGCGCGAGCCCCAGTCGCGGCCGAGGGCGGCCTTGGTTGCGGCCGAGGTGGTGAGCGGGCCGGGGGTCAGCAGCAGTTCGGACATGGCATCAGACCCCGGCGCGGGTGAGGAAATGGCGGAAACGTTGGGCGACCTCATGGGGCGCGATGGTCGGCCGGCCGAGCTTTTCCAGCGAGCCCGGCAGGATGCGCGCATGGACCAGGGTCGGGCCCTTCGCCGCCAGGGCCTTGGCGAAGGCCTCGGCGAAGCCCTGGGCCGTGTCGCAGACGAAGGCATGGCGATAGCCGCAGGCGAGCGCCACACCGGCGAAATCGACGACCGGCGACACCGTCGCCTGACCGCCGGTCGAATCATGCACCCCATTGTCCAGGAGCACATGGACCAGGCCTTCGGGCTGATAGGCGCCGATGGTGGCCAGGCTGCCGAGCTTCATCAGCGCCGCACCGTCGCCGTCGAGCACTAGGGTCTTGGCGCCGGTGGTGAGCGCGATGCCCAGGCCCATCGGGCTGGCGCAGCCCATGGAGCCGACCTGGTAGAGATGCTGTTCCCGGTCGGCGAGCGTGAACAGCTCGCGGCCGGCCTTGCCGGTGGTGGCGACGATCGGCAGGTCGGGCGGCACGGTCGCCAGGATCTGTTCCAGCAATGCCAGGCGCGTCGGACGTTTGTCGCCGCCGGTGAAGTCATGGCGCTGGCCGGGCGGGAAGGGCGTGCGCGGCGGCTCGTTCAGGTCTTCGTCGCTGAGCGTGCCCTTTTCCATCACGAACGCGAACGGCAAGCCGGTTTCGGCCATGGCGGCCTTGGCCTGGGCCATGGCCGGCGCCAGGCCCGCGGCGTCCTTCGGGAACGGCAGCTGCTGCAGTTCCATCACGCTCAGCAGCTGCTGGGTGATGCGGCCCATCAGCTCGTGCTGCGGCTCGTCCTTCAGGCCCGGTTGCCCGCGCCAGGTGACGATCAGCAGGGTCGGAATCCGGAACGGGGTGTTGAGGGAGGTCAGGGGATTGACCGCGTTCCCCAGCCCGGAATTCTGGCACATCACCGCAGTTTCCCGACCCGCCAGCCAGGCGCCGGCGGCGATCGCCACCGCCTCGCCTTCGCTGGCGGCCCCGACATAGCGCAGCGACCGGTCGCTGACCGTGCGGTTGATCAGCGGGGTCAGAAAGCTGCAGGGCACGCCGGTGTAGAAATCGATGCCGGCACTAGTCGCGGCATCGAGGAATTGGGACGCCTCCATCATCAGGAGAAGTTCCGCGCTTCGGCCAGATCCGCCGGCGTGTCGACATCGAGCCAATGGCCGATGATGTAATGCACGGCGACCGGGGTCTTGCGGCTCAAGCGCTCCAGCACCGCCGGCAGATCGGCCTGGGCCAGCACGCCCTCGGCGCCCATGGCTTCGAGTTCCAGCTTCACCAGTTCGGCGCCCTTGGCCGACAGGTGCATCAGCCCGACCCACTCGCCGGTCGCGGCGGCGGGATCGGCCGCGACGCCGGTCAGCAGGGTTGGCGCATCATTGTGGTAGAGGCTGGAGTTGCGGGCGCTGGCGGTGATCAGGTCGCGCGGATTGGCGGCGCCGGTCCGCGAGGAATCCACGACGATGGTGATGTCGTGGGTCGAGTCCAGCAGCTCGTCCAGGATGTAGCGGCGGAACAGCACGTCGCCATAGACGACCACCGTCTCGCCCTGCAGGCGCGGCAGGGCGCAGGCAAGCGAGGCCGCTTCGCCGGTCTCGGCATAGGCGACATTGTCGACCATGGTGGTGCGCTCGGCCTTGACCGATTCCTTGCGATAGCCGCGCACGACCGCGACATCGCTGACGCCGACCTCGTCGAGCGTGCCCAGCAACTGATGCAGCAGCGGCTTGCCGCGGACGTCGATCATGCATTTCGGCATTTCGGCGGTGGCGTCGCCCAAGCCTGCGCCGCGCGAGGCCGCCAGCACGATGCCGCGCACCGAGCGCGTCTCGGGCAGATAGCGCTTGGTCGCCTCTTCCAGCTCGTCATTGCCGGTCAGCGCGAAGATTTCCTTGACGCTGGTGATGCGGCCTTCGACCTCGAGCAGCGATTCGCTCTGGGCGATGCGCGTGGCGGTGTCGCGCATGGCGGTGATCGAGGAGCGGACCAGATGATTGGCCCAGATCACCATCGAGACGCCGGCGTCGCGGAACGTGTCGGCCGGGGTCGCGTAATACATGGTCGGCACGATTACGACCGGGCAGCGGTTATCCCAGCGCTCCATGAAGCCCAGGATCTCGTTGGCGTCCTTGCGCTTGGAATGCATCAGGATCGCGTCGGCGCCGGCCGCGTGATAGGCCTCGGCCCGGCGCAGCGCCTCGTCCATGGAATGACCGGAGATCAGCGCCTCGGTGCGGGCCACGATCGAGAAATTCTCGTCGGTCTGGGAATCCTTGCCGGCGCGGATGCGGCCGCAGAATTCGGCGATATCGGCCAGCGGCTGGCGCTCGCCCAGGAACGAGTTGGTCTTGGGGAACAGCTTGTCTTCCAGGCAGACGCCGGCGATGCCGCGTTCGCCCAGCTTGCGCACCAGCCGGCGGACATTGTTGAAATTGCCGTAGCCGGTGTCGCCGTCGACCAGGATCGGCAGCGTGGTGGCGTCGGCCATGTATTCGAGCACGTCCAGCACCTGGGTCCAGGACGCCTCGTTATTGTCGCGCAGGCCCAGCATGGCCGAGATCGACAGGCCGGACGCCCAGACGCCCTTGAAACCGGCCTCCTCGACGATCTTCGCCGACAGGCCGCTATGGGCCTCCATGATGAAGGAAAGTTCGGGAGAGGTCAGCAAAGCGCGGAACTTGGCGGCCCTTGTCGCTGCACCAGCACTGCCAGCCTTTACTACGTCGTATCCCATGTCTGCTCTTTCCTCGATGCCGGGCCTGTGACCCTGGGTCTCATGATCACATTCTATTCATAGAGACGACATTGTGGGGTAACAAAAGCTGCGATCAAGTCCTTGCATCGACAGGGGCCCAAAGCCATGGGCCGGACGCGCAAAAGCAAAAGGCGGCCCCTCCTTCCGGAGAGGCCGCCTTTTTGTCAGGAACAACGAGGCCGCTTATTCCTTGATTTCGATGCCCTTGTCCTTGAGCAGCGTCGCCAGCTCGCCGTTCATGTACATCTCGCGCACGATGTCGGCGCCGCCGACGAACTCGCCCTTGACGTAGAGCTGGGGGATGGTCGGCCACTGGGCGAATTCCTTGATGCCCTGGCGAATCGAGGGATCGGCCAGCACGTCGATGCCCTTGAACTTGACGCCCAGGCGGCTCAGCACCTGCACCACGCCGGCGGAGAAGCCGCACTGCGGGAAGACGGGCGTGCCCTTCATGTACAGGACGACCGGATTGGTCGCGATGTCGTCCTTGATACGATCGAAAGTCGCGGTTTCGCTCATGCTCGGGTCATCCTTGGGTCAGCTCGTGTGCGCCTGCGAAGGCGCCGGTCGTTCCTATATGTAGGACGATCGGGCTCAGGCGTCGAGGGGGTGAGTAGTAAGCTGCAATGCGTGTAGCTCAGTGCCCATCCGGCCCTGGAGCGCCTGATAGACCATCTGATGCTGCTGCACCCGGCTCTTGCCCTTGAATGCGGCCGACTTGATCGTGGCCGCATAATGGTCTCCGTCGCCGCGCAGATCGTCGATCACGACCTCGGCATCGGGCAGGGCCGCCTTGATGAATTTGGCGATGTCGTCCGCAATCATGGCCATGGGCTTGGATCCTCTATTCGGCCGCCATATAGGCCGGCAGCCATTCGGTGTTGATGCGCACCAACTCCTTCAGCGAAACGGCACCGAGGCCCGGGGCCTCGATCGTGTCGCCGCCGGTGGTGCCGAGCCTCTGCGCCGGCACGCCGGCTGCCTTGGCCGCGTCGAGCAGGGCCGCCGCATCCGTGGTCGTGACCAGATAGCGCGCCTGATCCTCGCCGAAATAGAAGCCGTGGGCGGCGATATCCGCCGGCAAAGCCTCGATCCTGGCGCCGCGCTTGCCGGCGGCGGCCATCTCGACCAGGGTCACCAGCAAGCCGCCGTCCGCCAGATCATGACAGGCGGTGAGCGTGCCGGCCAGGATTTGGCCGCGCACGAAATCGCCGTTGGTGCGTTCGGCCTTGAGATCGACCGGCGGCGGCGCACCATCCTCGCGGCCCTCGATCTCGCGCAGATACAAGGACGCGCCCAGATATCCGACCGTGGCGCCGATCAGCACCAGGCTCTCGCCGTCCGACTTCAGCTTGATGTCGACCGCTTTCGACACGTCGTCGATCAGGCCGACGCCGCCGATCGCCGGGGTCGGCAGGATGCCCTCGCCGTTGGTCTCGTTATAGAGCGAGACATTGCCGGACACGACCGGGTAGTCGAGCGCCAGGCAGGCCTCGCGGATGCCCTGAATGGCGCCCACGAACTGGCCCATGATGCGCGGCCGCTCGGGATTGCCGAAGTTCATGTTGTCGGTGATCGCGATCGGCAGCGCGCCCACCGCGGTGATGTTGCGCCAAGTCTCGGCCACCGCCTGTGCGCCGCCGCGGACCGGATCGGCGAAGACATAGCGCGGCGTGCAATCGGTGCACATCGCCAGGCCCTTCTTCTTGCCATGGACGCGCACGATCGCGGCGTCGCCGCCCGACTTCTGCACGGTGTCGCCCATGACCGAGCTGTCGTACTGCTCCCAGATCCAGCGCTTGCTGGCGACGTCGGGGCAGCCGATGAGGGTCTTGAGGGCAGCGGCCAGATCCTTGGGCGCCGGGATGTCCTTCGACGTCAGTTCCACCTGGGCCGGCGTCGCTTCCCAGGGCCGGGTATATTCCGGGGCCTCGCTGAACAAGGGCTCGAGCGGCAGGTCGGCGACGGTTTGCCCGTGCATCTTCAGCACCAGATGACCGGTCTCGGTGACCGTGCCGATCACGGCGAAATCCAGTTCCCACTTGTCGAAGATGCGCTTGGCCTCGGGCTCGCGCCCGGGCTTCAGCACCATCAGCATGCGCTCCTGGCTTTCCGACAGCATGACCTCATAGGGGGTCATGCCGGTCTCGCGCATCGGCACCTTGTCGATGTTGAGTTCGATGCCGAGACCGCCCTTGCCGGCCATCTCGACCGAGGAGGATGTCAGGCCCGCCGCCCCCATGTCCTGGATCGCGACGATGGCGTCGCCTGCCATCAGCTCCAGGCAGGCCTCGATCAGCAGCTTCTCGGTGAACGGATCGCCGACCTGGACGGTCGGGCGCTTGGCTTCGGAATCCTCGGTGAACTCGGCCGAGGCCATGGTGGCGCCATGGATGCCGTCGCGGCCGGTCTTGGCACCGACATAGATCACCGGATTGCCCGGGCCGGCAGCGGCCGAATAGAAGATCTTGTCCTGGTCGGCCAGTCCCACGGTCATGGCATTGACCAGGATATTGCCGTTGTAGGAGGCGTGGAAATTGGTCTCGCCGCCGACGGTGGGCACGCCCACGCTATTGCCATAGCCGCCGATACCGGCGACGACGCCCGCGACCAGATGCCGGGTCTTCGGATGGTCGGGGCTGCCGAACCTGAGTGCATTCAGGTTCGCGATCGGCCGCGCCCCCATGGTGAACACGTCGCGCAGGATGCCGCCGACGCCAGTCGCCGCCCCCTGATAGGGCTCGATGAACGACGGGTGGTTATGGCTTTCCATCTTGAAGATGGCGGCCTGGCCGTCGCCGATGTCGATCACGCCGGCATTCTCGCCGGGGCCGCAGATGACCTTGGGGCCGGTGGTCGGCAGCGTCTTCAGGTGCACCTTGGAGGATTTGTAGGAGCAATGCTCGCTCCACATCAACGAGAACACGCCCAGTTCGGTGAGGTTCGGCTCGCGCCCCATGATGGAGAGGCAGCGTTCGTATTCCTTGGGCGTCAGGCCGTGCTGGGCGACGATTTCGGCGGTAATCTTGCTATCGCTCACGACAGGGCTCCGAGCAGGCTCTCGAACACGCCGCGTCCGTCGGTGCCGCCGGTCAATGGATCGCAGGCGCGTTCCGGATGGGGCATGTAGCCGAGCACGGTCTTGGTTTCGTTATAGATGCCGGCGATGTTGCGCGCCGAACCGTTGGGATTGGCCTCGTCCAGGATCCGGCCATCCTCGTCGCAATAGCGGAAGGCGACCAGCCCGCGCTCTTCCAGCCGATCGAGCGTCGCCTCGTCGGCGAAGTAGTTGCCGATCGAATGGGCGATCGGAATGCTGATGACCGTGCCGGCGGCGTATTTGTTGGTGAAGATCGTCTGGCTCTGCTCGACCCGCGTCGTGACGGGGCGGTTGATGAACTTGATGCCGCGGTTCTTCATCAAGGCGCCGGGCAGTAGGCCCATCTCGGTCAGGACCTGGAAGCCGTTGCAGATGCCCAGCACCGGCAGACCCTTTTCCGCCTTGACCTTGACCGTCTGCATGATCGGCGAATGGGCCGCCATGGCGCCGGCGCGCAGATAGTCGCCGTAGGAGAAACCGCCCGGCAGGATCACCAGATCGACGTCCGGCAGCTCGGCCTCGCGATGCCAGACCATATGCGGCTTGGTGCCGGTGATATTCTCGACCGCGACGGCGACGTCACGATCGCAATTGGACCCGGGGAAGACGACGACGGCGGTCTTCATGGCATCGGCTTTCTGGAAAAGAGATCGACTTATTGGTTTGGCGGACCGATTCACCTAACGCTTTCTAAGCGTTAGGATCGGACCACTAGCCCAGATCGACCGTGTAGTTTTCGATGACCGTATTGGCCAGCAGCTTGTCGCACATGGCGCCTGCCGCTTCCCGGGCCTTGGCCGGGTCGGTTTCGGCCAGATCCAGCTCGATATACTTGCCCTGGCGGACATTCTCGACGCCGGCGAAGCCCAGCGAGACCAGGGCATGGCCGATGGCGGAACCCTGCGGATCGAGCACGCCGGGCTTAAGGGTGACGTGTACCTTGACCTTCATTCGCTTCAAATCCCTGGTGGGGGTTATTGCATCGTCTTCGGACCCTTGAGGTCCGCCGGGCCGCCTTCGGGCAGGATGCCGAGCCGGCGGGCGACCTCCTGATAGGCCTCCTCGACCCGGCCCAGGTCCAGGCGAAACCGGTCCTTGTCCATCTTGTCGTTGGTCTTGAGATCCCAGAGCCGGCAGCTGTCCGGGCTGATCTCGTCGGCGATGATGATCCGCATGTCCTCGTTGTTCCACAGCCGGCCGAACTCCAGCTTGAAATCGACCAGGCGGATGCCGACGCCCAGGAACAGGCCCGACAGGAAGTCGTTGACGCGCAGCGACATGGCCATCATGTCGTCCAGGTCCTGGGTCGAGGCCCAGCCGAACGCGGTGATATGCTCTTCCGACACCATCGGGTCGTTGAGCGGGCCGCTCTTGTAATAATATTCGACGATCGAGCGGGGCAGCGGCGTGCCTTCGGTGATGCCCAGGCGCTGGGCCAACGAGCCGGCGGCGATGTTGCGCACGACCAGCTGCAGCGGAATGATCTCGACCTCGCGCACCAGCTGCTCGCGCATGTTCAAGCGCCGCACGAAATGGGTCTGGACGCCCAGCTCGTTGAGCTTGGTCATCAGATATTCGCTGATGCGGTTGTTCAGCACGCCCTTGCCGGTGATGGTGCCGCGCTTCTGGTCGTTGAAGGCGGAGGCGTCATCCTTGAAATATTGCACGAGCGTGCCCGGTT
>Ga0302314_10008639_pt1 | contig 18099 bp, 13 predicted proteins | sample III_Palsa_N2_3_FD_200533 | JGI IMG/M metagenome (GOLD analysis project Ga0302314, IMG submission 200533) | Peat permafrost microbial communities from Stordalen Mire near Abisko, Sweden - III_Palsa_N2_3 | ecosystem: Environmental > Terrestrial > Soil > Palsa > Peat permafrost | place: Sweden...
AGCCGCCGGCCAGGGCGGAAGCGGACGGGCATTGCCTTCGGGCCCGAGATGAACGTCGAGGCCAGCCACTCGGGCGGCGCGGGGATCTCGAAGTCGTCCATGCGGGTGAGGACCTCCCGGAGGATGGCGTCGATCTCGATGCGCGCCAGATGCTGACCAAGGCAGACGTGAGGTCCGCCGCCGAAAGCGATGTGCTCGTTGGGCGTTCGGGCCAGATCGAGCGTATCGGGCCTCGCGAATTTAACCGGATCGCGGTTGGCGGCGCCGAAATACATCACCACCTTGTCGCCGGCGGCGATGGCGGTGTCGGCGACGCGGGTGTCGCGGGTGGCGGTGCGGCGCATGTAGATCACCGGGCTGGCGTAGCGCAGCAGTTCCTCGCGCGCGCCGTCGAGGCGGGTATCGAGATCGGCCATCAGCCAAGCCCTCTGGGCCGGATTGTTGGTCAGCGCCAGCAGGCCGGTGGAGAGCAGGTTGCGGGTGGTGTCGCCGCCGGCGTCGATCAGCAGCAGGAAGAACAGCAGGAACTCCGGATCGGTCAGGCGCCGGCCCTCGACCTCGGCGTTGAGCAGGCGGGTGGCCAGATCGTCGGCCGGATGAGCCCGCTTCCTGGCGATCAGCTCGGTGGCGTAGGCGAACATCGCCATCACCGCCCGGGGGACCGCCCCCTCTTCCATGGTCTCAGGCGACGAATGGATGGTCTCGGTCAGGCGATAGAGCTCTCGGCCGTCGTCGAGCGGCATGCCCATCAGCTCGGCGATCACATAGGACGGCATCTCGCCGGCCACCTCGGCGACGAAATCGCACTCGCCCTTCTCGATCACCTCATTGACGATCCGGCGGGCCAGTTCGTGCAGGCGCAGGCCCTTGCCGGCCGCCGCCGGCTTGGTGAACTCCACCCGGATCAGCTTGCGGAACGCGGTGTGATGGGGCGGATCCATCATCAGCATCATCTTGGCGTCGCCCAGGGTCCCGCCCTCGCCGATACCGGGATCCTTGATCATGATCGTCGGCTCGGAGGAGAAATTCTGGAAGTCGTGGTCGACGGCGTAGACATCGTCGTAACGAGTCAGGACCCAGAAGCCGGGACCGTCCGGCTCGGGATTGCGAAACACGGGGGCCTCGGCCCGTAGCCTTGTGTAAAGGTCGACGGGATGGCCGTTCGCGAAGGTCGCGGGGTCCAGAAGATCGCCGATCACGCTTGTCTCCCTGGCGTCGCCCGGCTGGCGCCGGGTCAGGTTCACCGTATCTCTTGCCACGCCGCGCGGCGACGCGCGACCCCCGCGTCACTTCGAGCGGGGTTTGGCGTCGGCTCGGGTGGGGCAGGCCTCCTGCATCCGCGGCGGGTTTGAGCCCATGATGGGCGGCAGCTCCGCCGCGGCTTGACGACGCCGACCCACCGGCGGCACGGTCGGCCATGACGCTGACCCTGTATGGATCGCCAAGATCGCGCAGTCTGCGGGTATTGTGGATGATTGCCGAGCTTGGCCTCGAGGTGGTCCATGTGCCCCTGGCTTTCGACGACCCCTATCTGAAATCGCCGGAGTTCCTGGCCATCAATCCAGCGGGCGCGATACCGACGATCGTCGACGACGGCTTCGCGCTGAGCGAATCTCTGGCCATCAACCTTTACCTCGCCGCACGATTCGGCGCGGGCGGACCGACTCCCCTCTACCCTGCCAGCCTACAAGGCGCCGCGGACGTCTGGCGCTGGAGTCACTGGGCGCAGGGCCAGCTCGAGCCATGGGTCATGCGCGACACACTGCTCGCCGATCTGCGATCCGCCGTGGAGAAGGCGGCCGGGCCCGTGATCGGCGCGTCGCTGAGCACCTTGGGGCGGGCGCTGGCGGGCCGGCGCTGGCTGACGGGCGAAGCCTTCACCGTCGGCGACCTCAATGTGGCGGCGGTGCTGTCGCCATCAAGGACCGAACACCTGGATCTGAGCCCACACCCCGAGGTCGCGCGGTGGCTGGCGCGGTGCTACGGTCGGCCCGCCGCGATCTCGACCCGCGCGCGGTTCGCCGCCTAGCCCACAGCCTTGACGCGCCGCCGACGCGCGCCATTGAAGGATAGCCGCCATGCCGGTCCAGCTTTACGCCTATACCTGCGGCTTCCTGACCATTCCCAAGGGCTTCCTGCTGCGGGGCGAGACGGGGACGATCACGGCGCCGATCCCCGCCTAACTGATCGTCCATAAATCGGGGGGCGCCCTGTTCGACAGCGGCCTGAACCTCGAGGCCCAGACCGATCCCGAAGGGTACATCGGCGAGGACGGCCTGAGGTACAACACCTTCCACTTCCACCCGGCGAAGAGGTGTCGGCGCGGTTGGCGGCGATGCAGGTGGAGGTGGACCGGGTGGACTTCATCATCAATTCCCACCTGCACTACGACCATTCGGGCGGCAACGGCCAGATGCCGAACGCCCAGGTGGTGGTGCAGAGCCGCGAATGGGCCCACGCCAAGGCCGCGGCAAACGCCAATCTCGGCTATCTGAGCAAGGACTTCGACACCGGCCAGAAGGTGCGCCAGGTCGACGGCGAGCACGACCTGTTCGGCGACGGCTCGGTGGTCTGCATCCCCACCTATGGCCATACGCCCGGCCACCAGTCGCTGCGGGTGGCGACCGAGGCCGGCGGCGAGTTCATCCTGTGCGGCGACGCCTGCTATCTGAAGCAGTCGCTCGAGACCCTTCACACGCCCGGCGTGATCGCCGACAAGGAGGCCGCGCTGGCGGTGTTCCACCGTTTTCGCGAGATGCGGGCGCGAGGGTCGAGGATCATGTTCGGCCACGACCCGGAGTTCTGGAAGGCCGTGCCCCAGGCGCCGCCGCGGCTCGACTGAGGAGAGCGGCCATCAGCGAGACTTCCACGGACGACCTGGCGGCGGCGCGCATCGAGACCGTGCGGGACCACATGCGGCTGGAGTGCGAGCGCGACTGGGACGCGGTGATCGCCACCTTCGCGCATCCGCGCTACGAGATGTACGGGGCGGGAACCGTGTTCGACGGCGAGGCGGCGGTGCGTGGCTATTTCGCCGCCTCCCGCACGCCGTTCCCCGACCAGGGCAATGAGATCATCGCCATCGGGGCAGGCGGCGATTCGGTGCTGGTGGAGTTCTGGCTGACCGGCACGCACCTGGGTCCGCTTCGCCTGCCGTCCGGCGAAGTGGCGCCGACCGGTAAGTCCTTCCGTGTCCGGATGATGGCCAGCTTCGAGTTCGCCCCGGGCTCGGCCAAGATCGTCTGCGAGCGGCCCTATTTCGACCAGCGCGCGGTGATCACGGCGCTGGGCCTGTAGCCGCCTCGAGACCCTACCTGCCGAAACCGGCCGCGCTGAGCGGCGGGCCGTCGCCGATCACGTCGAGATTGCCGCGGCCGGGCACGAAGTTGGCCTCCAGGCGGATGCCGTCCGGATCTTCGAACAGGATCGAATAGTAGCCGGGGGCCCACGCGCCAGGCTCCGGAGCGCGGAGGATGTTGACGCCGCCGCGCGCCACCAGGGCGGCGTGCAGGGTCTCGACATCGGCGTTCGAGCGCAGGCGGAAACAGATGTGGTGCAGACCGACCCGCCGCTGGTCGAAGCCCTCCGCCGACAGGGCCGGATCGGCCAGCGTGATCAGCACCCCGGTGCGACCGCCGATGCAATAGAAAGCCCCGGGCGAATCATACTGGACGGTCATGCCGAAGGTGTCGTGCAGCAACCAGCGATAGAAGTCCCGACTGGCGGCGAAGTCGGTGACGCTGAGTTGAACGTGGGCGATTCCGCTGATGTCGATCATGCTTCCCCTTTCGCGGCGGTGATGGTGGCCCGAGCCAGGGCGTCGATCGAATCGACAAGCGGCGCGGCGACTTCGCCCGAGCCCAGAACGAGCGGAACTTCGGTGCAGCCGGCGATGAGGACCTCGGCGCCGGCCTCGATCAATACCGTGGCCAGCCGTCCCATGCCGCTTCGCACCTCCGCGCCGAGGTCGCCGGCCTTGATCCTGTAGAGGAGGGCCACGAACGCTTCGTGGTCGACGTCGCCCAGCAGCAGGGCCTGCGCGCCGCGCCGGTCCAACGCGGTCTGGTAGAGGCCGGCGCGGCGGCAGCCGTCGGCGACCAGGACGCCGATTCGGCGGGGCCGGGCGGCCATCGCCTCGTCGCAGGTGGTGTCGATCAGGTCGACGAACGGCAGGGAGGTGGCGGCGAGGACGTCGGCGACGAAGGCGTGGGCGGTGTTGCAGGGCATGACCAGAAACCGCGCGCCAGCGCGCTCGAGGCCGCGGGCCATGTCCGCGAGGATCGGTCCGGGTGACGGCCCCTCGCCCTGCAAGGCATCGTTACGGTCGAAAACCTCGCCGTTGTTGTCGACGATCAGGTGGACATGATCCTGGTCGCGGACGGCGGGCGTGAGCGCCAGGACCCGGCTCATGAAATGAACGGTGGCGGCCGGCCCCATGCCGCCGATGACGCCGACCGTCCGGCCGGCCATCAGTCCCGCAGCACGTCCTGATAGGCGAACAGGGCCGGCGAGCCGCCGGTGTGGACGAAGAGAACGTTGTCGGTGGGCTTGAAGGCGCCCCGGCGGACCAGGCCGATCAGTCCGGCCATCGCCTTGCCGGTGTAGACCGGGTCGAGCAGCACGCCCTCCAGCCGGGCCAGCATATGGACCGCCTCGACCATCTCAGGTGTCGGCAGCGAATAGCCGGGCCCGACCCAATCGCCGAGCGCCATCACCGCCGGCCGGGGGATCGGCGCCAGGCCGAGCTTCTCGGCGGTGGCCAGGGCCAGGGTGTGGACGTTGGTTTCCTGCAACTCGCGCGGCCGGCTGACGTTGATCCCCGTCAGCGGGATCCCCGCCTGGCGGCCGACCAGACCGACCAACAGACCGGCGTGAGTGCCGGCGCTGCCGCTGGGCGTGACAATGTGATCGAGCGCCAGGCCCATGGTGAAGGTCTGGGCGATGATTTCGTCGGCGCAGGCCACATAGCCGAGCGCGCCCAGCGAATTGGAGCCGCCGCCGGGGATGATGTAGCCCTTGCGGCCGGCGGCGGGCAAATCCGCGGCCATCGACTCCATGGCGGCCAGCATATCCGAACCGGCGGGGACCACGGTCACGCGCTCCACGCCCATCAGGCCGAACAGGAAATTGTTGCCGCTGGCCTTGGGATCATAGGTTCCGGCCACCCGCTCCTCGAGCACCAGGCGGCACTTGAGGCCCTCGCGGGCCGCCGCCGCCAGGGTCAGGCGGCAGTGGTTGGATTGCGGCGCGCCGCAGGTGACCAGGGTGTCGGCCCCGACCTCCAGGGCGTCGGCGACCAGGAACTCCAGCTTGCGGGTCTTATTGCCGCCGGCCGCCAGACCCAAGGTGTCGTCGCGCTTGATCCACAGCGCCGGGCCGCCGAGCGCCCGAGTGAGATTTGCCAGCGGCTCGATGGCGGTGGCGTGGGGCGTGTAGCGACGGCGTGGAAAGCGCGCGAGATCCATGACCGTGCCGGGAAAGCCGAGGCGAGGGCGCCCCGGCGGCCACTCTAGGCAGGGCGGCGGCCTTGCGCATCCCCCGATGAATCTTAGACGGCCGCCAGATACAAATTTTCTGGGTGTGGCCGGCCTGAAAGCCGTCTACGCCACAACTGGGCATTCTGGCGTCCTCCGGCGCCGCGATCTGGGTGGGTTTTGGCGGTTTCGGCGAACCTCGCGATGGGGTTGAAGGGTTGAGACGCTTCTCAGCCCTTGCGCTGCTGCGCGCCGGACTGGAAGGTCAGAAGCGCTGGCGCAGCCATTGGCGCGCGCCGGAGCCGCGCAAGCACTACGACGTCATCGTGATCGGCGGCGGCGGCCATGGCCTCGCCACCGCCTACTACCTCGCCAGAACCCATGGCGTGAGATCGGTCGCGGTGCTGGAGAAGGCCTGGATCGGCGGCGGCAACACCGGGCGCAACACCACCATCGTGCGCTCCAATTATCGCCAGCCGCAGCTGCAGCGGCTGCTGGAGTTCTCGCTGAAGACCTGGGAGACCCTGAGCGACGAGCTGAACTACAACCTGATGTTCAGCCAGCGAGGGGCCCTGTTTCTGGGCCACTCCGACGCCGACATGGTCAAGCTGGCCGAACGCGGCGATTCCCTGCGCTGCGCCGGCATCGACGCCGAGCTGATGACGCGCGAACGGGTGGCGGCCCTGGCGCCGTGCCTCAATCTGTCGCCGGACGCCCGTTTTCCGATTCTGGGCGGCCTGATCCAGAAGCGCGGCGGCACGGCCCGCCACGACGCGGTGGCCTGGGGCTATGCCCGCGCCGCCGACGCCCTGGGCGTCGACGTGATCCAGAACTGCGAGGTCACCGGCTTCGCGCTGACCGGCGGCAGGGTGACAGGGGTGGTCACCACGCGTGGCGACATCGGCGCCGGCCGAGTGGGGATCTGCGTGGCGGGGAACTCCGGCGTGGTCGCGGGGCTGGCGGGTCTCAAGCTGCCCATCGAATCCCATCTGCTGCAGGCGTTCGTCTCCGAACCGATCAAGCCGATGCTGGATACGGTGATCATGTCGCAGTCGATTCACGCCTACATCAGCCAGTCGGACAAGGGCGAGATGGTGGTGGGGGGCGATCCCGATCACTACCCAAGCTACGCCCAGAGTGGTTCGCCGCACCGGATCGAGGAGGTGGCCGCCCAGGCGATCAGCCTGATCCCGGCGATGTCGCGGCTGCGGATGCTGCGCTGCTGGGCCGGCACCACCGACATGAGCTTCGATGGCTCGCCGATCATCGGCCCGACCCCGATCGACGGGCTCTACCTGAACGGCGGCTGGTGCTACGGCGGCTTCAAGGCCACCCCCGGGTCCGGCCGGCTCTACGCCCACCTGCTGGCCACCGGCGTCTCGCACGAGATCGCCGCGCCGTTCGCCCTGGACCGGTTCGACCGGGGCGCGACCATCGACGAGGCCGGGGCCGGCCCGGCTCCGCAGGCCCGCTGAGGATGCGCCCGCCATGATGCTGATCGCCTGTCCTCACTGCGGCCCCCGCGCCCATGTGGAGTTCTCCTATGCGCGGACGATGGACGCCGTCCTGCCGCTGGACGCCACGCCCGCCGAAGCCTCCCACATTCTCTATCAGCGGGAGAACCCGCGCGGCCCGTCCGACGAACTCTGGCGCCACACGTTCGGCTGCGGATCCTGGCTGCGGGTGAGGCGGAACACCGCGACCCATGAGTTGATCGAGGTGGCGCCCTGGCCGCCGGCGAAGGCCGCGCCATGAACGCGCCCCACCGCACCCCGGCCGGCGGCCTGATCGATCGCGGGCACACTGTCGGCTTCACCTTCGACGGGCGGCGGCTGAGCGGCCATCCCGGCGACACCCTGGCCTCGGCCCTGCTGGCCAACGGCGTGCGGCTGATGGGACGCGGCTTCAAGTATCACCGGCCGCGCGGGGTGCTGGGGGTCGGCGTCGAAGAGCCCAACGCCCTGGTGGGCGTCGGCGCGGGGGGCCGTCTGGAGCCGAACACCCGGGCCACCGACATCTTCCTTTACGACGGGCTGACGGCGGTCAGCCAGAACCGCTGGCCGAGCCTGAACCTCGACGTCGGGGCGGTGAACCAGTGGATCGCGCCGTTCATTCCCGCGGGCTTCTACTACAAGACCTTCTTCGGCGGCCCGCGGCTGTGGATGTTCTATGAACACTTCATCCGCCGGGCCGCCGGGCTGGGCGTGGCCCCGACCCAACCCGAGGTCGACGCCTTCGACCACCGCGCCGCCTTCTGCGATGTCCTGGTGGTGGGGGCGGGTCCCGCCGGCCTGGCCGCCGCCGCGGCCGCGGCCGGGGCGGGGGCGAAGGTGATACTGGTCGAGCAGGACGAGCGCGTAGGCGGGGCGCTGATGCGCGATCCCGCCGAGATCGACGGGCGGGATGGGCTGGACTGGGCGACGGACGTCGCCGGGCTCGTGCGCGAGCGAGGCGGGCGCCTGCTCACCCGCGCCACCGCCAGCGGCTTCCATGACCATGGACTCGTGACGGTGGTCGAGCGACTGGCCGAGGCCGGCGAAACGCCGCGCGGGGGTGTCGCCCAGCGGCTCTGGCACGTCCGGGCCCGGCGCGTCGTGCTGGCCCAGGGCGCGATCGAGCGGCCGCTGCTGTTTTCCGGCAACGACAGGCCTGGCGTCATGCTGGCCTCGGCGGCTCGCGCCTATGTGGCGCGCTACGGCGCCCGACCCGGCGGCCGGGCGGTGGTCGCGGGCTGCGACGACCACGTCTATCTGACCGCCCTCGCCCTGGCCGACGCGGGCGTCGAGATCGCCGCGGCGATCGACAGCCGCGACGCGGCGGGCGGGCCGCTGGCGCAGGCCGCGCGGGCCCGCTTCGACTGTCACGCGAACGCCAGCGTGACGGCGGCGCGGGGCGGCAGACACGTCACCGGGGCCACCATCGCGGCGGAGGCGCGCGCCTTCGACGTCGACTGCGACCTGATCGCCATGTCGGGCGGCCAGACCCCGGCGGTGCACCTGCACATGCAGGCGGGGGGCGCCCTGGACTGGGACGAAGCCGCCGGCGCGTTCAACCCAACCGCCCCACGTCAACATCAGATCAGCGCCGGCGCCGGGGCCGGCGTGCACGGCCTGGCCGCCGTGCTGGCCGATGGCTGGCGCGCCGGCGGCGCCGCGGCGGCGGCGCTGGGGTTTTCGCCTCACGGCGCCTCGCCCACGTCCACGGGAGACAGCCGCATGGCCCCGGCCGTCTCGGGCGCCGCCTATGCGCTGCCGGCCGGCGCGAACCCCAAGTCGGCCTTCATCGACTTCCAGAACGACGTCACCGCCGCCGATGTCGACTTGGCCTGGCGCGAGGGCTACCGGTCGGTCGAACACCTCAAGCGCTACACCACCCTGGGCATGGCTTCCGACCAGGGCAAGACCAGCAACCTGACGGGCCTGGCGCGGATGGCCGCCGCGCTCGGCAAGACGCCGCCCGAGGTGGGCCTGACGACCTTCCGGCCGCCCTACACACCGGTCACCTTCGCCGCCCTGGCCGGCGCCGCGGTCGGCGATCACGTGGCGCCCAACCGCCGCCTGGCGCTGCATGACGCCCACGTCGAGGCTGGGACGGTCTGGCAACCATCGGGCTATTGGCGCCGACCCCGCGCCTATCCTCGGCCCGGCGAGTCGCTGGCCGACGCCGCGCTGCGCGAGGCGCGCGGCGTGCGCCAGGGGGTGGGCTTCGTCGACGTCTCCACCCTGGGCAAGTTCGAGATCGCCGGCCCCGACGCCGCGGCCTTCCTCGAACTGGTCTGCGCCACCGGCGTGGCCAGGCTGGCGGTCGGTCGCGGTCGCTACACGATCATGCTGCGCGAGGACGGCGTCGTGGCCGATGACGGCACGGTCTGGCGGCTGGCCGAAGACAGGTTCCTGATGACCAGCTCCACCGGCGGGGCGGACACCATGGCGGCGCACCTCTCCTATGTACGCCGGGTCCTCGCGCCAGACCTGCGGGTGATGGCCACGGCGGTCCAGGAGCGGTGGACCAGCATCGCCGTGGCGGGCCCGAGGGCGCGCGACCTCCTCGCCGCGCTGATCGAGGCGCCGCCGCCGGCCCATATGTCGGCGGCCGGGGCGCGGATCGCCGGCGAAGACATCCTGCTGCTGGGCGCGAGCTACAGCGGTGAGCGGGCCTTCGAGGTCTATGCGCCGGCGCTTGCGGCCACGCCGGTCTGGCGGGCGATCGCCGAGGTGGTCAGAGCCGCCGGCGGCGCGCCCTATGGCCTCGACGCGATGGAGCTGCTGAGGATCGAGAAGGGCCACATCGTCACCGGCGCCGAGGTGGACGGGCGGACGAGTCCGCATGACCTGGGGCTGTCGAAGATGCCGCGAAAACGCGGCTACGTCGGCTGGGCCGCCCTCCAGCGGCCCGACTTCCAGCGTCCCGACCGGCCGCGCCTGGTCGGCCTGGAGGCGCTCGACGGGGTGCTGCCCGAAGGGGCGATGATCCTGCCTAGAGCGGGCGCCGCGCCGGAGGGCCATGTCAGTTCGGCCGGTCGGCGCGTGCTGGGCGAAGGCGCGATCGGCCTGGGTCTGATCAAGGGTGGACCCGATCGTCTCGGGGAAGTGCTGATCGCCGCGTCGCCGACCCGAGGCCTGCGAGGGCGGGTGCGGCTGACCGTCCCGATGTTCCACGACCCAGAAGGGACGCGCTACCGTGACTGACGGCCCGACAACGGTGGAGGCGACGCCGCCCGCGGCGCTGATCGCCTTCGACCTATGGTCGAATCCGGGCGCGGCGGAGGGGCGCATCGGCGAAGCGCTGGGCGGCCGGCTGCCGGGTCCCGGCCGTTCGGCCGCCTTGGCGGACGCATGGCGCGCTATTCGCGTCGAACCGACGGTCTGGTGGCTTGCCGGCCCGCCGGAGACCCTTCCCGCGACCGTCGCGCGACTGGAGAGCGCCCTGCAAGCCGACGGCGCCGCCACCGACCTGACGGGCGGCTTCGCCCGCTTGCGCCTCGTCGGGCCGAACTGGCGCGAACTGCTGATGATCGGCGGTGTTTTCGACGCCGAATCGGCCGATTTCGGCCCCGACAGCACCGTCGGCACGCTGCTTCACCACATCGGCGTGCGCTACGATGTGGTGGCCGAGGACGAGGTCCATATCCATGTGGCGCCCAGCTACGCCGACGACCTGCTGCGCCACCTGCGCGCCGCCGCCTCGCGCCTGGCGGGCCCGGATCTCTGAATGCTGACCGCCCGCTCGGCGGCCGCGGACTATGTCGAAGCCGCGGCTGCGGCGCGCGGCCAGGCCTATGTCTGCCGCGGCTGCGGCGCCTCGGTGATCTTCAAGCCCGGCCAGGTTCGCATCCCGCACTTCGCCCATCGGCCCGACGCCGGCTGCGCGTTCGGCGCCCGCATGTCGCTGGCCCATCTGACGGCTCAGGGAAGGATCGCCCGGGCGCTGCGCGAGCGCGGCCTGAACGTCGAACTCGAGGCGTCGATTTCCGGCGTCGACGGCGACCGCCGGATCGACGTGCTGACCTGGGCCGCGGACCGCCCCGAGGCGCGGGTGGCCATAGAGGTGCAGGCCAGCGACATCGGCGCCGAAACCATCGCGGCAAGGACCGCGAGCTACCAGCGGATGGGCGTCGCGCCGCTTTGGCTGCGGCTGCTCGACTTCGCCACCTTCCCCGCCATCCAGACCCTGCCGCTGCGGGGCGCGGTCTGGATCGAGCGCTACCGGGCCCGGTCGTGGGAGCGCTGGGCCCACGACCATCTGGGCGGACGCCTGTGGTTCATGGACTCGGGAACCGGACTGGTCTGGCGAGGCTTGTTCGTGCCGGCGCATCGAGCCCGCGAGCGCAGGCTGTTACGCAACGACGCGGGCGAGGCCCCCGGCCGGGCCGCCGACTGGACGCGGGCGCGGCAGTGGGTCGACCTGGAACTCGACGGTCCGTTCGCCCTGGAGAGCCTGAAACTGGGACGCGGCCGAGCGTCGGGCCCGGACGGCCGGCGCCGTCGCTTAGCCTGGTTCACGCCACCGGGCGAGGACGATCTGCGCCCGCCGTTCGCGCCGAACGTCAGGGCGGTGTTCAGCCCCGAACGCGTCGGAGAATCTCGCTACCTCCAGGCGCTCGTGGGCGGGAACTGGCTTGCGGCGGTTTCCGAGGGGGCTCGATCGGACTGGCGCACCCAGCGCGCGCCGCGACGCCCCGCCCTGCATCCGATCACTCGCCGCTGAGCGAGCCGGTGGTCGGTGAGCCGCCCGGCATCGGGCGATCGCCGTCGCCGACCACCATGAACGGCGCCCAGTAATAGGGGTGCGAGTGCCGGGGATCGTTCATCAGCGTGCGCTCGGCCTCGGCCAGCGCCCCGGCCTGGGAGATGCGGCGCTGATTGAACATGGCGATCATCAGGCGCGCGGTGGTCGCCGAGTCGACCTCCCAGCCGGACACCACGACGTTGCGCGCGCCAGCCTGGACAAAGGCGGTCACCAGCCCGCCCAAAGCCTCTCCGCCGCCGTTGCCGAGCTTCGGCGCGGCCAGCTTGCTGGCCCGGGCCGGGGCCTCGCCCGAGGCGACCTCGCCGCCGCCGTGGGCGTTGCTGCCGGTGTTGCAGGCCGACAGCACCACGACGTCGGCATCGAGCCGCAGCCGGCTGATCTTTTCCAGGTCGAGCAGGGCGTCGCTGCCGGGACCGCCGAACGAGGTCAGCAGCGAGGTTCTCAGGCAGGGGTTACCGTCATCGAGCAGGCCGTGGGTGGCGAAATAGAGCACGCGATATTTGTCGAGATCGGTTTGGCTGACCACCCCGGTGTCGGTGAAGTCCTCGCCGAACGCGTGGCCCACGATCCCGGGGGCGGCCGCGCCGACAGCCTCGGCGACGGTCGCCACCTCGGTCCGGGTGTCGGGCAGGGCATGCATCATGGTCAGCGAGAAACGGTAGCGCGCGCACAAGGCCTCATCGTCGGGCGTCGAATTGCCAACCGGACGGACGCTGGAAAAGTCATCAGGATCCACCGGAATCACCGGGTCGGCGAAGCCATAGAAGGCGTTGGCCGCCTTCGAGGACCCCGCGAGCCGCGCCTGATAGAAGGCCGAGGCGGACAGGGCGATGGAGTTGTAGGAATGCGCGCCCAGCCACGCCACGCCGAGATAGTCCAGGACCTTCGGTGAGGCCGCCTTGGCGCGGATCAGCCTGACACTGGCGTCGTCGATCACCAGGGCGCTGATCGGCGCCGCGACCAGGGTGGCGTCCGGCTCGAAGATGATGTGCCGGGCCGCCAGCACCTGGGCGCCGACCGGCCCGAAGAGATCTGTGAACAGGGTGTGGGCCAGGGCGACGTTATAGGCTCCGTGGATCGCCCGCCCGGTCTTGGTCCGCCCGGGCGCATCCATCGGGAGTCTCAAGGTCCGAACGATGTCCTCGGCCCGCGCGCGGGTGAGGTCGATCCGGTAGGGGATCGCCTGGGTGGGGGAGACCAGCACGCCGTAGCCGCCGCCGGCCAACAGGAACACCTTCACATAGACCTCGTCCGGGCGAAGTGCCTTCTGGAGGGTGTCGACGCTGACGAGGCGATGCAGGGCGGAGACGTAGCGCGGATCGGCCTCGAGCAGCTCACCCTGCAGGGTGGCGTTCTGCCGGGCGAGATCCAGCTGCTCGGCCTGAAGGCGTTGGAGATCCGGGCCCTGATAGACTCCCTGCTCCTGGAGCCGCCGGATCGACGACAGATTGGCCTGCTCGCGATGGTCGGTGTCCTGCAAGGCCCGGGCCAGGGCCGCCGCCGGACCGTCGCCGGCGAGAGCCGACGCCGCCTGGCGCTTGGCCGCCTCGGCGCTCGACTGGGCGATCAGCGCCTGGGCGGCGTTGAAGAAGTTCTTCACGGCCTGGTCCCGCGCCGCCGGCGCGTCGGCGATCCGGCGCAACAGGAAATCGAAATAGGGTCGCGCGAGGTCGGCCGAATCGGCCAGCGACCCACGCTGATCGATGTAGATCGCGAAGGCGGCCTGGAAATCGGCGTTCGCCTGAGCCTCCGCGCGGGGATCCTTGGCCCCCTCCGCCGCTTCGGCGGTGGCCTGCTCCAGAAAGAAGGCCGCCAAGGGCAGCGATCCCGGATGGCGCTGGCCGAAATAGGCCACGGCCGCGCGGAAATAGGCGTCGGTGTCAGCCTGGCGCGGGGTTCCGCGGTCCAGCCGCAGCAGGTCGGCCCACACCCGCGCGTTCAACCAAGGCGCCGCCTGGCCAAGGAACACCGGTCGGCGCGGGGTGCCGGTGACCGGCAGGCGGATGTCGAGAAGCGCTCGCGCGGCGACCAGGGCGGCGCGGGCGTCGTCGCCGCGGCCGAGCGCCTCCAGGGCCGTGGCCTTGATCTGCAGCGCCTGAACGTCGCGCAGCCGCTCGCGGTCGGCCCTGGATATGGCGGCCGTCCCCGCGGTGGCGGCGACCTCGGGGATGACCACGCCGCCGTCGGCGTTGAGCGATCCGCCGGACGCCGTCTCGCCCGCGCGGGCGGCGATCGCCCGGTCGGCCAGGACGACGGCCCCCTCGTAGTCTCGCTGGTTGCGGGCGTCGGCGGCCCGGAAGTTCAGCCCAAGCCCCCTGACGCTCGGATCGGCGCTGGCCGCGAGCGCGTCGGCCTGGGCGAAGAAGATCGCCGCCTTGTCGAAGCGCCAGTTGTTGGAGGCGTTGAGGCCCTGGTTGTAGAGCGCTTCGGCCCGGGCGGTGGGAGACGCGTCCTGGCCGCTCATCCGGGCCAGCTCGCCAAATTCGAGCTCGGCCTCGTCGAACTGCCACGACTGCCCCTGGTCGTAGGCCTCGGCGAGGCGGGCTTCGGCCGAAGGGGCCTGGGCGACGTCCGCCGCCGCCAGTTCGCCGACCGGGGCCTGCGAAACCAGCGAAACCGCGGTCGTCGCCTTGTCCAGGGCCGGCGGCTCGGGAACGTCGCCGGCCAGGTAGCGCGCCGCCCGCGCGAGCACGTCGGCGATCGGGGCCCGGCCTTCGGCGGCCACCACGCCGCGACGGCCCGGCGCGCGAAACGCCACATAGGCCAGGCCGCCCGCCCGCGTCTTGCAGTCGGCATGCGCCGTCTCTCCCGCGCCCCGCGTCAGGGCGTCGGGCGCACAGGTCGTCCGCGCCGCCAGCTCGGCGCGCCAAGCGGCGTCCTGCCGGGCCCCGCCGGGAAACAGGTAGAGCTGACCCAGGGTGTTCGACCATCCGCGACAGGTGACGTTCCAGGTTCGTCCGCCCTTGTCCGCCACCGGCCCGTCGAAACCGCGCCGGGCCTCGCACACCGCCCCGTCGGCGGCCTGGCCCAGGTTGAACCGCGGCGTGTAGCCATCGAAGCGGGCGCCCGTCGTCGACGCGCCCGCGCCGCCGGCCACCGCGAGGCCGAGGGCCAGAAGCGCGATCGCGGGGGCCTTCATGGATGGTCCTCCGACCCGCGCCAGATCTCTTCGCTGGCGGCTCCGGTGATCATCCGATCCTCGATGTCGGGATCGTCGAACCGCAACAGGCCGTTGCGGATCTGCCAGCCGAGGACGATCGACGGGTGGGAGGCCCGTTGGCCCAGCGCGGCGAACGGATCGTCCGGGAAGCTGGCGTCGCCGATCGCCGGCGGCGCCCCCGGCGCCTGAGCGTTGCTGGCGGTGACGAAGACGCCCGGATTGTCCTGGTCGTCGGAGGCGAAGGCGTCGTCGGGGAACTGCGACGGGCCCGGCAGCGTCAGGTCGCCGAGCGTGAGGGTGACGCCCTGGTCGACGGGGTCGAGGGGAAGGCCCTGCAACAGCGAGGCGGCGCTCCCGCAGACGCCGGCGACACCAATCTCGCAGCTGTTGATGCGGTAGAACGTCCTGTAGGCGGACGCCTGCAGGCTGGGGGCCAGGCTGACCTGCGTGGAAGTCGCGGCCGCGGCGCCCGACAGCAGGCCGGTCGGCCCGGCGCCCGTCGAGACAAACACGCCGTAGAGGTCGATTGTCGTGGGCGATTGCTCCCCGTAACCGGCGAGGCTGAGGGTGCGCGTGATGTAGGAGCCGACCCCTTGAGCGGCGGCGGCCGGCGGCCGCGGTCCACCGTTGTCCTGCTGCAGGATGAGGTTTCCCGCCGACAGGGAGACATCGCCCGCGGCCAGGGTCACGGCTTGGGTGTCGCTGACCGAGTACGCGGAATAGGTCGAGTTTCCGGCCACGAAGGCCGACGAACCCAGCAGAATGTCGCCGCTGGCGGACACCGACACCGACGAGAACGTCCGCACGGGACCGCCGTAGGCGCCGCCGACGACCGTGGCGAAGCCCAGGGCGCCGTTGTTGGAATCCGCGCCACCGTCATTGACCACCTGCACCATCGAGGGCGCCCAGGCCGGGACGGTGGCGCTGCCGATCGTCAGGCTGACGGTGTTGTCGACGGCCGGCGCGAACAGGCCGGTGACGTTCACCAACCCGTCGGCGTAGAGATTGAGCCGCGTCACCGGGCCACCCACCGTCGTCGCCCCGACGTTCAAGGCGCCGACGGACTCGAACAGGGTCACGCTCGGCGCCACCAGGCTTGACGTCCGCACCCAGCTGCCGGCGCCGGGGTTGGCGTCGGCCAGATACAGACCGCCCGGATCGCTGAGCGAGATGCCGATGGCGTTCCCGGCGGTCAGGGGCGACCCAGCGGTGTTGCTGAAGGTCTTCGCTTCGATGAACAGGCTCTGGGCGCCCAGGGCGAACAGGCCGTCGAGCGGCCCGCCCATGGCGTTGAACAGCGCCTGGCCGGCCCCCGAAGCCGCCATCCCCACGGCGGACACCGACCCACCCAGACTGACCGTGCCCTGGCCCGCCGCCAGCACCACGTCATCGCCGGAAGAGACGGTCGCGACGGTCAATGAACCACTGACGGCCTGGAGGGCGACGTCGCCGGCCGCCGTGATCGGGGCGACGGCGGTGAGGTTTCCGGCGGTGACATCAATGGCGATGTCGCGTCCGACGCCCGCTGTCAGCACGACAGGGGTGTTATCCACAGCGCCGGTGATCGCCAGGGATTGGGCGTTGGTCAGGCTGATCGCCCCGGAATCGGCGTTGGTGAAGCCGGCGAGCGTGGCGATCTGATTGGCGTCGGTCAGGCTGGCGCCGCCAAGGGACGATCCTGTCAGGGTCCCGGTGGTTATGATCCCCGCGGTCTGGTCGATCGATCCGGCCGAGGTGAGTGTGATCGCGCCACCGGCCGCGCTGACATCGGCGGCCAGGGTCAGCGGCCCGGCCGTCGTGGTCAGGTTGAGGGTGTTGCCCACTCCCGCGTCCACGGCTCCGGTCACGGCCAGGCCAGTGGGCTGGACGTCGCTGATGTTGACATTGCCGGTCCCGGCGTTCGTGAAGCCGCCCAGGGCGTTGAAGTCATTGTCGCCGTTCAGGGTCGATCCGCCCACCGACGAGCCAGAGATGGTTCCCGTGGTGATGATGCCGGTCATCTGATCGATGGGGCCCGCCGACACCAGATTGACCGCGTGGACAGAGTCCGTGGTCAAGCTCGCCGCCAGGGCGAGCAGGGCGCCGGGCGCCGTGGTGGTGATGTCGATATCGCCGGCGCCTGAGCTGATGCTGTCGCCGATGGTCAGTCCGGTGGCGATGGCGTCGGTGAAGGCAAAGGTCCCGGCCCCGCTGGTGGAGACGGCGCCCAGGGTGGCGACCTGGTTCTGATCCGTCAGCATTGTCGCGCCGTTCGAGGCGCTGTTCAAAGTCGAGGCGGTGACCACCCCGCCGGTCTGAGTGATCGTTCCGGTCGAAACGAGATTGACCGCGCCCGCCGCGCCTGTGTCGACGTCGCCGCCGAGCATGACATTGCCCGAGCCGTCGATCGAGGCGCCCGATACGGTGACAGCGCCTGTCAGGTCGATCAGGCTGGCGCCCGTCGCCAGCTCTCCCTTCAGGGTGGGTAGGCTGTCGGAAAGCAGGTTCAGATCGGCCACGCCGATGTTGTTGCTCGACAGGACGCCGGCGGCGGTAACCGTGCCTTGAATGAACACGCCGTTGGGTGACAGGAACCAGATGTTCCCACCCGGCGCGCCATTGTAGACTCCATTGACCTGGCCACCGGCATCCACGGTGATCGCCCCGCCGAGGACCCGATTGAGAACCACGTCGCCGGCGCTGTTGGTGAAGTTGAAGTTCAGGGTGTCGCCCGCGCCGACTTCGAAGGTCGTCCAGTCGATCAGGGTCCGAGGAGCGGTGAGCACCACGGAGGCAGTCGACCCGGTGGAGGTGTAGTCGACGGTCGAGGCAGCCTCGACGCCGGCCGACAGGATGCTGGCGCCGAGCGACCCGGCGCCCGCGACGCCGAGATTGGTCGCCCCCTGGGTGGGCAGGATGCCACCGGAGACCCGGCCGGATGTGACAAAGGTCAGGTAGGTGACGTCGATGAAGGCCTCGGGGCCGACACCCGTCAGAGTGGCTGAGGTGACGGGCCCGGAGGTGGACACGAAGCCGATGAATCCCGTCACGGCGTCGGGATGGGTGGTCGTCGAGCCGCCCTGACCCGCGACGGTAAGGTTGAAAGTGCCGCTGGCCGTGCCGCTGTAGTCGCCCGCCTTGGCCGTGAAGGCCTGCAGGGCAAAGGACGTCACCCCGCCGGTCGGGAAGGTGATCACGGTCTGGCCGGCCGAGATGTTGTAATAGGCGCTGGTGATC
>Ga0302314_10008640_pt1 | contig 18099 bp, 14 predicted proteins | sample III_Palsa_N2_3_FD_200533 | JGI IMG/M metagenome (GOLD analysis project Ga0302314, IMG submission 200533) | Peat permafrost microbial communities from Stordalen Mire near Abisko, Sweden - III_Palsa_N2_3 | ecosystem: Environmental > Terrestrial > Soil > Palsa > Peat permafrost | place: Sweden...
CGCCCGTCAGGGTGCGCAGGGCGCGCGCTCCGTGGAGCTGAACGATCCGCTGCAGTGGCACCGGCAGATGCTCCCGCAGTACACGGATCAGGACGTGCACGACGTCACGGCTTACTTGGCGTCCTTGAAATGAATATCCGAAGACCACGGGTCGCTTGCGCCGCGATGGCGGTGTCGGTCTTAGGTTTCGCCGCGGATCCGCCGCCGTCGGCATCGCTGCCGCCGTTGCTGCCGCCGGAGGCGCTGCTGCAGCCGTTGAAGGACTCCTGGCCCACCTACTCGGGGGATTACACCGGGCAGCGCTACAGCGCACTGAAGCAGGTCGACAAAGCCAACGTCGGCCATCTGTCGCTGGCCTGGACGACGCGCCTGAGTGGCGAGGTGCGCAATGCCAGCGTCGGGGGTGAGGGCAACGGTGACTACGCCATTCCCCCGCCGGCCGTGAAGGGCGCGGTGCTGCAGGTCGCAGGCGTGCTGTATGTCAGCTCCCCGGACAACGCCTGGGCATTGGATGCGCGCACCGGCGCGGAACTGTGGCATTTTTTCTGGAAGACCCGCGGCGGCACGCATATCGCCAGTCGGGGACCTGCGCTCTGGAACTCCTCGCTGTTCTTCGAAACCCCGGACGACTACCTGGTGTCGCTGGATGCGCGCACCGGCCATGAGAACTGGCATGTGAAAATCGCCGAATTTGCCGATGAGTATTTCTCCACCATGGCACCGGTGGTGATCGGCAACCACCTCCTCGTCGGCACCGGCAATGACAGTGATCAGCCGGGATTTCTGCAGTCCTTCGAGCCGGCGACGGGCAAGCTGCAGTGGCGGCGGTACACGGTGCCCGTGACCGCCGATGATCCGGCCCTCAAGACCTGGCCGTCGCTGGAGGCCGCGCGTCACGGCGGTGGCAATGTGTGGATGCCGGGGTCTTACGATCCGGAGACGGATCTGTACATCACCGGGACGGGTAACCCGACGCCGGGCTATACCGGCATCGCACGGCCGGGCGAGAACCTGTACACCTGTTCATTGATCGCGGTGCGCGTGGCGACGGGTGAGATCGTGTGGCATTACCAGACCTCCCCGCACGACACCCACGACTGGGACTCCTCGCAGACGCCGATCCTGTTCAACGGCACGATCGATGGCAAGCCACGCAAACTCGTGTCGACGGCCGCCCGCAACGGCTACTTCTTCACGCTCGACCGAGTGACCGGGGAGCACATTGCCACGAACAAGTTCGGCACCACGGCGAACTGGTCCAAAGGCACCCTGCCCAATGGCCAGCCCGACCCGAACCCTGAGAAATCGGCGACCGTGCCGGGATCGCTGGTGTCGCCCTTCGAAGGTGGCGTGACCAACTACCAGGCCGCGGCCTTCAACCCGGATACCGGACTCTTCTATACCCACGAAAATACCGGCTTCAATATCCTGTACCTGACGGACCCGGATCCGCGCGGCTCGATGGGGTTGGGCGGCAAGCGGTTCTCGGTCGTGGGCTTTGTCGACAACGCGTTCCAGGGCATCGACTACCGTACCGGCAAGGCGGCGTGGCGGCGGGTGTGGGCCGGTACCGGCGGTACCGGCACCAGCGTGCTGACCACCGCGAGCGGCCTCATCTTCACCGGTGATACGAACGGCAATCTGGTCGCCATGGATGCGGTGAATGGCGAGCTGCTGTGGCATTCGGGCATCGGCAACATTTCGGCGCCGCCGGAGACCTATAGCCTGGACGCTCATCAGTTCGTACTCGCCAGCGTGAATGACGTGCTGTACTCCTATGTGTTGAACTGAGACCGCCGCGTGCGTCGGCTTGTCGGAGGACGTGATGAAGGGACCCGGTATTTTCCTGGCGCAGTTCGCCGGTAATGAAGCTCCGTTCAACTCTCTTGAGAAGATGGGCGAATGGGCGGCGCGCTTGGGCTACAAGGGCGTGCAGGTCCCGACCTCCGATCCGAGCATCTTTGATCTGCAGGTTGCCGCCAGCAGCCAGGCCTACTGCGATGACATCAAGGGCCGGCTCGCCCAATACGACATCGAGATCACCGAACTGTCCACGCATCTGCAGGGCCAGTTGCTGGCCGTGCATCCGGCCTACGTGGAACTGTTCAAAGGCTTCGCCGACCGCTCGGTCCGCGACCATCCCGCGGCATGGCCGGAATGGGCCACACAGCAGCTGAAGTTCGCCGCGCGCGCCAGTGAAAGGCTCGGTCTCAAGGCCCATGCGACGTTCTCCGGGGCGCTGCTGTGGCACACGATGTACCCCTGGCCGCAGCGCACCGCGGGCCTGGTGGAAGAAGCTTTTGCCGAGCTCGCCCGCCGCTGGCACCCCGTGCTCGATGCGTTCGGCACCGTGGGCGTCGATCTGTGTTTTGAGATCCATCCGGGCGAAGACCTGCACGACGGTGTGACGTTCGAACGCTTCCTCGCCGCGGTGAACAACCACCCCGCCGCCGGTATCCTCTACGACCCCAGTCACTTCGTGCTGCAGCAGCTGGACTATGTGACCTTCATCGATCACTACCACTCTCGCATCAAAGCCTTCCATGTGAAGGACGCGGAGTTCCACCCGAACGGCAAGTCAGGCGTGTACGGGGGCTATCAGGAATGGGTGAACCGGCCCGGCCGTTTTCGGTCCCCTGGCGATGGCCAGGTGGACTTCAAGCGCATCTTCAGCAAGTTCGCGCAGTACGGCTACCAGGGTTGGGCCGTGCTCGAGTGGGAGTGCTGCCTCAAGAACTCGGAGGACGGTGCGCGGGAGGGTGCGCCGTTCATCCGTGATCACATGATCCGCACGACGATGAAGCGCTTTGATGACTTCGCGGCGGGCGCTACGGGTGCGGATGTGAATCGGCGGATCCTGGGTTTATAAGCTCGGCGGAGTTATTGTCTATCTCGATTGCCGATGCAGTCGCTGTGACAATACATCTTGTTTGTGTGCTGAAGTGAGTCGCCTCGCGCCTTGCTCAAGGTGCCCATTTGCGGCGGACACGTAGCCGCCGACGACGCACAACACCACGATTACAAGAAGAAATCCCAAAGCCGCAATCCACAACGGAGCAGTGATCAGCCACCACGAAGGATGAATCACACCGAACGCCTTAAGCAAAACCAGCCCAGCCTGGGCCGCAGCAAATACCCACATGGTATTGCCTCTGCTTGTCCGGTGGGATACGGGTTCAGCTTTCACGCGCCCTCCTTGGTTCTGGATAATTGATGACTCAATCCAATTGAGCGCCTTTCGGGGGTCGCATTTCATCAATTAACAAAGATTAATCGTCTTCGAGTCAGATCGATCCGGTCCATTGTGGTGCATCTTTGGATACCGGTAGTGTGAAGAATGTCCCAGATCCGAGCGCCGCCGAATGGGTTCGCTACGTATCCAGGCGTAGGACTGTACGACGTATCTGGGCCCCTTCCGCCACCTAACTGGCTCGGATATTCGCCAAGGTCTTGATTAATCAAGAAGTGACCCAAAGGGTCTCTGCTAAGGGGACAGCGGTGGAAGCCTCAGCGAGGCGTATTCGGGTGGCGGCTTGGCGGTAAGGCGTCCGCCGGGGCGGGAAGGCTGGGGCCTATCGATCTGTGACGCAGGGCGGGGCAGAGTTATAGCGCCGCCGCCAGCTTATGGCAGGGCTGTCATTGCCGGACGCGGCCTTCGTTCGCTCGAAACCAGTCGTAAGTAAGGCGCAGTCCAGTCTCCAGTGCGATTTTGGGTTTCCAACCGAGCGCGGCCATCCGTGAAACATCCAGGAGCTTCCGCGGCGTGCCATCAGGCTTACTTGGGTCGAAGCTGAGGGCCCCGCCGTAGCCGCAGGTCGATGCGACCATCCCCGCGAGCTCGCCGATACTGCAATCCTCGCCCCAACCAATGTTGATGGGCGATTCATCGTCGTAGTGAAGCATGAGGTGGACGCATGCGTCAGCCAGATCATCCGCATGAAGAAACTCCCGCCGCGGCTTTCCAGTGCCCCAGATCTCTACAGTTTTGGCTCCGGAGAGCTTTGCCTCATGACACTTTCGAATCAGCGCCGGCAATACATGGGAGCCGTTCAGATCGAAGTTATCGCCAGGTCCATAGAGGTTCGTAGGCATGGCGCAGATGGCGCCAAAACGGTATTCGCGACGATACGCCTGACACATTTTGAGGCCGGCAATCTTTGCGATCGCATACCACTCGTTGGTCGGTTCCAAAGGACCCGTCAGAAGACAGCTTTCGGGCATGGGCTGCGGAGCATGCTTCGGATAGATGCAGCTCGAACCCAGGAACAGTAGCTTTTTTGTGCCATGCCGATGGGCGGCGTCAATCACATTGGTCTGAATCATGAGATTGTCGCGAAGGAACTGTGCCGGCTGGCTCCGGTTGGCTTCGATTCCGCCCACCTTCGCCGCCGCCAGAAACACATATTCGGGACGATGTTCCGCGAAGAAGCGTTCAACAGCGCCAGCAGATCTTAGATCAAGCTCAGCACGCGTGCGCAGCAACAGCCTGCTCGCTCCGGACTGCCTCAGGCGGCGAACGATAGCGGATCCGACGAGACCATTGTGGCCGGCAACAAATGTCGGTGCCTCGTTCACTGCCTGACTCACTCCCGGTGCTGATAGGTCTTGAATCCTTCGCGTGCCATCATGGAATCGCGGCGCGCCAGCCCCAAGTCCTCGGCAACCATTTCCTCTACCAGTCGCTCGAAAGAAGTCTCCGCCTTCCAGCCAAGCACCTTTCGGGCCTTGCTGGGATCACCCAGAAGCGTCTCCACCTCGGTCGGCCGGAAGTAGCCGGGGTCAACCTTGACAATCGTCCGCCCGCTCTTCGCGTCGATGCCGCGTTCCTCGGTGCCCTTGCCCGTCCATTCCATTCGCATTCCCAGCAGGCTGGCGGCGTGCTGTATGAAATCCCGCACCGAATGCTGCTCGCCGGTTGCGATCACGAAGTCGTCCGGCGAGTCCTGTTGCAGCATCAGCCATTGCGCCTTGACGTAATCGCGCGCGTGGCCCCAATCGCGTCGCGAGTCGAGATTGCCCAGAAAGAGGCAGTTCTCCAGGCCTTCATGAATTCGCGCAAGGCCGCGCGTGATTTTACGGGTGACGAATGTCTCGCCTCGAATCGGCGATTCGTGATTGAAAAGAATGCCATTACACGCATACAGGCCGTACGCTTCCCGGTAATTGACAACAATCCAGTAGGCATAGACCTTCGCCGCGCCGTAGGGCGAGCGCGGATAGAACGGGGTCGTTTCGCGCTGCGGGACTTCCTGGACCTTGCCGAACATCTCCGACGTTGATGCCTGGTAGAACCGCGTTTTCTTCTCCAGACCCAGGATGCGAATCGCCTCGAGCAGCCGAAGTGTACCAAGCCCGTCGGAATTCGCCGTGTACTCGGGAGTCTCGAAAGAGACGCCCACGTGACTTTGGGCCGCGAGGTTGTAAATCTCGTCCGGCTGCACCTCCTGAATGATGCGGATCAGGTTGGTTGCATCAGTCAAGTCGCCGTAGTGGAGATGAAAGCGTACGCCGCGCTCGTGGGGATCCTGGTACAGATGATCGACGCGATCAGTGTTAAACGAAGAGGCGCGGCGTTTAATACCGTGTACCTCGTAACCCTTGTCCAGGAGAAGCTCGGCCAGATAGGCCCCGTCCTGACCTGTGACACCGGTGATCAATGCTCGTTTCATGCAACATCTCCCTGCAAAATAACGCGGCAGCCGGTGCTGCGAACGATCGCATCAGGTTTGCTGCGTCTGATGGGACATGTTTAGGGACCATACCGTGGTCGGAGTACCCACAACTGCCGATCTGACATAAGCACACAGGGCATTTAGGTATCTTTTTTCAGGTATATGCGACGAAATGCTCATCTCTCCGCGATGTTCATTGACTTTTGGGTGCCTGCTCATCCGCACATTTTGATTTCCATTTCACAATAATTGCGCAGGCCAGCTGACTGATGGCGCTTTGCGGGTGCGCAGCGCCTCTCTCACTGCTATAGGCAGGGTCGCACTAAGTTTGAGAAGATGGGCCCTGTAGCTGCACGGCGTTAATAAACAACATGAATCAAAGTTCCGTAGCGATAGCGGAAGTTTCGAGATTCCAATTCGGACTCGCAGCAAGGCTTGGCGTCATTGCCATTGCGTTCCTTGCCGAGAAAACCCTGCTGAACAAGTTGATCGATTTCCATCGCCCGCTCGCGAGATTGAGCCTGGATGGCTTTGCTCGGCTGGTGCATTACCAGGGGATGCCGTTCATTGTGGTTTTCGCCGCAGCCGCGGCACTGTTTGCCTATAAGCGCGGACCGGAGCGATTCAAGCCGGTCGATGCCAAAATCCGCGCGGCCAGGCCGCGCCTCACCTGGGTCCTGGTGCACGTCTGCATCGTCGCAAGTCTGGTGCCGTTGAGCCATTATTTATATCGTTTCGGTGTGACGCCGCGACTGTTTGCGGCATTCGTCGCGCTTTGGGCTGCGCTGGGCCTTGGTGCAGTTGCAAGTGCGTTTCTGGCAATGGCACGGTGGCCGCGATGGCTGGAGCTCTCACGTGCGCTTGGACCCATCTGGTACTACGCGGCGTTGATCGGGCTGTTGAGTTCTGCAGCCATCGTTGCGAGCCAGGGGCTATGGGAGGGCGCCACCGCGGTGACCTTCGGCCTGGTACGTTTACTCCTATCCCCCATTTTTCCCTCACTGTACGTCAATCCGGCGATTCGCGAGCTCGGTACCAACAATTTTACGATTGCGATAGAAGGAGATTGCTCAGGCCTGGAAGGGATCGGACTGATCACTGCATTCACGATCGCCTGGCTTTTCTACTTGCGCCGAGAGTATCGCTTTCCGCACGCACTGCTGCTCATTCCACTTGGCGCCACAATAATCTTTGGGTTGAATACAGTCCGCATTGCGGCGCTGTTGTTGATTGGCAACGCCGGCTATGTGGATATAGCCGCCTACGGGTTTCACTCCCAAGCCGGTTGGATAGCGTTCATTGCCGCCTCGTGCGGTATTGCGGTAGGCAGTCAGAAGGTGAGCTGGTTCTACCGGCCTGCACCTGAGGCCGCCGTTGTCGCTACGGACAACCCGGCCGCCGCCTTCCTTTCGCCCTTCATCGTGCTGCTCGGCGTAGGTATCCTTTCCAGGGCGCTGTCCGGCCGCTTTGAGATGCTGTATCCCTTGCGCCTCCTCGCTGGGGGGGTGGCACTTTGGCTCTGGCGCCCCCGGCTCGCCGCACTGAACTGGCGGTGGAGCTGGCGGGGAACTGTCGCCGGAGTCGCGGTGTTTTGCGTCTGGATGCTTGCCTCGCACTATCTGCTGCCCCCCCGCCAGATTCCGGTGCAACTGGCATCTCTGCCGCCGGTCGGCCGATGGCTCTGGATCGGCAGTCGGGTCGTAACCGCTTCCCTGATCGTGCCGATCGTCGAGGAGCTGGCCTACCGCGGCTATCTGATGCGACGCCTTACAGACCAACAATTTGCCGTTGTTCCGTTCGAACGCGTGCGGTACCCCGCGCTGATCATTACCTCAATACTGTTCGGTCTCGGACATGGCGCGCTGTGGCTGCCCGGCATCGTGGCCGGCTTGGTGTTCGGCTGGATCGCAATTCGACGGGGCAGTATCGGCGAGGCAGTCGCGGCACATGTGACGAGCAACGCACTCATTGCCGCGTGCGTCCTGGGACTCGGGCAATGGGAACTTTGGTGAGCAAGGGAACAATACACAGCCACCTCGATTCAACATATTTCCGCTGAATCCAAAATCTGTGGGTCCATTGTAAGAAATGCATTGCGAATCTGTGTTGCATCCGCTAGTTTTTAGTCGTGCTCTTGAAAAAACGCAAACAGATGGGTACTGCAATGGCAAAGAGACTCTTTTTCGCTGTTTTGTTGGTGACCCTGACCGGTGTTGCATCGGCTCATGTTACTCATGAGCCTGTTTTTGAATCTGCCTATAAGCCCGGGAAGGGAATGATCTGTCCGGAGTTAGATCCGTCTTCGGTGGTAAGCGGGCTTTCTCTGGTCGCGGCTGGACTGGCTGTCTGGCGCGGACGCAAGGGAAAAAGGACGGACGATCAGTGATGTGATCCCCTCGCGAAGGCTGCGAACTGGCTGGCTTCGACGAGGGGATCTTTTCCCGCCGATTTCTCGCTCTTAGGCTCGCGCCAGCGCGCGTTGATGCCCTAAGGCGATGCCAGCATTCGATGATGCAAGAACGGCGTACGTCGCCAACTTTTCCAATGTGCTAGAGTCCTCCGACAGCCTTTTCAGCTGTTGAGCCTGAGGCTATCTTAGGCCGGATGCGCGGTCCGGACTCATTCGGGCCTCCACCATGCAGAATACGCCCGAGCTCCGCAAGGCGGATTCGCGGATCAACGTCACGCTACCTGTCAGACGCTAACAAGGTCGGTCATGTCGAGGCGGATCGCTGCCAAAGATATACCAGAGCTCACTGCTCTTCGGATTATCGCCGCAGCGTGCGTCGTGGTGTCGCACCTCCACGCACTTGGAATGGTTTCGGCGCCTGTGCTGCATCAGATTCTCGATGGCGGCCGTCCGGCAGTATGCTTTTTCTTCGTGCTCTCCGGTTTCATCATGCAGCACAACTACCCGCTGCTGGATGCCAAGGACTCCGCAGCAACCAAACGCTATGCGCAGTCCCGATTTGCACGACTGTATCCGACCATGCTTCTATCGCTTGGCCTGTCAGTGCCAACGGTCATCTATTTGTTGAGGATTCAGGCCCACAGTCAACTACTGCAGTACTACGCGCTCCAGTCGCACTATTCTTTCTGGCTGGTCATGAGTGGCGTCGCCCAACTTCTTGTTTTGACCGGCTGGACTCCGGCAGCGGCTATCAATCAGCCATGGAATGGGCCAGCGTGGAGTCTCTCGTGCGAATTCTTCTTTTACGCAAGTTTTCCGTTCCTGCGCCCGTTTCTGCAGCGGCTATCATCCAGACGAATGATTGTCGCCTTGATCGTCGCATGGTTGCTTCAAGGCGCCTGGATTGTGATGATTGGCGCGCTCGCTGCCCCCAACCGATCAAGCTTCTTGATCTATCAGTTCCCGCTGACGCATCTATTTGAATTTGCATTGGGCGTGTGCGGCGGGATACTCACGACCAGACTGGATGCAAGGCAAGTGAGAATTCTCATTGCATCGACTGCGGTCACAGCGGTGGTTGCATTCACGATGCTTCATTTATGGAATACAACGATGCCGGATTCTTACGGCATTACGCCGCTGTTTCTGGCTTTGATCATTGCCACCACCCAGTCCTCAGGGTCACGGTGGTTTGCGCCACTGCGAAGCCGCGCAGCTCTCGCACTCGGGCATGCCAGCTACGCCCTTTACATCACTCATATCCCGATATTGATCGGCGCATCTGTGTTTGGAGTCGCCAGCGGTATCGGTTGGTTCTGGGTGCCGATTCTCATGGCCGGCAGTCTTGTCGTCCACTACGGCTACGCCGAACCCGTGCGTCGCCTGCTGCTACGACCTGCCTCCTTGAGTCCGGCTGTCGCCCTGAGGCAGTAGGCTGCAAGACACGATCCTGCTCGGCCGACCACCCCTCATAAATCGGCTGTCCGCGGTGGCCAGCGTTGGTGCGCGAGCGCGGCGAAAGGCTGCATCAACTCCTCTAGGAATCCACTCGAGCGCAGGATCAGTGGTGGTGTACCATCGGCAACAGTCATGGGCATATCGCACCCGAATATGTTCTCCGTCGTAATCAACCACTACTCGGGCGGGGGCCGCGTTCCCCATCTCGCCGGAGCCGTTATTTTTTCGGCGGCGCTTTCCGTCAAAGACCCGCTAGTGAAAGAGGTGTTCGTCGTCGACGGAAGCCCGGTGCCCGATCCTGCATTGCGCGACTACCTGGAACAAATGGGCTGTCAGTACCTGCACGCAGGTCGCAGACTGTCTTTCTCGGAAGGCTACAACTTCGGCGCATCGCGCGCGTCGCAGGAATGGGTCGTTCTATGTGCCTCGGATGTCTTTCCGAGCCTCGACTGTTACGCTGCCGTTGCCGGCTTCCTCGCCCGCATCGACCCAAATAGCGTTGGATGCGTAATCCCGAGACTGACCAGCTCAGACCTGCCCTATCAGAAGTCTAGATTCTTTGCGCGCTGGGCCTGCAGCGTGCCGGTCATGACTTTGAATTTCAATGTGTTCCACAGAGGCTATCTGCAGGCGGTTGGCGGCGTACCTACCGAGTATTCGGGAAACTACAATGACATTGAGCTTTCCATAAGGATACATAAGGATGGACGACGCATTTATATGCTGCCTGTTCGTTGCGTCCATTATGGAAGCTTGACACTCCAAACAGGAAACTCGTCGGTATCCATCGCGGATGACAAAGTCACCTTTCGCGCGCGTCATCCGGATCTGCTGGATCGAGGGTCCATGTGGGACCTGCGCGTCGCATCCCTGATGAAACCAGGTCTGATCCCGACGTTGCTGTACATCTCCCGGCTTTCGCCCACGGAGCACTCAAGATCAGTGATCACGCGGTGGATCCTGAGGCTCGTCCCTCTTCTGTCGACCGTACGCGGCTGAAGATCCGACAAGCCAATCGGTGCGACAACTTCGGGCTCGCGTCCTGCACCGCGCCGGAGTAAACGGTAAGATGCGGACTTGTGCAGTCACGTCCCCCGATTTGATGTTGACCTGTAGGGCGTCCTGAACTAAAACGTTTGGAATAGGGACGCAACAAGGACCTCTTATGCGCATAAATAAGAAACACGCTGGTGCAGCGCTCGCGTTGTTCGTCTGCGCAGCGGAAGCGTGTTCCGCAACCGATGCGCCCGCGCCGGCGGCCGCTGTCGGCTATACCGTTAGAACGTTCGGTTCCAGCGTAGTGTTAGGCACCAACTGGTTTGACTGGGGATTCTACGGAGCCGGGGCGCAACCTGCTGGTGCAACTCGTGTAAACAGCAACGGCAGCGTGTTGCTGACCGGAATAGAGAACAATACTTCCGGAGCAACGATCGCGACGGCGCATCCGGCAAAGAATAGCGTCAACTGGAGCGGCGAGGCTTTTGGCGGCGGGGCTTACTTCGAGGCGACACTGTCTTTTACCGGCCAGGGAACCGGCCCATACCCCAATGGAGGTCCGGCTTTCTGGATGCTGGATATCGAACATTTGAGTGTGGGGCCCTACAACATCTCCTGGCCCGGCGCCGCAAAGGGCTGCATCCATTTCTTCGAAATCGACGCAATGGAGTACGACACCAGTCGAACCTATGGCTACCAGAATGGCATCGCGACCTGGTACGGAAGCGCCAATAAAGCATGCGCGAACGGCGCTACGTATAACCCGAATACCCAAATTCCCGGTGTAACCGGCGGTGTGCTGGTACCGACGGGCACAGACTTCAGCAAACCCCACAAATATGGGTTGCTATGGGTACCGGCGCTGGGCTCAGGTGCCAGCACCAAGAAGCAGGGCTACCTCAAATTTTATTTCGACGACAAGCAGATCGGTAGTACCTTCAGCTATAACTACTACGATCAGGCACTGGGCGCGAATTATCCGTCCCTTCCACCGGTTAACGGAACCTCGGCGATGTCCGGCATGGACTTTCGCCATATGACGCTAATACTGGGCACCGGTATGGCTCAGCCCATGACGGTTTATGCGGTGTCAGTCTGGCAGCAGTCGAAAGCGCAGCTTTGGGTCGTCGCACCATAGCGGCTTGATCCCACGCCTTTTATGGTGTGGCGCGGACGGATGGTTTTACGAGTAATTGGTCCGCGATGTGCCGGGCAAGCCTCAGCGCCAGAGCTGTCAAAGTGATCGTCGGGAAATCCGCTGAAACGGTGGGAAATACCGAAGAGCCGGCGACAAAAAGATTTGCCATCCCATGGATCCGGCAATTGCGGTCAACAACGCCCTGCTGCGGAGAATCATGCATTCGAGTGGTGCCCATGTGATGCCAATTGCCTTCTCGTTCGAAAGTCTCGGGCCATTCTCCGTCCCCGATCTGCGGATCCATCTTCACTTCGGCAACATTGTTGGCTTCGAGTTCGTCGCGCAACAGCGAGAACATCCTGTCGAAAGTCCGCTTGACGTTGGAATCCAGACGCCAATCAACGCGCACGCGCGGCATATCCAGCCGGTCACGCGTACTCGACAGCGTAACGCGGCTATTGGGATTAGGAGCCGGCTCGACGGTCGCCTGCATCCGAACGCCGTGGATCAGAAACTTCGGTTGGAACACTCGTGCGGCCGCAAATCCAGCCGACAGGAACGGATGCCTGGCAATCGTGAGGAGCTCACCCGCCAACGTGCTGCCGGGGCTTTCGGCGCCTTCATAGCGACGCCTTAGGCGTCTTATGGCGGTGCCAGCCTTGTGGTGCTCACCTGGGAATATCGATGTCACCTCGATGCGTGCATTCAGCAGACCTTCACGCTGCTGAATTTCCGGTGCCGCTGCAAACTGTGCAGCGATTCTTGTCCCATTGGCTGAAACGGCGTTATTTTGATACTGAAACTTATTGTCGTAGAGTTTATTGCCGCGCCATTGTGATCGGAAATTCACCCATCCCGAAGTGATGCGCGGATGGTCCGAGAAAAATCGCCCTACCAGATCATGACTGTTGCCCAAGCCCGCAGGTGTCTGCGAATTCGAGGCCAGCAGCAGCCTGGCATTCTCTATCCCACCCGTGGCCAAGACGTAGGTGTGCGCGCGCACGACGAATCGCCTGCCAGTCAGGGTCTGAACTTCGAGGTGCTGCAGTTTCATCGCCGTCGAATCAACCACGAGGTTCGTGACATTTGCAAACAGAACGACCGTGATTGTCTTGGACTCTTGGAGCTCCTGCCGAAATGCCTTGCCTGCCTGCAGCGGTGGGCTAAATTGCGAAATGCCATCGACCAGGGTGCTTCCCGAAAACGGCCAACGCCTTACATCGGAACGATTGATGGCGTCAACCCAATACGCCGTATCAAAATTATTGACGCCCAGCTGTAAGACCCGTTGAGCCTGTTCGTAATATGGTGCCAGTTCCTGCGGCCCGAACGGCCAGCCGCTGTGGGGAACCCAGTTCCGATGCTCGAAGTCCATCGTATCCATGGGCCGACACCAGCCGCCCCAGCAGTTACTGCTGCCTCCTAGATAGCGGCTGCGACAGCCATCGGCGAACTCGTACGGTATGCCGACACACTCGCCGCGGTAGAGGTCGCGAGTTGCGGCATCCGGTTCGAAACCACCGCTTTCCAGCACACACGAATCTATCCCCCGGGCTGCCAGCTCGCGTGCGATGACCAATCCGGCAAGGCCGCCACCGATGATGGCGACCTGAGTTGACATCGTGGTTCCGGAGTCCGCCGCGTTGGCGTCTACAAACATCCTGAGGTCGTGCCCTTGGTGAAACTTGCCATAACCATAGCTGAAAATCGGCGTCCGAGGGTAGCTCAGCTTATCACTCCATCACTTGCGTTTTGGAGGGGAGCACAGGCACCTTAGCATGCGGCATGTGATCAACTCCACCTACGCTCCGGGGCTCAGAAATCGCAGATGGCCAAATTTGATTCAGGAAGGGCACCGAAGACTCTCGCCTTCGTCGGACCGTTACCTCCGCCTCTGAACGGTTTTTCAAATGTGACCGAAAAGATGCTCGGGCTCTTACGGGAACAAGCCGCGGTCGAAGTGTTCAATCGAACTTGGAAAGCAGACGGCCGCGGCCTTCTCACGCAGCTCCTGCAGGTTGCCAAATTTGCAGGCGCCTGCTGCCGCGGGACGCGGTTCACCCTTTACGTCGCGCTCTCCGGCGGCTGGGGCCAGATATTCGACTCCCTTTACATAATCATCGCAAGAGTGTTCCGGCAGCGCATATTCATCCACCATCACAGTTTCGCCTATGCGCATTCATCCAATGTCGTAAATCGCCTCGTGCATGTGTTGGTCAAACGTCAGGCACATATCGTGTTGAGCCACGGCATGGGGGCAGCTCTGGTCCAACGCTATCAGTTGCAACCAGACAAGCTCATCGTGGTGTCAAACGCTGCGTTCTTTGCCGAGGCTGCCGCAGGTGACTGCAAGAGTGTTCTGAGCGATCCGAAATCGCCGCTGCGAATTGGCTTCCTGTCCAACATAACTTTTGAAAAAGGATTCGTGGAATTCTTTGCCGTCCTGGACGGACTCCGCCGCATCGGGGTTCAATTCCAGGCAGTGATTGCCGGTCCCGTGGATGCCGCCGCGACGGAACGGTTTGATAATTTACGTGCGACCGCGCCTGAGGTCACGTATCTCGGTGCAGTCTACGGAAAGGACAAGGAGCAGTTCTACCGCGACCTGGATGTATTTCTGTTTCCTACTTACTACAAGAACGAGGCCGAGCCGCTCGTCATCCACGAGTCGCTGCGCAGTGGTGTCTATGTCATCGCAAACGATCGAGGCGCGATCGCGGAGATCCTCAGTCACGGAGCCGGATTGGTCACTCAGCGCGAGAACTTCGTCAGCGCCGCAGTTGGCTGCATTCAGACACTGAATGTTGACCGGAACCAGCTCAGACAACGACAGCGTTCAGCCAGTGAGCAGGCGCTCAAACTGCGCGAAGCGGGCCGGGTCTCACTTGAGCGCGTGCTGCACCTGATCGCTTCAAAATCATAATTACTTCATCAATTCCGTGACGCAGGCATCGAAACCCACGTCGCGGTGCTTGCAAATCGGGCCTGGATCAGTGCGACGCGCGTGAAACCTGTAGGCGCGAGGAGACACTTTGCATAACAGCATATTAGTGAGTAGCGTGCTTCTTATGTCGTCTCAATGAGTCAGGTCCCAAAATGCGTCTCCAGTCCATTATTCTCAACGCCGTCCTTCTAGTCTCATATCTCGTCATCGCAGGGTGTGGTGAGAATGATTCCTCCAGCGGTGTCGCCGCTGCCTCCTCCGGGATGGCCAAAGCACTTGCCATCAGTAAGGAAGCCGCCTCGCCGTCTGCCAGTGGCACTATAGTTCCCTCCGCAACGCAGATAGTCGACGCGGAAGGCAATGTATGGACACTCTCTTCCGGCGTGCCGATGCTGAACGGCACGAGCGTCGCTATCACAGGCGAAAGCACAACGTTGCTTGCTTACAGCACGAATCCCTATAGCACCGCAGTGTACCAAGAGACGGTGGGTTGTCAGTGGTACATCTGGTACGTCACGCAGTACGGCGCTGCGGTCTCTGGCGGCTGGACGGGTACCGCTGCGGCACCGGTAGGTGGCCTGCCCGCCTGCTCTCCCGGCGCCGGTGTGAGTGTTGCATCGTCATCGACGACCAGTTCTTCGACATCTGGTGGCTCGTCTGATTCCGGCAGTTCCTCGAGCAACAGCAGCCCTCCTGCTTCCACGACGACTTCTTCAACATCAACGTCTGGAGGCTCGTCTGGCTCCGGTAGCTCCTCGAGCAACAGCAGCGCTCCTGCTTCCACGACGACTTCTTCAACATCAACGTCTGGAGGCTCATCTGGCTCCGGTAGCTCTTCAAGCAATAGCAGCCCTCCTGCTTCGACGAGTAGCACGACAGCCAGCGCTGGCGCGCAATCCGCGAGCGGCACGATCGTTCCATTGGTGACGCAGATAGTCGATTCAAGCGGCAATGTCTGGACGCTTTCATCCGGCGCGCCTTCGCTTAATGGAACGAGCGTTGCGTTCAATGGCGATACCGCGGTGCTGCTCGCGTACAGCACCAATCCCTATAGCACGGCGGTCTACCAGGAGACATCCAGCTGCCAGTGGTACATCTGGTACGTATCCCAGTTTGGCTCAGCAACCGGGGGTGGTTGGACCGCCACCGCACCTGCCCCCGTCGGTAATTTGCCGACCTGCTCCCCCGGAACATCTTCAACGAGCGGCGCGTCGGCTTCTACTGGAAGCGGATCGGGCGCTGCGTCCGGCAGTTCCTCGGTGAGTAGCTCTCCCTCAAGCGGCAGCGCCTCCTCGGGCAGCACCGCGGCTTCAACGGGCAGCAGTTCCTCCTCAGGCAATAGTTCCTCTTCTTCAGCCACGAGCGGCACCACGAGCGTTCCCGCCCCTGCTGCTGCCGTGGGCTACACGATGCAAACATTCGGTCCGGCTGCTGCGTTGGGTAGCAGCTGGTTCAATTGGGGCTTTTACGGCGCAGGCGCGCAGGCGACGAGCGCGATCGCTTTGAACAGCGACGGAACTCTCGCGATCTCGGGAAATGAAAACAACAATTATGGCGCGACAATTGCCACCACGCAGCCGGCGGCCAACAACGTCGGCTGGAACGGAGAGGCGTTCGGCGGTGGTGCCTATTTCGAGGCCACGCTGTCGTTCACCGGACAGAACACTTTCTACTATCCCAACGGAGGTCCGGCTTTCTGGATGCTGGACATCGAGCACCTTAGCCAGGGCCCCTACAATATCAATTGGCCAGGTGCTCAACAGGGATGCATTGACTTCTTTGAGGTTGACGGCATGGAGTTTGACGCCAGCACGGCCTACGGCTACCAGAATGGGATCGCCACATGGTACGGAAGCGCGAACGGAGCGTGCGCCAATGGAGCGACTTACAACCCCAACACCGAAATCCCTGGCGTCACCGGCGGCGCGCGCATACCCACCGGCACTGATCTTTCGCAGCCTCACAAGTATGGCGTGCTGTGGGTACCCGCGACGGGTTCAGCCGATACGACCAGCTCACAGGGGTATCTGAAGTTCTATTTCGATGATCTTCAGGTCGGCAGCATGTTCGTCTGGAACTACTATGATCCGACGCTGACATCAAGCTATCCTGCCGAACCGCCAGTCAATGGAAGCTCGGCGATGTCCGGCATGGATTACCGGCATATGACATTGATCCTGGGTACGGGGACCGCGCAGCCGATGACTGTTTACGGGGTCTCCGTATGGCAGAAATCCAACGCTAGCAATCTGACCGTTGCACCGTAGTCTTCATTCGGAATTATCCGCGCCGAGACGGTAAACGGGCGCGGAGTTTAATTCGCCGTTACAATCAATTGGCCCGGCGTGAACGCCGGGGCAGGGTCAGCGGATCGTCTGGCGTTTCCGGCGCGGGCAAGCGTGCGACGGTCCGCGCGCGAGGCAGTGGCGCGGCAGTCCATCGCGCACGGCGAGCTCGCATCGGCTAGCGAGCTTGAGGAAGACAGACTTGCCATCTGCACATGAACGTCAAGGCCACGGAGCTAAACGAAGCGCTCTGTTGCGCCTGGCCATTATCAGCTCTGCGGTCAGCAAATTATTTGGATTTGCCCTTCAGGCCATATCCATCCCTTTGATTTATAACGCCCTCGGGCAGCACCGCTACGCCTTGTTTCTGCTGCTCACCGGCGGCTTGGCGACCATTGTGGCGGTGCAAATGGGAGCCGGACCGGGTCTCACGCAAGGTCTGGCCAAAGCAAACGCGGCTGGCGACCGTGAGCGCGAAGCATCGCTATTCGCGGCTGCACTTCGGGTGTTTGCGGTCGCCGCCTTGATCACGGGAAGCGCGCTGATCTGCGTGGTTCATCTCGTGTCGCCTGCCTGGCTGTTCGGCCCGGCTTTCGCCTCTGACCAGCGTGAGATATGGGCAGATGTCAATGTCTGCGCACTGGTACTGGGGCTACAGGTGCTTACTGGAGTCGTGGATTCCGCACTCGCGGGGTACCAAGAGCAGGTTTTCATATATCTGGGCTCGGCGGTCGCCAACGTGGCATGTATTGGGCTTCTGGTGTTGGTCTTTCAGCATAGCCCTAGCGTTATTGCCATAATTTTGACCCTTTACGGCGCGCCAATGGTGCCACGCGCGATCAATCTGGTCCTTCTGGCAAGACGCAAACCCTACCTTTTCAGGGGGCTTCTCCGCTCTTGCCGCGGCACCTACGGACTGCTTCTCAATACTGGCCTAGGGTTTTGGGGCATCGAGATCGGCAGTATGCTCGAGCAGAACTGCGGAAATTACGAGCTGGCGCATTTGAGTTCGGTTCAGGCAACCGCGCTCTTTGCAGTTGCCTACAAGGGCATCGTGCTCGCGGGCGCCGTGGTATCAACAATCACCACGCCATTGTGGCCTGCCTATACGGACGCCATCGCGCATCAAGATGGCGATTGGATTCGGCGATCGCATCGGTCCATTCGGCGGGCAGTGATGGCCTACGCTTGTGTGG
>Ga0302314_10008641_pt1 | contig 18098 bp, 17 predicted proteins | sample III_Palsa_N2_3_FD_200533 | JGI IMG/M metagenome (GOLD analysis project Ga0302314, IMG submission 200533) | Peat permafrost microbial communities from Stordalen Mire near Abisko, Sweden - III_Palsa_N2_3 | ecosystem: Environmental > Terrestrial > Soil > Palsa > Peat permafrost | place: Sweden...
CAGTCGATCCCGAGATCTTTGGTCAGAAACGAGCCGACGACGAGCCGCGCGCGGTTGTGCAGCCAGCCCTCGCGCCGCAGCTGGCGCATCCCGGCGTCGACCAGCGGGTAGCCGGTCGCACCGGCACACCAGGCGTCGAAGCGCTGCTGGTCGTCGATGTAGCGAAGCGTCCCGCGATAGCGCTCCTGAAACTCACTGCGGGCGTTGGCCGGAAAGTGGCCGAGCACGTGCCCGTAGAAGTCCCGCCAGCACAGCTGACGGCGAAACGCCTGCTCGGAGTCCCCGTCGCCGAGCCGGTGCTCGACCTCCCGCGGCGACAGGCACCCGAAGTGCAGATACGGGGACAGCCGTGACACCGACTCGCCGCTCAGCACGTCGTGTCCGTCGCCGTAGCGCGTGACCGGTCCGGCGAGGAACCGCTTCAGCGCCGCGCGAGCTTGTTCCTCGCCGCCGGGCATCGGCTCGGGCACCTCCGGCTGCAGGCCGAGCGACGCCAGCGACGGCAGGCGCCCGAGCCCGCGGTCAGCACCCGGCCGCGGGAGCGTCGCCGGCATCCGCAACACGGATCGCCGCGGGCGGCGCAGCCAGTTGCGATGAAACGGCGTGAACACCGTGTACGGATCGCCGGCACCCGTCCGGATCTCGCTCAGCGAGTCAACGCAGAACATCCCCGGGTGGGCGGTGACCGCGATGCCGTGCTCCTCCATTGTCCGCTTGACCTCCCGCTGGCGGCGGCGAGCGAACGGTCCGACGTCGGCCGTCAGATGCAGCTCGGTGGCGCCGATACGCTCGGCGAGCGCTCGCAGCTCGGTCGCCGGATCGCCGCTGAGGACGAACAGGTGGCTTCCTCGATCGCGCAATTGCGCGCCGAGCTCGGCCAGGCACTCGAGCATGAACCGGGTGCGCGGGCCGGACGCGTGGCGACCCGCGAGCAGCCGCTCGTCGAAGCAGAACGCCGGCGTCATCCGCTCCGCGCGCGCCGCCGCGGCCAACGCCGGATGGTCGTGCAGGCGCAGGTCCCGCCGCAGCCACAGCAGCGAGCCGCTCATGCCCGACCGAGGCTCGGTTCCGCGACGGCCGCCGCGGCCTCCCCGTCGAGGATTCGCCGCACGGCGTGCTGGCGGTGGTCGAAGATCAGCTCGAGGTCCCGTGCGATCAACAGGGGCTGGGCGAGCTCGCCGAACACGCCGAACGGCGCCGCGTAGTGGACCTCGTCCTCGACGATCGTTGCGCCAGCGGAGTCCGCGAAGGTGTGCCTGTGGTGCCAGAGCCCGTAAGGCCCGCGCAGCTGACGGTCGACGAACTGGCGACCAGGCTCCCACACCTCGATCTGCGAGGTCCAGCCCAGCGGGATGCCGTGCACCCGGAGCCGGTAGTCGATCACCGCGCCGACCTCCATCCGCACCGGCTCGGGCGTACGGACCTCGAAGCGCAGCCACGGCGGCGTGATCCGCTCCAGATTGCGCGCCGCGGCAAAGAACTCGAATACCCGGTCGATCGGATGCTCGAGCTCCTGCCGTCGTCTGAGGACGTGTACGGCCATGTGCCGGTCGACCCCGGGACTAACCGCCGAGCACGTCCCGGAGCGCCTCCTCCAGCTCCGGGTGCGCAAACCGGTATCCGAGCGCCTGCAGCTTGGACGGACGGGCGCGCTGGCCGGTCGTCACCATCTCTGCCATCTCGCCGTACAGCAGTTTGACCGCGAACCCCGGCACCGGGAGCACCGCCGGCCGGTGCAGCACCCGCCCCAGGACGGTCGACAGCTGCGTGTTGGTCACCGGGTTTGGGGCGGTGACGTTGATCGGACCCGCCGCCCCCTGGTCATCGATCGCGCACTCCAGCGCGCCGACGACGTCGGCGAGGTGGATCCACGGGACGTACTGGCGCCCGCCGGCGACCGGGCCGCCGATGCCCAGCTTGAAGAACGGCAGCATCTTCGACAGTGCGCCGCCGCTGGGCGACAGCACGATCCCGGTCCGCGTCAGCGACACCCGCAGCTTCGGCTCGGCTTGGCGGGCCTCGTGCTCCCAGGCGGTGACGACGTCGGCCAGGAAATCCGTCCCCGGGGGCGCGCTCTCGTCCAGGGGCTGGTCGCCCTGCGGCCCGTAGTAGCCGGTCGCCGATTGCGAGACGAGCACGCGCGGGCGCTCATCGTCGGCCAGCGTGGTCAGGCCGGTCACCAAGTGCCTCGTCGCCAGCACTCGTGAATCCCGAATCCGACGCTTGGACTCGTCTGTCCAGCGCTGCGCGACCGGCTCGCCCAGCAGGTGCACGACCGCATCCGCCCGGCGCAGGGCATCCGCGGGCGGCGGTGCGGCCAGCGGGTCCGGCCACGCGTGCACCTCGGCCTCGGGTCCGAGCGCGTGACGACCCCGGTCGGCGTCACGCGACAGGGCGACCACCTGGTCGCCGCGAGCGCGCAGCGCGGCGGACAGTGCCGTTCCGATCGTTCCCGTCGCTCCCGTGATGACCACTCGCATCCGTTCAGCCCCGCTCTCTGGTCGACTCCACAAACTTCGCTACCCGGTGTCTCCCTAACGTAACCGACGGTTACGCAAACCGCAACAGGGTGTATCGTTGCCCTGTGGCCACGACGATCAGCGCCGAGCTGAGCACCGCTCAGCTCTCGGCGAGAACCGGTCTGCCGGCCGGAACCCTGAGGATGTGGGAGAGCCGGCACGGTTTCCCGGCGCCCGCGCGCCTGCCCGGCGGCCATCGCCGCTACTCCGAGCGCGATGTGGACGCCGTGCTGGAGGTGCTGCGACTGCGCGAGCAGGGGCTTTCGCTTCCGGCGGCGATCGATCGCGCCCGTCGACAGGAGCAGCCGAGCGAGCGCTCGGTGTTCGCAGGTTTGCGCCGGCGAAGGCCGGATCTGGCCGCGACGGTCTCTCCGAAGCTGCTGCTGATGGCGCTGTCGCACGCGATCGAGGACGAGTATCTCGCCCATGCCGGAGGGGGGTTCGTGTTCGGCTGCTTCCAGCGCCGGCAGTTCTATGAGGCGGCCGAGCCTCGCTGGCGTGAGCTGGCGCGGACCGCCGCGCTCGCGGTCGCGGTCGCTGACTTCCCGGAGATCTCAGAGCCGCAGCTGGCCGCGGCCCAGGTGCCCCTGCGCGTCCGGCACCCGATGGCGCGCGAGTGGACGGTGATCGTCGACGCGCCCGGCGCGCACGCGTGTCTGACGGCGTGGGAGCACCCCGGGCACGGCGACGTGCCGGACCACTCCAGGCGCTTCGAGGTGATCTGGTCGTTTGAGCCGGAGATCGTGCGCTCGGCCTCCGAGGTCGCCGGAGAGCTGCTCAGCGATCTCGCTCCGGAGATCTCGGCGAGGCTGCCGGATGCGCTGTCTGACCACTCGGGGAACGACGGATTGCGGTTTGGATCGGCGTTGGCGCACCGGATGGTGGAATACGTCAGCGAGCTCGGTCAGCGTCCGGAACCGTGGGCGTCGTCGGACTCCGGGGCACCGTCGGAACCCGACTCGCCGGCCGAGCCCGACTCGCCGCCGGAGCCCGGAGGACCGCTCGAGTCCGCCGGCGCGGACAGCACCCGATAGCCGCCCAGCGTCCCGACGGTCAGGACGGCGCCGACGCCGAGCACCAGCGCGATGCTGGTCTTCACCAGCAGCGCACCCGCAATCGCGCCAGCCAGCATCGCCAGCACCGCCGACAATCGCCTGATCGAGCCGCTGCCGTCGCCGCCTCCCCATGGCGACGCCGCGGCCAGGCCGGTGAGCGTCATCGTCAACACGGTCGTGGTCAGGTCCGGTACGCCGAGCGCGCGGACGGTCGCGTTGCGCAGGCCCATCCCGACCGCCAGCAAGGCGATCACGAGATCTCCGGAGGCGTGCCCGCCGCGCACGTGCACGACGGCGGCGATCACCGTCGCCGCCGCCATCACGGCCGCCTCGATGGCAACCGCGATCGGGAACCCGTGGTCGGACCGATGCGCCAGCCACGCGTCGAGTAACCCGCCGAGTCCGGCGCCGGTCAAAAAGCCGGCCAGCGAGACCAGCGGCGCAAGCACCGGCAGCCCGCCGGCGCCCGCGATGCCGAACCCGAGCAGGATGATGTTGCCGGTCATGTTGGCCGCGAACACGTGCCCGAGGCCGAGGTACGTGGTCGCGTCGACCAGCCCCGTCGTGAACGTGAGCACGAGCAGCGCGCGGGTCAGCGGGTGGCGCAGCGACAACGCGTCGTGGCGCAGCTGGGCCAGCGAGACCGTCGACGGGGCGCCGGTGCGGGACGTCACCTGGCCGCCCGTTCGGGCTCCGTAGCCCGCTCGCGCTCGCTCATCCGCTCGCGCTCGCTCACCCCGATCGCGGCGGCACGGCCGCCGGCTCCGGCGCGGCCGCGCGGTCCGGGTCCGATGCCGCGTGCAGGCGGGCGAGCGCTCGTTCGTAGTCGTCGTAGCGACGGAACAGGCGGCTCCAGGCCCAGCCGGGCCGGCCCCGCAGCTCGCCGGCGCGGTCGGGATCGCCGGGCCGCCCCCGCTCGGCTGCGGCCGGTTGGTCCTCGCGCTCACGCTCGTCCCGGCCGAGCGGCGTTCGGTGCGCGGACAACGCGCCCGCAAGCGTGGCCTGGTCCAGCTCGTCGTCGAGCAGGCTCGCCTGAAGGTGCACGCGCAGGATCCGCAGCTCGCGCTCGCTCGCCCGGCGGGCGGCGTTGCGGTGCCCGCGACCGTCGCGAAACACGAACCGGTCCCAGGCATCGGCGAAGAACGCGGCGCTGCACCGGCCCCCGGCGCGGTGCGCGGCGAGCATCGGGCAAATCCCGTCGCCGCTGGTGTAGGCGCCGGCGATGATCGGCCCGGCGTCGAGTCCCTGGAGCATCGCGATCCTGGTCACGCGTGGCAGGCGCTGCACTGCCTCGGAGAGTTCCTGGATGGTCGCGCGGCGGTGTCGTGACATAGGGTGTGGCGCTGGGATCCGGCGGCGCTGAGCCAATCTATAGGGCTTGAGTCGACGCGCTCAAGCGATCCCCTCGCGACGAAAGGAACCTTGCAGATGCGGTTGGGATTGATGGTCGGTTACTGGGGGCTCGGGATGGGGCCGGCGGATCAGCTGGCGGCCGTCCAGGAAGCCGAACGGCTGGGGTTTCACTCGGCCTGGGCCGCCGAGGCATACGGCTCGGACGCCGCGACCGTGCTCGCCTGGCTCGCTGCCGGCACGAGCACGATCCGACTCGGCGCCGGGATCTTCCAGATGCCCGGACGCAGCCCGGCGATGACCGCAATGACGGCCGCCACGATCGACGAGCTCTCGGGCGGCCGGATGATCCTCGGCATCGGCAGCTCGGGACCGCAGGTGTCCGAAGGCTGGCACGGGCAGCGCTTCGCCCGCCAGCTGCAGCGCACGCGCGACTACGTGGCAGTGGTGCGGATGGCGCTGTCACGCGAGCGGGTCCAGTTCAAGGGCGAGACGCTCGAGCTGCCACTGCCTGACGGTCCGGGCAGGTCGCTGAAGCTGACGATCGGCGCGGTCCAGGATCAGATCCCGATCTATCTGGCCGCGATCGGACCGCGTAACACGGAGCTGGCGGGCGAGATCGCCGACGGCTGGCTGCCGACCTTCTTCTCGCCCGAGAACGTCGGCGAGTTCCGCGAGCTGCTGCAGGCGGGCGCCGACCGCGCCGGACGGACGCTCGATCGTTTCGACATCGCGCCCACCGTGCAGGTGTGCATCTCCGATGACCGCGCCGCCGCCCGGGACCTGATGCGCCCGATCCTGGCGCTCTACATCGGCGGGATGGGCTCTCGCAAGCAGAACTTCTACAAAAGCCTGGTCGAGCGCTACGGGTTCCACGACGCTGCAGCGAAGGTCCAGGACCTGTACCTGGACGGCAAGCGCGCCGAAGCGGGCGCAGCGCTGCCCGACAAGCTGATCGACATGATCTCGCTGTGCGGCCCGCGCGAACTGGTTCGCGAGCGGCTCGGCGCGTTCCGCGACGCGGGCGTCGGCACGCTGGTCGTCTCGCCGATGGCGTCGCACTCGCAGGGCCGGCTTGAGCAGCTGCGCGCCGTCGCCGAGTGCAACGGTTGACCGAGCCGCCGTTGCGCTGCTTTCTGGGCGCGTTCGGCGACGCCGGCCATGCGTTCCCGATGCTGGCGCTCGGCGCCGAGCTTGTCGCGCGCGGCCACGAGGTCACGTTCGAGACCTGGACCCGCTGGCGGCGGCCCGTCCAGGCGCACGGGATGCGGTTCGTGGCCGCCCCGGAGTTTCCGACGTTCCCGACCCGCGAGCGTCCGCTGTCGCCGTACCAGGCGGTCGTGGCGGCCGTCGCGCACACGCGGCCGGCGGTCTTCGCGGCCGCGCCGGATGTCGTCGTCCATGACATCCTGACGCTCGCGCCGGCGCTCTCAGGCGAGCTGGAGGCGGTGCCGGTGGCGACGCTGATCCCACATCTGTACCCACCCGGCGAGCCGGGCTTTCCGCCGTTCGGCTTCGGCGCGCAGCCGCCCCGCTCCCGGGCAGGCGCAGGACTGTGGCGAGCCTTCGACCGGCCGGTCGCGGCCAGTCTGCGCCGCGGCACCAGCGAGCTCAACGAGACGCGGCGGCGGGTCGGCCTTGCCCCGGTGGATGGCCCCCACAACGGGCTGAGCCGGCAACTGTGCCTGGTCGCGACCCTGCCGCAGCTGGAATATCCGCGGTCATGGCCAGCGCACGTCCACGTCGTCGGGCCGATCATCTGGGAGGCGCCGGCGGCGGCGGTCGAACCTCCGCCCGGCCCGGAGCCGCTCGTGCTGGTGGCCCCGTCAACCGCCCAGGATCCCGAGCACCGCCTGCTGCGGGCGGCACTGCGCGGACTCGCCCACGAGCCGGTGCGGGTGCTGGCCAGCTGGAACCGCCGCCCGCTGCGCGGTCCGGTGCCGGTGCCGCGCAATGCGCGGTTGGTGGAGTGGGTGTCCTACGCGCAGACGATGTCGGAGGCGGCGCTGGTCGTCTGCCACGCCGGGCACGGGACGCTGATGCGCGCGCTGACGCTCGGGCGCCCGGTCGTGGCGGTCCCGCACGCGGGCGACATGCCCGAGAACGCGGCGCGGGTCAGGTGGGCCGGCGCGGGCGTCAGGCTGCCGTGGCCGCTGCTGTCGCCGGCGACGCTGCGCCGCGCCGTCCGCCGGGCGCTCGCCGACGACCGGCTCGCCCTCGGAGCCGCGCAGCTGGCGGCGTGGTCGTCGCTGCACGACGGCCGCGCCGGCGCAGCCGATCTGGTCGAGCGACTCGCGCGCCGACAACCCGCGCCGTCGACGACGTGACCCGATCCGGGCTGCCGGTAGACGCTCGGGCGGGGCTAGTGCGCTGCCTCAGCGGCCCCTGGCCACGCGCGTCCAGCTCAGACCCCATGGGTCTCACCGGCCGTCGAGCGATCGACGGCCGGGTTCGCCCGCGCCCAGTCGACGATTTGCTGGGAGCCCTGGATCACCTCGCCGTCATCGGTCACCGCGACCGGAACCCAGTAGTTGCCGGTGAGCCGCTTGACCTCGCGCCGCGGCGTGAAGTCGTTGATCAGGCCGGGCAACGGCCCCAGCCCGTAGGAGCGCACGACCTCCGGCTGGTGGCCGGCCGCGACCAGCGCCTTATGGGCCTCGCCGCACGGGTGTGGGTGGATCGGCTTTCCGACGGTCCAGGTGCCGTAACAGACGTAGAGCTTCATCGTCGGTCGAGCTCGATCATCGGTCGAGCCGACGAGATGCAGCTCCGGGGGTGGGACTCGAACCCACAACTTTCCGGTTAACAGCCGGATATTCTGCCAATTGAATTACCCCGGATTATGGTGTAATGATCTGCGGCTCTTTGTACGACGCGATCCGCCGCTCGCCCGGCTAAATGTAGCGGCAGCACCACGACACCGGCCTCGACCTCCGCATGGCAGTTTGAGCAGAGCAGCACGCACTTGGCCGCCTCGGTCCGCATCGACGCCAGCGACAGCGTCACGCCCCGCTGGCTGAGAGCGAACGCTTTCGCCTCGGGATCGATGTGGTGGAACTCGAGCGCCCGAGGGTGGCGATCGTAGCCACAGATCGAGCAACGCCCTCCGGCCTCCTGAACCAGCATGTCCTTGAGCTTGCGCCGGTGCTTTGCCACCGAGTCGACCCGGCACCTGACACAGCGGTAATAGCCGCGCCCCTCGCGAACGAACGTCGTTTCGCCGTGACGGGGGCACGGAAGCACACAGGTCCTGAGCCCCGCATCTCGCGCGGCGAGGGCGCCCGGCGTCGACGCTCGCTTGGAGCGGTGCGTCGTCTCCAGCCCATAGCGCCCGAGCCAGTGGCGCACGGTGCCCTTGCTGCGGCCGAACCGCTGCGCGATCTGAGCGATGCTGAGGCCCGCGTGCACCGCGGCTTCGAGCTCGGCACGGGCGATCCCACCCCTGGCCTCGTGCTTGGCTCGATTGGGCGCCTTGAGCCCGTGCTTGCGCATCCAGTAGGAGACCGTCGACGGGTGCCGGCCGAACCGCCGGCCGATCTGCTCGACGCTGACCCCCTGGGCCAGCAACAGCTGCAGTGCATCTCTGTCCATCGCGTTCGATCCTCTCCGTGTGTCGAACATATGTTCGCATCGGGGTCGGACGGAACGTCAGCGCGTCAGACGGCCTGCTCCAGCCGCGCGTTGGCCGCGTGTAGCTCAAGCAGCACACGCTCGCGCTCCCGCGCCAGCGCAGTGATCGGCGCGCCCTCGGCACGGGCGCGGAGTTTGGCGCGGTCGACGCGCTCGAGCTCCAACATCAGCCGGGCGTGCTCCAGCCGATCCGGGGACAGCGCCCCCCGGGCGGGATCGCGCCCGGCCATGTCGCCGGCGCGCTTGACCAGCTCGGTGACCACGATTGCCAGTTGCTCGTCGCCCGCCGGCAACTCGGCGGTCGGCGTGCGCGTCCGGCCGCGCAGATGGGCGGCCGCGCCTCGCAGCCGCTCGGACGTCAGCAGCTCGTCGATGTCGGGCCGGGCCAACGCTCGTTCGCCCTCGTCGGGGAGCGCCAGGCACAGGGCGAGGAAGACCTGCTCGCCCTTGGGCGCGCCGTCCATTGGATGACCCGCGGCGCTCGGTCCACCGCCGTTGGCGACCGGCGCCGGCTCCGTGCCCACACCGGCACCGGACGCGGTCGGCGAGCGCGACTCGGCCCGCTCCAATGCGCTTGCTAGCCGCGCGGGCGCGAGCTCCAGCGCGCCGGACACGCGGCGCATCAGCTCGTCGCGCAGCGCACTCGGCCCGAGCGCCGAGAGTGCCGGGGCGAGCTCGGCCAGGGCCGCGTCACGCCCCTCGGCGCTGGCAGTGTCACCGTCGGCGAGGATCCGATCGACCTCGAACTCGACGAACGGCACCGAGTGCTCGAACCGCGTCCGCACGCCCTCGGCTCCGTCGGCAGCGATCAGGTCCGCCGGATCGGAGCCCTCCGGCAGCGCGACCACCCGTAGCTCCAGACGGCGGCCGGCCGCCTGCGACGCCTTCAACATCGCCTGACGGCCGGCGCTGTCGGCGTCGAGACACAGCACTCCGGTCCCCGCGATCTTTGCCAGCGTGTCGACCTGCTCGGTCGTCAGCGAGGTGCCCATGATCCCGACCGCGTTGCGGATCCCCGCCTGGTGCAGCGCCAACACGTCGGTGTAGCCCTCGGCCAGGATCATCCGCCCGGCCTTGGCGGCCGGTCCACGCGCCAGATGGACCCCGAACAGCACCTCACGCTTGTGATACAGCTCGCCGTCGGCGGTGTTGACGTACTTCGGCCGCGGCCGCCCGTCGGACGCTGGGTCGTCGCGCAGGCGGCGGGCGCCGAACCCGCGCACCCGACCGCGCTCGTCGGCCGCGGGGAACATGATCTGCCCGCGGAAATGGTCGAAGACGGTTCCGGGCCGCTTGCGTGAGCGCACCGCCAGCCCGACCTCGATCAGCTCCTGCTCGCTGAAGCCCTGCTTGCGTGACATCACGATGATCCGATCCCAGCCGCCCGGCGAGAAGCCGACGCGGAACTCGCGCAGCACCTCCTCGGCGAGGCCGCGGCCGAGCAGGTAGGCCCGTGCCTCGGAGGCCTCGGCCGATTCCCACAGATACCGGGCATAGAACGTCGCGGTCCGATCCAGCAGCCCGGTCAGGCGCTGGAATCGCTCGCGCCGGACGGCCGCCTCGGGGTTCTCGTCACGCGTCTCGAGCGCCACGCCGAAGCGCGACGCGAGCGACTCAAGCGCCCCGACGAAATCGACCCCCTCGGTCTCCATCACGAACTTGAAGGCGTCACCGGATGCCTGACAGCCGAAGCAGTGATACAGCCGCTCATCGGGGCTGACGTGGAACGATCCGGTGCGCTCGTCGTGGAACGGGCAGTTGCCGAAGTAGCTGTTCACCCCCGCGCGGCGCAGGTCGATGCCGCGGCCGGACACGAGCCTGACCATGTCGACCGCCTCGAACACGCGGTCGCGCGAGTCGTCGGCGTACCGCGTCACGGATCGAAGGCCGTCGGGACCGACAGCTCCTCGAACGCCCGGATGCAGAAACGATCGGTCATCCCGGCGAGGTAATCCGTCACCCGCACCGACAGCCCGCCCTCGGGGATCGAGGACGGGATCTCCCGCGGATGGGCGCAGTAATGCGCGAACAGCAACCCGATCACGAGGTCGATCTTGACGTGTTCACGGGTTGCCACCGGGCCGAGATAGACGCGCTCGAACATGAACTCGCGCAGCGCCGACATCGCCCCGCCGACCCGCTCGCCCTGGACGATGTCTCCGGCGATCGCCGAATGCTCGACGAGATCATGCACGAGCCGGTCGATCCGCTTCTGGCCGGTCTCCCCCAGGATCGCGATCGGCTCGGCCGGAAGATCGGCGGGCGACAGCACGCCCGCGCGGACGGCGTCGTCGATGTCGTGGTTGATGTAGGCGACGCGGTCAACGAGCCGCACGATCCGGCCCTCCAGCGTCGCCGGCTGCGCGGCGCGGCCCGAGTGACTGACGATCCCGTCCCGGACGCTGTCAGTGAGGTTCAGCCCACGGCCGTCGCGCTCGAGCGAGTCGACCACCCGCAGCGATTGCTCGTAGTGGCGAAAGCCGGTTCCGAACCGCTCCTGCAGGCATCGATCCAGGGCCGCCTCGCCGACGTGTCCGAACGGCGTATGGCCGAGATCGTGGCCGAGTCCGATCGCCTCGGTCAGATCCTCGTTGAGCGCCAGCGCCCGCGCGACCGTGCGTGATACCTGGGTGACCTCCAGCGTATGGGTCAGGCGCGTGCGGTAGTGGTCGCCGCTGGGGGCCACGAACACCTGCGTCTTGTGCTTGAGCCGGCGAAACGCCTTGCAGTGCACGATCCGGTCTCGGTCTCGTTGAAACGGCGTGCGCAGCCCGCAGTCGGGCTCGGGCGCCAGCCGCGCGGCCGGGTAGGAGCGGACCGCCAGCGGCGACAGCGTCCGCTCCTCGAGCTCGCGGATCCGCGCGGCGAATCGCTGCGCGACCGGACCGGACGGGTGCGCCTCGACGGTCGTCTCGGGTCGGTCGATCATCACCTACCGATTCTGACAGCGGCGCCCACCAAAACCGCTCAGGCGGCCAGCAGCGGCCGCAGCCGGACGTGCGCGTGGTGCTCGGCGGTCTCCGAGATCGCCCGCTCCACCTGGCGCAGCGCCCGCTCACCGCCGTCGGGTGCCCGCGCCAGCGAACTGCCCAGGGCGCCGACGAGGAACCGGTAGGCCTCCTCGTCGAGGTCGAACGCCGCCGCCTCGCACGAGCCGCAGACGACGCCGCCGGCCGCCCCCGAGAACCCCCGCAGATGGTCGCCCTCCCCGCACACCGCGCAGGCGGCGAGTTGCGGCACGATGCCGGCCGCCAGCAGCAGCTTGAGCCGGAATGCCAGACCATTGCCGGGACGCGCGTTGGCGGCGTCGGCGCTCAGCAGCGCCAGCTCGTTGGCCAGCAGCGCGAACACCTCAGGGTGTGGATCGCCGGTCTCGAACAGTCGCGTGACCGCGTCGCACGCGCGGGCGGCCGCGTCCAGCGTGGCGGCGTGGTCACGTACGCCCGCGTGGGTGGCGACCGTGTCGACCGCGGTGACGGTCATCAGCTCGCCGCGGCCCACGTGCAGTACGAGGCGGATCTGAAAGCACGGCTCCAGCCGCGCGCCGAACCGGCTGCGGGCCCGACGCGCACCCTTTGCGATCGCGCTCAGCCGGCCGTGATCGGGCGTGTACAGGTGCAGGATCCGATCGGCCTCCCCGTAGCGGATCGAGCGCAGGACGATCGCGTCGGTCCTCAGCGGGCCAGGCACCGTGTCTCCCCTTCCAGGACCGGATCCCCGCCCGTGACCGCGCCGCCCCTCGCTATCCTTTGTGAAGCTATGAAGCCGGTCACGATGTACACCACCGAGAACTGCCCGTTCTGCTCCAGCGCGAGGTCGCTGCTGTCAAAGCGCCAGATCGAATACACCGAGATCAATCTCGCACGGGACCCGGACGGGCGCAACGAGCTCGTCGAGAAGACCGGGATGATCACGTTCCCGCAGATCGTGATCGACGGCGAGACGCTCGGCGGCTTCCAGGAGCTGCTGGCCGCAGATCGCGCGGGCAAGCTGCCCGAGCTGCTCGGCGCCTGACACCCGCCCGACCGGACCGCGACACTGTCCGGTGTGGGCCTCGACGCCGAAACCGAGCCGCGCGCGGTGCGCGAGCAACCTGCGCCGCCCGCCCGGCCGCCCGCCGTGTGCCCGGCGCCGCGCGGTCCGCTGTCGACGCTCGCCGATCTGAGCCGCGGACCGGTCGGTCTGCTGGTCGCCGTCGCGCTCGTCACCGTGCAGGTGATCGTCAACTATCACGTCGGCGAGATCTCGGACCTCAAAAGCCTGTACTTCGCCCACGGACTGGCGCATGACCCGGTCCCCTACGTGGATGTGCGGATCGAATACCCGGTCCTGATCGGGCTATTCATGACCGGCGCGGCGGCGATCACCCACGGCGTGCACGACTACCTGATCGTCTCCAGCGTCGGGCTGTGGGTCTGCGCCGCAGGCAGCACCTGCGCGCTGTGGAGCTTCTCCCGCCGCGCCGCGTGGTGCTTTGCGCTGTCGCCGCTGCTGCTCGTCTACTCGCTGCTGAACTGGGACATGCTCGCGATCTTCCTGATGCTGCTCGGCTGGCTGGCCTGGCGGCGTGACCGTCACGCGACGGCGGCCGCGCTGATGACGCTGGGGGTGTTCACCAAGCTCTACCCGGCCTTCCTGCTGTTCTTCTGCGGCGTGGCGTTGATCCGCCGCCGTCGCGACGGCCTGGCCAGCCAGCGCGATCTGATGCGGTTCGGCGGCGCAACGCTGGGCACCGCGGCAATCGTGAACGTGCCGTTCATGATCCTCGCGTTTCACAACTGGTCATATTTCTGGACCTTCAACAGCAACCGCACCGAGCACGCCGACCTGCTGAGCTGGCTCGGTCCGCTCGAGCATGCCCCGGCCTCGACCGCGAACGACGTGCTGGCCGCGGTGATCGCCGTGTCGGTGGCGATCGGGGTCAGGGCGATCTGGCGGCGCGGCTCGCCGGTCCATGTCACCGCCGTCACGTTCTTCGTCTACATGGTGTTCCAGAAGGTCAACTCGCCGCAGTACACGCTGTGGCTGGTGGTGTTCGCAGGGCTCGACGGGTGGGAGCTGTGGACGATCGTCGCGCTGTCGCTGATGGGCCTGATCGACTACGCCAACGCGGCGATCCACATCCAGATCGTCAAGCGCCACGATGGCGGCCTGGACTACTGGTACGTCCAGCACTTCTACGCCAACGACCAGGGCGTGCGGCTGGTCACGACGATCGTCGCACTGGTCGCCACGGTCGCCCGGCGTGACCTCGGCTGGCCCGCCCGGGCCGGATCCGAATCGACCGGTGACGACCGTCAGTAAGGGCCGCCGGTGGGGGTAGCCCTACCCAGCAAGTCTCCTGCTGTCCGGCTGTTCACGAGCTCCGCCGCCCGACAGGGTGTTGTCACCGCCCCAGTGGATCCGGCGGTCGCCCAGGGCGATCGCCACTCCGGGACGCCACGAGCCCATGCCGAGCAAGGAGCCAAGGATGTCCACAGTCACGGTGTCGAGAACGGGCGTGACCACCGACGAGGTCGCCGACGCGCTCCGTGCGGGGCTGCCCGCACGGTATGTCGTACTGGTCGGCGCGCGAGTCAACCTGAACCCGGTCGGCCTACCGCACGCCGATCGCCCTGACACGGTCGTCGCTGGGATCGGATCCGCCCGCCTGTTCCACGCCCAGGTGACGGTCTCCAAGTCCGCTGGGCAGACGCTGCTGCGCGTCAGTCCGGGCGGACTGATCGGAATGCTGCGGTTGGTCAACCGGTTCTTGGTCGCCCCGAAGGTCCTGCGTGTCCTGCGCAGCGCGCCCGGTCTGAGCTGATGTCGGCACAGACGCTCGATCACGTCGCGCCCGCCGCCATCTCGACGGCCGCCCGCGCGCTCGCACTGACCAAGACCTACGGGGCCGGGGACGCCGCGGTCACGGCGCTGGATCATGTCAGCGTCGCGTTCGAGCGGGCGCGTCTGACCGCGGTGATGGGTCCGTCGGGCTCGGGGAAATCGACCCTGTTGCACTGCATGGCGGGGCTCGACGTACCCACGTCGGGACGGGCCATGATCGGCGAGCAGGAGATCGGAGAGCTCGATGACCGCGCCCTCACCCAGCTGCGTCGCGACCGCATCGGGTTCGTGTTCCAGTCGTTCAACCTGGTTCCGACGCTCACCGCGGCCGAGAACATCACGCTTGCGACCGACCTCGCCGGGACCGCCGTCGACCGTGACTGGTTCGGGCAGCTCGTCGGCCAGCTCGGTCTCTCAGACCGGCTCTCGCACCACCCCCGAGAGCTGTCGGGCGGTCAGCAGCAGCGGGTCGCGTGCGCGCGGGCGCTGCTCGGACGACCCGAGCTGATCTTCGCCGACGAGCCGACCGGCAATCTCGATTCCAGCGCGTCCGCGCAACTGCTCACGTTCATCCGGCGAGCCGTCGACGAGCACCGGCAGTCGATCGTGATGGTCACCCACGATCCGCGAGCGGCGGCCTATGCGGATCGGGTGATCTTCCTCGCCGATGGTGCGGTCGCGGGAGAGATCATCTCCCCGACCGCCGACTCGGTGATCGAAGAGATGAAACGGCTCGGTGACTGAGATGCTCTCGGTCACGCTCAAGGGACTCGCCGCCCGCAAGCTGCGGCTGGCGCTGACGGCGCTGGCGATCGTGCTCGGGGTGACGTTCATCACCGGGACGCTCGTGCTCGGCGACACGCTGAACCGCACCTTCAACACGGTCATCGGCACTGCCTACCAGCACGTCAGCTTCGAGATCCGCAGCCGGTCCGCGTTCGACAGCGACGCCGCGGCGCTCGACTCAAGCGCCTACCGCAAGCCGATCCCGGAGTCGATCGCCACCGCCGTCCGTCGCCTGCCGGGCGTCGCCTCCGTGTACGGAGCGGTTGGCGGATACGCGCAGTTCATGGCTCGTGACGACGACGCGATCGGCGGCGGAGGCACCTCGACGCTCGGGTTCTCGTTCGACCCCAACCCGCGGTTGTCCCCCTATCGCCTGGTCGCCGGCGCGGCCCCGACCGCCGCCGATGACGTTGTCATGGACCGGGCGACGGCGACCAAGCACCACTTCGCCGTCGGCGACCGGGTGCTGATCAACCTGCCCAACCGGCCGCAGCGGTTCACGATCACCGGTCTGGTGACGTTCGGCTCGGCGAACGCACTGGCGGGCATCACGCTCGCCGGTTTCGATGCATCGACCGCACAGCGACTGTTCAATGCCGCCGGCCACTACGACACGATCGACGTGCTGGCCGCGCCGGGAGCCGATGACGTGGCGCTGCAGCGGGCGATCGCTAGGCTGCTGCCACGGGGCGTCGAGGTCGTCACCGGCCAGGCCGTCTCCGACCAGCTCTCGGCCGCCGTCGATCACGAGCTCTCGTTCATCTCGAAGCTGCTGCTGATCTTCGCGCTCGTCTCGCTGTTCGTCGGCGGGTTCACGATCTTCAACACGTTCTCGATCACGGTCGGCCAGCGGACGCGTGAGCTGGCGCTGCTGCGCGTGGTCGGCGCGAGCCGGCAACAGGTGTTCCGCTCGGTGCTCGTGGAGGCGGCGGTGACCGGCCTCGTGGCCTCCCTGATCGGTCTGGGCCTCGGAGTGCTGGCCGCGCTCGGCCTGCGGGCGCTGCTGTCGGCGTTCGGGGTCACGCTGCCCGCCGAGCCGCTCGTGTTCGCGGCCCGCACGCCGATCGTCGCGATCGCCGTCGGCGTCGGCGTGACCGTGATCTCGGCGATCGTCCCCGCCACGCGCGCCGTGCGAATTCCCGCGGTCGCCGCGCTTTCGGATCAGGACGAGGATCAGTCGCGGCCGCTGCGACTGCGGCGCGTCGCAGGCGGCAGCGCGATCGCCGCCGCCGGGGTCGTCGCCGTCGTCGGGGGGTTGACGCGGCCATCGACGGCGCTTGAGGGGATCGGCGCGCTGGCCATCTTCATCGCCGCCGCGATGCTCGTTCCGATCCTCGCCCGCCCGCTGTCCGGCGTGCTCGGGCGGCCGCTGGAATGGTTGTTGGGCACCCCCGGCAGGTTGGGTCGGCGCAATTCGATGCGAAACCCGCGCCGTACCTCGCAGACCGCCGCGGCGCTGATGATCGGGTTGGCACTGGTGTCGTCGGTCGCGGTGCTCGGCTCCTCGCTGAGCACGTCGGCGGCGGCCAGTGTCGACAGCGCGATCAACGCCGACTACATCGTGACCGGCTCGGGCGGCTTCAGCAGATCGGTCACGGCCGCCGTCTCACGCCTGCACGGCGTGTCGACGACGAACGCGATCTATCAGGGTCAGTTCGAGTTCCACGGCGCGGTCTCGACGTTGACCGCGGCATCCCCGGTCCGGCTCTCGCAGACCGTGAACCTGCATGTCAGGGCCGGCGCCGCCGCGCCCGCGATGGCGGCCGGGCAGCTGCTGGTCGACACGAACACCGCCGCCGCCGACCACCTGCACGTCGGCATGATGGTGCCGGTCAGGTTCGCTCAGAGCGGGCTCACGAGGCTCCGCATCGGCGCGATCATCAGGCCCAACCCGATCGTCGGGAGCTTCGTCGTCGGCGACCGCCTGTTCCTGGCGCACTTCCACGATCCGCTGCCGGTCGCCCTGCTGCTGAGAACTGCGCGCGGCGCGACCGGGGTGCCACAGGCGCTGAACCGGACGTTGCTGCCGTACGCGAACGTCGGGTTCGACAGCCGTGCCGGATTCGAGCGCTCGCAGAAGCGGTCAGTCAAGAAGGAGCTCGGACTGATCTATGTGCTGCTCGCGCTGGCGATCGTGATCGCCCTGATCGGCATCGTCAACACGCTGATGCTCTCGGTGTTCGAACGCACCCGGGAGATCGGCCTGCTCCGAGCGGTCGGCATGAGCCGCCGTCAGGTCCGGGCGATGATTCGCTCGGAGTCGGTGATCGTGTCGCTGCTCGGCGCCGTGATCGGCGTCGCGATCGGCACCGGCTTGGGCATCGCGCTCGCCTCGTCGCTGCGCCTGCACGGGGTCACCGAGATCTCGCTGCCGCTGCCGAGCCTGATCGGCCTGCTGGTCCTGTCGGCCGTGCTCGGGCTCGCGGCCGCCGGCTGGCCGGCGCGCCGCGCCGCCCGCCTCGACGTGCTCGGCGCGATCGCGACCGAGTGAGTTTCGGCGATGGCTTGGTCTCACCCGCAATTCGCGCCAGACTCCCCGCCTATGCGGACACGACTGTGGATCGTCGGCGGCGCCGGGGCCGCGGCATGCGTCGGCGCGATGTGGCTGGCGGCCCACCAGCCCGCCTACCGCCCGACCGAGCCCGACGCCGCGCTGACGCTGGTCGTGGGCGCCTCGCTGCTGGGATGCGGTCTGGCCTCGTGGCGGGCGCGGCCGGAGAACCGGCTGGGACCGGCGATGATCGCGACCGGCTTTGCCTGGTTCGCCGGCCTGCTCAGCGAGGCATCGGTGCCGTGGGTGTACATGCTCGGATCGGGGATCCAATACCTGTGGGTGCTCGGCGTCGTGTACCTGCTGCTGTCGTTCCCCTCCGGGCGGCTGTCGCGACCGACCGGTCGTCTGATGCTGGCCGGAACGGTCCTGCTGGTGGTC
>Ga0302314_10008644_pt1 | contig 18097 bp, 24 predicted proteins | sample III_Palsa_N2_3_FD_200533 | JGI IMG/M metagenome (GOLD analysis project Ga0302314, IMG submission 200533) | Peat permafrost microbial communities from Stordalen Mire near Abisko, Sweden - III_Palsa_N2_3 | ecosystem: Environmental > Terrestrial > Soil > Palsa > Peat permafrost | place: Sweden...
ACGGCGATGACGAGGTTGACCGGCATTGGGGCCTAATTTGGTAGTGTTTCACTAAATGGGCGCAGCCATTCTCTCATGGCGTTGATCAGTTCTCTTACAGGTTGATCCTCGATATCTTCGTCGGAATAGTTTTCAACCTTTAGCTTGAGGTAGTTCTCGGCCGTAAATTCGTTGAAGCGAGCCCACAAATCTGACGGTGGCGCAGGGGGCGCGCCCATCGATTGAGCGAGCCAGTCGCGCACAATTTTGCAAATCTTCACAGGCTCGTTATTGTGGGCTTCCACGTCCGATCCCGATAGATCGGAGAGCGCCTTCTTGAGCTCGTGCGCCTTGTCCTCCAGAATCAAGATTCTCTTGTCCGCAAACTCCCCATCGCGATAGAGCCGGCAAGCGTAGTCTATCCCGAGTTCGAATGGCATGTTGAGCCGAAAATATTCCCTCGCCTTTTTCGCTTTCAAGCGTGACAGGTCGTGAATGCCAAATTTGCTTTCGTTTATGAGGCCGATGATCTTCTCAACTCTGACCTCCGCTCCATCCGCACGCTCCAGCGCAATTCGTGGTTCGAAGCCCAAGGCGAGGATACAGAACAATTGCGGTCGAAGCAAAGCTCGATGTTCTTTGTCAAATGGACAATTGACAAAGACGTTTTTTTCGAACGCCAATGCGGTCACTTCTTGTAGGAAGTGTGTTCGCGAACCATTCCATTCTTATCGTGAACGAAAACGTCACCGTTGTCTTTACGGGCCAACGCCTTGCCATACTCGACCGCGTCGTCCTGGCGCGTGAAATTCTTCGAAGCTCTGTTGGCTCCCTGCTTTCGAACGCTCCAGCCACCTGAGGTGCTGGGGACGACATGCCGCGTGCTTTTTGCCATTGAGGCCTCCGGATACCACCATAACTCGTCCCGACACGGCGGTGAAGGTGACGTCATTCCACTTCGGTTTCAGGGCGTTCAGAGCGATCGCGTCCGGCTTGCGCATGGCGCCACCATACCATGAATGGTCAGAGTTCGAGTGCCGCCGCCTTCCAGCAGACCCGCGGTCCGCTCATGCTTCCAGAGGAATGAGAATTCGATCACGTCGCCTTGCTGTGGCGCGCGCGCGTCACCCGATGATGGTGTCTCCATCTTCCGTGGCTCCGTAAGAGGCGCGGAGATTGTCGAGGTCCTTCAGGATGGCATCGGCCAGTTCGGACGGAAGTTCCGAAGTCAGGTGAACCTGGCGCTCCTGGTTGCGAAGACGCTCGTAGTCTTCATAGGCCAGAAGCACATGCCGGGGCCGCCCATGGGCGGTGATCACGACCGGTTCACGCAGAGCTTTGTCGGTGACTTCCTTCCAGTGGCGCAGCGCCTCCTTGGACGTGACTGTCCGGCCCAGGCGCGCCCAAGATTTTGGAATCGTTACTCCTGCAACCCTGTTCGCGTTTCCAGGAGTTTCTCCAGGCCGGCCTGCAGTTCCTCGCCGTCCGGAATGGCCGGCAACACCTCCACCCGAACGCCGCCATCGGGTTCCCGATCGATCTTGAACGGCGCGCGGGGATCGATCTCTCCCAGGTCGACCTCGCTGTCGGGTGTGATCACCCACAACCGGCGGCCGACCTTGGCCATGACGGTCGCCCCACTGCCCCAGCTGGCTCGGGCCCGCACGCGTAGCAAGGACCGGATCGGATCGCGGCGCCAGGCGAGCGGATTGGCCGGATCGCAATGGGCGACGAGCCGGTCGCCGTCGTCGTCGATCGCCAACACGACCTTGGTCTGGTCGGGCCGATACTTGTGAGGCATGTCCGGCTCGAGCAGCCATTGGCAGGCAAAGCCCTGGCACGAGGGCGGATGCTCGCCATAGATCCCGCAACCGATCCCAGGCTTGCGATGCCGGCACCATTCGCCGGCGGGCTTGGCCAACTCCTCGATTTCCATGACCTTGCAGCAGAAACTGCAGGAGCCACATTTCTTCGCCGGCATCGCGCCGTCGGTCATCGGCCGACCATAAAACGGATCGGGAGCGGCGGACAGGCGCACGTGGCTCACCAGAGAGCCCCGCCTTTCGGCGCGGAGAGCGGGATCTGTCACACGACAAAACCCACCGAACTACGCATACGCCCATTGCGCGCGCGCCTTTGCATCCATACAATCCCCACATTCATTACCTGAGGCTGCCGCTGTGTGGACGCCTGATCTCCAGCACTCCAACAAGCCGATCTATCTCGCCGTCGCCGACGCCATGGCCGAGGATATGCGGGCGGGGCGGCTGGCGCCGGGGGTTCGGCTGCCCGCTCAGCGGGACCTGGCGGAGACGCTCGGCGTCGACTTCACGACCATCACCAGGGCCTATGCCGAAGCCCGGCGCCGCGGACTGATCACCTCGACGGTCGGCAAAGGCACGTTCGTCGCCCGACCGTTTTCAGCGGCGGCGAGCGCCGTCTCGCCCGACGGTCTGGTGGACATGAGCATGAACCTGCCGCCGCGGTTCACCGATCCGGCGCTGGAAAACCGCCTGTGGGGTGGCGTGTCAGACCTGGAGCGCGACAAGGGGACCGCGTTGCTGCTCCGCTACCAGGATTCCGCCGGCGCTCCGCCGGACCGCGAAGCCGGTGTCGCGTGGCTGCGCGACCGACTGCCCGACATTGCGGTCGACCGGGTCCTGGTGTCGGCCGGCGCGCAGCCCGCGCTCACCGCGATCATGGCCGATCTGGCGCGGCCGGGCGAGACGATCTGCGCCGACGCCCTGACCTATCCCGGCGTGCGGGCCGCCGCGGCCTTCCTGGGGATCCCGCTTCTTGGCGTGGTGATGGACGAGGAAGGCGCGGTCCCGTCGGCGTTCGAGCAGGTCTGCGGCGAGGTCGGCCCTAAGGCGTTCTACTGTACGCCGACCCTGCAGAACCCCACCACCGCGACGATGTCGCTCGAGCGGCGCGTCGAGATCGTCCGCGTCGCGCGACGGCATGGGGTGGCGATCATCGAGGACGATCCGTACGGCAAGCTGCCGCTGGAGCCCCCGCCGCCGATCGCCGCCCTGGCGCCGGAGATCACCTATCACCTCGCCGGCCTCGCCAAGGTGGTGTCCCCCGCCCTGCGCATCGCCTACGTGGCGGCGCCGGACGTGCGCGCCGCGAGCCGGGTCGCCGCCGGCCTGCGCGCGATCACCGGCATGGCGTCGCCTCTGACCGCGTCGCTGGCGTCGGCGTGGATCACCACCGGCGTCGCCGCGGCGATGCTGGACGCCATCCGAGGCGAGACCCTGGCGCGCCGGCGCATGGCGGCCGATCTGCTGGGCGAGCCTTTCGGACAACCGGCCGAGGCCTTCCACTTGTGGTTCACACTCCCGGCGGGCTGGTCGCGGACGGTGTTCCAGGATCGGTTGGCGCGACGCCAGATCTCGGTGGTTCCCAGCGACGCCTTCGCGCTGACCCCTCACCCGCCGGAAGCCGTCCGCATCGGCCTGGGCGCGGCGGCCACGCGCGAGGAGCTTCAGCGGGCGCTGGAGGCGGTGCGCGACGTCCTGGGCGGTTCTCCGAGCTGGGCGGCGAGCCTGGTCTAGAGACTGTATGGATGATTGTTGGTATTGTTTCGGCGACCTTAATCCATACAATGCACGCATGGAGGCCGCGATGACGCAAACTTTCGGACGAAACACCTGGATCGGGATGAAGCGCGGGCTGGCCAGGCGCTGTCCGCATTGCGGTGAGGGCCACCTTTTCCAAGGCTATCTGAAGGTCCAGCCGATCTGCGAGGTCTGCGGGCACGACAACGGCGCCTATCGCGCCGACGATGGGCCGGCCTATTTCACGATCCTGATTGCCGGCCACCTGCTGATCACCCCGCTGGCGGCCTTCCCGATCATCTGGACCTGGAACCCGCTGATCACCGCGGCCGTGGCCGTTCCGCTGACCGCGGCCGCCGCCCTGGGATTGCTGGCCTTCGTCAAGGGCGCCTTCATCGGCGTGCAATGGGCCATGCAGCCGGCCACCGCCTAGGCTAGGCGTTGTCGGCGATATAGGCCTTGGGGTCCTTGTCGACCGGCTTTACGCCGGTGACATTGGCCGCCTCGAACACGGCGAACGCGACCCCCAGGCGATGGCGGGTGTCCAGGTCGACATGGCGCCGGAAATCGGCGAGGCCCTGGCGCTCCTCCTCGTCCATGTGCTCGCCATTGGCCTTGTTGGCCTTCGCGACCGCGGCTGTCCAATCGGCGCTGCCGACTGGATTTTTCGAAACAGCACCGACGGCGTCCCTGATCTCGTTGTGGTCCTTGATGGCGTCTTCGGTTTCGGCCGCCGCCGTCGGCTTGCCGCCCGCCCCTTCGCCCAGCTTGAGCAGGCTGGGGTAGAAATGCCGTTCCTCCGCTTCGGCGTGGACCTCCAGAAAGGCCGATAGCCGGCCCCAGATCGCGGCCAGGCCGGCCTTGTCGTCAGACCCGATTTCTTCGAGGAGCGCGAACAGCCTGCGCTGCTCATGGTGATCGTCCAGGATCAGCTGCGTGATATCCACTCTCGTTCGCTCCAATCTCACGCAAAGTCTGCGGGAACGTCCTTGAACTTCCGCGAACCGAATGGGTTCCGGCCGCGACGCCCCTGCCGTCGCTCTATTGACAAGGAGGATGCAAAAACTATTTAACAGGCTCGTTATTTAACGAAGCAGCTAATGACCCCCGACGCTCTCGATTCCACGCTCGCGGCCCTCGCCGACCCCACGCGCAGAGCGATTCTGGCGCGGCTGGCCGACGGCGAGGCGACCGTCAACGAGCTCGCCGCGCCGTTCGAGATCAGCCTGCCGGCCATCTCCAGGCACCTGAAGGTGCTGGAGGGCGCGGGGCTGATCTCCCGCGGCCGCACCGCGCAATGGCGCCCGTGCCGGCTGGAGGTTCGCCGGCTGCGGGAAGTGGACGACTGGCTGAGCCGCTACCGGCGGTTCTGGGACGGAAGTTTCGACCGCCTGGACAGCTATCTCGCCGAGTTGAAAGCCGCTCAGCCGCACAAGGACACGCCCGAAGGAGACGACGATGCCGCTTGACCAGTCCGAAGCCAAGCTTCCCGATAACGCGCTTCTCATCACCCGAACGTTCGATGCGCCGCCGACCCTGGTGTTCAAGCTGTGGTCGCAGGCCCAGCACATGCGGCGATGGCTGGGGCCGAAAGGCTTCACCTGCACGCACTGCGACATCGATTTCCGGCCCGGCGGCAAATGGCTGGCGTGCATCGAATCCGACGAATCCGGGCCCCTGTGGATGGGCGGAGAGTTCCGCGAGATCGAGCCTGACCGGCGCATCGCCCTCACCTTCGGCGACCGCGATCCGGCGGCGAATGTCCACCCCTCCACCGAGGTGACCGTCACGTTCAACGATCGGGGCGATGGCACGACCGAACAGATATTCCGTCAGACCGGGTTCCCGTCGGCCGCCTTCCGCGACAGCCATGTCGTGGGATGGAATTCCGCTTTCGAGAAGGCGCAGGCCTACGCCGCCGTATTGGACGGTGTGGCCACGCCGGTCGTCTCGGCGTTCGCCTGGGTCCCCGGATTCGCGCGCGGGCAGGTGCGCGACGTGCGTGTACACTGGGCGCTAGAGGAAGCCGGCCGGCCTTATCGGACCCATCTGCTGGAGCAGGGCGAGCAGGCGCAACCGGACTATCTGCAGCTGCAACCGTTCGCCCAGGTGCCGGCCTACCGTGAAGACGGGGTCGAGCTGTTCGAATCCGGGGCTATCGTGCTGCACATCGGCGAGACCAGCGAGGCGCTTCTGCCGGCCGATCCGGCGGAGAGGGCGCGGGCAACGGTATGGCTGCTGGCGGCGCTGAACTCGGTCGAGACCTTCGTCCAGCCATACGCCGAACTGGACGCCTTCTCCGCCGGTCAGGAATGGGCCAGGCTGCGGCGGCCCGAAATCGAACAGCGGCTGCGGCGCCGGCTGTCGATGCTGGCCGATACGCTCGGCGACAAGGACTACCTCGAAGGTGTGTTCACCCTGGGCGACCTGATGATGGCGAGCGTGCTGGGCATCATCCGCGACAACCCCCTGCTCGCCGAACAGCCGCGCCTCACGGCCTATCTCGCCCGCTGCGACGCACGCCCGGCCTGGAAGCGCGCCATGGCCGCGCACCTCGCCGACCTGCGCCCGGGAGACCGGCCGTGATCGACCACACCGGCATCGGGGTGGCGGATATGGCGCGATCGGCGGCCTTCTATGACGCGGCCCTGGGCGCCCTCGGACTGCGCCGCGCCATGCAGCTGCCCCAGGGCGAAGGCACGGACGGCGTCGGCTACGGGACCGACTATCCGGTGTTCTGGATAGACCGGTATCATCCGCATAGCGTCAAGCAGCACACGGCCTTCGCCGCCAGAAGCCGCGCAGACGTCGACGACTTCCATCGGGCCGCCGTGGCCGCCGGCGGCCTGGACAACGGCGCGCCCGGCCAGCGCGAGACCGCCAGGGGCTATCCGCCCCGCTACTACGCGGCCTTCGTCCTCGACCCCGACGGCAACAATATCGAAGCGGTCTATCGCGGCGCGTGAGGGCGCCACGGCGCTGGCGATGTCGGACAATGGGGCCGGCGAGGAAGGTGGTCGGCTCGGCGCCGATCAAGCGATGGCCTATGGAGCGGCATGCGCGTCCTTCTCACCGGCTCGTCGGGCTGGCTCGGCCGATACCTCGCACCTCGATTGCGAAGTGCGGGGCATGCCGTGGTCGGCCTCGACATCGCGCGGGGAGCGGAAACGCAGATCGTCGGATCGGTGGCCGACAAGGCGACGGTCGATCTCGCCTTTGGGAACTACGGCGTCGAAGCGGTCATCCACGCCGGCGCGCTGCATAAGCCCGACATCGCGCGCTTTCCCGCCCAGGCGTTCGTCGACGTCAATCTGACTGGTACACTGAACCTGCTCGAGGCCGCCGTCCGAGCGGGGCACGACCGGTTCGTGTTCACCTCCACCACCTCGCTGATGATCTCTGATGAGATCCGGCGGGAAGCCGCGGACACGGCCGTCTGGCTCGACGAGACCTCCGGACCGCTGGCGCCTCGCAACATATACGGCGTGACCAAGCTTGCCGCCGAGGGGCTCTGCCGGCTGCATTATCTGGAACATGGACTGAGCTGCGTGGTCCTGCGCACAGCGCGCTTCTTTCCGGAAGACGACGATACGATCGGCGACCTCGCCGGTCCCAATCTGAAAACCAACGAATTCCTCAACCGCCGTCTGACCGTGGAAGACACGGCGCGGGCCCATGTCGTCGCGCTGGAGAGGGCGCCGGCGATCGGTTGCGACACCTTCATCGTCTCGGCCCCGCCGCCGTTCACGCGAGCGGACGCACAGGCGCTGAAGACCGACGCAGCGGGGCTCGTCGCGCGACGATTCCCGGACGCGCCGGCTCTCTATGCACGGCGAAACTGGCGACTGCCCACCAGTATTGGCCGGGTCTACGATCCCGCGCGGGCCGAGCGAGTTCTGGGATTTCGCTGCGAAACCGATTTCGGCAAGGTGCTCGACGCCCTGTGCGCGGGGCGCCCGCCACCGTTCATCCACGATCCCTCGTATGCTTCGCCGATCGTCGGCCGTGACCCGACATGACCACACTTCTCCTGCTGCTGATCGCGATCGGATTTGCGCCGCTTGCGGTGGGCGCCTACCTCATGAGGCGGTCGTCGCGCGGCGTTTGGCCGACCGTCCGCGTGGGTTCATTGATCCTGTGCGCGCTGGCCTTCAACCTGACCTTCTTCTGGCACGAGCTATGGCTGGTCATTCCCAAGGCGCTGACACCGGGATTGCACCCGATCCTTTATCACAACGACCATGACTGGACCGGTCACGCGCCCACGGTGGAGCTGTTGCAAGGGACGGGCGCGCTGGCGACCCTCGCCAGTGGATTGGCGTGCTCGGCCGCATTGATCTTGGCGCGCCGCACCGGCGTCACCTGGCGCATCTTCCTGTTCTGGATGGCGTTCGAGGGGCTCTATCAATCGCTGTCGCAGCTCGCCATCGGCGCACTGCTCCCCGGCAACGATGTCGGCCGGGCGCTGGCGTATCTTCACGCCGGCGCCGCGGCCAAATGGGCGCTGCTCGCATTCGCCGTCGCGGCGATGGCGCTGGCCGGAGCGTGGCTCGCGCGCGCCTATCCCTCGAGCGGTGAGCGCGCCGAGGGAATCGCGGCGACCGCGCTGCTGGCGATCGTGCTGATCGTCCCCTTCCGCGCCCCGCGCGACATGGTCGAAGTCGCGCTGATCCCATTGTTCGTCAATCTTGCCGGCGCGGGCTGGCTGGTGCTGGGCGCAGCGATCGCGCGCCCACGCGATGCAACCGAGAGTCGAGACCGCGTGGGCTTTATCGGTCCCGCTCTGGCGCTCGGCCTCACTCTGCTGCTGTTCCAGCTGGTGCTTCGCCACGGCATTGCGTTCTGATCAACCGGCGGCGTCGAGCGCGGCCTCGAGGCGGGTCAGGAACAGTCGGACCTTCGTCGGAACGTGAGCGGACGACGGCAGCAGGGCGTAGATCGGGGCGTCAGGGCTTTGCCAGCCGGGCAGCACGCGCTCGAGGCGGCCCGCCCGCAGGTCCGCCCCCACGTCGATCTCGGATTTCAGCATCACGCCATGGCCGTTCAGCGCCCAATCGTGGACGACCTCGCCATTGTCGGTCCTGAGGCGCGATGGCTGGTCGATCTCCGCGACCTCTCCCCGTGGGCCGGTGAGCCGCCACAGCGCCGTCCAGCCGAGCGTGCGAAGAGCGTAGTGGCTTTTCAGGTCATCGAGAGTCGCGGGCCGGCCGCGGCGATCCAGATAGGTTGGAGAGGCTACGAGGATCCTGCGGCTATCGGCCAGTTTGCGCATCACGAAGGTGCTGTCGCGCGCCGGGCCGATACGCACCGCGACATCGATCCGCGATTCCAGCAGGTCGATGAACCCATCGCTGAGCCGCAGCTCCGCATCGAGCCGCGGGTGAACGGCGACGAGGTCGGCCAGGACGGGCGCCACGTGCAGGCGACCCAGCGCGATCGGCGCGCTGACCCGCAACACGCCCACCGGCTCGTCACGTCCCTGGACGAGGCGCGCCTCGGCCGCCTCCAAGGCTTCGAGCATCCGGTCCAGGTGGGGCAGCAGCGCGGCGCCCTCGTCGGTCGCCGATAGCCGGCGCGTGGTCCTGTGGATCAGGCGATGACCGACCCTTCGCTCCAGGCTCGCCAATCGCTTGCTGACGACCGCGAGACTGACGCCCAGATCGCGCCCGGCCGCCGACAGGCTGCCGCGAGCCAGGATGCTTTGAAACGTCCGCAGCTCATCGAGGTCGTCGAGCATTCTCAACCTACGCGCAACAGTCCATTGCCGAGACCGCAGCTACTCACCGGGCCGGAGAGGATGCAAGTCATGTCGGCGCGATATCGGCGCTGTCCTCACGGAGTTATCGGCATGACGCCGACTTGGTTATCCGCCCCCCTGACGCTCCCCTGCGGCGTCGTCCTGGCCAACCGCCTCTGCAAAGCAGCGATGAGTGAAGGCATGGCCGACCCCGACGGTCGGGCGACTCCCCGCCTGGAGACGCTCTATCGCCGCTGGGCGCATTCGGGGGCCGGCCTGCTTCTGTCGGGCAATATCCAGGTCGATCACATGCATCTCGAACGCCCGCTCAATGTCGTGGCGGGCGACGACGCCGGACTGGAGGCGCTGACACGCCTGGCGACCGCCGGCCGATCGGGCGGCGCGCAGTTCTGGGCGCAGATCGCCCACACCGGCCGTCAGGTCCACTCCGCCATCAACGGCGCGCCACTCGCGCCGTCCAGCGTCGAGATCGAGGTGATGCGCAGTGTCGGGTACGAATTCGCGGCGCCCAGGGCAATGAGCGACCAGGACATCCTCCATGCCATCGGCCAGTTCGCCGCCGCGGCCGCGCGAGTGGAGGCGGCCGGTTTTACCGGCGTTCAGCTGCATGCCGCGCATGGATACCTGATCTCGCAGTTCCTGAGCCCGCACGCCAACCAGCGCGCCGACCGCTGGGGCGGCACGCTGGAGAACCGCTTCCGTTTCCTGATCGAGACTCTGGCGGCGGTGCGCGAGGCGGTCGGCCCGGCCTTCCCGCTATCGATCAAGCTGAACGCCTCGGACTTCATGAAGGGCGCCTTCACCCTGGCCGACTGCGCCGCCCTGATCGCCAGACTGAACGACACCACGCCCGACCTCCTGGAACTCTCAGGTGGCTCTCTGGAGCAGCCCAAACAGGTGGGCGTGGCCATCCGCGACGAAGGGGAGGACGCGCGGCCCGCGAGCACCCGCAAACGGGAGGCCTATTTCATCGAGTTCGCCGGCGCCCTCAAGGCAGTGGCCAGGATGCCGGTGATGGTCACCGGCGGCTTCCGCACCGTCGCCGGCATGATCGAGGCGCTCGAAAACGGCGAACTCGACGTCGTCGGCCTGGGCCGCCCGATGATCGCCGATCCCGAGACGCCGCGGAAGATCCTCGCCGGCCAGATCGAAAAGACGCTCACGCCAGAGACCAATATCAACCTTTTCCATCTCCTGGGATGGAACAACATGCAGCTGGAGCGCCTCGCCGACGGACTCGACCCCGACCTCGACGTCAGCGGCGAGGACGCCGCGTCACGCTTCGCCGAACTGGAGCAGGGCAATTTCCAGGTGCTTCTGCAGCGGCGCGGCGCTGTCGCAGCGGTCCTCACCGACCCTTGAACACCGGGTGGCGCTTTTCCAGGAACGCCTTGCGGCCTTCGGCGTAGTCGGCGCTCTCGAAACAGGCGTCGACGGCGCGGGCGACGGTGTCGAGACGCCGCTTTTCGGGGTCGCGCAAGGCTTCGCCCACGGCGAGCTTGGCCGCCTTCACGGTCAAGGGCGCGTTGTCCGCGATCATCCCGGCGTAGTCGCGCGTAGCCTGTTCAAGATCGTCTTCGGTCGTCACCTTGTTCACCAGGCCGATCCTGAGGGCGTCGTCGGCCGACAGATGGCGGGCGGTGAACAGGATCTCCTTGGCGAACGACGGGCCCACTACATCGGTCAGCGCCTTGACGCCCTCGAACCCGTAGCCAAGGCCCAGTCGCGCCGCCGGAATCGCGAACCGGCTGTCCTGAGAGCAGACCCGAAGATCACAGGTGAGCGCTACGGCAAGGCCGCCACCGATGCAGTACCCCTTGATCATGGCGATCGACGGCTTCGACAGGCCGACCATGGCCTTGGTGGCGGCCGCGCTCTCGGAACTGTAGACGTCGTTGGCCTCGCGATTGGCGCGCAGCTCCTCGAACTGCGAGATGTCGGCGCCCGCCACGAACGCCTTGTCGCCCGCACCCTTGAACACGATGGCCCGGATGTCCGGATCGGCCTCGAATGCGGCCAGCACCGCGGGGATCGCCTGCCACATGTCAAGGGACAGGGCGTTGCGACGCTGCGGATTGTTGAAGATCATCCAGCCGATGTGGCCGTCCTTGCGGCCGATCAGACGGTCCGTTCCGATATCCATCCGGCGCTCCCGATGCCTGGTCCGATCACGACGACGCGCCTCAGTGAACGACGCCGGCCTCGAACAATTGCGTGATCTCCTCGGGCGCAAAACCGTACTCGGTCAAGACCTCTCTGGAATGCTGGCCCAACTCGGGGGCCGACTCGCGCAGGCTGGCGTCGACGCCGCCGATATCCATGGGCTGGCCCACCAGGGTCATCGCGCCCAGCTTGGGGTGTGCGATGGGCCTGGCGATGCCCGAATGCATGACCTGAGGGTCGCGGAAGACCGCGTCGATACGGTTGACCGGCCCGCACGGAACGCCGGCGGCGTTGAAGGCTTCGATCCAATAAGCGCTGGGACGGGTGACCATCACCGCCTCGATCTCGCGGCTGAGCGCGTCGCGATTGGCGGCGCGCTTGCGCGGAACGAACCGCTCGTCGCTCAAAAGACCCGGCAAGCCGAGGATCTCGCTCAACTTCCGGAACATCGCGTTTCCCGCGGCGGCCAAGTTGACCAGTCCGTCCGCGGTGCGGAACAGGCCCATCGGCGCGGCGGTCGGATGGTCGTTGCCCGCCTGCCCGGCGACCTCGCCCTCGACCAGCCAGCGGCTGGCCTGGAAATCGAGCATGGCGATCTGCGCGCTCAACAAGGACGTGCGCACCCAGCGGCCGACGCCGGTCACCTCGCGCTCCAGCAAAGCGGTCATCGCGCCCAGCGCCGCATAGAGCCCCGCCGCTGAATCGGCGACGGCGATGCCGGCGCGCACCGGTCCTTGCCCCGGCAGGCCGGTTACCGACATCAGGCCGCCCATGCCCTGCGCCACCTGATCGAAACCGGCGCGATCGCGATAGGGCCCGTCTTCGCCGAAGCCTGAGATGCTGACGTAGACCAGCCGCGGGTTGATCGCGTGCAGGGTCTCAAAGTCGATGCCCAGACGCTGCTTCACGTCCGGCCGGAAATTCTCGAAGAGGAGGTCCGCCTGAGCGGCGAGCCGGAGCAGCACCTCGCGGCCGAGTTCGGACTTCAGGTCGAGGCATAGGCTGCGCTTGTTACGATTGAGATTCTGGAAGTCGGATCCGTGGCGGCCGCCGGCCATGTCACTCGCGCCGGCCTTGGCTTCGACCATGACGACCCGCGCGCCCCAATCGGCGAACTGCCGCACCGCCGTGGGCCCCGAGCGCACGCGCGTCAGGTCGATAACGCGAAAGCGCGAGAGAGGAAGGGGTTCTGGCATGGGACCTCGTGCGTGAGCCGCAGTTATTAAGACCCTCTTCTCCTCCTGGGAGAAGATGTCGCGAAGCGACAGATGAGGGCGGTGAGCAACGCACGGCGCCCTACATCGACACCCTCATCCCCGGCTTCGCCGGTACTTCTCCCAGCGGGAGAAGAGAGTCTGCAGCGTGGCTCGCTGACGATTGCGGCGCCTCTCTCAGGCGCCTACTGTCGACGGAGGACAGCTAAGTCGGCGCAGGGAGCATCGGATGGACCTCGAACTGACGGGTAAGCGGGCGCTGGTCACCGGGGGGAGTCGCGGGATCGGGCTGGCCATCGCCCGTCAGCTGGCGCTCGAGGGTGCGCGCGTGGTGCTGGCCGCCCGCGACCAGGCCCGGCTCGACGCCGCCGCGGCGGTGCTGGCGGCGCAGACGGGCGCGGAGGTCCATGGCCTCACCGTCGACACCGGCGATGACGCCTCGGTCAAAACCCTGGTCGGGGAAACCGTGGCGCGGCTTGGCGGACTGGACATCCTGGTCAACAGCGCCGCCATGCCGGCCGGCCAAAGCGCGCCGCCGAAGCTGGACGGGATCACCGACGCGGTGTTCTGGGACGACGTGAACATCAAGGTCATGGGCTATCTGCGTTGCGCGCGCGAGGCGGCGCCGCACATGGCCGCCCAGGGTTGGGGGCGGATCATCAACGTCAGCGGACTGAACGCACGCATCGGCTCGTCGATCGTCGGCGCCGTCCGCAACGTCGGCGTGGCGGCCCTGACCAAGACCCTGGCCGATGAGCTCGGAGGCTCTGGGATCAATGTCACGGTCGTGCATCCGGGCCTGACTCGCACCGAGAAGACGGCGGACGTGGTCGCCGCGCGGGCCGCGTCGACCGGCCAGAGCGCAGAGGAGGTCGAGCGCCGGATGGCGGCCAACGTGGTGATCGGCCGTATCGTCGACGCCGATGAGGTCGCCTACGTCGTGGCTTTCCTGGCCTCGCCCAAGAGCGTGGCGGTCACCGGCGACGCCATCGCCTGCGGCGGCGGCTGGAAGGGCGCGATCTACTATTAGACATGTCCCGGCGCACCCGATGATGCGCGTTGAAGGAGACTGGTTCCAACTAGATATTGCATGTGATATTGCTACCAAATGCGCATAGTGATGGACACGGCCGCAATGGTCGCCGCGATCCGCAGCGATCGGGGAGCGTCGCGCAGGCTCCTTGTTGCGGCGCTCCAGCGTCGGTTGGTTTTGTTGGTTTCGACGCCGCTGCTACTGGAATACGAGGCGGTGATGACGCGAACGGAACATTTGATTGCGTCGGGGCTCTCAGGCGACGACGTGGGACAACTCCTGGACGCCGTGGCCACCGTCGCCACGCCGGTCCGATTGGCGTTTCTCTGGCGCCCAACGTTGCGCGACGCGGATGACGACATGGTGTTGGAAACCGCCATGAATGGCCGCGCCGACGTCATCGCGACCTTCAATGTACGGGATTTCCAATTGGGGACCGACCGTTTTGGCATCGCCGCCGCCAAGCCGGGCGAAGTCCTTAAAAAACTGGAGGCCAGACCATGAGGAAGAGCAATTTCGCGCTGAGGCTTCAGGCCTCGTTGCTTGAGGAGGCTCGCCGTCTGGCGGAGGCTGAAGGCGTGGCCCTCAACCAGTTCATCAATGTCGCGGTGGCGGAAAAGCTGTCAGCCCTGCGCACCGAAGACTATTTCGCCGCCCGCGCCGCCCGCGCGGACATTCCACGTGCGCTGGATATCCTGGCCCGCGCCGGCCGCGGCGTCGCGCCGGTGGATGGAGATGAGTTGCCGTAGGGCGTTGAACGGATGTTTGCTTGATTCAAAACAAGTCTTTTGCCTTGAGCCCATCGTGGGTAAGTCAAGTAAGCTCCAAAAATAATTGTGAGGAACCAACGATGGCCAACGATACCCCTCAACCCGAGCCTTATCATGCCTACCACGCCCTGAAACTCTCGCTCGACGACGGCGTGATGACGGTTACACTGTCCAATCCGCAGCGAAAGAATGCTCTGACACCGCGGATGCTCGATGAGCTGACGACGATCTGGCAGGATCTCGCCGCCGATCCGGCGGTCCAGATCATCGTGCTCACCGGAGACGGCCGCGACTTCTGTGCCGGCGCCGACCTTTCCCAGATCGGTGAGATCACCGGGCGCGGTAGCGGAGAGAGCGGCGATCATCCGCGCGGACACGTGGAGCGTCCGCACGTCCTATGCGTCGTCGACTGCCCCAAGCCGACGCTCGCGAAGGTGCGCGGCGTCGCCTACGGCCTGGGCGTCAACCTCGCCCTCGCCTGCGACATGGTGTTCGTTTCCGAGGATGCGCGGTTGTGCGACTCCCACATCAAGGCCGGCATGGTCGCCGGCGACGGCGGCGTGCTGCTGTGGCCGCTGCTGGTCGGGATGCACAGGGCCAAGGAATATCTGATGACCGGCGAGCCGATCCCCGGCCCGCTGGCCGCCGAGATGGGCCTGGTCAACCGCTGCGTTCCCGACGATCGGCTGGACGCGGAGGTGGACGCCATGGCGCAGAAGCTGCTCGCCCTGCCCCCGATCGCGGTCAACCGCACGAAGATGGCGCTGAATCTCGCCATGCGCCAGATGACCGGGCCGGCGTTCGAGACCTCCCACGCCTGGGAACTGCTTTCGATGACCAGCGAGGATTTCGGTGAGGCCACCGCGGCGTTCGTCGAGAAACGCAAGGGCGTCTACACGGGCCGGTGAGGCGGCGGCGCAAGAAAACCCCTGAACGATCTCCTTGCCCCTCACCCCCGTCATGATCTCGGCGATTGTCGAGAAGGCGGTCGCGGAGCTGGTGGCTCGCGACCGCCCACGCGTGCCGGAAGGCCGGGCCATCCGACAGCGGCTGAGCGCTCGCCTGAAGGGGGAAAGCGGGCCGGATGTCATCGCCGTCGGCCTGGCGATCGCCCAGGCCCCGGCGATGAAGGCCGTCCGCGCGCGTTGGGTGGGTTGGGAGCTGATCAACAAGCATCGCTCGGCGCTGGAGGCTCTCGATCCGGCGATGGTCGACAGGCTGGGACGGGGCATGTCCAGCTGGGACGAGGTCGATGGTTTCGGCCTCTACATCGCCGGGCCAGCCTGGCTGCGCGGGCTGATCGACGACGCCCATGTCATCGGGTGGGCCAACAGCCCCGACCTCTGGCTCCGCCGCGCCGCGCTGGTGGCCACGGCGGTGCTCAATTCCAGATCCCATGGTGGACGGGGCGATACGGCGCGCACGCTGCTGATCGCCGCTCTCCTGATCGACGACAATGAGGACATGGTGATCAAGGCGCTCAGCTGGGCTCTGCGCGTGCTGATCTCGACCGACCGCTCCGCCGTCGAACAGTTCCTCGCCCGCCACGAAGACCGTCTGGCCGCTCGCGTCAAACGGGAGGTGCGCACCAAGCTGCGGACCGGCAGGAAGACCGCCGTTAAGACTCCCTGATCCCCTGCCTCGTCTCTATCGGAACAGATCGCGGATAGTCTCAATGAAGCCGCCCGAGTGCATGTGCTTCAGAAGCTGGCCCCATCGGGTCTCGGCGTCCACCGAGCGATCTATGTTGTTCTCCTCGGTCCGCATCAGCGCGAGCACCCTCGTGTCAGCCCCCTGGTCGAGCCAGTAGCCGTGCCCTTGGTCGCAATATTCCAGCTCCAGGTCGAAGAGCCGATAGTTGAACCGTTTCAGAGGGTTTTCGCAAACGGGACATTTGGCGTCGGTCACCGTCGAGCTGAACACCAGGGTCCCTTTGGCGTGCTCGTCGTGATCGAACGCCTCGTTCTCCAGGTGCTCGAAATCCTGAGGAGAGAACCACATGCCTTGGCACGATGGGCAGCTCTGCACCTTGATGCCATGCCTGGTCTCGGACACCAGTTCCAGATTGCACTGGGGACATTTCATGACGGTCTCCAAAACTGACGCTACTACAATCAAGATTCACCCATGACGGATCGCTGAACGTCGTTGGGATGATCGGCCATGACGCCCTACACCGCCGTCTCGACGCGGCGTTGCGCCTGGTTTTCCAGCCGGCTCAGCCAGTAGTCGGCGTCGAATGCGTCGTCGCCGGTCAGATAGCGCCAGAAGCGGGCGCGGTTGACGAACTCCAGACGCCCGGTGTCGGCCTCGAACCACGGTTGCGGTTCGCACAGGATGGCGTGCAGGTCGTCATTGGCGCGGGGCTCGGTCTCGTAGAAGATCGGCCGCTGGCGGTTCATGTCGCCAGGCATGTCCGCGGTGTTCCAAAGCCGCTCCTGCCGCACCGTGGGGTTCAGGCGCACCTTGAACATGTGCCGGTCACGATCGGCGCGGTTGGCCCCGCCGCCGTGCCAGACGCCGTGATGCAACACCAGCACGGTGCCGGCCGGGCACACCACGTGCCGCTGGCCGACGATGTTCTGATAGCGCCCGATCGCGGCCTCGCTGACGATCCGCAAATGGCTGCCGGGCAGGAATCGCGTGCCACCCATGTGGGCGGTCACTTCGTGCGGATACCACATCAGCTGGATGTCGAAGGCCGCCCGGGTGTCGATGGTCGAATCCTGATGCCAATGCTGGCTGTCCTGCGGCCGGTTGGCCCCGCGCCTGGCCATCGTCGCCGGCGAATAGGCGATATGGGGGAAGTGATGGTCGACCAAGGGTTCGGGCCCTACGAGGCTTTGGATGATCCCGACGATCCTTGGATGCGTGACAAAGGCGTGCAGCGCCGATTCTGCGGGGTAGGCTCGCGACAGCGGCGTGCCGGCATCGACATTCGGCAGCGTCCGCGAACGGACTTCCTCGATATAGGCCTCGCCGATCTGCGGCGGGATGACGGCGGGAAATTCCAGGTAGCCGCGCGCGGCGAACCGCGCCATTTCCACCGTGGTCAGCCGGTGGTCTTGGGCCGCGCCCTTGGCGAGCTTTCTCCTAGGCTTCATCAACGATCCGTTCGAACCAGAACTCATATTTCAGATAGGCGGTCTGGGTCTCCGCGCCAGGGTAGTGCGGGTTCAGCTGCGAGGCCTGGAACAGCCGCCAGCCGGCTCGCAGCGCCGCCACACCGTTTGAAAACGGCGGCGTCTCTTCATCGCCCGCCATATGATGGGCGTCTCCAGCCCCGTCCCATTTCGACCAGGCGACCACGGGTGAATCCAGCGCGGAGTCCGTCAACCAAAGCACGAGCACGTTCTGGCGGCGCAAGCGGAACCTTTCCGGGTCAGCAGAAAACGACCTGTAGTCAACATATCACCCTTATTCCTTTGCGGGAGGAGGCGCCCACGCCGACTGCCTCCGGGTCGCCTCTCCTTGACGGCGGCGCCCGCCCCCATCAAACTGCCTGTGGATCAGACGGCCGGGCGGTCGCCCTCCGACGCGGTGCGAACCGCGAAGGGGGGAGGAAAGTCCGGGCTCCACGGCGACATGGCGGCGGGTAACGCCCGCCGGGGGTGACCCCA
>Ga0302314_10008646_pt1 | contig 18092 bp, 13 predicted proteins | sample III_Palsa_N2_3_FD_200533 | JGI IMG/M metagenome (GOLD analysis project Ga0302314, IMG submission 200533) | Peat permafrost microbial communities from Stordalen Mire near Abisko, Sweden - III_Palsa_N2_3 | ecosystem: Environmental > Terrestrial > Soil > Palsa > Peat permafrost | place: Sweden...
CTGTGGATTGCTGGCGAACAGGCTAGGCGTCAGCAGTACCTTGTATTCCTTGCTGGTGACCGAGACCGGAGCGTTGGCGTGACTGCTGAGACTGCCCAGCAGGCCGACCAGCGCGAAGGTGCAGACAAGCGGCTTTTTCATGGCGATGCCTTGGTGGTTGGGAAACATGGATGGATCAATTGCGCTGGCGTGGCTTGCCGCGGCGCCGGTCTGGCGTCAAGGGCGACGATCGGTGTCGCGCTGCATGGTTGGCAGGTTGAGCCGGTAGACCAGTAGCATGTTGTCGTTGTCGAAGTCCGAGTCGCAGGCCTGCTTTTGCATCACACAGTGGCGCGCGATGAAGTCGTTATCGTTACCGACGAACAGGAAGTAATCGTCCGGCCGGGCTGGGTCGAGCGCAGGCACCAGGTCCATCGCTTCCCACTTCTCCGAAAGCGCCAGCGGTTGGTTCTTCGGCCGCGTGGACAGGTCGAGGCCGAAGCGGCCCAACTGCACGGGATTAAGCATGTTGACCAGCTCGCGCCACTGGATCGGATGGATTTCCGGCTTCAGCGCGCTGTCGTTCGGCGACTGCAGCACCGAGTCGTTGCTGTTCTCGTAGGCGCTGCCGGCGAGGTTGCTGGCGCCGTCGGTATCCGCCAGCAAGATGCTCTTGTAGACGATTGGTTTCTCGTTGTCGGTGCCCAGACCGTTTGCGTCGCGTGCGAGCATCAGGAACTGGTGCTGATTCAGCGCACGTACTTCACTTTGCGCCGCGGTCTTGTCGACCGGCTTGCCATCGCCATTGCTGGTATAGGCCGGCAGTTGCATCACGTAGTGGGCGATCGGCTTGGACGGCACCGGTTGCCGGCTGACGTCGTAGACCAGCACGCGGATATCGACGCGACCGCTGGCGTCGCCGCTGGCATGTGGTTTGGCTGAATCCTGCAACAGGGCACTTTGCAAGGTCACGAACAGACGCTTGCCATCCGGCGAAAGCGACATGCCCTCGATGCCCTGGTTGTTGCGCCGGCCGGTATCCGGCGGGGACAGCGAGTTGAAGTCGATCCGGCCATGCGTGCGCGGCACCACCGCGGAGGGCGGCGTGATCACGCCGTGCAACCGGCCCTTGGCGTCGAAGTAATACACATGGGCCGCGTATTCGTCGCCGACGTAGAAGCTGCCGTCCCGGGCGAATTGCAGCGATTCGGCATCGATCGAAATCTTGCCCGCGCCGGTGCCCTTGCGCGGCGACGGCAGCAGGATGCCGTGTTCGGTGATCGTGCCCTGGGCAGGGTCGGCGCCGGTGAGCGGCTGGCCGCGGAAATCGTGCAGTTCCAGCCCACCATCGGGAACGATGCTGACCTGCCGCTGCGAGCTGAGGTCTGCCGGCAGCGTTGGTCCGCTGTACGGCGTGAAACGGATGCGGAAACGATGCAGGCGCGCGGCATAGTCGTAGAACAGACCCGCGCCGGGATCGTTGCGGCCGCGGTCGGGCAGGGTCCATAGGATGGCTTCATAGTGGTCGTCGACGCGACGCCAACTCTTGTGGTCGATGCCCAGCGACGAAAACGAACCCAGCGTGTCGCCGAGGAAGTCGATCGTCTGTGCTGACAACCGGCCGCTGCCGACCAGGCCCTGATTGACGAAGTCGTGGCCGTTCAGGGCGACCGTCTGCGGGCCATCGCCGATGGCGAGGTTCGGCGTGGTGAACTCGCTGGCGGTGGCCAGACCGGAGAACAGCAGCAGGCTGAGGGCAAGTAGCTTCATGGGATTCCGGATGAATGACCACATGATCCGCTAGTCGTCGGGCGAATCATGCAGCGATGAGCGCCATAGGCGCGCTGGGCAAACCTTAGAACCGCACGTCCAGCGTGCCGAACATCTGCATCGGCGCGGAGGCGTGGAAGACGTAGATCGTGCCGGTCGGATCGGTCGGCGCGAACACGCTGTTGTCGAAGTTGGCGGCGTAGCGCTTGTCGGTCAGATTGGTGACATTGAGAGAGAGCCGCACGTCCTTGGCGAACGCAACCTGGCCGAAGTCGTAGCCGCCGCCGAAGTCGAAGGTGGTGAAGCCGCCGAAGCCCTGGTCATTGGTGTAGGTGTAATAGCGCTTGCCGGTGTACTTGCCCTGCAGCGAGGCGAACCACGGGCCGTAGGTATAGGTGACCACGCTGGAGAACAGCTTGGTCGGCGTGTCCACCTGCAGCTTGCCCTTGGTCGGCTCGAGCACGCCGCCCTGCACATAGTTGTTGTCGTAGGTGGAGCGGTTGAATGAGGCGGAGTTGTACCAGCTGAAGTGCTGGCCCGGCTTCCACAGGAAGGTCAACTCCACGCCATGACTGCTGACGCCGCCGACGTTGTAGAAGCGGTTGCCGCAGTTCGGCCCGACCGGCTGGCGCGAATCGCAGGGGTTGTACTGCAGCAGACGGTTGTCGAAGTTCACCTTGTACACCGCCGCCGAGGCCTGGAAGGTGTCTTGCACCACGCGGTAGCCGCCTTCCAGCGTGCGCGACTGCTGCGGCACCAGCGCGGTGGCCTGCGAGTTCCAGGTGGCCTGGCTGACCGCCTGCGGACCGAGCTTGAAGCCGCCCTGGAACATCGCGATGTTCTTGGCATAGCTGCCGAACACTTCCTGGCCGTCGCCCAGTTGGTAGCGCAGGCCGGCCTCGGGCAGAAGCGCCTTGCTGGCCGACAACTTGCCGGTGGCGAACTGGCTGCTGGAGCTGGCCAGGATCGGCGTCTTGGCGATGCCGGGCAGGGCGGTGGCCTCGGACGTGGCATGCGGACTCTTCGCACCGAAATCGATGCTCAGCTTGTCGTCCAGTAGCTTGATGGTGTCCTGCAAATAAGCCTGGCGGGTCTGCCACACGGTGCGCTGGTCGAACACGCTGGCATCCGGCTGGCCGTCGATGAAACCGCTCAGGTTGATCGGCCCGTTGACGTGGGTGAAGTTGTAGCGCGAGGCGCTGCTGACGTTGTGTTCGTACCAGACGCCGCCTTCGATATGGTTGATGCCGATATCCCAGCTGCCGGAGAAGATCGCGCCCGTGCGATTGATCGTGTATAGCGTCTCGCGAATGATCAGCGGCAGCTGCTGCGGCGTGCCCTTGTTCGAGAAGGTGCCACTGTTCCAGTTGTTGCCGGCGCCGTCGTCCTCGTGGTGATAGACCTGCGCATGCAGGGTCACGTCGTCGGCGGGGAAGAAGTCGCCGGCCAGGTAGTAGAGGTCGTCGTTGCGCATGATCTGGCCGCCGGTGAAGGCGCCATCGGCATCCTGGTCGGGGCCCCTGTTGTTGCACAGCTTGGCGTTGTAGCTGCCACTGTTGCAGTAGGCGCGGCTCAGCGCCTTGTTCCAGTCCGGCGCGTAGCCGCCCCAGTCCCAGCTGAGTCCGCGCGCTAGTTCGCTCTTCGACAGGTAGAAATCGTCCGCCTGGGAAGTGCGCGAGGTGTCGACGAAGGCGGTGATGTGACCGCCATCGAAGTCGTAGACCGCCTTGCCGTTGAACTGCTTCTCGCTCGAATTGTTGTAGGCCGACTGGTTGCTCCACAGATCCTGCGAGGTGCGCGCGCCGGACAGGTACAGCGAGAAGCCATGGTAATCACCGCTGTCGAAGCGAGCATAGGTGCGGCGCGTCATGTCGCTGCCGAAGGTCTGAGTGATGCGGCCGCCCATCGTCTTGCTCGGATTGTCCGAGGTGTAGGCGACCGTGCCACCGAGATCGCTGGTCGAGGGCGTGCCGAGGTTGCCGATGCCCTCGGCCAGCTCGGCACCGCCGAAGTTCTCCGAGATCAGCGCGCGGTTGATGGAGAGGCCGTTGTAGTTGTTGTAGGCGCTGTCGCCCAGCGGCATACCGTCCAGCGTATAGCCCAGCTGAGTCGAGCTGAAACCGCGCAGGCTCATGGTCAGCGACTGCTCGTTGAGACCCATCGCGTCGACCGATTGCGCGTTCACACCGGGCAGGTAGTTCAACACCTTCTGCAGGCTGGTGCCGGGTGGCAAGGTCTGCTGGTTGGCGGTCGTGACCTTCTGCACCTGTCGCGATTCGCCGCTGCCGACCACCGAAATCGTGTCCAACTGCTGAGCCTGCGACTTCGATGCGCCCTGGCCGTTGTCCGGGTTCGCCGTGGCGTCGGCACTCGTGGTCGGCGTTGCGGCGTCGCCGGCATACGCAGCAGTGGACAGCGCCAGGCCCATGGCCACGGCGAGGATCGATTTCTGCAGCACGGAGCATTCCCCTTGGAGTGATGAGCGTCATCGCCGGGGCGACCGGCGGCGCGCAGGCATTGATCAAGGGTATTGTTCATTTTTGGATGAACTTTTTATGACGCGTGCATGCGGCGCCCAACGGGATGGACGTCTAAACGTCCTCGTCGGCCTAACCGATCGTGACCGCTTTGCTGGATTGCATGATCAGGTCAGACTCACAGCAGATCGCATGCCGCATGCCTCGCGCTGCCCGGCTCGCAGGATCCAGCCGGTTTCCCGTGCTTAACCGCCATTTATCGCGATCGATCCGCTCATCGGCTGCAAACAGCGGCGAAGCGCGACGACACAGGGTTGGCGGGCAGGGGTGCTACGGCGGCGTGTCGTCGATTCGCCCCTGCCTGAATCGGCTGTTCGGGTTGCGCGCGGAGGGCGTGCCGCGTATCATTCGGCGGCTGGCAGGTTGTGGAGAGGGACGCGCGGCGGCTCTGGTTTTTCTGGATAGAGCATGTAGCGCTCCCCCGCTGTCAGATCTTTCTTGGACAAGAAAGCCACCTTGTGTGGCTTTTTTGTTGGACGCTAGGATGCGTCGCGCCACGCCGGCATCTTGAGGCGCAGCGCAGGCGAGAGTCGGAACATCGGCGATATAAGGGAATGGGCCGTTGAGCCCATTTTTCGTTTCTGGCGGTTGCGCTCTGCGGATACAGGAAGGCAGGCGTTCTTTACTTCGACACACCGGGATTCATGGATACAAAGGCACTCGCACAACGTTTTTCCGAAGTACTGGCTGATTTAGGGCTGGAATGCATCGGCGTGGAGTTCAATCCATCGCAGGGGCAGAGCACCTTGCGGGTGTACATCGATCTGCTCGAACGCGACGAAGCTGCCGAGCTGGAGTCCGCCGTGACCCATCCTGGCGCGGACGATGCCGATCAGGGCGACCGTCGCCGCGAAGTGGGCGTCGACGATTGCGAGGCAGCCAGCCGCGAGCTGTCAGCCTTGCTGGACGTTGAAGATCCGATTCCCGGCCATTACGTGCTGGAAGTGTCCTCGCCAGGCATTGATCGCCCGCTGTTCACCGCGGCGCAATTCGCCAAGGTGATCGGGCAGGAAGTGAAGTTGTTGCTGACCGCACCGATCGATGGGCGGCGACGCCTGCGCGGTCGGCTGGTCGCGGTGGAAGGCGAACGGATCACGCTGGAACTGGCCGATGCCAAGCCGGATGCCCCACTGTTTGAATGCGAGCACGCGGCGATCGAGTCCGCGCGCGTGGTGCCGGACTGGGTGGCCCTCGGCTATGAGCCGAAGCCGAAAGTGGGCGGCAAGCCGGGCAACAAAAAGCCCTCGAAATAATCTGATGATGGGATAGGCGCCGCGAACGGTGCCCATGGAGCAGCAGCAATGAGCAAAGAACTTCTGTTGGTGGTCGATGCGGTGGCCAATGAAAAAGGCGTGCCGCGCGAAGTGATCTTCGATGCGATGGAAGCCGCGCTGGCTTCGGCCGCCAAGAAGCGCTTTCCGGACGAAGATTCGGACGTGCGCGTCGAGATCGACCGCAACACCGGCGAGTACGAGACTTTCCGCCGCTGGCTGATCATTGCCGACGATGCCGAGATGGAATCGCCGTACCACCAGCTGCGCCTGATGGACGCCGTCGATGAGCGCGCGGACGCGCAGATCGGCGAGCACATCGAGTCGCAGATCGAAAACGCCGAGTTCGGCCGCATCGCCGCCCAGGCCGCCAAGCAGGTGATCGTGCAGCGCGTGCGCGAGGCCGAGCGCCAGCAGGTGGTCGACGCTTTCCAGGAGCGCATCGGCGAGCTGGTCACCGGCATCGTCAAGCGCGTCGAGCGCGGTAATGTCTATCTCGACCTGGGCAGCAATGCCGAGGCCTTCATCCCGCGCGACAAGACGATTCCGCGCGAGTCAGCGCGAGTCGGCGACCGCGTGCGCGGCTATCTTTACGAAGTGAAGTCGGAAGTGCGCGGGCCGCAGCTGTTCGTGTCGCGCGCCGCACCCGAGTTCATGATGGAGCTGTTCAAGCTGGAAGTGCCCGAGGTCGGCCAGGGTCTGGTCGAGATCAAGGGCTGCGCGCGCGATCCGGGCGACCGCGCCAAGATCGCCGTGCTGGCGCACGACAGCCGCACCGATCCGATCGGCGCCTGCATCGGCATGCGCGGTTCGCGTGTGCAGGCGGTGTCGAATGAGTTGAATGGCGAGCGGGTCGACATCATCTTGTGGCATGAGAACCAGGCGCAGTTCGTGATCAATGCGATGGCGCCGGCCGAAGTGCAGTCCATCATCATGGACGAGGAAAAGCACTCGATGGATATCGCGGTGGCCGAGGACAAGCTGTCCCAGGCCATCGGCCGCGGCGGCCAGAACGTGCGCCTGGCCAGCAAGCTCACCGGTTGGCAGCTCAACGTGATGACTCAGGATCAGGTCACCGCAAAGAGCGAGGCCGAGCAGGAAACCGCGCGGCAGCTGTTCATGGACAAGCTCGAAGTGGACCAGGAAATCGCCAACATCCTGGTGCAGGAAGGCTTCTCCAGCGTCGAAGAAATTGCCTACGTACCCAGCGCCGAACTGCTGGCCGTGGAAGGTTTCGACGAGGACATCGTCGAGGAGCTGCGCGCCCGCGCCCGCGATGCGCTGCTGACCGAGGCGCTGGCGGTGGAAGAAGGCATCGACGAGCACCAGCCCAGCGAAGAGCTGCTGGCCCTGGACGGCATGGACGAGGCCACCGCCTTCGCCCTGGCCGCCCGCGAGGTGAGCACGGTGGACGACCTGGCCGACTTGGCGGTGGACGATCTGATCGATATCGATGGCATGGACGAAGCGCGCGCGGCAGCGCTGATCATGGCGGCGCGTGCGCCGATGATCGAGCGGCTGGAGAAAGGTGGCTAAGTGCGAACGGCAGCGCCCCGGACGGGCGCGCCGAGGGAAGCCTGAGAGGGTTTCCCGCCATGGAGGGCAATGACTGCGCAGACCATCTGCGCAGACGATAAGGGCCGAAGATGGCCCAAGCGCGGGAACGGCGGAGAACGAACACGATGTCCGATGTAACGATCAAACAACTCGCCCTGGTTCTGGGCATGCCGGTCGACAAGCTGCTCGGGCAGCTGGGCGAGGCCGGCATGAAATTCTCCGACCCGGAACAGGTCATCAGCAGCACCGAGAAGGTGAAACTGCTCGGATTCCTGCGTCGCACGCACGGCAAGGGCGAAGCGGTCGTCGAGACCGAAGACAGCTCGCCGCGCCAGATCACCCTCAATCGCCGGCGCGTCAGCGAACTGAAAGTCGCCACGCCGGGCGGCCGCGGCGCAACCGCCGGCGCCGCCAAGACGGTGAATGTGGAAGTGCGCGGCAAGCGCACCTACGTCAAGCGCAGCGTGATCGCCGAGGAAGCCGGCGCCGACAGCGAGCGCATGGAAGCCACGCGCAAGCTGCAGGAGTCGCAGCAGCAGCGCGAGCTCGAAGAGCAGGAGCGTCTCGAAGCCGAGCGTCGCCGCCACGAGGAAGCCGAGCAGCGCGCCGCGGAAAAGCAGCGTCATACCGACGAGGCCGCCAACCGTCGCGCGCACGCCGAAGCCGCGCGCGCCGTGCCCGATGAAGTGGAAGAGGACAAGGAAGATGTCGTGGCCGCCGAACCGGAGCCCGTCGTCGAAGCCGCGCCGGTTCCGACGCCGGCACCCGTGGTCGACGCGCCGTCGACCGTGCAGCGGATCGATCCGAATGCGCTGGGCATGATCCTGCCGCGCATCCACGAGCCGCGCAAACGCGAGAAGAAGCCCATCGTGGTGCCGGCCAAGCCGGCTCCGGCAGCGCCGGTCGCTGCTCCAGCCCCCGCACCTGCGGCGGCGGCAGCGGCAGCCACGCCTTCATCCGGCAGCCCGGACAGCCGCAACAAGTCCCGCTATGGCCGTGACCGCGACGAAGGTCCGGGCGGCAAGCGCTATGCCGGCGGCGAGCTGCATCTGTCCGAGGCCGACCGCGCCAAGCGTTCCAACAAGCGCGGCAAGCCCGGTCGCAACAGCCGCGACGACTCGCGCAGCGGCAATTCCGCCTCGGCCGGCCTGCACGGGTTCACCCGTCCTACCGCCGCCGTCGTGCGTGAAGTGGTGGTCGGCGAGGCCAATGTGGTGGCCGAGCTGGCGCAGAACATGGCGGTCAAGGGTTCGGAGGTGGTCAAGGCGCTGTTCAAGATGGGCGTGATGGCGACCATCAATCAGACCATCGATCAGGACACTGCCGTGCTGGTGGTGGAAGAGCTCGGCCACACGCCGGTGCTGGCCAGCCAGAACAACGCCGAGGCTGCGCTCGCCGCGCATACCCAGAGCGCCGAACTGGAAGGCGAGAAGAAGCCGCGTCCGCCGGTGGTCACCATCATGGGTCACGTCGACCATGGCAAGACCTCGCTGCTGGACTACATCCGCCGCGCCAAGGTTGCCGCGGGCGAGGCCGGCGGCATCACGCAGCACATCGGTGCGTACCACGTGGAAACGCCGAAGGGCGTGATCACCTTCCTCGATACGCCCGGCCATGCTGCATTTACCTCGATGCGCGCACGCGGTGCGCAGTCCACTGACATCGTGGTGCTGGTGGTGGCGGCCGACGACGGCGTGATGCCGCAGACCGCGGAGGCCGTGCAGCATGCCCGCGCCGCCAAGGTGCCGCTGATCGTCGCACTGAACAAGATGGACAAGACGGATGCCAATCCGGATCACGTCAAGCAAGGCCTCGGCATTCTTGAAGTGATCCCGGAAGAATGGGGTGGTGACACGCCGTTCGTGCCGGTGTCGGCCAAGACCGGCATGGGCATCGACGAACTGCTCGACGCCATTTCGGTGCAGGCCGAAGTGATGGAGCTGACGGCGGTCGAAGACGGTCCGGCCTCGGGCGTGGTGATCGAATCCAGCCTGGACCGCGGTCGCGGCCCGGTGGCGACCGTGCTGGTGCAGCAGGGCACGCTGAAGAAGGGCGACTTCGTCGTCTGCGGCGTCGAATACGGCCGCATGCGTGCGCTGGTGGACGAGAACGGCAAGCAGGTGCAGTCGGCCGGCCCGTCGATCCCGGTGCAGGTACTCGGTCTTTCCGGCGTGCCGGAATCGGGCGACGATTTCGTGGTGGTGGCCGACGAACGGCTGGCCCGCGAAGTGGCAGCCGAGCGTGCGCTCAAGCGTCGCGAAACGCGCATGGTCAGCAAGGCGAACCGCCTCGAGGACATCATCGCGTCGATGGGCCAGGGCACGCAGGAAACGCTCAACATCCTGGTCAAGGCCGACGTGCAGGGTTCGGTGCAGGCGCTGCGCGAATCGCTCAGCCAGATCGGCAACGACATGGTGCGCGTCAATGTGATCGCGGCCGGCGTCGGCGGCATCAACGAGTCCGATGCCACGCTGGCGGCGGCTTCGAAGGCGCTGATCATCGGCTTTAACGTGCGTGCCGATGCCTCGGCGCGAAAGGTGATCGATACCAGCGGCCTGGACGTGCGCTACTTCTCGATCATTTACGACGTGATCGACCAGGTGAAACAGGCGGCGTCCGGTCTGCTCGGCATGGAAGTGCGCGAGGAGATCATCGGTATCGCGCAGGTCCGCGACGTGTTCCGCAGCTCGAAGTTCGGCGCGGTTGCCGGCTGCATGGTCACCGAAGGCTTCGTCAAGCGCAGCAAGCCGATCCGCGTGCTGCGCGACAACGTGGTGGTCTTCGAGGGCGAGCTGGAATCGCTGCGCCGCTTCAAGGAACTGGTCGACGAAGTACGCAACGGCATGGAGTGCGGTATCGCCGTGAAGCAGTACAACGACGTCAAGGCCGGCGACCAGATCGAGTGCTTCGAGCGCACCGAAGTGGCGCGCACACTGTAAGTTGATGCAACGCCGCTCCTGCGGGAGCGGCGACGCAGCGGGGCCGTTTGGCGCGCTGCTGCGGTTCTGATTGGAGCACGACATGCCATCCCGAGATTTCAAGCGTACCGATCGCGTGGGCGCCGAACTGCGCCGCGAGCTCGGTTTGCTGGTGCATGCGGCCGTGCGGGATCACGGCCTGCCGTCGGTTAGCGTGTCCGACGTGGAGGTCACCCGTGATCTGGACTGGGCGACGGTATGGGTTACCGCACTGATGCCGGAACAAGCGGACGTCGCGATGAAGGCGCTGAAGGAACTCGCGTTCGAGTTCCGCCGTACGCTCTCGCGCAGCATGCGGCTGCGCCGCGTGCCCGAATTGAAGTTCAAGTACGACGACTCGGTCGACAAGGGCGAACGCATCGAGGCGTTGCTGCGCGAGCAGGCGCAGGATCTGTTGCCGCCGGACGAAAAGCCCGACGAGTCGACGAAATAAGTTGGCGTTCTCGTTTTAGCCATGTCACGTACCCTGTTCCGTGAACTGCACGGCATCGTGCTGCTCGACAAGCCGCTGGGCCTGAGTTCCAACCAGGCGCTGCAGTCGGTGCGACGCCTGCTGCGCGCGGCCAAGGGTGGCCATACCGGCGCACTGGACCCGCTGGCGACCGGCATGCTGCCGTTGTGCTTCGGCGAGGCGACCAAGCTGGCCGGCATGCTGCTCGGCTCGCGCAAGGCCTACTTGGCCGAATGTCAGCTCGGGGTCACCACCACCACGGCAGACCGCGAAGGCGAGATTCTGCTGGAACGGCCGATCCCATCCTTGGATGAAACGACCATTGAGGCTGCGCTGGTGCAGTTCCGCGGCCGCATCCTGCAGACCCCGCCGGTGTATTCGGCGCTGAAGCAGGATGGTGAGCCGCTTTATCGCAAGGCGCGCCGCGGTGAAACGGTGGACGTGCCGGCTCGCGAGGTGGACATCCATCGCCTCGAACTGCTCTCGTTCGATGGTGATTGCCTGCAGTTGTCCGTCGAATGCGGTTCGGGTACCTATATTCGTAGCCTCGCGGTCGACCTTGGCGAAGCGCTCGGTTGCGGCGCGCACCTGAGCAACCTGCGCCGGAACTGGGTAGAGCCGTTCCAGGCTGCGCCCATGCTGCCCCTGGAACAGCTGCAGCAGGCGGCGGAGCAGGGCGATCCGGCGCTGCAATCCCTGCTGCTGCCGCTCGAGGCCGGCGTGGCCACGCTGCCAGCCGTACACCTGGACGAGATGCAGAGTGTGGCTATCAGCCAGGGCCGCAGCGTTGCTCTTGGTCAGTCGGTAAGCCAAGGCGCCTGCGCGGTCTTCGGGGCTCAGGGACGGTTGTTGGCGCTGGGCGAACTGGACGATCAGGGCGTGCTGCGCGTACTGCGTGGTTTTCGTGCCGTGCCGCCGAATTCGCCCAACCAGGCGGGCCAGCCACAAGTCTTGTTGTAGCGCGGTCCGGGCCGCTACAATACGCAGCTTGTTACATTATTTATTCAACCAGACGAAGCTTGCGCAACGTCATCCGAGGTGGCGTTGCGCAAGCTTCGTACCGTCAAGCTTCAACTTCAAGTAATTTCAGGAAAAGATACTCATGTCTCTCACCGCAGAACAGACCGGCAAGATCATTGCTGATTTCGGCCGCGTGCCGAACGATACCGGTTCGCCGGAAGTGCAGGTTGCCCTGCTGTCCGCCCGCATCGACCACCTGACCGGTCATTTCAAGACCCACAAGCAGGATCACCACTCGCGTCGCGGCCTGCTGCAGCTGGTCAATCGTCGCAAGAGCCTGCTCGCCTACCTCAAGGATCGCGATCTCGGCCGCTACCAGAGCTTGATCGAACGCCTCGGCCTTCGCCGTTAAAAAAACAGGATTAAATCAAAGTGGCGAAAGTAACCAAGTCATTCCAGTACGGTAATCACGAAGTCACACTGGAGACGGGCGAAATCGCCCGGCAGGCATCCGGTGCGGTCATGGTCAGCATGGGCGGCACGGTGGTGCTGGTCACCGCGGTAGCCGCGGCGAAGCAGAAGGAAGGACAGGATTTCTTCCCGCTCACTGTCGACTACGTGGAAAAGTTCTACTCGGCCGGCCGCATTCCCGGTGGCTTCTTCAAGCGCGAAGGCCGCCCGACCGAGAAAGAGACGCTCACCTCGCGTCTGATCGATCGCCCGGTGCGTCCGCTGTTCCCGGAAGAGTTCAAGAACGAAGTGCAGGTCATCGCGCAGGTCGTCTCGCTGAACCCGGAAGTGGATGGTGACATCGCCGCGCTGCTTGGTGCTTCCGCTGCGTTGAGCCTGGCCGGTATCCCGTTCAAGGGCCCGATCGGTGCGTCGCGCGTCGGCTATGCCGATGGCAAGTACCTGCTGAACCCCACGCACACCGAACTGAAGACTTCCGAGCTGGATCTGGTCGTCGCCGGCACGTCCAATGCCGTGCTGATGGTGGAATCCGAAGCCAAGCTGCTCAGCGAAGACATAATGCTCGGCGCTGTGATGTTCGGTCACCAGCAGATGCAGGTGGCGATTCGTGCCATCGCCGAACTGGCCACCGAAGCGGCCAAGCCCTCGTGGGACTGGAAAGCGCCGGCGCGTGACGAGTCGTTGCTTGCCGCCGTCAAGGGTGCGGTTGGCAACAAGCTGGAAGAGGCTTTCCAGGTGCGCGACAAATTGCAGCGCCGCGACGCGATCTCCGCGATCAAGTCCGACGTGCTCGGTTCGCTGAAGGCACAGGCCGAAGAGAAGGGCTGGCCGACCGCCGAACTCGCGAAGGAATTCGCCGAGCTCGAATACCACACCATGCGCGACAGCGTGCTGAAGACCAAGGTGCGTATCGACGGCCGTCAGCTGGATGATGTGCGTCCGATCAGCGTGCGCGTCGGCGTGCTGCCGCGTACCCATGGCTCGGCGCTGTTTACCCGCGGCGAAACCCAGGCACTGGTGATCGCCACGCTCGGCACCGCGCGCGATTCGCAGATCATCGATGCGCCGGAAGGCGAGTCGAAAGATCCGTTCCTGTTCCACTACAACTTCCCGCCGTTCTCGGTCGGCGAAGCCGGTCGCTTCGGTGCGCCGAAGCGTCGCGAAATCGGCCACGGCCGCCTCGCCAAGCGCGGCGTGCAGGCAGTGAAGCCGGACATGAGCGAGTTCCCGTACGTGGTGCGCGTGGTCTCCGAGATCACCGAATCCAACGGTTCCTCCTCGATGGCCTCGGTCTGCGGTTCCTCGCTGGCGATGATGGATGCCGGCGTGCCGCTGAAGGCGCCGGTGGCAGGCATCGCGATGGGCCTGGTGAAGGAAGGTAACGACTTTGTCGTGCTGTCGGACATCCTGGGCGACGAAGATCACCTCGGCGACATGGACTTCAAGGTGGCTGGCAGTGCCGATGGCATTTCCGCGCTGCAGATGGACATCAAGATCGACGGCATCACCGAAGAGATCATGAAGGTGGCGTTGGCCCAGGCCAAGCAGGGTCGCCTGCACATCCTCGGCGAAATGGCCAAGGTGATCACCACGCATCGCTCGGAAATGAGCGAGTACGCACCGCGCCTGCTCACCATCAAGATCCACCCGGACAAGATCCGCGAAGTGATCGGAAAGGGCGGCGCCACGATCCGTTCGATCACCGAGGAAACCGGCACCACCATCGATATCAGCGATGACGGCACCGTGGTCGTCGCCTCGGTCAACCGCGAAGCGGCCGAAGCGGCCCGCAAGCGCATCGAACAGATCGTCTCCGACGTCGAGCCGGGCCGCATCTACGAAGGCAAGGTCGCCAAGCTGATGGACTTCGGCGCATTCGTCACCATCATGCCGGGCAAGGATGGTCTGGTGCACGTGTCGCAGATTTCCAGCGAGCGTGTCGAGAAGGTGTCCGATAAGCTGAAGGAAGGCGACATCGTCAAGGTCAAGGTGCTGGAAGTGGACAAGCAGGGCCGCATCCGCCTGTCCATGAAGGCAGTCACCGAGGACGAAGGCACCAACGCCTGACCATCATCGGTCGCTCTCGGTAGTGTTCAAGCAAGGCCTGGCATCGCGAGATGCCAGGCCTTTTCGTTAGTGGTCATGGCCGTCATGAGCTTTTGCTAGGATGGCAGCTGATATGGCGAGGATGCACGCATGATCGATCAGGCAAGCGATTTCCTGCAGCAGGATTTTCTCAAGCAATATCAGGGGCTGGCCCAACAAGCCTGGGAAAGCTGGGCACGCCAGCTGCAGCAACCTGGGACATCGGCCAATCCGTTCGCCGGATTCAATTCGGCGAATGCCGGCGCGGCACCTTCCGACGATCTGCTCGCACGCAGCCTGTCCGGCATGAAGAATTATTTCGACTGGATGCAGAGTGCCGCAGCGGGTACGTTCGGGTCGCCGAATCCGAGCCAAGCGTTCGACTGGCGTCAGCAACTGCAGCAATTGTTCGGTGGCGCGAGCCAACCGTTCGGTCAGGCATTTGCCGGCATCGATAGCACGGCCGCGCAAGGTTTCGGCCAGCAGTGGCAAGCATGGCTACAAGCCGCCCAGCAAGGCGGATTCGGCGACTTGCGTGGCCTGCAGCCGATGGCGCCGTTCGGCCTGTCACGCGAACAACAACTGCAGCAACAGGCATTGATGGCCGCCGTGCTGGAGTATCTGGAAACGTCGCGACGCTATCAGGCTTTATTGCAACAGGCTAATGCTCAGGCTGCCGAGCGACTACAGGACAAACTCGCCCAGCGCGCCGAACCCGGCCGTCAGGTCGAATCGCTGAAGGCGCTCTACGATTTGTGGGTGGACTCGGCGGAAGAAAGCTATGCCGAAATCGCGCTCTCCGCGGAGTTTCGTGAGGTCTATGGCGCCATGGTCAATGCGCAGATGCGCGTGCGCGAACTGCAGCAGCAGCAGACCGAGCAGTACTGCCGCGAACTGGGCATTCCGACCCGCAGCGAGGTTGCCAGCCTGGGGCAGCGCCTGCAGGAGATACGCCGCGAACTGCGGGTTCGCCCGAATGCGGAGGCGGATGAACATGAGCGCAAGATCGCCGCGCTCCATGCCGAGCTGGTCGCGTTGAAGAAGCAGATGCAGACACCGGCGGCCTTGTCCAAAACAGCCGTAAAGAAGGCCATCAAGACAACCCCCGTCAAAGCGACCGCCAAGCCGGGCAAGGCCGCCGTCAAATCGGCCAGCAGTCGCCCCGCCAGCCGCAAAACCGCGAGCAAGGCACCCGCCCGTTCCATCGCCCGCAAGCGCAAGTAAGGAGAGGCCATGTACACACCATTGCGCATCGACCCGAGCAAGGCGCTGGCCGAGATCAGCACCTTCCAGCGCAAGCTCGCCGCCGGCATGGTCAATTTGCGCGGCTTCGGCGAGCCGGAGTATGCGAATACACCGCGCGAGCTGGTCTACCAGGAAGACAAGCTCAAAGTCTGGCACTTCAAGGGCAACGGCAAGCCGTCCTCCAAGGTTCCTCTGCTGATCGTCTATGCGTTGGTCAATACGGTGTGGATGACCGATCTGCAGGCCGACCGCTCGCTGGTGCGCAACCTGCTCGATCAGGGCGAGGACGTCTATCTGATCGACTGGGGCTATCCCGATGGCGCCGACCGCTGGCTGACGCTGGACGACTACATCAATGGCTATCTCGATCGCTGCGTGGATGCCGTGCGCAAGCGCCACGAGTTGGACGCGATCAACCTGCTCGGCATCTGCCAGGGCGGCGCGTTTTCGCTGTGCTACACGGCGATCCATCCGGACAAGGTGAAGAATCTGATCACCATGGTCACGCCGGTGGACTACCACACGCCGGACAATATGCTGTCGCACTGGGTACAGAACCTCGACGTGGATCTGTTCGTCAACACGCTGGGCAATATCCCGGCGGCGCTGATGAATTACGTCTACCTCACGCTGAAGCCCGTGCGCCTGAACCAGCAGAAATACGTCGGTCTGGTCGACATCCTGGACGACCCGAACGAACTGGCCAATTTCCTGCGCATGGAACGCTGGATCTTCGACTCGCCCGACCAGGCCGGCGAAGCCTTCCGGCAATTCATCAAAGACTTCTACCAGGGCAACAAACTGGTGAAGGGCACGCTGGAAATCGGCGGACAGCCGGTGGATCTCGGCATGATTACTCAGCCGGTGTTGAATATCTTCGCCGAGCTCGACCATCTGGTGCCGCCGGATGCCTCACGCGCACTGGGCAAGCATGTCGGTACCACCGACTACACCCAGCTCGCCTTCAAGGGCGGCCACATCGGCATCTACGTATCCGGCCGTGCACGCGAAGTGCCGCCGACGATTCACCAATGGCTGGCGCAGCGCTCGCGCTGAGGAGAACTTCAACGCTTGTCGGTCGACATGGATACCGACAGGCGCGACAAGCCGCCGGCCACGTTTCGCGCTTGTCGCCAGCCTGACGGAGCGCTTCGACCAATCCGGACGTCCACGCTCGCTACTCCTCGTGCGCTCGCCTAAAATACGTCGATGAATCATCCGATCACGCCAGCCAGCCACGACACCATCCGCGCCGTGCAATGGCAAGACAGTTACCTGCGCCTGCTCGATCAACGCCTGCTGCCCGGTGAGGAGCGCTGGATCGAATGCCATGACGCCGCGGCGGTGATGCAGGCGATCAAGGATCTTGCCGTACGCGGCGCGCCGGCGATCGGCATCGCCGCCGCGTGGGGCGTGGTGATTGCCGCCAGGCAGGCACAACCGCTGGTCGAAGCGCTGGACATGCTGCGCGCGGCGCGACCCACGGCGGTGAATCTGATGTGGGCGCTGGACCGTATGAAGGCGCGCATCGATGCCGGTGCCGATGCCGCAGCCCTGGAGTGTGAGGCGCAGGCGATTCAGGATGAAGACCTCGCCGCCAATCAACACATGGGCAAACTAGGTGCTGCGTTAATCGCTCCCGGTTCCGGCGTACTCACCCACTGCAACACCGGCTCGCTTGCCACCGCCGGCTACGGCACTGCGCTTGGCGTGATCCGCGCCGGCGTGGCGGAAGGCCGCATCGCCAAGGTCTATGCCGGCGAAACGCGGCCATGGCAACAGGGCGCGCGCCTGACCATGTGGGAACTGGTGCGCGACGGCATTCCGGCCTGGCTGATCGCCGATTCCGCGGCCGCGCACCTGATGCGCTCCGGCGCGGTGCAATGGGTGATCGTCGGCGCCGATCGCATTGCTGCAAACGGTGATACGGCAAACAAGATCGGCACTTATCAGCTGGCCATCGCGGCACGCCACCACGGGGTAAAGTTCATGGTGGTGGCGCCGTCGTCGACGGTGGACATGGCGACGCCGAACGGCGATGAAATCGAGATCGAATTGCGTGACCCTGCGGAATTGCTCAGCACCGCCGGCCGACGCACCGTGGTGAAAGGCGCGCAGGCATGGAACCCGGTGTTCGACGTGACACCCGCCACGCTGATCGACGCGATCGTGACCGAGCGTGGGGTGATCGAGCATCCTACCGCGCAGGTCATGTCAATGATGTTCGACGCATGAGGCAGGGACGGGAATTCGTGCTGTTCGCGATCGGCGGCGTGATCGGTCTGGTAGTCAGCGCGGGCTCGATCCAGCTAATGGTCAGCCTGCTCGACATGAATCCTTATCTGGCCTGGTTGTTCGCCTTCCTGCTGGCGGCGACCGCCACCTGGTGGTGGAACCGCCGCCACACGTTCGCCGCTCGCTCAAGCGGCCGCTCGCTACTGGGGGAATGGGTCCACTGGATCGTCCTGATGAGCTTCGGCGCCCTGGTCAATTATGGCGTTTTTACACTCTGCCTGAAGCTATTCCCGAGCTGGTACCGTTGGCCTTCGCTGGCCGTGGCGGCGGGCTCGGTAGTAGCCGCCGGCGTCAACTTTCTCAGCGCCCGCCTGATGCTTTTCAGGCGCTCAAAAACAGTCGTTTAACTCATTGATTTAGAAGGCTGTTTCGGAGCCGTTCCACGGCGATTTGTGTTACACTTCAAAGGCTGCGTCGTAGTGTCTGCGGCATCCGCCGACATGCGCCCGTTCAGGGCTTGCATCGACGTCTCCAAATCACTATTCCATGACTT
>Ga0302314_10008648_pt1 | contig 18090 bp, 14 predicted proteins | sample III_Palsa_N2_3_FD_200533 | JGI IMG/M metagenome (GOLD analysis project Ga0302314, IMG submission 200533) | Peat permafrost microbial communities from Stordalen Mire near Abisko, Sweden - III_Palsa_N2_3 | ecosystem: Environmental > Terrestrial > Soil > Palsa > Peat permafrost | place: Sweden...
CGGGGATGATGATCCCGCCAGCGGTTTTCTTCTCTTCTTCCAAACGCTTCACGATCACGCGATCGTGCAGGGGACGTAGCTTCATACTAAAACTCCTCTAAGCAGTTGACTGCGCAGTATTTTTCACGGAATTACCACTTCAGCCTTCCAATGGCTGTTAGCACTCTCCCATGAAGGCTGCTAATTCTTGGGTACGGAATGGGAAAGATCAAGTGGCGTTGCAGCCAGAAAACGGAGGTTTGCCCGTTTTTAACAGGCTTTGGGCGACGGCAGGCGAATGTGCGCCCACCGCTGCGGCGAAATTTTAGCCAATCCCGCTTGCCGTCGATCGAAGCACCGGTTTGGCTGGAATCACCGCGGCAGCGTCCACTGCCGCGGCTGTTCCGAAGCGCATCATCTGGGGCTACTTCAGCGGGATCTTCACCGAAGCGCCATTGCACCAGGCAAGCTGCAAGCTCACTTCGACAGCAGATTGACGGTATTGAAGTTGTTGCTGCCGGCGAGATTGTCGTCGTTGAAATAGATCAGCTGATTGCCGTTGGCGTCCACTGTCGCCGCCATGCCGAACAACGCGCCCGGGTTGCCCGTATCGAACTGCACCGGGGCGCCGACGAAGCCCAGCGCCGGCGAGATTTCGAAGGCCAGATTGGTCACCGCCGGATTGTTGATGTCGCCGTTGCTGACCACAAGATCACCGTCGCTCAGCAGCGCCGCGCTGATCGGGGCATTGAACTGCCCGCCGTTGGCGATGACGGTGGCCGAAGACCCCGAGGGACCGGAGAAGGTGGGCTGCGGCGTGGGCGTTGCGCCGCCGGCGGCGGTGCAATTGCCGTTGACGACCACCCCATCCAGGCCGATGGCCGAGACCTTGGCGAAAGCGACCACGCTATAGGAGCTGGTGTCGACGATATAAAGCGTGTCGATGGCGGGATCGTAGGTCAGTCCCGAAGGCGCGAAGATCGCGCCCGGCACACCGCTGCCGCAGAAGCCGGTGGCGATTTCGGTGAAGCCGGCCTGGGTGTCGCCGCCGGCGCCCTCGTTCAGCGTGATGCGGTCGATGGTGCCGCTCACGTTGGAGATATACAGCGCGGGCAAGGACTGGCTCGCGTTCGCCGGGACGTAGGCTTCGCCCCAGGGCTGGCCGAAGCTGTCGGCGGCGAAAGGATTGTTGACGACACCACTGGCCGACACCAGCGGATTCAGGTTGGGGCCGAAGGCGGAAGCGGAAATGCTGTCGTCCGGCAGCAGTGCCAGGGCGTTGCAGCCCTGCAGCTCGGCGGAATTGGCGATGCTGTAGGGGTTTCCGCCGGCGTTCGCGGCGGGTGTCGGGTGCAGTCCGACGATGGTGGTGCCGCTGCCTTGCGTGCCGCCAGGGAAGGGAGTGTTGTTGTTGAAATTGCAGACGATCAGGTCGCCCTTGCTGATCAAGCCCTGGGAGGCGGGCGCAATCGCCAAGCCGTAGGGATTGAAGCCGCCCGCGGCCGTGTCGTAGGTGCTGCCGATGGTGGTGAAGGTCGACAGGGTGCTGAGTATGTTGGGGTTGACGGTAATCGTCGGGCTGGTGACGGAAGTGGTGCCGCCGGGGCCGGTGCAGCTGAGCGTGTAGTTCACGCTGGCGGGAAAGGCGCTGGGCGCCGGCGCCACGCTGGCGCTGCCCGTAATGCTCTGGCTGCCGGTGAAGCTGCCGCCGCCGGAGACGGTGGAGGCGGTGCAGCTGGCGGCATTGGTCGAAGTCCACGACAGCGTCAGGCTCTGCCCGTAGTTGATGGCCGCGGCCGTGGCCGGGCTGGAAAATGTCACGGTCGGCGCCGCCGACGCATTGTTGTTGTCCGAACAGCCGGAAGCGATCGCGGCACCGGCCAGCAGGGCGACCCGACCCAAGGTGAAATGACGAGCATTCATGATGTTCCCCTCGAAGAGCTGTTGTTCAAGTCCGCTCATATCGTTCGTGCCGGGTGAGCGGAGAAAGGTTGCTGTCCTCCACCACCCGGCATGACCGACTGCATTGGTAACTGGCCGGCGCACCGGAAGCCGGCCTGCCGCATCAGAAAAATCCGTGCAATTCGACGAAGCCTTCCGTGGCGTTCTGCGCATCGTTTTGCGGGATGCCGTCGAGCTTGCGCACGCCCACGCGCGTTTGCAGGAACTGGATCGGCGTGTATTCCCACACCACGCTGAAGCGGTTCTGCTGGTTGTGCTCGAAGTGCGTGTCGGGATCGAAATACTCGGCGGTGAGCTTGAGGTTGTTGCCGTGCATGAAGGCCCAGTTCGCCTCCAGCAGGCCGGCGTACTCGTTGACGTTGGGCGTGACGGTGCGATCCATGATGTAGTCCGCCTCCGCCAGCCAGGCGATCGGGCCGGTGCGCACACCGGTGAAAATGCCGCCCATGCGCCGTTCGCCGTGAGTGCCGCCATTGGCGCCGTTGTCGCTGATACTGGCGCCGACGCGCCAGCCAGGCTGCACATAGACCACGCTGCTGGTGATGTCCTTGCCTTCACTGTTGCTGCTGGCCCCGCCGGTGCCGTTGGTCACGGCCAGCTGCGCGCTCCAGGGACCGTGCAGGAAGCCGAGCTCGGCGCCGTTGTCGGAGGTTTCGTAGTTGACGCCGGTGACCTGGCGGATGAAGGCGGAGTCGTCCTGCAGCCGCAGGCCGTAGGGCAGATACATCTTGCCGGCCTTGAGGTACATCTCATGCTGGTCGAACCAGAGCAGGCCATAGGCTTCGCGGGTATCGGCGCCGCCCGGCGCCAGCAGTTCGTCGACATACAGGGTCAGGCGATTCTTGATGGCCTCCACCGCGCCGTAGACGGCGAGTTCGTCGAGGCCGAAGGAATCGGTCTTTTTCTGGTGCGGCGTATCGTTCCAGCTGAAATCGTCGCGCAGGTCGCCGCCGGCGCGCATGAAGTCATTGAGGTTGCCGAGCCAAAGGCCGCGCCCGCCGAGATCCACTTGCTGCTGCGGCATCTGTGTCTGCGCATAGACCTCGCCGAAGCTGGTGCGCATGCCGCCGCCGGTGGGATTGACGTGGCAGGCCGGGCAACCCAGCCCTTCGCGCACCGCCAGATAAGGCTCGGCATGGGCATAGGCGCCCAGCGCCTGCACCGCCAGCAGCAGCCACCAGGTCCAGGCCCGCAAGGATCGAGTGTGCATTTTCATGGGCTCACCTGATCCGTGGCGGCGGCGCTCGAAGAAGATGAAGCTGGAGGGGGCGCACCTTCGCTGACCCACTGCGCGATCATGGCGACGGTGGCGGCATCCAGGCAGGGCTGTGTGATCGGGCAGCCGTCGGGCATCTGCGCGCCGACGGCGGCGGTGCCCATAATCTTCTGCACCAGATAGCTGTTGGCAGGATCGCCGGGCAAGATGCGATCGAGCGTGGGCACCTCCTGGCTGGGCACGTTGACGATCATGCCGTAGGCCACGCCGGCGCTCAGCTGCATGCCTTCCGGCGCACTGGCGCCGGCGTGGCACTTGGAACAGATCGGCGTGAACACCTGATCCTGGATGGTTTCAAAAGCAACCGTGGCGCCGCTGCTCGAAGAGGAACTCGCGCCGGAACTCGAACCGGAGCCGGAGCTTGAGCCCGAACTTGAACCGGAACCGATCGGGTTGCCGTTCTGATCCAGGCCCTCGCCATTGCCGGCGCAGGCGGCCAGGGCCAGCGCGGCAATGGCAAACGGGAAAGCAACTGAGCGGCTCATTACACGCAGTCCCCTTGGTTGATCGACGATGCCGGGCCAAACCGCGTCCCGCCGCGAGGCGGGACGCGGTGACGCATCAGTTGTTCTGCGCACCGGCATTTACCCAGGAGATGAACATGTTGATCTGCGCCTGCGTCAGGCAGGGCTGGGTGATCGGGCAACCGTCCGGCATCTGCGCGCCCTTGGCGGCCGTGCCCATGATTTTCTGGATCAGGTAGCTGTTGGTCGGATCATTGGGCTTGATGCGATCGAGCGTGGGCTCCTCGATGCTGGCGACGTTGACGATGTTGCTGAAGCTGTTGCCCGCCGTGAGGTTCTGGACGCCCGGCAGCGAGCTGCCCTGGCCGGTGTGGCAGGTGGAGCAGATCGGCGTGAAGAACTGCGTCTGCAGCTGCGTCAGGGTCACGGCAGCCGGGGGTGCCGCGGCGTTGTCGACGGTCACGCTCAGATCCGCCGAGGTGATGCTGTTGTTATCGGCATCCATGGCCGTGGCGGTCAGCGCCACGCTGCCGTTGGCGGCGGTGCTGCTGTTCCACTGCACCGTGAAAGGCGCGGCCGTGGCGGTGCCGATGGAAGTGCCGCCGGCAAAGAACTGCACCTGCTTGACGGCGTTGATGTCCTGCACCGTCGCGGTCACCGGCACCGTGCCGCTGACCGTGGCGCTGGCGGCCGGAGCGGTGATGCTGACGGCGCTGGTGAAGGCCGGGGCCGTGGCGCCCGGATCGATGCGGCCATAGGTGCCATCGGCTTCGGCATTGGTGCCGGCGGTGAAGAACAAGGTGTTGAGCGGCTGGTTCAGACCATCGGCGCCATTGCCGAAAGCCAGCGCCCACAGGCCCGGAATCTGCAGCGCGCTGCCCTGGCCATTGCTGACCTGGCCTACCAGTGCGCCGGTGGCCGGATCGAATGCATCGATCACGCCGCTGCCGTTGTCGGTGGAGCCATCGCCGAAATTACCCACCAGCAGATCGCCGCCGAGCGCGCCGAAGTCGCTGGGCGCCAGGGCCATGCCCCAGGGACCATTCAGCGCACCGCCCGCGGCCACCAGGGTCTTGACGAAATTGCCGCTGGTATCGAACACGTCGACCTGGCCCAGTCCGGAGCCGGGGATGTTGGCGGCGAAAGTCCGCGCGCGAACCGATTGGACATAGGTATAACCACCGCTGGAGCTGCTCGAGCTGCTGGAACTGCTGGAACCACTCGAGCTGCTGGAACTGCTGGAACTGCTGGAACCGCCGGCCGCGCTGGCGCTGGCCGCGGCATAAGCCACATAGATCTGCGTGGTGCCGCCGCTGGTGATGGCCTGGATGCCGTACGGCGCATAGCCGGCCGGCAGCTTGGGATCAGTGAACGGGAAGCTGCCGGTGGTTCCGGCTACGGAAACCACCTTGAAGGCGTTGTTGAGGACATCGATCTTGTTGTTCTTGAAGTCGGCGGCGTAGATGAAGTTGCCGCTGCCGTTGTTGGCGAAGGCCAGGCCGGTGTACACGGCGCCGTCGGTGGCGCTATAGGCGAGCACCGCTCCCGCGGCTTCGGACCAGCCGTAGATGCCTCCGCTCAGTCCATCGAAGATGAAATTGGCGGGCCCGGCGGTGGCGCCGCTGCCGATGACGAAATCGGTGCTGCCGCCGGTATTGAAAACAATTCCCGTGGGCGAGGCCGGCAGCGTTCCGTTGGCGGGCAGCTTGACCACCGGGGGGATGCTATCGCCCAGACCGTCGTACAGGGTCGAGGTGCTGCTGCCCTGATTGGAGAGCCATGAAGGCTGGCCGCTGCCGAACACCAGGCCCCAGGGATTGACCAGATTGGGATCGACATGGCTGGCCGAGGCCGAGCCATCCGAAGCCAGATTGGCCTTGTCCGCGACCAGGTTGGTCAGTGTGTAGGGGCCGGCCGCGGCGGAGCCGCCGCTCGAACCGCTGCTGCTGGAACTGCCGCCTGAGCTGCTGCCCGAGCCCGATGAACCCGACCCGCCGCCGCTGCAGGCGGAGAGCAGAGTCACACCGATTGCCAGCAATAGTCTCTTGGACGATGCGCCTTGAAATGCCATGTCAAATCTCCTGTCCCGTAGTTCGATCCGCGACGCGCAAAGGCCAGGGCGCAGCGCAAGCTGCGCAGCCATCGCGGAGGTTCGCGGCGAAGAGGCCTGCCTCGAACGCCGGCTCCGCAATTTGCCGTCTGTGGGATGAGTGCCGGCGCGCAACCGAAAAGTTACGCGGGAGAGGAAAGTTTTTTGCCGGGGAGCTGCTTCAGGTGATGGCGCGTACCGCGCGCCGGTGGACGCGGTCGGGACGCAACGATTCAGCGCGCGGGAGTATCGTGCGCGGCGCCGCCATCAGGATACTGCGAGGTACTACAAGAGCCTTCGGGCCGCAACAGCGACAGCGCGGTGCAGACATTGATTGCCCGGGCGCCGCCGTCGGTGCTGCTGCGGCTGAGCAGGTCGTAGACGGACGCCGCATCGAGACGGGAGTTGAGCGAGAGCAGCAGGGCGGCGGCACCGCTGACATGCGCCGCGGCCAGCGACGAACCGGAGACGAAGTCGTAATGCCCGCCCGGCGTCAGCGTGAGCACCTCGCGCCCCGGCGCATGCAGCACCGCGGCGCTGGCCGAGGAGCGCTCGATGGCATCGACGGCGATGACGCCGGGCACTCCGACCGGAAAGCCGTCGGTGCGGCCGTCGGGAGGCACGGCGCCGATCACCACGATGCCGCGCTTCAGGGCGTATTGCACCAGTTGCGCCAGCAGCGGATCGGCCGGCCCGCCCAGGCTCAGGTTGATCACCCGCGCACCGGACTCGATGGCGATGGTCAGGGCCTGCGCCAGGGTAAAGGAATTGCACTGCGCTCCATCCGCCAGCGGCTGCATCTGCCAGCAGGCCTTGAGCGCGAAAATATGCACGCCGGGGGCGACGCCGACGATGCCCTCGTGATTGTTGGCGTCTGCGGCGATCACGCCCGCCACCTCGGTGCCGTGGCGGTCCGCCCCGAACTGGCGGGCATCGTCGTCGACGAAATTGCGCAGCGCCTCCACCCGCCCCTGCAGGTCCGGATGCGTGCTGTCCATGCCGGTATCGATCACCGCCACGCGCACGCCGTCGCCGCGCGACCAGTGCTGCGCATCGCCGGCGTCGATCTGGGCGAAGCCGCGCTGCAGGCCGACATAGGGATCGTTGTAGCCGCCGCTCAGGGTGGCGAAGGTCTGCAGCGGCTGCGCCAGGCTCACCCGCGGATCGTGCGCCAGCTGCTCCAGCGCTTTCTCACGCGCCACTGATTGCTCACCAGGATTTCCCGCGGCAACTTCCAGCACCACGCAGTGCACCTGCAAGGGCGCGATCGGCCAGGCAGCGACCTCGTGCAGGCCGTAGTCCCGCTCGATCGCTGCGACTTCGGCGCGGGCGCTGCCGCCGGCGGTGTACAACGGCATGCTGTCGTAGCCGCGCGGAGTCGAGCCGGCGTGCGCCGCCACCGGCTCGGGCGGGTCGGCCACCGTGAGCAGGATCAGGCTCCCCGGCGCCGCGCGCATCTGCGCGGCGGCCGGATCGGCGCTGCCGGGCACGGCGGCGCAAGCCGCCAGGTACAGCGCAAGCAGCAGGGCGATGCCTCGCATCACGGCGCGGGCCGGTCCACCGCGTCGACCGGCTCGGCGAAACGCACGCCCGGATTGGAGCGCAGCTGCGCCAGGGCCGGCTGGGTGGCCACGGCGACACGCGCCGACAGCGGCGCCAGGGAATACACGCCGGCGTCGCTGGGGCCGGCCACGATCTGCAGATGCGACTGCGCCAGCAAGGCCTGCAACTCACCCAGCGTCAGCGTCGGCGCCAGCACGGCGCGGATGGTAGCGTGCGCGGCCCCCTCCGGCGCCGCGCTCAGGGTCTGGTAGACCGGCGCTCCCGCAGCCGCCGCAACCCCCGCAACCGCTGTTTGCCGCGGCACATCGCGCGTCCACAGGGCCGCGCTGAGCGCGGCGATGCCCACCGCCTCGATCAGCACCGCCGCCAGCAGTCCGCGCGCGAACGAGCCGGAGGCCCGGCGGCGCACCACGGGCAGCGCCTCTTCCTCATCGATGCGCTGCCACAGGCGTTGCAGCGATGCCGCCGCGGCGGCATCCGCGCCGGCCTCGGGCTGCGCCGGTCGGTTCATCGCGCCATGCAGGCGCATCTGGAAATCGAATTCCTCGCGGCAATCGCCGCAATCCACCAGATGCTGTTCAACCGTGCGGCGCTCCTCACCCGAGGCGCGGCCGTTCACCACCCAGGGGATCAACTCCCAGGCGCGGCGGTGGATCGAAAACACATCATCCGACTGGTTCATGGCCTGCCTCTTTCCGTCATGCCGCCGAGCGTCGGCAGCAAATTGCGCAACTTGACCCGCGCATGGAACATGCGCGCCTTCACCGTGCTCACCGGGCATTCCATGATCTCTCCGATCTCCTCGCAGGAATGCCCCATGTAGTACGCCAGCTCCAGGGTGGTGCGCTGCTCCTGCGGCAGGTGGCGCAGGCCCTTGCCGACCCAGTCGCGCAGCTCCTGCTCGGCCTGCAGCTCCGGCGTGCCGGTGTCCTCGTAGTCCTCGCTCAGCGGCTCGGTGGCCGTGCCACCCGCGCGGCGCAAGGTCTTGAGGGTGCAACGGTAGGCGATGCCCATGATCCAGGTGGATACCTGGGAGGCGCCGCGGAACTCGCCGCCCTTCTGCCAAACCACCCAGAAGGTATCGTTGATGGCCTCATCGATCAGCTCCGGGCGCTGGGTCAGCCGGCTCAGGAACCGCCCGAGGCGGGGGTAATAGCCGGAATAGAGGGTGCCGAACGCCTCACGGTCGCCCAGCGCCACGCGGCGCAGCAGCGCCAGTTCGCGGTCGTTGTCCGCCGTTCTCGATTCCACCTGGGGTGGGTTCACCATTTCCGCTCGCATGGCACCGGTTTCGCTCCTTCGCGCATAGCCGTCCTCAGCGTGAGTGCCCGCAACGGTCGAAAAGGTTGCGGCAGGGGCGAGAATCCCATCGGCGCGCCTTTCAAGGCGGCCCGGCCAGCCCGGAGTCCGTCAAAAATGCCATAACACCGTCCCCACCAGCCGATTGACCGCCATGCCGCCGTAGAACAGCTGGCGCGCCGTGCCGTCAGTGCCGATATAGGACAGGTCCAGTTGCACCCGGCGGAAATCGTAGCCCAGGCCGGCATTCCAGTAGACATAGCCGGTATGCACCGCCCAACGCAGGTCGTAGTAGCCGACTCCGGCGTTGAGGGAAAACGCATGCGGCAGGGGCTGGTGCAGGGCCAGATCATAGGCCAGCGTGGCCCGGCCGGTGACCGAGGTGTGGCGGTCGATGATCGAGGTGTCCGGAGAGAAGGCGACCGTGGCAAACAAACGGTCGGCGTAGGCCAGCGTGCCGGACAGTTCCTCGTAGTTGTAGTGCCGCCCCGTGTTGTTCCAGGGATAGTCGTGATGCACCGCCGCAACCCGGCTGCTCCAGTCCTTGGCGAACGGCCATTGATAGCCGGCATAGGGATCGAATTCGAGGGTGACCGTATCGGCGGGATCGCGCTTGACGCTGGTCGTTCCCAGGCCGGCAAACCAGCCGGACTGGCTGTAGTAATGGATATCCGCCTGCCCGGCGGGCAGGTTGTCGCTTTGGGTCAGGCCGCGATAAACGTAGTCGCTGCTGGCGCCGAGCGAGCCACCCCAGCCCTGGGCGCGAGCCGCCAGCGGCGCCGCCAGCACCAGCAAAGCCAGCACCCGGCCACGGCAACGCCCGACACCAGCCCCTGGAAATCGCATCGATGGCCCGGCCCTACTTCAGTTGAGGCGGCAATTATCAGCACGAGGCGGGCGTCTTTGGCAAAGCGGGCTTCACCTGGGCCGTATGGATGGCCGACGCGGCACTGACTCCGATCACCCGCTAGAATCCGGCAAAACCACACCTCGCTCCGGAGCCTCCGATGAAACCCTACGGCCGCAAAGTCGCCATCCTCGGCGGCGCGCGCATCCCCTTCGCCCGCCAGAACACCGCCTACGCCACGCGCAGCAACCAGGACATGCTCACCGCCGCGCTGAAGGGCGTGGTCGACAAGTTCCAGCTGCATGGCGAGCGTCTCGGCGAAGTCGCCGCCGGCGCGGTGCTGAAGCACTCGCGCGATTTCAACCTGACGCGCGAGAGCACGCTGTCCTGCGGCCTGTCGATGGAAACCCCGGCCTATGACCTGCAGCAGGCCTGCGGCACCAGCCTGGAGACGGCGATCACGGTAGGCAGCAAGATCGCCCTGGGCATGATCGAGTCCGGCATCGCCGGCGGCGTGGATACCGCCTCGGACGCGCCGATCGGCGTCAGCGAGGCCCTGCGCAAGATCCTGCTCGAAGCCAACCGCGCCAAGACCACCGGCCAGCGCCTCGCCGCACTGGCCAAATTCCGGCCCCGGGACCTGGCGCCGCTGATCCCCGGCGTCAGCGAGCCGCGCACCAAGCTGTCGATGGGCCAGCACACCGAGATCATGGCCAAGGAGTGGAAGATCCCGCGCGAGGCGCAGGACCAGCTGGCGCTGGAATCCCATCAGAAAGCGGCGGCGGCCTACGAGAAAGGCTTCTTCGCCGACATGATCGTGCCCTATGCCGGCCTGGAGCGCGACAACAACCTGCGCGGCGATTCGACCCTGGAAAAGCTGGCCAAGCTCAAGCCCGCCTTCGACAAGGTCAACGGCACCCTCACCGCCGCCAACAGCACGCCGCTCACCGATGGCGCCTCGGCGGTGCTGCTGGCCTCGGAGGACTGGGCCAAGTCGCGCGGCCTGAAGACCCTGGCCTTCCTCACCAGCTATGAAACCGCCGCGGTGGATTTCTTCGAGCGCAAGGAAGGCCTGCTGATGGCGCCCTCCTACGCGGTGCCGCGCATGCTGGAACGCAACGGCCTGAAGCTGCAGGACTTCGATTTCTACGAGATCCACGAAGCCTTTGCCGCGCAGGTGCTGTGCACCCTCAAGGCCTGGGAAGACCCCAAGTTCTGCAAGGACCGCCTCGGCCTGGCCAAGCCGCTGGGCAGCATCGACCGCGCCAAGCTCAACATCCACGGCAGCAGCCTGGCGCTGGGCCACCCCTTCGCCGCCACCGGCGGGCGCATCCTCGCCACCCTGGCCAAGATCATCTCGGAGAACGGCGGCGGCCGCGGCCTGATCTCGATCTGCACCGCCGGCGGCATGGGCGTGACGGCGATCGTGGAAGGGTAAGGACTCGCGCTTAGGCGATAACCATCCTCATTCCGGCTGCCGCCGGAATGAGGAGCCCAGGCCGCGCTGTGGCTGTCCCTGGACCCCGGCTTTCGCCGGGGTGACGATTTGATCCAGAGTTTCCTTGAGCCCGTGGCGCGGCCGCGCCGACGAGCACAAACCGCGGCGATTGTCTTGCCAGGCCGCGCCAAGCGGTAAAAAAAGCTCAACTAGGCGCGAAACCCCCGCGCCGGGCATACTTCTGGCATTGAGCAGGCCTTGTACCTGCAACAACCATCCAGAATTCCGAGGGGAAATCATGAGTTTGTTCCGCACCAAGCCGATTGACGTCAATGCCGACACGGGTCTGAAACGCTGCCTCAACGCGTTCGACCTGACCATGCTGGGCATCGGCTGCATCATCGGCACGGGCATCTTTGTCCTCACCGGCGTGGTGGCGGCCCAGCATTCCGGTCCGGCCATCGTGCTGTCCTTCATCGTATCCGGCACCGCCTGCGCCTTCGCCGCCCTGTCCTATGCCGAGCTGGCCGGCGCCATCGGCGGCGCCGGCAGCGCCTATGGTTACGCCTATTCCGGCATCGGCGAGTTCGTCGCCTGGATCATCGGCTGGGACCTGATCCTGGAATACTCCGTCGCCACCTCCACCGTGGCCATCGGCTGGTCCGGCTACTTCGGCAAGATCATGGAGCTGCTGGGCATCCACCTGCCGCACGCGCTGACCAACGCCCCGCTCGACGGCGGCATCGCCAATGTGCCGGCCATGGCCATCGTGCTGCTGCTGTCGGTGCTGCTGTCGATCGGCGTGCAGGAGTCGGCGCGCTTCAACACGGTGATGGTGTTCGTCAAATTGACGGCCGTAGCCATCTTCATCGTCGTCGCCGCACCGCACATCAACCCGGCCAACTGGCATCCCTTCATTCCGGCGGCGACCACCGATGCATCCGGGCAGTCGCATTTTGGATTGAGCGGCGTATTTACAGGGGCCTCGGTGATCTTCTTCGCCTACATCGGCTTCGACGCGGTGTCCACCGCGGCGGAGGAGACGGTCAACCCGCAGCGCAATCTGCCGATCGGCATCATCGCCTCGCTGGTGATCTGCACCATCCTGTACATCGTCGTTTCCGGCATCCTGACCGGCGTGGTGCACTACGACCAGATCGACATCAAGGCACCGATCGCCGACGCCCTCAAGCAGCTGGGGATCGGCTGGGCCGAGGCGCTGGTCTCGATCGGCGCCCTGGCCGGCATTACCACGGTGATGCTGGTGCTGTACTTCGGCCTGACCCGCATCGTCATGGCCATGGCGCGCGACGGCCTGTTGCCCAAGCCGATGGCCGTGATCAACCCGAAGACGCAGACCCCGGTGCGCCTGATTGTCGGCTCCGGCGTGGTCATCGCCCTGATCGCCGGCCTGTTTCCGATCGGCAAGGTGGCGGAGCTGGTCAACCTCGGCACCCTGGCCGCCTTCTTCCTGGTCTGCGCCAGCGTCATCGTGCTGCGCAAGACCCGCCCCGACTTGAAGCGCCCGTTCCGCACCCCGCTGGTGCCGCTGGTGCCGATCCTGGGCATGCTGTTCTGCGGCTTCCTCATGTACAAGCTGCCGAGCCTCGCCTGGATCGGCTTCGTCATCTGGTCCACGTTTGGACTGGCGCTGTTCTTCCTGTATTCACGCAGCCACAGCGAACTAGCCCAGCAAAGCTGAGCGGGCCGGAATGAATAGTTTCTGGTCGGCGGTCGATGCGATCAACAATGCCCTGCTGTCGGTGCCGATGCTGCTGGCGCTGCTGGCCATCGGCCTGCTGTTCACCCTGTGGAGCCGCTTCTGCCAGTACCGCTCGCTGACCCATGGCGTGGCGCTGGTGCTGGGCAAGGGCATCGATACCGGGCACGGCAGCGGCGCGCTGACCCATTTCCAGGCGCTGACCACGGCCATGTCCGGCACGGTGGGCCTGGGCGCCATCGCCGGCATGGCCATCGCGGTCGACTTCGGCGGGCCGGGTGCGATGTTCTGGATGTGGCTGGTGGGCCTGCTCGGCATGGCGCTGAAGACCACCGAGGTGACGCTGGCGCTGCTCTACCGCGACACCTCGGAACCGGGCAATCCGCATGGCGGCGCCATGTATGTGGTGCGCAACGCGCTGCGCGGAATGTCTCCCCGCGTGCAGGGCTTCGGCAAGTTCATCGGCGGCTTTTTCTGCTGCGCGCTGCTGCTGTTCGCGGTGACCGGCGGCAATATGTTCCAGACCTGGAGCGCGGCCGACATCACGCGTGAATACTTCGGCGTGCCGACCTGGATCACCGGCGTGATCCTGGCCACGCTGGCCGGCGTGGTCATCCTCGGCGGCATCAAGCGCATCGGCAATGTCACCGGCGTGCTGGTGCCGCTGAAATGCGGCATCTACGTGCTATGCGGGCTCTACGTGATCCTGCTGCATGCGCAGGAGCTGCCGGACCTGGTGCGGCTGATCTTCGTCTCGGCCTTTTCCAAGACGCAGGCCGCCGGCGCCTTTACCGGCGGCGTGATGGGCAGCGCCTTCATGTGGGGCATGAAACGCGCGCTGTTTTCCAGCGAGGCCGGCCTAGGCACCGCGCCGATCGCCCACGCCGCGGTGAGGACGCCGGAGCCGGTGACCGAGGGCGTGGTGGCCGGGCTGGAACCGTTCATCGATACCATGTTCGTCTGCACCGTCACCGGACTGGTGATCCTGTGCAGCGGCATCTGGAATCGTGCGCCCGCCGCGCGCTGGGACACGCCGCCGGCTTTCGTGCAGGTGGGGCCGGGCCAGTGGCAACCGGACCTCGCCGCACCGCCAACCGAAAACGGCAAGGTGACGTGGAAAGAAAATGCGCCGGTGTTCGTCATCGCCGACGGCAGCGATTACCGGGTGCGCGTCTATGGCGCCGTCCATTTGAGCCAGGACGGCCCCCGCATCACCTGGCAGAGCGTAGGCGCAAGTACGCAGCCGCAGGTCGCCGAACCGGGCCTGTTCGCCGACTACCGCGGCGCCACCCTGGTGGCCAAGTCCTTCGACACGGTGCATGAGGGCTTCGGTCGCTGGCTAATCACCATCGTGGTGTGGGTATTCGCGCTGTCCACCGTCATCAGCTACGGCTACTACGGCGAGCAGGGCGTGATCTATCTGTTCGGCGCCGGCGCGGTCACCATCTACCGCTGGTTGTGGTGCTTCGCCGCCGCGGCCGCCTGCTTCGGCTTCATCCGCACCTCGGTGGAACTGGATGCGATCAGCACCGTCGGCATGGGCTTCATGTATCTGGTGAACCTGCCACTGATGTTGCTGCTGGGTTCGCGCGCCATGAGTGCGTATAAAGACTACTTCCGCAGATTGAAGCTCGGCCAGATACGCAGGGCGGTATGAATACTGAAGTTCCCGAACATCGCACCGACCCCACCGCCGGGGTCCTGCTGATCAATCTCGGCACGCCGGATGCCCCGACGCCGGCCGCGATCCGCCGCTACCTGGCGCAGTTTCTGGCCGACCGCCGCGTGGTGGAGCTGACACCGCTGCTGTGGCTGCCGCTGCTCTACGGCTTCATCCTGCCGTTCCGTCCACGCCGGCTGGTGCATGCCTACCAGCAGATCTGGACGGCAGAGGGCTCGCCGCTGCTGGCGATCTCGCGGCGGCAGGCCGCGGCGCTCCAGCAACATCTGCGCGAGGCGCTGGGCCGGGACATCCCGGTGGCGCTGGGCATGACTTATGGCACGCCCTCCATCGCCACGGCGCTGGCCGAGCTGGAGGCGCGGGGGGCGCGGCGCATCGTGGTGCTGCCGCTGTACCCGCATTATTCCTGCTCCACCACCGCCGCCGCGCTCGACACCTTGTTCGCCGAGTTGAACCTGCGGCGCTGGATGCCGGAACTGCGCACCGTCAACAGCTATCACGACGATCCCGGCTATATCGCCGCGCTGGCGGCGAGCGTACGCGCACACTGGCAGGCACAGGGCCGCGGCGAACACCTGCTGTTGTCGTTTCACGGCCTGCCGCAGCGTTATGTGCTGGCCGGCGACCCCTACTACTGCCAGTGCCAGAAGACCGCCCGCCTGCTGGCTGAAGCGCTACAGCTGGCCGAGGGAACATTCAGCGTCGCCTTCCAGAGCCGCTTCGGCAAGCTGCCCTGGGTGCAACCCTATACCGAGCCAAGCATCGCCGCACTGGCGGCGCGCGGCGTGCACCAACTCGACGTGATCTGCCCGGGATTCGCCGCCGACTGCCTGGAGACGCTGGAGGAAGTGCAGCTGCGCTATGCCGAGACCTTCGTCAAGGCCGGCGGCGCCGCCTTACGCTACATCCCTGCGCTCAACGACGACACCGCGCATATCGATGCGCTGGGCGCCATCGCCCTGCGGCAGCTGCACGACTGGATTCCCGCACCCGCCGGCGCGGCGGGTCTGGCTGCGCGGCAGCAGCGGGCCAGCACGCTGGAACCATTGTTTTCGGGCAGCACGCCGCAGGCCTGAATCTCTCCCGGCCAGGGCGACGGAGATCGGCGCACGAGCGCTTTCAACATCCAATCAAGCGTCCGGCCAATAAAAAACCCCCGTCGCAAGGCGACGGGGGTCTTAATCCGGCAAACCGCTTGAGCTTTATTCGCCTTTGGTGCTGATCTCGGCGCGGCGATTCAGAGCGCGGCCTTCGGCCGTGGTGTTCGGCGCAACCGGCTGGCTTTCGCCATAAGCGTAGGTGCGGATGCGGCCGGCGTCGATGCCCTTGCGTACCAGGTAGTCCTTGACCGCGGTGGCGCGGCGCTCGGACAGGGCCTGGTTGTAGGCGTCGGTGCCGATCCAGTCGGTGTGGCCGGAGATGTCGACCTTCAGGCTCGGGAAGCTGCCGCTGAGCTTGTTGATGGTGGTGACATCGCCGTCCAGGCTGCTCTGGGCATACTCGGTCAGACTGTACTTGTCGAAGGCGAAATGCACGTCTTCAAAGCGATGGTTGGCGCTCAGGCCCGACGGCTGCTCCTGCGGCACCACCGGCGGCGGCGGCAGCACTTCAGGTGCCACCGCGGCGGTGCCGCCGAAGGCCAGCGGGATCAGCAGGCCGAGGCTGATCACCGGCTCGCCAATGGTGCTGACGCCGCGGCCCGGGAACTTGGAGCTTTCGGTATCGACCCAGCGGTAGCGCACATCGCCGCGCACGCCAAAGTCGGTGTTGAAGATCTTGAAATAGTGAATGGCGCCGACGCCGGCATCGGCCATGAAAGCGCCTTCATTGCCGATGGTCTTCAGCTGTTCCTTGGCATAGCCCAGGCCGACGCCGAAGTACGGCGCGAAAGCCGGGTCGCGCGAATAGAAGAACTGGGTATCCAGCTTGGCCAGATACTCCTGCCACGGCTCGCTGCCGACATCGTCGTTGTGGTTGAAGTGCGAGTAGCCGCCATCCAGTTCCAGATTGATCAGGCGATTGATCGGCACGCCGCCGCCCAGCATGCCGCCGATGCCGCCATCCGAATGACGGCTGTCATCGGCGAAGGTATACATCAGGCTTTCGCTGATATAAGGCCGCATGGCCACATCGTCTGCATGGGCCGGCGCAACGCTAGCCAGCGCCAATGCCGTGCCGATGAGCCCGGAACACATGAGCTTCTTCATTGTGCTTAGTCCCTATCCTGTGGATTCCCGAGCAGCCACGCCCGTGCCCAATTAGTATACGCAAGGATCATGACATTTTCGAACTACAGCGGCCTCCACGGCCGCTTTTCCCCCATATGGTAGGCCCCAGGGAGCTGCCTGTGTATCATTTTTTGCTGGAATACGGTCTTTTTCTGGCCAAGACTGTGACCTGGGTCGCAGCTTTCATCGTCGTCGGCCTGACCCTCACCGGCCTGGTCCGGGCCGGCCGGCAGGAGGGTGGCGAGCGGCTGGAGGTGAAGAACCTCAACGAGCGGCTGCGGCGTCTGGCCGCCATCCTCAATCAGGAATTGCTTGGCCGGGACCAGCTGAAGCAGGAGCACAAGCGCCTCAAACGCGAGGAAAAGGCCCGCGCCAAGGCGCTCAAGCAGGGCACCCCGCCGCGGCCGCGCCTGTTCGTGCTGAACTTCCAGGGCGACCTGGAAGCCAGCCGGGTCAGCGCCCTGCGCGAAGAGATCAGCGCCCTGCTGCAAGTGGCGCAAACCCAGGACGAGGTGCTGGTGCGGCTGGAAAGCGCCGGCGGGGTGGTCCACGGCTATGGACTGGCCGCGTCCCAGCTGCAGCGCATCCGCGACCACGGCCTGCGCCTGACCGCCTCCATCGACAAGGTCGCGGCCAGCGGCGGCTATCTGATGGCCTGCGTGGCCCACCACATCACGGCCGCGCCTTTTGCCATCGTCGGCTCGATCGGGGTGGTCGGCCAGATGCCCAACTTCAACCGCCTGCTGCGCCAGAACAACATCGACTACGAGCTGCATACCGCTGGCGAATACAAGCGCACCCTGACCATGTTCGGCGAAAACAGCGAAGCGGCACGGGCCAAATTCCGCGAGGAACTGGACGAAACCCACACCCTGTTCAAATCCTTCGTCGCCGGCAACCGGCCGCAGCTGTCGCTGGAGCAGGTGGCCACTGGAGAGCACTGGTATGGCACACAGGCGCTCGAACTGAAGCTGATCGACGAAGTCCGCACCAGCGACGACTGGCTGCTGCGCCGGATCAAGGACGCCGACGTCTATGAACTCAGCTATCGCCAGCGCCGCAACCTGCGCCAGCAGCTGATGGGCGGCCTGGCCCGCCTCTCGGGCCGCGCCGCGCTGCCGTGGCAGCGGCCCGCCGGGATGTTATAAAAGCAATCTCCCCCCGCTTCTTCCAGGATTTCCCCATGAAATTGAGTAGCCGCAGCTTCCGCGACGGCGGCGTCATCCCCGGCCGCTGCGCCTTCGCGGTGAAGGCGCCGGTGGGGCGTCTGCGCCTGTCGCAGAACCTCAACCCCGAGCTGCACTGGCACGATGTGCCGGCCGCCGCGCGCAGCCTGGTGCTGCTCTGCACCGACGCCGACGCCCCCTCGCCCAAGCCCGCCAACGTCAACACCGAAGGCACCGCACTGAGCGCAAAGCTGCCGCGCGGCGAGTTCGTGCACTGGGTCATGGTCGACATGCCGCCCACCACCACCGGCATCGCCGAGGGCGCCTGCGGCTCCGGCATCACCCCCCGCGGCAAGCGCCAGCCGGACGGGCCCGAGG
>Ga0302314_10008651_pt1 | contig 18085 bp, 20 predicted proteins | sample III_Palsa_N2_3_FD_200533 | JGI IMG/M metagenome (GOLD analysis project Ga0302314, IMG submission 200533) | Peat permafrost microbial communities from Stordalen Mire near Abisko, Sweden - III_Palsa_N2_3 | ecosystem: Environmental > Terrestrial > Soil > Palsa > Peat permafrost | place: Sweden...
GGCCCGCCAACAACGACGGAAACCATCAGCGCTGAGCTTTTGACCGGCTATCACCGGCCAAAAGCTCAGCGCTAACTTGATCTTGGGGGTCGTTGCATAATTCACTGGATGTCCCATATTCAGGATAAGCCGCCAACCCCCAGTCGGCGGCTGAGTGTGCCAAATACGCGTTTTGGCACGCAAGAGACGCTGGTGGCTAATTGCCTAACCCCGATCCCGGCGAACGCGTCACATGACCCATATCGCCCGCCATGGTCGGTCTGTCCGCCGTAGGAGTGAGCCCGAACGCGTTTGACATAAATGGCCCGGCGGTCGGTGGTAGCCGCGAGGTTGGCAAGCGTCCGGTTGCCACCGACGATGGCCCGGATAAGCAGCAGAACCGCCGCGCAGATCACCACAGTGCCGAGCAGAACGTGAACGGTGAGGGAGACGGGGCCGTTCAGTATTTCCTGCACGTGCCCGGCGTGCGCGTCGGAGGACGGGACCGCCACGTAGAGGTTCAGGAACATGCCAACGACGAACTGGGCAACCAGTGCGATCAGCGTCGTCAGGCAGACACCGCGCAGGTCCGCGGAGCGGTGCAGCCGCGCGTGCCTGCCAGCGGCAGTGGGGAAAGAGGTCTCCGTGTCAGCCCGGACATTGTTACCTTCTTTCTCCGGCACCGCTCTTCTCACTGTTGACGGCTTCTCACGGCGAGGGGTTTAACGACGGCCACCTTGTCATGAAATTTCTGTTATCTGGTACCTCCGGAAGGCGTCTCCGGTACATGAGTGATCTGACGCGCATCACGACGAGCCATCCAGGGGGAACCAGGCGCTGGCGGGAGCCGGTGCGACTGCTGACGGTCTTGACCGCCATGGTGCTGCTTGCCGGATGCCAGAGCCATGTCGAGCTCGCGGCGCAGGTCAGCACCCCTGCAGCGCAAGCCGGGGCCGCGGCAGGGGCTGATTCAGGTGCCGGGACAGTGCCGCAGGCGCCGGCCGGCTGGACGACGGTCTTCGAGGACAACTTCACGGGCAAGGCCGGTGCCGCGCCCTCGGCGGCCGACTGGTTCTATGACATCGGCACCGGCTACGGCACGGGTGAGATCGAGCGGACCACAAGCTCGACCAGGAACGTCTATCAGGACGGCAACGGGCATCTCGTACTGAAGGCGACGCGCAGCGGTACCACCTGGACGTCCGCGCGGATCGAGTCCACCCGCGATGACTTCAAGGCCCCGGCGGGTGGCCAGCTCGAGATGACCGCCTCGATCAAGCAGCCGAACCCGGCAAGCGGCCTCGGATACTGGCCCGCGTTCTGGGCGCTCGGGTCGCCGATGCGGACGGGCGGCGGCTGGCCGACCTCCGGCGAGCTCGACATGATGGAGGACGTCAACGGGCTGAACAAGGCCTCCCAGACGCTGCACGACGCCGCGGGCAGCAGCGGGCACCCACTGGTCGCGTGCAAGGGCCCGAGGTGCGAGTCCGGCTACCACACCTACTCGGTGATCGTGAACCGGACCAAGGCCGAGAGCCTGAAGTTCCTGATGGACGGCCGGGTGACGGACACGATCACGGAGGCCGAGGTCGGCGCGACGGCCTGGCAAGAGGCGATCGACCATGGCTTCTTCATCATTTTTGACCTGGCGATGGGCGGCAGCTACCCCGACGGAGTCTGCGGCTGCTCGGCCCCGACGGCGGCCACCTCGTCCGGTGCGTCGATGAGCGTGGGATATGTGGCCGTGTACGAGAAGGGCGGTAACTCGACGCCTACCGCCAGGGCCACCGCGACCGGCCACGTCATCGGGATCGGCGGGCGCTGCCTGACCAACCAGAACTCCCTCAACACCGAGGGCAACCCGATCCGGGTACGCGCCTGCGGCAACGGCTCCGGTCAGCTGTGGTCGGTCTACTCCGATCACACCCTGCGCGCCGAGGGCGGCTGCCTCGACGTGGTGGGCGCCGGGACGGCAAGCGGCACCGACGTCGACTGGTACGCGTGTAACGGCACCGCCGCCCAGAGCTGGACCAGGAAGTCCAACGGCGAGCTCGTCAACCCGAAGTCCGGGCGCTGTCTTACCGACCCGAGCGGCAACACGGCCGCCCGGCTCGACATCGCGACCTGCACCGGCTCCGTGCAACAGCGCTGGAGCAGCTCCATCAGCAGCTCCGCCAAGGCCGCGCCAGCGCTACGGCAGGTGGCCGACGTCGCCGCGGCGGCGAGTTCGGGCGCGCCGCCGGCATCTTTCTGGGGAAACACCGCCACGATTCCCGCGGCGAAGAAGGTACTCGAAGTCAAGATCATCAATCGCACCAACGGGCGCTTCCCCAACAGCGCCGTCTACTGGAGCTTCGACGGCACGGAGAAGTCGATCGCACAGCAGCAGTTCATCGACATGCCCGCGAACTCCTCCGGCCGCATGTACCTCTACCTCGGCTCCAAGAACAGCAAGTACTTCGACTTCATCGAGTTCACGGTGGATTCCGCCGCCATCAACGTCGACACGACCCGAGTCGACCGGTTCGGCCTCAAGCTGGCGCTGCTTGTGCACAGCCACAGCGGGTCGACCCAGGAGGTAGGCGAGAACTACGCCACCTTCAAGGAGAGCCGCGCGGCGACCTTCAAGCGGTTCGAGGCCTTCGTGCCCGCGCGCTTCAAGGAGCTTGCCGCCATCGACGCGCCGTACGGCATCCCCTCACCGGGCAACGACCCCTCGTTCCAGCCGGGCGGCAAATACGCGAACTACTTCACCGCGTACGCGACGGCGCATGGTGCCAAGGGCGATACCACGGCCGACATCTTCGGCTGCGGGGGCACGCTGTCCGCCAACCCGCCGCTGTGCGCCGCGCTGAACCGCCACGTCGCTCAGCTTTCGGCGGCGGGGCAGTCGAACCCCGCCAACTTCTACCAGGCGGGCCCGGCCAACTACTATGCGGCCTTCTGGCGCAAGAACGCCATCAACGCCAAGCAGTACGGCTTCCCCTATGACGACGACGCTAGCCAGTCCTCGGACCTCTCGGTCGCCAACCCCAAGTACATGATCGTCGCCGTCGGCTGGTAAGGAGCTGGCAGGGAGCTGGTAAGTCGCGGCTGCGCAAGGACGTAAGGAGCGGCTGCGCCAGGAGCTCGCGGCCCAGGGCACCCGGGTCAGCTCGCTGCACGTCGGCTACCTGGACACCGACATGACGCGGAGCGTCACCGCCCCGAAGTCCAACCCGGCCGACATCGCCAGGATCGCCATCGACGGCATCGTGGCCGGCGACACCGAGATCATCGCCGATGAGGTAAGCAAGCAGGTCCTTGCGGGGCTCTCCTCCGGCGTAGCCGGGCGCTACCCACAGCTGGCGTGATCGCGTGGCTGGAAAGAGTCGCCACGGGACCGTTCTCCAGGGGCCGGTAGGCCTTTCCGGCTGTGTTATGTTGTTATAACATAACATCTTCGGAAGGAGGAGGCGTGGAAGGAAACCCCGCCGACCTGAGCAACGGACGCAGGTGGCTGATCCTCTTGATCTGCTGCCTGAGCGTGTTCGTCGTCGGCATCGACGTCACCATCGTCAACGTGGCCCTGCCGTCGATCCAGCAGAGCCTGCACGCGTCCGTGACCGATCTGCAGTGGACGATCGACGCCTACACGCTCGTCATCGCCTGCCTGCTGATGCTGTCGGGATCGCTCGCGGACCGGTTCGGCCGCCGCCGGGTGTTCCAGACCGGCCTTGTCCTGTTCTCGCTCGGTTCGCTGCTGTGCAGCCTGGCTCCCGGGCTCGGCTGGCTCGTCGCCTTCCGGGCGCTGCAGGCGGTGGGCGGGTCGATGCTCAACCCCGTCGCCATGGCGATCATCGTCAACACGTTCACCGACAGGAAGGAGCGAGCCAGGGCGACCGGCGTCTGGGGCTCCGTCGTCGGGGTCAGCCTGGCGGCAGGCCCGGTCATCGGAGGCCTCCTGGTGAGCGCTGCCAGTTGGCGCGCGATCTTCTGGATCAACATTCCGATCGGCGTCGCGGCGATCGCCTTGACCCAGCGGTTCGTGCCGGAATCGAAGGCGCCGCGAGCCCGCAGGTTCGATCCCGCCGCGCAGGCGCTGATGGTCGTTTTGCTTGGCTCGGCCACCTACGCCACCATCGAGGGACCAAGGCGCGGCTGGACATCGCCGGTGATCCTCGGGCTGTTCGTCCTCGCGGTCGTCGCGGCCGTCGCGTTCACGCTCGTCGAGCTGCGACGCGCGGAGCCGCTGATCGACGTGCGATTCTTCCGCAGCCCGCCGTTTGCCGGCGCTTCCGTCATCGCGATGGCCGCGTTCGGTGCGCTCGGCGGTTTCCTGTTCCTGAACACCCTGTATCTCCAGGACGTGCGCGGCTACAGCGCGCTTTCCGCCGGGCTGCTCACGATCCCGATGGCCGCCATGATCGCCGCCTTCGCGACGGTGTCCGGCCGGATGGTCGGCAGGTGGGGCGCGCGGCCGCCCTTCCTGCTTGCCGGCCCCGCGCTTACGATCGGCGCGCTGCTGCTTGCCCGGCTGACCGTGAATACCTCCCTGGCCTATCTGCTCGTGGCGTACGTCATCTTCGGCATCGGGTGCGGACTCGTCAACGCGCCGATCACCAACACGGCCGTGTCGGGCATGCCGATCGAACAGGCCGGAGTGGCAGGCGCCGTCGCCTCAACCAGCCGGCAGATCGGCTCGTCCCTCGGCGTGGCGGTCACCGGCTCCATCGTCGCCACCAGCGTCGGCGTCGGCTACGTAAGCGCCAGCCATGCCGCCTGGGCGGTCATCGCGGGCCTGGGGATCACCGTGCTCCTCGTGGGGCTCGTCTCGACCGGCCCGTGGGCGCGCGGCGCGGCGGCACGCAACGGCGCACGACTAGTACAGCGGAAGGAGAACGCTGATGACCAGTCAGTCACCGTCGCCCGCTGAGGCGGTGTCGCCCGCCGTGGCCGTGTCGCCTGCTGAGGTCGTGTCGCCTGCTGAGGTCGCGTGGGCTGCTGAGGGGGTATCGGCCGTTGAGGCAGCGTCGCCCGATGAGGCTGCCGAGGTTGCTGAGGTCGCCGGGGCGGCCGGCCGGGCATGGGCGGCGATGCAGGACTTCGTGACCGCCCAGGACCGGCGCCGCGAGCTGCGGGAAGCGTTCGACTTCGGCCGCGGGCTCGGCCGGGTCACCGCGCTGCTCACGCTCGCGGACGGCCCGCTGACCATGGGCGAACTCGCCGAATCGCAGGGCGTCGATCCGCCCAATGCCACGGTCATCGTCGACAAGCTCGAGAGCCGCGGTCTTGTGGAACGGACGCCGCACCCCGGGGGCAACCGGCGGAAGCTGGTGACGCTCACCGACGCCGGCCGAAAGGCCGCCGACCAGGCCAGAGAGATCATTGCCCGTCCGCCAGCGGCCATCGCCGAGCTCCCACCCGACGACCTCGCGGCGCTCGAAAGAATCCTCACCCGGCTAGCCGAGACCGGTGGCCGAGACCGCTCTAGCTAAGGCGGCTCGCGCCGTACAGCACGTGAGGATGACGTTTCGATCGTGGGCTATCACGGCAGCCGCACTTTGTGATCCGGTGAGCGTTTTTTGGCTAGCGGTCGGGCTGCCCTCTCATGTCACATCAGCATCACCCACTCACTTCGCACACCTCCGGCATCCACATTTCCGGCAAATCACCACGAAATCGGAGCTTCTCTTCTTGCGGAAACGCCGTGTGGGGCTTCTCCTCGCGGAAATCAGCGTCGTCTCGCTCGGGATTCAGCGTCGTCTTGCCCGGAAATCGATAGCGCTGAAGCTCTGACCGCCTCTGGCCGGTCAAAGCTTCAGCGCTATTTTGATCTTGATGCTTTTATCCGGATAAATCCGGCAGGACGGTGCCCGCGGTCAGGCCTTTACCATCACGGGGTGTAACCGGTGTGACTGAAGAGGTTGCCGACGATGCGTTCCTGCGAGGGGCAAGCCAGGCTGGCCCCCTGCCGGTTCCCGCGGTGAGCGCGCGGCCGGCCATCAGGAGCGTGGCGCAGACGCTGATCATCGTGGCCCAGACCAGCCCGGTCGCGATCCAGTCCTCTCCCGTCGGGTTCGCGCCGGCCGCCCACGCCAGGAGCGCGAGAGCCCCGCCGACCAGGGCGCACCCCAGTGCCATGAGCCAGTAGGTCGCCCTGGGCCTTGGTCGCAGCAGACGTCGCGCCCGCCGATCACCCAGGGAGTTCGCAACGGCGGTCGCGGACCAGCCGATTACCGCCATCGGTAGCACCGCACCGAAGGCGACCAGGAACGGGTGGTAGTACCGTGGCGCGTCCGTGCTATCCATGAATATGCTGGCGAAAAGGACGGGATAGAAGGCCGCGAGGGTGCGCCATACACTGACCGGCTGACGCCGTCGGCGGGCCTGGCGCCACCACGGCTTGGTCGCCGTTCCCGCTGGTATTTCGTGCTTACCCACCGATGGTAGATATCAGCATAAATTCGCAAATGTCAACATGGGAGGTCGGCGGTCGGCGCCCTGCCAGAGGATGACGACAAGGAGCAGGCTAGACGACCTGGGTTGCGGGCTCGGGAGCCAGTTCGCGCAGTTCCTGGTCGCGCAGTTCTTGGTCGCCATCGCGCAGTTCCTGGTCGCGCAGTTCTTGGTCGCCATCGCGCAGTTCCTGGTCGCGCAGATTCCGCTCGGGCGTGGGGTCCCAAGGCTCGTGGACGCGGCTCATCAGGTGCGACGAGATGATGAAGTCCGCGGTCGCGCGGTTGCAGGCGACCGGGATGTTGCAGACCACGGCGACCCGCAGTAGGGCCTTGACGTCGGGATCGTGCGGGTGCGGCTCGAGCGGGTCCCAGAAGAATACGAGCAGGTCGATCTCGCCCTCGGCGATGCGGGCGCCGATCTGCTGGTCACCGCCGAACGGCCCGCTGCGGAAACAGGTGATGTCCAGGCCGAGGTTGTCATGCAGCAGGCGGCCGGTCGTCGCGGTCGCGAACAGCTCATGCTCCGCCAGCAGGGCCAGGTTGTACTCGGCCCATTCCAGCATGTCCCGCTTCTTGTTGTCGTGCGCGATCAGGGCGATCCGCCGTCCAGCCGACGTCGTCAGGTCATTGTCCACAGAGTTCCTCTCTAAGAGTCGGCATGGTGCCGACAGTCGCTAGTTGTAACTCTGCCTGGCCGCGATGTCATCCCGGCTACTTCCCCGTGTCAGGCGCACGTCGGGGTGCTGACAGAGCACGCACCGCGGGCGAAGTCCCGACTCTCCCTCGGGTCGGCGGTCACCGGGCCCAGGTCGACCTGGCCGAGCAGTTCATCGAGCATGGCCGCGTGCAGTTCGGCGGTGTTGCGCACGTAGACGTAGAGCGACGCCGCGCCGGTGTCGAGTTCCTGGGAGTTCGTGACGAACATGTTCGTTCGTTGACCGGGCGCGATGGTCCTACACGCTTGTCAAGCAGCTGACCTCCATGCCGTCCTCGACCGGAAAGGTGAGCGTGACGTAGCCGTGCGCGGGGTCGCGGACGTAGGCGAGGTAGTCGGCCATGTTGGGGTGGTCAATGACGTCGTCGGCCACGACGAGGGCGCGCGGGCTGAGCCTGGGCTCCAGGAGTCGCAGGACCGGCAGGCACAGGTCCTTCCAGCCGTCGAGGAACAGCAGGTCGATCGGTCCGGGCACGGAGTCGAGGGTCTGCATGGCGTCGCCGGGGAGGATGGTCACCACCTTGTCAAGGCCCGCCTCGGCGAGGTTCGCCTGGGCCGCGGCGATCTTGGCCGGGCTCATCTCGGCGGTGAACACGTGCCCGATGCCATTGTCGGCCACCGCGGCGGCCAGGTGGACGGTTGAGATGCCGAACGAGGTGCCGAACTCGACCACCGTCTCCGGGCAGGTCGCCCGGGCGAGCAGGTAGAGAAGGCGGCCGCCAGGCTCGGAGATCGGCATGTAGACGGACTGGAGTAGGTCGGCTCGCTGCCGGGCGTTAGCCGCGGCGAATGCCGCGTCGTCGATGTCAAGTTCGCGTTCGTCGTCGTGCGCGGCCCCCTCGAACAGGCGGTCAAGTACGGAGCGGACGCGTGGTGTGTTCAGTGTGTCGGTCATGAATCTCAGAGTAGACGCAACGTTGCGTCTCGTCAAATGGTGAAGGGTCGTTAAGCGAGGAAGGTCGTTAAGCGAGGAAGGTCGTTAAGCGAGGAGGGTCGTCAAGCGAGGAGGGTCGTTAAGCGACGGAGGCTCGTCAGGTAATGGAGGCAAGGACGTGATCGACGAGGCCGTCGGTGAAGCGGTCGTCGACCGGCAGGCCGGTCAGCAGCACCCGGTGATAGACCGGGCCGTAGAGCATGTCGATGACGAGTTCAAGGTCGACGTCGGCGCGGATGTTGCCGCGGGCGACGCCGCGCTCGAGGATCGCCTTGTCGAGCGCGCGCCGCTCGTCCAGGTACCGCCGCCGGAAGACGGCCGCCACGGCGTCGTCGTGCTGTGCCTGGCCGATCAGCGCGAGCATCACCTTGCCCGCGGCCGAGCCGATGAGGAACCCGGCGAGCTGGCTCAGGTGCTTGCGCAGGTCACCGGCGGTCGTACCGGTATCGGGGATCCGCAGCGCACCCGCGGCATCTTCGAGGAACGTATCCATCAGCACCTCGAACTTGGACGGCCACCAGGGGTAGATCGTCTGCTTCGCGACGCCCGCCCGCGGCGATGCCCTCGATCGTCACCGCCGCGTACCCGCGCTCCACGAGCAGGTCGTCGGCCGCGTGCAGCACCGCGATGTGGGCCCGGTCGCTGCGCCGATCCGGCGCCCGCCCCTTAGTCGACTGGCCGTCGGCGGGCGGCTGGCTGGGCGCCTGGCTGTCGGCCGCATCGGGTGAACGCAAGTTCGCCAGGTCGGCATCCTACTGACGCGAGACGCAACGTTGAGTTCCTTCAAATCCGAGGGCATTTACGATGCTGCTGACCGCCTCTTCCACGGTGGCGTAAATGGAGAAATCGTGGGCCAGCGCGGTGCTCGTCAGAAGTCGCATCACCTGCGGCTGCGGCACCGCGAGCACCAAGTCGCCTCCGGCCTGGCCGACTTGCCTCCGGCCGCACGCTAGCGCCTGCACGCCGCTGCAGTCGATGAACTCAAGTCCCGTCAGGTCCACGACGATCACCGGTCGGCGGCCGGCGAGCGCCGCGAGCGTGGCCGCCACGTACGCGGCATCTATCCGGTCAAGCTCCCCGCGCAACGCGACGACAACGTGACCATCGCATGCGCACATACTCAGATCGGTGCTGAACATGGGTACGCCTTGTCGCTTTGGCGGCAAGGCGGGGTCTCGACCTGGCGGCTATCTGCAGTTGTTGCTCAGAATATTACGCTCAGCGTTTGCCGGTGTCGTTTCTGTCCAGGTGCGCTGGCGTATTTCACGGTCTGGGTTTCTGGTCTGGCCTAATGATCTGTGTGCCGTCGACGAAGGCGCGGGCCAGGTCGGACAGGCGGAGGTCCCTTGAGCGGGCGTGGTCGCGCAGGACGCTGAATGCCTGGTCCATATCAAGGCCGAGGCGCTCGGCGAGCTTCCCCGTGGCCTGCTCGATGACGACCCGGTTGTTCAGCGCGGTCTGCAACTGCTCGTTCAGGATTTCGCTGCGACGCACGCTGCGCTCGTGCAGCAGGCCGATGGTGGCCACGTCGGCCAGCGCCTGGCCGACGCGCACGTTCATCGGGTCGAAGACGCCAGGGGCGGCGCGGAAGAGGTTGAGCGCGCCGATCACCTGCTCACGCAACCGCATCGGCAGCGCCTGCACGGCGCCGAAGCCGGCCTGTGTGGCGGCGTCGGCGAACCGGGGCCAGCGCCGGTCAGCACCCAGGTCGGTGGCCGTGACCGGTCGGCCGGACCGGAAGCAGTCCAGGCAGGGCCCCTGGTCGTTCTGCAGCTGGAACAGCTCAAGCAGCCTGGCGGTCTCGTTGGAGGCGGCCATCACGCGCAGCTCTCCGCGCTGGTCGGTCAGCAGAAGTCCGACGGCCGAGACGTCAAGCAGCGCGGCGCTTCGGTTGGTCAGCACGTGCAGGAAGTCGATGAAGTCGAAATCAGCGACCAGGGTGTCTGTCAGCTCCACGAATGTTTCCGACAGCAGCTGTCCGTCCACGCCGCTCACCTTCTCAGCTCGCCAAACACGGTAGGTTCCGCCACAGGACTGTGGCAGGTGGGTTGTGGTAGCCGTCACAGAGCCTGCCGCCGCTCGAGGTACTTGAGCGCCACCCAGCCGATCGGGACGGGAAGCCAGAAGGTCAGCAGCCGGTAGAACAGCACCGCGCTGACCGCCACCGCACCCGGCAGCCCGGCGGCCGTGAGCCCGGCGGACAGCGCGGCCTCGACGGCGCCGAGGCCGCCGGGCGTGGGTACCAGGGAGCCAAGCGCGCTCCCGGTCAGGTAGACCACCGCGACGCTGGGGATTGGCACGGAACTGCCAACGGCGCGGATGCACACGTCGAGGCAGAGGATGTACGCCACGCTTAGCAGCAGCGTGCCGCCGACTCCCTGGGCGATCTTGCGTGGGTGCTGTGCCATCTGGAGCAGCCGCGGCAGCACCTGGCTGAGGGCCGGCGCCACCCGGGCACGGAGCAGGCGACGCCCGGCCGGGAGAGCGGCCACGCCGAGCGCGACCGCGACGAGCCCGGCGAGGACGAAGTACGCCACCGCCGGCAGCTTGAACTGGTGGCTGTCGCTTGTTCCTGTGAGCGCGATGAAGATCACGAGCAGCATGATGTGCATGACGAAGGCCACGACCTGCGACACGCCGACGCTGGCGGCCGCGATGGGTGCCGCGATCTTCTTGCGCTGCAGGTACCGGATGTTGAGCGCGGCACCACCGACGGCGGCCGGCGTCACGAGCGTGACGAAGGATCCGGCGAGCTGGGCGAGGGTCGTGAGCAGGAAGTTCAGCCGCTCGGCGACGAACCCGGTGAGCGAAAGCGCCGCTCCGACGTAGGTTAGCGCCGACAGGGCAAGCGCCGCGATGCCCCAGCTCCAGTCGGCGGACCGCAGGACCGTGGCGAGGCTTGCCCGCGCGATCTCACCCGCGAGCAGATACGCCGCTATTACGGTCACGACCAGCGTCGCCAGGGTGCGCAGCCTGATGCGCTCCAGATGGACCGGGGTCACCTCGGCGCCTGGGACGTTGGCGAGCAGCCGCTTTCGCAGCGCGGGCAGGACGTCCCTGCGGCGGCGCAGCGCCGCCCTGGTGGAACGGGACAGCGCGACGGTCTGGAGTAGCGGCACGACGGCGATGAGCTCGTCGGCGGGCATTTTCTCAAGCGCCAGGTCAGCGGACCTGTCCGGCCCGACGCGGAGCGCGAGCTCGGCGATGAGCTGTGCCAGGTCGAGGCGGATCTGCAGATCCGTCGCGGCCACGTCGCCGCCGGGCGGAGCGAGCAGCAAGACCCCGTCGTCGGCCGTCAGCAGGATGTTTTCCGCGGTGAGCGACCGGTGCGTGACACGGTGGGCATGCAGCGCGAGCACGGCGTCCCAGACCCGGCTCAGCTGGGTACTCGTCGGCTCGCCGTCGTATTCGGCGAGCGTTGTTCCGTCGTGGTGCTCGTAGGCGAGTACGACCGCTTCCCTGTCGGAGCGGACCAGGGCGCGGAGCCTCGGCATGGGCACGTCGGCGTCCGCCGCCGCGTAGGAGAGCAGCGCCAGGCGCTCCACCGCGCGATCCTGTGAAAGCGGTGAGCCTCGTGATACCTGCTGCTGCAGCCGGACCAGGCGGTAGAGCCGGTAGAGCAGGCCGGCCGCCTGCTGATCCCAGTCGTACACGTAGACGTCGAGCCCGCCCCCACCGCTGAGCAGCGCGGCGTAGCGACGGGACTCGTTGCCGGTGCCCGGCCGCCAGACCCGCCGCATCTCCGACAGCGGGCATCCGGCGGAGCCTAGCGCCTCGGCGATCTCCTCCGCGGTGGATCGCGTCGGGATCGCGCCAGCGGCATATCGGACGCCCATCCCGACGGCGGCGCCGATGAGCACCGAGATGAGGAGGGAGAGCACGGTGGTGTTAAGCGCGGCCAGGTTCACGAGCGCGTACACGCCGACGAGCAGCCACAGCGCGGTCTGCCAGCGGGGGCGCCTGCCGAGGCCGATCACGGCGGTGTAGGCGACCAGGCCCGCCAGGTACGCGTCGAGCGCCGTGACATGGCTGATGCCCGGCCGCGACATGGTGATCGCGTCGTAGAGCCGCACGGCGGCTTCGCGGCGCAGCAGGTAATCGGCGGCCCTGACGGCCGCGCCGGTGAGGACGCCGGTCGCGGCGGCCTCGGCAAGACCGCGTGACTGGCGGCGGACGAGCTGCCTGATGGCCAGGGCGACGGGCAGGATAAGCACCGCGAACAGCGCGAGCGGCCGCGTCGTGGCGAGGAGCGCATGCGGTACCGACGTGCTGACCTCGACGATGTTGGTTTCCACGCCCCGGGTCGTCGCGCTTGCCCCGATGCCGAGAGCGGCGAGCACGACGACGGTGATGCTGGCGGCAATGCAGCGCAGCAGGTCGGCCGGCTTGCGGATCCGATGTTCGAGGCGATCGGTGACCACGACGTGCGGAATCGGCGGCGGGACCGATATCTCACCCGGACCTGCGATCCCGTCCGGGGGCGGACTAGGCCGAGGTATCGTCACGGCACGATCGTTTCACCTGTTTTGATGAGGTACGGCCGCGGGACCGCAATCGGGAGCACGTTTTCGGCAAGCAAGCGAATGCGCTCCTGACACGTCCGCACCTAGGCTCGATGGAGATGCTGCGATCATATCCGTCCAGGCGGTCGCGCTCTCCGGCACTCGATGGGAGATCGATCTTGAGCAAGGAACAGCGTGACGCCCTTGACCAGCTGACCCGGCATTCGCCGCTTGACCTCGGCGGGGACGTACCGGAGCAGCGCGCGATCTTCGAGAAGATGATCGCTTCGATTCCGCTGCCCGGCGACGTCGTGACCACGCAGGGATCGCTCGGCGGCATCCCCGTGGTCAACGTCGACGTCGTCGGCGTGGAGTCCGACGACGTCATCTTCTATATCCACGGCGGCGCGTATGCCGTGGGGTCGGCCGCCGCGTCGGCGGGCCTCGCGTCCGACATCGTGCGGCGGGCCGGTGCCCGCGCGATCTCGGTCGACTACCGGCTCGCACCGGAGCACCCCTACCCCGCCGCGGTTAACGACACGGTGGCCGCCTATCGGGCGCTGCTCGAGACCGTGTCGGCCGCCAGGATCGCGATGGTCGGCGAGTCCGCGGGGGCGGGCCTGACCGTGGCGACCCTCGTGGCGCTGAAAATGGCCGGACTGCCGCAACCAGCATCGGCCGTCATGTTCTCCCCGTGGGCCGACCTGACCCTGTCCGGTGACAGCATGAAGAGCAAGGCCACCGTCGACCCGGCGCTCACCCCCGCCGGACTTGGACTGCGGGCCGCGGACTACGCCGGAGGCGACCTGGCCGATCCGCTTGTCAGTCCCGTCTTCGCCGACCTGACCGGCCTGCCGCCGCTGCTGATTCAGGCCGGCTCGCATGAGATCCTGCTTGACGACGCGACCGGACTTGCGGCCCGCGCGGCCGCCGCCGATGTTCAGGTCACCCTCGAGGTGACGCCGGGGGTGCCGCACGTCTTCCAGGCGTTCGCGGCGCTGCTTGACGAGGCGGGCGCCGCCCTGAACAGCGCGGGCGCGTTCATCCGCGGACACTTCGCGGACACGGGTGCGTAGCGGTCACCCACGCCGCCGACATACCGGGCGGCCCGAGGGAGCCGCCACGGTCCGTTCAGAAGAAAAGGGTTGTTATCGGAGTGCGGGCGAGATGTCCATGTGGACCGCGTAGTCCGTGATCAGGCCGTCTTGTAGCTCGATGACGGTGACGCAGGGCATGTCGATCTCGATGCCGTCGGGCTTGGTCGCCTGGATGGTGAACCGGCAGAAGAGCTGCCGGCCCAGCTGGGCGACCTGGTCGACGCGGTGCCGTACGGGCCAGACCGCGTCGACGGTGGCCTCGGTGGACTTCGCGATCGCCGCGCGTCCCTCGATCGGCTCGTTGTTGCCGAAGCGGAAGCGGGCGGTCTGCGAGAAGTACGACGCGAACGTCGTCCCGTCACCGGCGTCGGCCGCGGCGCACATCGCGCGCACCATCGCCTCGTGCCTGCCCCGCAGGTCCGGTGCGGTCACGCGCCGGCCTTGGGTGCGAGTGAAAGCCCGTGCCGCTTCATGATCGCGGCGATCTTCGTCATGTCGCGTGGGCCGGGCGGAAGCTCGCTGAGCTCCTTGTAGTACTTCTCAAGGCCGGCCGGGGAGACGACGGCGACGATCCGCGTTTCCTCCTCGAACGGGTTGTAGAACATGTGCGGCACCATGCGAGGCAGCAGCATCGAGGAGCCGGGGGTCATGGTGCGCGCGACGCCGTCGAGTTCGACGGTGACCTGGCCTGCGGTGCAGGTGAACAGCTCGTCCTGGTAGGCATGCACGTGGGTGGGGGGACCGCCAAGGCCGGCCGGCACGATGTACTCGAAAAGCGAGTACGCCCCCGCGGTGTCCGCGCCGGTCAGCCTGAGCATGATGCCAAGGCCGATCGCGCCAAGGTTCTCGCCGCAACCCGGCAGCTTCAGCACGGCGTCGTCCTGCTCGGCGCGCGTGGCCTGATCGGTGTCCATGACTGCCCTCCTTGCCTGAGCGGCCTGCGTTGGCTGCTCCGATGGTGTTTCTAGCTTGCGGCAGTCGGTCACGGCGACCGAGTCCGCATCCCGCTGAGCGGGACTTCTTCGCGTCGGTGAGACGCGGGCTACACGGTAAAGCTGGTGCCGATCGCCATTCCGGTGATCCATTGCGGCACCGGCTCGTAGCTGGTCCACACCAGCGGGGATCGCGCGGCCGCGTGGCCGATGAGCCAGCTCCTGATCTCGTGGCCGCCGCTGCCCGCGAGCTCCTCGAGGCCGTCGCTGCCAAGACCGATGACCGGGTCGAGGTCGGCGGTGCGAAGCTGACGGAGGAACCAGCTGTCCCAGTCGGCGTTCACGCGTGCGCTCGGGTTCCCGCCCATGGCACGGACCCGCGGCTCGCGGGCGGCGGCGAAGGCACGGGTATCGCGGCGGCCGTGGATCAGCGCGTCGCGGCGATCACCGGTGACGGACGGGTCACGGGGGTCGTTGGTGGGTAGCCAGTGGGACAGGCCGCCGCTGGCGAGCACGAGCACGGTCCCGCCCCAGGTCGACGCGCGGATCGCGTCGCCCAGCGCCGCGCCGAGTTCGGCGCAGCGCCGCAGGCTCGGCAGCGGCGGCGCGGCGGTGTTGATGACAAGCGGCACAAGCGGGAGATCGGTGCCGCCGGTGATCAGCTCATAGCCCTGCACGATGCCGTGGTCGACGGTGAGCGAGTACGACAGCGCCACATCGAAGCCCGTGTCGCTGAGACCAGCGTGCAGGTCCCAGGCGAGTTCGCCGGCGACGGGCAGCTTCCCCGCGGCGCTGCCGAAGTCGCCGAATCCTGTCGCCTCTTCGACGCCGAGCGCGAACGGTGGCATGAGGTCGTAGAAGTTGGCGTGGAAATGGTCGGGGCCGATCACCACCACCGCGTCGGGCGCCAGGGCGCGGACCGCGTCGGCGGCGCGCGCGGCGCTGGTCAGGAAGAGGCCGCCAGGCTCGCCGGAACCGCCGGGCGGCAGCAGCGTGGCGAAGGGCGAGTGGGATATGCCGACGAAGCCGACGATATCGCTCACGCCGGGTCCTTCTCATCGCGCAGGAACGCCCGGTGCGCCGCGAGGAACTCCCCGGGCTTCTCCCACTGCGGCCAGTGGCCGGCGCCGTAGATGACGTGCAGCCTGGCGTCGGGTATCCAGTCGAGCAGCAGCCGCGCCTCGTCGAGACCGCCCGTCGGGTCGTGGTCGGTCCACAGCAGCAACGTCGGCGCGGTGATCCGTCCCACCCAGGACGGATCCCAGCTGTACCCGGCTCGGATGACCGGGTCCTGGAGGACGAGAGTATTAGTAATCGCCCGAACGAAGCCGGGCCGGCTGTAGACCGCTCGGCGGAGACCGACAAGTTCGTCGGTCACCATCGAGGTGTCATGGAACAGGAACTCGACACGGCGGCGCACGGTCGCGTCGCTCGGGTCGTTGACCGCGGCCATCGTGCTGTCCCGCAGGCGGGTCATCACCTCGGGCTTGTTGGCGATGTTGCCCGGCGTGTTGAGCACGAGACGGTCTACCCGGTCGGGCCGGTGGGCGGCGGTCCACGCGGCGACCCACCCGCCGAGCGACTCGCCCGACAGGTGGGCCCGGCCGATCCCGAGCGCGTCCATCAGACCGACGAGGTGGTCCGACAGCACGTCGGTGGTGTAGTGCTTGTCAGGCAGGTCCGACCAGCCGTGCCCGACCATGTCATAGGCGGTGACATGGAAGTCCTCGGCGAGTCCGGCGATATCGCGGGCGTAGGCCTCCAGGTGGCCGCCGGTCCCGTGCAGCAGGATCAGCTCGGGTCCCGAGCCGGCCTCAAGGACGCGGGTCCTTACCCCCGCGACGTCGACGTGGCGCAGCCGGTGGTCGAGGCCGGACAGCTCGCCCCAGATGCTGATGTGGTCGGGAAGATCAGTCATGGGAGCCGTCCTTGAATTGGGTGCGTGCCTCGGCGATGGTGGCCAGGCCGGCGCTCTGGCGGCGGCCGAGCCCGAACATGGCAAGCAGCCGGGAGTTCTCGATGGTCAGGAACTCCGCCGGCTTGTCGGCCGAGTCGTTGTAGTGGCGATGCCACGTCCATGGCGGGGTGTAGATGAAGTCACCCGTCGACCAGCTGACCGTGTCGTCCTCGATCTCGCTGTGCCCATCACCGGAGATCACGAAGTGCACCGTCTCGTGATAGTGGCGCTGCATGTCGGAGCTGAGGCCGGCCGGGATGACCTGGCGGAACAGCTCGAACGTGGTGCTTGGCACCGCTCCGGCGCTCGACAAGATCGACGGATTGTGCACCTGGTCGGCGGGCAACCGCTGCAGTTCGCCGGAGTGGACGACGAGCGGACGCGCGTGCCCCGGGCGCACCGCGTCGGAAATGCCGTCGAGGAACGCCGCAAGGCTGAACTCGTTCATCAGATCGTCTCCGGTCATAGGATGACGCCGTGCGTGACAGTGTCAGCATGACCCGATGACCGGCGGCGATCCAGCCGCGAGTCCTAGTGAGCGGGACACCGCCGGTCCCGGGACCGGCGGGCTTGACCGTGCCGCCGCGATCCTCGACGCCTTCGACGCGAGGCATCGTGAGCTCACCCTGGCCGGGCTCGTCCAGCGGTCCGGGCTGCCGCGCTCGACCGCCCACCGGACGGCGGCCCAGATGCTCCGCCTCGGCTGGCTGGACAAGCCGGACGATCGCTACCGCATCGGCAACAGGCTCTTCGAGATCTCGGGCCTCGCCCCGATCCGCCACGAGCTGCGCGAGGCCGTCCTGCCGTTCATGCAGGACCTGTACGAGGCGATCCACGCCACCGTCCAGCTCGGCATCCTCGAGGGCACCCAGATCCTGATCGTCGAGAAGATCACCGGCCATCGCCCCATGCCGATGCTCTCGCAGGTCGGCGGGACGATCCCGGCGTACTGCTCGGCCCTCGGCCGCGCGATCCTCGCCTACTCCAGCGCCGAGACGGTCGACGCGGTCATCGAGGCCGGTCTTCCCAGGCGCACACCGCGGACCATCACCACCCCGGTCGCGCTGCGCCGCGAGCTGACCGCGATACCCGACCGCGGCTGGGCGGTGGAACGGGAGGAAGGGAACATCGGCGTGTCGTGCGTCGCCGTGCCGATCTTCGGGCCACTCGGCGACGTTGTCGCGGCCCTGTCGATCACCGGGCCCGCGGCCACCGTGCGGCCCGACCGATCGGGACCGGCGGTGCGCATGGCGGCGGCCGCGGCCTCCCGGGCGACCGCGGCGCGCCGCTGGCCAGCCTCGCGCAAGCCGCCGTCCCGGTAACGGTCCAGGTAACACGCGGGAAATGTAGTCCCGCTCACCGGGACTGTGGTTTTGCGGTCATCCCCCTCGATGGTCAGGCTGTGACCACCGCGTAGCCGTCGGCAAGGCGCGGTGCAGCGAGGCGGCTGGAGGACACATGAAGATCGGGATCATCGGCGCCGGATTCGCCGGCCTGGCCACCGCGAAGGTGCTCAGGCAGGCCGGGCA
>Ga0302314_10008654_pt1 | contig 18084 bp, 12 predicted proteins | sample III_Palsa_N2_3_FD_200533 | JGI IMG/M metagenome (GOLD analysis project Ga0302314, IMG submission 200533) | Peat permafrost microbial communities from Stordalen Mire near Abisko, Sweden - III_Palsa_N2_3 | ecosystem: Environmental > Terrestrial > Soil > Palsa > Peat permafrost | place: Sweden...
TCGCATCCCTCCGAAGAGAACCGCCGTCGCCCAATTTCCACCACGCTCCTAGAGCTTAAGGTGGGTATGTCATCGACAATGTGCAATTAGGAGACCAGCCGGTGCGCGGCCGAAAAGATTCACGTTTCCGAGAGGAGAACGCTCGAAACCGCCATTTGCATCCATTGGGGCAACAACGAATCGGAGGCGACTCGCAGCGCAAAACTTAGGCAGCTTCGAGCCTCCCGATCCGGCCCATAGCCACCCCCCGCCGGGCCGTCTTGACTTTCGCGAGCATCGGGCAGAGCCTAGCGCCTAATCCCAGGGGAGCCTCGTCAAAGGAGGCTGAGACACCGCCGGCCCGGCGTTTCGGGCGATGCGGGAACCCGATGAACCTGATCCGGATCGTGCCGGCGGAGGGACGGGAAAGAGCTTCGAAATCCGGGCTCCGTCTATTCCCATTCCATGCCGTCGTTTCGATTCAGATCGCCCGAGATTTAGGCGATTGGAGTCTGTGACAATGCCCGAAGGAACCGCTGGCAAGGCGTTCACCGTATCGACGGGCCCGCTGCCCTCGTCCCGCAAGATCCATGTGGCCGGGGATATCCATCCGGAAATCCGCGTCGCGATGCGCGAGATTGACCTGGATCCGTCGGCCGGCGAGCCGCCGGTGCGCGTCTATGACCCGTCGGGCGTCTATACCGACAACAGCATCGTGATCGATGTCGAGAAGGGCCTGAAGCCGATCCGCGCGCCCTGGATCCTGGGCCGTGGCGATGTCGAGGAATATGACGGCCGCGACATCAAGCCGGAAGACAACGGCCTGAAGCCGGGCGAGGCCAGCAACATGCGGGAATTCCCGCATCTGGCCCGCCGCCCCCTGCGCGCCAAGCCGGGCAAGAACGTCAGCCAGATGCATTATGCCCGCGCCGGCATCATCACGCAGGAGATGGAATATGTCGCCATCCGCGAGAACATCGGCCGCGCCCGCCAGGAAGGCCTGATCCAGGACGGCGAGAATTTCGGCGCCGAGATCCCCGACTATGTGACGCCGGAATTCGTGCGCAGCGAGATCGCGCGCGGCCGCGCCATCATCCCGAACAACATCAACCATCCCGAGACCGAGCCGATGATCATCGGCCGGAATTTCCTGGTGAAGATCAACGCCAATATCGGCAACTCGGCCGTCGCCTCCTCGATCGAGGAAGAGGTCGAGAAGATGGTGTGGGCGACGCGCTGGGGCACCGACACGGTCATGGACCTGTCGACCGGCCGCAACATCCACACGACCCGCGAATGGATCATGCGCAACTCGCCGGTGCCGATCGGCACCGTGCCGATCTACCAGGCGCTGGAGAAGGTCAACGGCAAGGCCGAGGACCTGACCTGGGAGATCTTCCGCGACACGTTGATCGAGCAATGCGAGCAGGCTGTCGATTATTTCACCATCCATGCCGGCGTACGCCTCGCCTATATCCCGCTGACCGCGCGTCGCGTCACCGGCATCGTGTCGCGCGGCGGCTCGATCATGGCGAAATGGTGCCTGGCGCATCACAAGGAAAACTTCCTCTACACCCATTTCGAAGACATCTGCCTGCTGCTGAAGCAGTATGACGTCGCCTTCTCGCTGGGTGACGGCTTGCGCCCCGGCTCGATCGCCGATGCCAATGATGCGGCCCAGTTCGCCGAGCTGGACACGCTGGGCGAACTGACCCAGATCGCCTGGAAGCATGATGTCCAGACCATGATCGAAGGCCCCGGCCATGTGCCGATGCACAAAATCAAGGCCAACATGGACAAGCAGCTGAAGGTGTGCGGCGAGGCGCCGTTCTATACGCTCGGGCCTTTGACCACCGACATCGCGCCCGGCTACGACCACATCACCAGCGGCATCGGTGCCGCCATGATCGGCTGGTTCGGCACGGCCATGCTCTGCTACGTGACGCCCAAGGAGCACCTGGGCCTGCCCGACCGCGACGACGTCAAGGTCGGCGTCGTCACCTACAAGCTGGCAGCCCATGCGGCCGACCTCGCCAAGGGCCATCCGGGCGCCCAGTTGCGCGACGATGCGCTGTCGCGCGCCCGCTTCGAGTTCCGCTGGCGCGACCAGTTCAATCTGTCCTTGGATCCGATGACGGCCGAGCAGTACCACGACCAGACCCTGCCGGCCGAGGGCGCCAAGATCGCCCATTTCTGCTCGATGTGCGGCCCGAAATTCTGCTCGATGAAGATCACGCAGGAAATCCGCGACATCGCCCAAGCAGGCATGGACGAGATGTCGGAAACCTTCCGCAAGAAGGGCGCCGAAATCTACCTGCCGGCGGCCGCCGACTAAGCGTTGGTCCGGCGATAACGATCAGGGCGCGACGGGCAATCGTCGCGCCTTTTTTCTACTCTTCCGTCCCTCACCCGCCCCTTTTTTAGTCCTCCCTCAACCAGATCCATTGCTTTCTATGCGATAGATTTTGACAGGCTCGCGCCTTACTCCGATACCAGGCAGGTGAATTGGAAGGCGGCCACAGCATGAACCTTCATCGGCATCTTTCGAGTTTCGGCGCGCTGCTGCTGGCGCTGGCACCCTTGGGCGCCTCGGGTGCCGGCGTCGCGAACGATCGGGTCGTCGAGTTCGATATCGCGCTCAATCCCCGCGACCCCGAGGGTTTTGCCCGCTTCCTTGCCGCCCAGAGCACGCCCGGCACGCCGCAATACGGCCATTGGCTGACGCCCGAGCAATATAGCCAGACCTTCGGCATTGCGCCCGAGACGCTCGCCGCGGTGACGGCGGAGCTGAGCCAGGCCGGCCTCACCGTGCTGGAAACCCACGCCCATGGCCTGCATGTCGCCGGGGCCGCGGGCGACATCGCCAGCGCTTTTGCCCTGGAACTGCAGCAGGGCCAGGCCCGCAACGGCGCCGAGCGTATCGTGGCCGCGGCCGCCCCGACATTGACGCCGGCCCTCGCCGCCGCCGGTGCGCGCATCGTCGCTTTCGACAGTTTCGAGCGCATGCGCGCCTTCGCCCGGCCGATGGCGGGTGGTGCCACGCCCAAGAACGCGACCTCGCCCACCGGCGGCTATCTCGCGACCGACCTGAAGCAGGCCTATGACGGCCCGTCCTACCAGGCGCTCACCGGCCAGGGCCGCACCATCGCCGTGCTGATGTCGGGCGATGTGCAGAATTCCGACATCCAGAGCTACATGACCCAATTGGGCCTGGCGATGCCGACGCTGACCCGTGTCGAGGTCAACGGCGGCGCCAAATACAGCGCCAGCAACGACGGCTCGTTCGAGGCGACGCTGGATGTCGAGCAGTCGGCCGGCATGGCGCCCAAGGCCGCGATCCTGCTGTATCTGATCCCGGACCTGAGCGACGCCAGCATCCTCGCCGGCCTCACCCGCATCGTCGGCGACAACAAGGCCGACATCGTCAGCCTGTCGTTCGGCGGCTGCGAGAAATTCTATTCGGCCGCCTACAACAACGGCCATGACGCGTCGGGTGCGCTGGTCTCCTACGAACAGATCTTCGAGCGCGGCAATGCCCAGGGCATCACCTTCCTGGTGGCGTCGGGCGACGAGGGCGGGCTGCAATGCCCGGCACCGGCCTATTTCAACAAGAAATCCGGCCAGGTCTGGCTCGCCGGCGCCTCGGCACCGGCGGTCAGCCCGGCGGTGACGGCGGTCGGCGGCACCAATCTCGTCACCAGCTACGCCCGTGGCTCGACCGCGTCGACCTATGTCGCGGAGAACGCCTATGGCGATCCGCTGACGCCCAGCGATCCCTACGGTATCGGCGTGAAGCTCAGCGGCGGCTATTGGGGTTCGGGCGGCGGGCCCAGCATCTATTTCGCCGCTCCCAGCTGGCAGAGCCTGGTCAAGACCGGCGTCGCCATGCGCGCGACGCCGGACGTGGCGCTGCAGATGGGCGGCTGTCCCAGCGACGCGGTCCAACCCTGCGGCAGCAACCGGAGCTATGTGATCGAGGCTTTCGCCGGCAAGAACTACGGCGCCGTCGGCACCTCGGCCTCGACGCCATCCTTCGCCGGCGTGGTGGCCTTGTGGGAGCAGAAACTGGGCGGCGTCCGGCTCGGCAACATCAATCAGGCGATGTACCAGCTGGTCAAGACCCAGGCCCTGGCCGGCAGCCTGAAGCCGTTCCGCCAGACCATCCCCGGCTATAACGGGCTCTACACCAGCGGCACCACGTCCTACAGCATGGTGCTGGGCAACGGCACGGTCGATATCCGCCAGCTGATCAATGGCGCCGCGCTCGCCGCCGCCGGCAATCCGGGGACGGCGTCGAACCCCTGAGCCCTTACTGTGTGCGAATGGCGATACTGCTGGACCCGCGGGTAACGCCGTTCGCGTCATTGAAGCGGACGAAGGCCCGCGACGTCCCCGGCGCGAACGGGATCGTAGCGGCGCCGGTCACGAACACGGAAAAGGTCGGCGTCGCACTGTTCGCGATCGTGGTGGTGACACTCGTCGCCGGTGGCGCCAGGCACTGACCGCTCGTGGGATTGGTCTCACACAGGATGAACGAGACGGGCAGGTTCGCCGAACCGGTGTCCGCCGTGACCGTGATGGTCGCGCTGACGCCCAGATTGAAACTGGCCAGCGCGAAGACGCCGGTCCCCGTGGCGCCGGGAATATCGACGATGCCAGGATCGCCGCTGGCGACGAGCGCGATCACGTCCGGCACCGGCGTGGTCGATGCCGACAGCAGGATCGTACTCAGCCCCGAGATGACCGGGGCACCGTCGCTGTTCGTGCAGAAAAAATTCAATGAGACGTCCGTCGCCGCCAGCGCCGCCGTCGGCGTGAAGGCGAAGACGAAGGATTGTGGCGCCCCGGCCGGGATATCGACCGGCGTATTCTGCTGTCCGGTCAGCGCATTGGTCGCCGGATTCGTCGTCTGATAGCTGAAGATCCCGGGCAGCGCGATCGACGGCGAAAGCCGGCAGGCGGTCGCCGTGACGCTGCCGGTGTTGATGATGGTGGCAAAGGCCGTCGCGGTCGCGTTCACCTCGATCGAGCGGCTGACCGGCAGGACGGCCGACACCAGCGCCACCGGCGGCGACGGCAGCAGCCGGCCGATCTTGTTGGCACTTTCCTCGACGAACCACAGCGCCCCGTCCGGTCCGGCGGTGATCCCGATGAGGTTGCTGATCCCGCTGAGGATCGGAAATTCGCTGATGGCGCCCGCCGTGGTGATGCGGCCGATCCGATTGGTGCCGGTGTCGGTGTACCAGAGCGCGCCATCCGGCCCGGGGGTGATATCGGACGGCGCGCCGAAGGTCGGCAGCGCGAATTCAGTGATGGCACCGCCGGTCGTGATCCGGCCGATCTGGCCGCCGGCGTTCTCGGTGAACCAGAGATTGCCATCGGCACCGGTCGCGATCCGTTGCGGCGAGCTCTGCGCCGTCGGAATGTTGCCGACCTCGGTAATGGCGCCGCCGGTCGACACCTTGGCGATCCGGTTGTCGTCGAATTCGGTGAACCACAGGTTCCCATCCGGCCCGTTGGTGATGCCGTCGAAGCCGTTGCCGATGCCCGCCAGCCGAAACTCGGTGATGGCACCGCTGGGCGTGATCTGGCCGATCTTGTTGAAGGTGAGTTCGGTGAACCACAGGTTTCCGTCCCCGCCGAGCGCGATGCCGCTCGGCTCGGACCCCGCGGTCGGCACGATGAATTCGCTCACCGCCCCGGTCGCCGAAATGCGGCCGATGGCGCCATGGCCGAACTCCGCGAACCAGACGGCACCGTCGGGCCCGGCCGCGAGCGCTGTCGGCCCGCTGAACGCATTCGGCAATGTGGCGAATTCGGTAATGGTGCCGCCGGGCGTGATCCGGGCAACCCGGTTGCCGGCATTTTCCAGGAACCAAAGATTGCCGTCCGGACCGGTGGTGATGAAGTTCGGCTGACTGTCGCTGCTGGGGATCGGAAATTCGACGACGGTCTGCGCCAAGCCCACGCCGCCATCCGACAGCACGAAGGCAAGCGGCACCAGCCAAATCGATCTAATTATCCGGCTGATTTTATTGAGAAAATCCGGAAAATAGCTTGAAGCTTTATTTCCCACCCTCAACATTCCGCGATCCCCCGAGCACTCGTTAGACGCGCTATATTTGCCGTTACTTTAGCCCGAACGCGGGGGAACTGCATAGCGACACCCCGCGCGCGCGGGAGGCCGTCCGAAATCGGCCGCCGTCCGGGCGTCATTTCCGGTTTATAGTCCTGGCCTCCGAGATTGACGGACAAGGCTCATGCAGGACGACCACGCGCACCACGGGCACGGTCATAGCCACGATCACGATCACGACCATGGGCACGGCCATGTCCACGCCCCGGCCAGTTTCGGCCTGGCGTTCGTCGTCGGCATCTCACTCAATTTCGGCTTCGTCCTGCTTGAAACCGCCTATGGCCTGATCGCCGACTCGGTGGCGCTGGTCGCCGACGCCGGCCATAACCTGGCCGACGTACTGGGGCTCGTGCTCGCCTGGTGGGCGACCAGCCTGGCGCTGAAGGCGCCGAGCGCGCGCCGGACCTATGGGCTGAAGCGCAGCTCGATCCTGGCGTCGCTGGTCAATGCGGTCGTCCTGCTCGTCGGCGTCGGCGGCATCGCGGTCGAGGCGCTCAGGCGCCTGGGCGAGCCATCGCCGGTCGACGGCAGCATCGTCATGTGGGTCGCCGCCGTCGGCATCGCGGTCAACGGCTTCACCGCCTATCTGTTCATGCGCGGCAGCAAGGGCGACCTCAATATCCGCGGCGCCTTCCTGCATCTGGCGTCCGACGCGGTCGTCTCGCTGGGCGTCGTCATCGCCGGCCTGGTCATCGGCCATACCGGCTGGCTGTGGCTCGATCCGGCCGTCAGCCTGGTCATCGCCGCGGTCATCATCATCGGCACCTGGTCGCTGCTGCGCGAGTCGCTGGATCTGGCGCTCGACGCCGTGCCGACGCGCATCGATCCGGCCAAGGTCGAGGCCTATCTGCGCGCGCTGCCCGGCGTGGCCGACGTTCATGACCTGCATATCTGGGCGATGAGCACGACCGAGACGGCGCTGACCGCCCATCTGGTCCGCCCCGGCGCCGGCCTGGACGACGCCATGCTCGAGTGCACGGCCGAGGCGCTGGCTCAGAAATTCGGCATCGCCCACGCGACCTTCCAGGTCGAGGAAGGCGACGGTGCCGAATGCCGGCTGGCTTCGCCGCAGGTGGTCTGAACCGCCGCGAGCTTGACACGACAACCGCCCCGGTTGTTTGTCTATCAAACAACAAGACGAACGACAGGGGCGGAGAACGAGATGACCGATCAGGCGGTCGCGGATGAGGGCAATGGCGTGCCGGTACCCGGCGTACTCGATGGGTTGCTGGGCTATCGCCTGCGCCGGGCGCAGGTCGCGGTGTTTGCCGACTTCGCCCATACCATGGCGGATTTCGACCTGACGCCGGGCCAGTTCGGCACGCTCGCCCTGATCGCGGCCAATCCGGGTCTGAGCCAGACCGCGCTCGGCACCGCCCTCGGCATCGACCGCTCCAGCGTCGTGCCCCTGATCGACAAGCTGGAACGCCGCCATCTGGTCGAGCGCGCGCCGCATCCGCGCGACCGGCGCAGCCACGCGCTGCGCCTGACCACCGACGGCGCGACCCTGTTCGACATCGCGCGCGCCGCCGTGGCGCGCCACGAGGCGCATATCTTTGCGCCGCTCGCTCCCGCAGAGCGCGAGACCCTGGCCCGCCTGCTCGATCGGGTTTCGGGCGTCTAGCTTCCATGCTGTTCGGGCAGTTGATCGATCGGGCGCTCGCGGCCGGAGCCGGCCCGCGACCGGCCCTGATCGACGGGTCCGGGTCGCTCAGCTACGCGGAACTCGATCGGGCCGCCAATCGCTTCGCCCATCTGCTGGCCGCCCGCGGCTTCGACCCCGGCAGCCGCGTGGCGGTGCGCGCCGATCATTGCCTGGCCTATGGCATCATCGTGCTCGGTGCCGCCCGCGCCGGGGCCGTGCTGGTGCATCTGTCGACTCGCTCGACCCCCGCCGAGACGACGGCGGCGCTGGCGCTGACCGGCACCCGCTTGCTGTCGATCGAGGAGGCGGACGCGCCAGGGTTTCCGGAGACGCGTCCGGCCCTGGATCTGCCGCCGAATGCGCCGCTCGCGATCCTGTTCAGCGGCGGCACCACCGGTGCGGCCAAGGGCGTGCTGGTCGGCCACCGGTCACGGCTGGTGACCGCGGAGATCTCGGCCGCCGGCTTCGGCCTGACCGCGACGGACCGGGTGCTGGTCTCGACGCCGCTGTTCCATACCGCCGCCCTGTTCTGCTGGCTGGCACCGGCCTGGAGCCGGGGCGCCACCGTCATCCTGGGCGGCAAATGGTCGGCCGAGAGCTTTGCGACCCAAGTCGAGGCCCAGCGTGTGACCGCCGCCTTCCTGGTGCCGACCCAGATCAGCGATCTCGTGACCGCACCGGCCGCCGACAAGCTCGGCTCGTTGCGGCTGGTCTGTCACGCCGGCGCGCCAATGCGGCCGGATCTGGCCGATCGCCTGGCGGCCCTGCTGCCCCAGATCGATATCATCGAACATTACGGCCTGTCGGAGACCGGCCTGTTGACCGTGCGCCGTGCCAACGATCCCACCGATCGGCCCACCAGCGTCGGCCGCGCGCCGGCGCCGGTCGAACTGGCGGTGCGCGGGCCGGACGGCGCGGTGCTGGCGCCGGGCCTGGTCGGCGAGATCGTCACCCGCGGCCCGCATCTGCTGAGCGAGTTGATCGGCGAGGAGCCGGCGGCGGCACTCTTTCCCTGGAACGACGGCTGGTTCGCCACCGGCGACCGCGGCCATCTCGATGCAGACGGCTTCCTGACCCTGGTCGCCCGTTCCAAGGACATCATCGTATCGGGCGCCGAGAACCTCTATCCGAGCGAGATCGAGGCGGCCCTGGGCCGGCATCCCGCCCTGGCCGAATGCGCCGTGTTCGGCGTGCCCGACGATCGGCTGGGCGAAATCCCGATCGCCCAGGTCGTCTTGAAACCGGGCATGAGTGCCAGCGAGGCGGAGTTGATCGAGCTGGTGCTGTCGCTCCTGCCCCGCCACAAGCGGCCGCGCCGGGTGATCTTCGCCCCGTCCTTGCCCCGCTCGGCGGTCGGCAAGGTGCTGAAGTCCGCACTCGCGGCAGCTTATCTGCAGGGCGATGGTTAGGCCGGGCTTTTGGCGGCCCGGCGCCATGGCCGGGGCCGCCCTCGTTTGATAAACCGACCCTGCAGACGCGCGGCCGTGGTGTTACTCACTCGGCCGCGGGCGACGGTAGTGCTGCAGGAACATCCGGATTGTGTCTTCGACCACTTCCTCGGTCGAAATTGGCGCGCCTGCGCGTCCCATCATCCAAGGCCACAGAAAAAACTCGTTGAGGATACCGGTAAACTGGTGAGCGGCCAGCAGCGGGTTCCGGCACTCTAAAATTCCGACCTCGGTGAAGTGCGCCAGCATGCGCATAAACCGCTCCATTTGCGGTTCCATGACGGCCGCAAACGCGTCAGCGATCCAGGGGAACTGGCGGGAGTCGGCCACGACCATCCGAAGGAACCCGAGGTAGCCAGGGCGCGCGTGGAGATCGAGAATCGCCCGCGCGATCAGGTGCAAGACCTCCTCGATGTTGCCCCGGGTTTCGATGCCCGGCGGTAAGGCGTGCTCGAGTTGACCCGACACCCGGGCAAGCATCTCCCGGAAGATCTCTTCCTTGTTGGTGAACTGGTTATAGAGCGTCCGCCGCGCGACGCCGGCGGCCCCGGCGAGATCGTCCATACTCACCGTACCGAAGCCGCGTTCCAGGAACAGGCGCTCGGCGGCATCGACAATGGCCTCTCGCGAACCACCGCGACGCGTCGTCGGGCTCACCGGTCGCACGCTCTCGCTATCGCCCATCCGCACATCTCCTTTGCACTGATCAGTGCATTTCCATATTGCACTGTCAAGTGCATTTTGGTATCTTACTGAGTGTAGCTCAAGCCCTGACGAGATGGTGTCGCCCCGTTGGCGGAACCTCAGATTGTTGATCGTCGGCCCCGAAAGGCAGCGCGATGTTGAAGTCCCGGAATATGATAGCGGCTCTGATCACCCTGGCCCTCGCGGCCTGTGACGAAGCGCCTCCGCCCACTCCCGAGGTCCGGCCCGTTCGTGCGGTGACCGTCCAGGGCGTTACCGTCGGCGAGACCGTTTCGCTGACGGGCCAGGTCCGCGCCAAGGATGAGGCCAGCCTCGCCTTTCGGCTCGACGGACGCATGATCGAGCGGCTTGTCAAAGTGGGCGATACGGTCCAGGCGGGCCAGGCCATCGCCCGGCTCGATCCCGAGAACCAGCAGAATGCGCTCCGCTCGGCGCAGGCCAACCTCGCGTCGGTGGAAGCGCTCGCGACCCAGGCGCGCCTCACCTTCGCGCGACAGAAGGAGCTGTTGAAGGATGGCTGGACGCCTCGCGCCCGCTACGACGACGCCGATCAGGCGCTGCAATCCGCGCAGGCGCAGGTCGACGCGCTTCGGGCGCAGGCGCGCATCGCACAGGATCAACTGAGCTACACGGTGCTCTACGCCGACGGTCCCGGTGCGGTCACCGCGGTCGGGGCCGAAGCGGGTGAAGTCGTCCAGCCGGGGAAGATGGTCGTCCAGGTGGCGCGCCAGGGCGGACGCGACGCCGTCTTCGACGTATCCGAGCAGATCATGCGGACGGCTCCGCGCGATCCAAGTATCGAGATTGCTCTCGCCAACGCTCCGGACGTGACGGCCGCCGGCGCCATCCGCGAGGTGGCACCCCAGGCGGATCAGACCACGCGGACATTCCGGGTCAAGGTCGCGATCGCCAATCCGCCGGAGGCGATGCGGCTGGGGGCGACGGTCATCGGTCGCCTGAAGCTGGCGGCACCGCCCGGCATGGCGCTGCCGGCAACCGCGCTCACCGAACTGAGCGGGCATCCGGCCGTGTGGGTGGTCGATCCGAAGAGCCAGGCCGTCTCCCTGCGCAACGTCGATGTCGCGCGCTATGAACCAGACGGCATCGTGATCTCCGAAGGGCTCAAACTAGGCGAGACCGTCGTCACTGCCGGCGTCCAGGTTCTGGCACCTGGCCAGAAGGTCCGGCTGCTGGAGGATGCCCAATGAAGGGCTTCAACCTCTCCGACTGGGCGCTCAAGCACCGTTCGCTCGTGGCCTATCTCATGATGATGATCGTGGTCGCGGGCGTCGGTTCCTACTTCGGGCTCGGGCGCGACGAGGACCCGGTCTTCACGATCAAGACCATGGTCGTCCAGGCGGCATGGCCCGGCGCCACGGTCGAAGACACGCTGACACAAGTCACGGATCGCCTGGAGCGCAAGCTGCAGGAAACGCCGAACCTCGACTACCTGCGCAGCTATACCACCGCCGGCAAATCCACGATTTTCGTTTGCCTGAAGGACTCGACTGCCCCGCGCGATGTGCCGGACATCTGGTACCAGGTGCGCAAGAAGGTCGGCGATATCCGCAATACGCTGCCGCAGGGCATCGTCGGTCCGGGCTTCAACGACGAGTTCGGCGATACCTACGGCATCATCTACGGCTTCACCGCCGACGGGTTCACGCACCGAGAGCTGAAGGACTACGTGGAGGACGTCCGCAACCGGCTGCTGCAATTGCCCGACATTTCGAAGATCGACATCCTCGGCGCCCAGGACGAGCGCGTCTATGTCGAGTTCTCCAGCAAGCAACTCGCCGGTCTCGGCATCGACCGCTCGGCGCTGATCAGTGCGCTCGAGGCCCAGAACGCCGTGACGCCCGCGGGCGTGGTGCAGACCGGCGGTGAGCAGATCCTGCTGCGAGTCTCGGGCGACTTCCGATCCGAGGCGGACATTCTCGCCGTCAACTTCGTCGCCAACGGCCGGATCATCCGCCTGGGCGACATCGCGCGCGTGACCCGAGGGCCTGCCGATCCGGCCCAACCCATGTTCCGCGCCAACGGGCACGACGCCATCGGGTTGGCCATCGCCATGCGCAAGGGCGGCAATGTCCTGGACCTCGGCCACAACGTCGAGACGGCCATGACGCAGATCACCGCGGACCTGCCGGTCGGGATCGAGGCGAAGCTCATCGCCGACCAGCCCGTCACGGTCAAACATGCGGTCGACGATTTCATGGAGGCGCTCTGGGAGGCCGTCGCGATCGTGCTCGGCGTCAGCCTGGTGAGCTTGGGCTTGCGGGCGGGGGCCGTGGTGGCGCTCTCGATCCCCCTCGTGCTCGCCGTGGTGTTCCTGGCGATGCATATCATCGGGATCGATCTGCAGCGGATTTCGCTGGGCGCGCTCATCATAGCCCTCGGTCTGCTGGTCGACGATGCCATGATCACGGTCGAGACCATGATCACGCGGCTGGAGCGCGGCGACGACAAGGAGCATGCCGCCACCTTCGCCTATAGCTCGACCGCGTTTCCAATGCTCTCGGGTACGCTGGTGACTGTGGCGGGCTTCGTGCCGATCGGCTTCGCGCGCAGCGGTGCCGGCGAATACACCTTCTCGATCTTCGCGGTCGTCGCCATCGCGCTGCTCGCGTCGTGGGTCGTGGCGGTGCTCTTCGCCCCGTTGCTCGGTGTCTGGATCCTCAAGAAACCCAAAGTGGCCCATTCAGAGGCGCCAGGGCCGATCATGCGCGCGTTCCGCCGCATCCTTGTCCTGGCAATGCGAGCCCACTGGATCACGGTGGTGCTCACGGTTGCTTTGTTCGGGGCCGCCCTCTTCGGCACGCGCTTCGTCCCGCAGCAGTTCTTCCCGGCGTCCGACCGGCCGGAACTGCTCGTCAACCTGCAACTGCCGCAGAACGCGTCGATCTACGCAACCCGCGACGTCTCCGCACGGCTCGACGAACTCCTGAAGCAGGATCAGGACGTCGACCATTGGAGCACCTATGTGGGTGAGGGCGCCGTTCGGTTCTACCTGCCGCTCGACGTGCAGCTGCCGAACGATGCCTTTGCCCAGGCCGTGGTCGTGACCAAGGGGCTGGAGCAGCGCGAGCGGGTCAAGGCCCGGCTGGAGCAGGCACTCGCAACGCAATTCCCGAACGTCACCGGTCGGGTCTCGCCGCTGGAGCTTGGTCCCCCGGTCGGATGGCCGCTCCAGTACCGGGTGCACGGACCGCAGGAGGAGGAGGTGCGCAAGATCGCGTTCAAGGTGGCGCAGATCATGGGGGCCGGCGGCACCGTCCAGAACGTCAACTACAACTGGATGGAACCGGGGCGCACCGTGCGGGTCCGGGTCGACCAGGATCAGGCCCGCCTCCTGGGCCTGAGTTCCGAACAGATCGCCCAGGCCGTCGACACGGTCGTGTCCGGCGTCACGGCCACCCAGATGCGAAGCGGGATCTATCTCGTCGACGTGCTGGTCCGGGCCTCTGACGACGAGCGCAGCTCGCTCTCGACGATCCGGACGCTGCAGGTGCCGCTGCCGAACGGGCGGACCGTTCCCTTGAGCCAGATTGCCGCGGTCGAGTATGGTCAGGAATATCCGATCGAGTGGCGGCGGGACCGGACGCCCACGCTGACTGTGCGGGCCGACGTCGCAGCCGGCACACAGCCGGCCACGGTCGTTGAGGCCCTGACGCCGCAGATCGCGGCGCTGAACGCCACCCTACCGGCCGGCTACCATGTCGACCTCGGCGGATCCGTAGAGGAGAGCGCCAAGGCTCAGGCGTCGGTGGCGGCCGTGCTGCCGCTGATGCTCGTGCTGACGCTCACGGTGCTGATGACGCAGCTTCAGAGTTTCAACCGCCTGTTCCTGGTGTTGAGCGTGGCGCCCCTTGGGCTGATCGGTGTTGTCGGGGCTCTGCTCCTGTCGGACAAGCCGCTCGGGTTCGTGGCGCTCCTGGGCGTGTTGGCCCTCACCGGCATGATCGCCCGCAACTCGGTCATCCTCATCGACCAGATCGAGACCGAGAAGGCGCACGGGCGCCACCCTTGGGACGCCGTCATCGCGGCGACTACGCACCGGTTCCGGCCGATCCTGCTGACCGCGGCGGCGGCGATCCTGGGCATGATCCCGATCGCGCCGACCATCTTCTGGGGACCGATGGCCTACGCGATCATGGGCGGTCTGGCTGTAGCGACGCTCCTGACCCTCGTGTTCCTGCCGGCGCTCTACGTCGCCTGGTTCCGCATCACGCCGCCGCAGGCGGCTGCCAACCCGGCCATGGATGTCGACCAGACTGCCATGGTCCACGAGTGACATCGCACGGATCGCCCCTCACATCGTCCCTTTTGGAAGAACGGTATGAAGACCATCGTTCCCGTCGCGGCTTTCGAAGCTTACGTGTCAGCGTTCATCTATTGCGGCGGATGGCGCTGATGCTGTTCGCTCGCCATCGCGCTTGCGGTGAATCAACGTCTGCGGACCTGCACCGCCGCACCCCTTGCGGCGCGCCTGATGCTCACGGCAATAGCGCCACTGGAGATCAGCCTCCGGCCGCGCCCTTGGGGGCAACATGTCCCGCCCGCGCCGCTACCGGCCTGCGAACTCCCAGCAAGCGCGCCGCGCAAAGCATTCTTGCGGTCGTTCTGGGGGTCTGCCCCCCAGTGGTTTGTGCTTGGGCTGCCCAGAGCGCCGCCGACTGGGATCTGTTCGAGAGGTCCGGCTCAATAACTGCCACGGTCGGTCTCGTCGCGGCGTCGAGGCGATATTTACAGCACAGTATCTTCGAACTAGCCGCATTACACAAAAACGCAGATTTAGCATTCGACCTCGCGGAGGTACTCGAGGACATTTTCGCGGGCAAACTCGGATTGGCGCTCTCTGGATTCGGAATGGTGATCTGGGGCTGGGGCAAATATCTTGGTTGGTGGAGCTTCGGTTACCTTGCGGTGTGGGGATTTTTCGTCGTCCGAGATGCCAGCAGGGATTCCATTCGGCTGCAAAACGCCAACCTGCGCGCAAAGTTCTGAGAGCAGCGCCCTCGACGGCCGGTTCGCCACCGGACAGATCGTCCCCGGGTTCGGCGATATGGACGCCGGCGGCAAGGCCAAAGGTATTCCGGTCAGGCTGTTCCGCGCTCGACCCGGAGCGCGCGCTCCGGCACTCGGGTCGCCCGCGCCGCCAGGGTCATCAGGCCGGGCAGCAGGCGCGCCGCCAGCAGCAGGCCAGCCTGGGCGCTCGGGTGCACCAGCGCCTGGGACAGCAAGGTTGCGCGCCGGACCTGGGCGCCGACGTCGGCCGCGAGCCGGGCCTGAAATTCGGCGGAGGACCGGCCGGAGATCAGATGATCGGCGGCCAATCGGGCGCTGTGCAGCGCGATTGACATGCCGTCGCCGGAGAAGGACGGGATCACCGCCGCCTGATCGCCCAGGCGCCACAGGCCGGGCTCGGCCGGGGCCGCGACATAGCCATAGGGGATGGTCGAGATCGCCAACGTCTTGGCGCCGATCGCCTCGGCGCCGGCCAGGCGGCGGCCCAGCAGCGGCACCGCCGCCGTCACATGATCGAACAGGGCCGGCCACGTGCCGCCGAGGGCCGCGAGCCGGCGCCGGCATACGACCAGACACAGGTTGGCCTGGCCCTGCTCGATCGGCTCCAGCCCGGCATAGCCGTCGGCGAACAGCATCAGTTCGACATGGCCGGCGAGCGCCCGTGCCTCCAGCGGCGCCAGGTGGAAATGGCGCTTGAACCCGACCAGATCGTTCTGGCGGCCCGGCGGTCGGCGATGGCCGCGCAGATCATGCTTGCCGGTCGCGAGCGCCGCCTGCGTCGCCGCCAATCGCGTGCCGTCGTCGAGCCGCGCGGTGAAGCCCTGCTCCAGCGCCACGACGCGCCGGCCGCGCAGCACCGTCGCGCCGGCCGCGGCCGCCCGCGCCAGCAGCGCTTCATCGAGCACCCGGCGCGACAGGCTGGCAGCGGCGAACGGCAGCGCGACGGCGGCATCGCCGCGGCGGCCGGCGATGCGGACGCGTCCGATCGGCACGGCGCCCAGCGCCACCGGATCGATGCCCAGGGCGCGCAGATACAGCATCGCCTCGCGCGACAGGAACTCGCCGCAGACCTTGTCGTGCGGGCCCGCCTCGCGCTCGACCAGGGTCACTTTCCAGCCGGCCTCGGCCAAGGGAATGGCGAGGCCGGTGCCGGCGAGGCCGCCGCCGACGACCAGCAGATCGCCGGTCATTTCATCCGGCCGACGCACAGCCGATAGGGAAACACCCGCCGGACCTCGGCCGCACCGGCCGGGATCTCGGCCCGGACCAGCAGCCGCTGCCAATCGGCCGGCACGAAAGCGCGGGTGATCGAGATCGGTCCGTCGTTCTGCACGAACCGGTGCCAGCACATCAGCCGGGCGCCGGTGCGGAACACGTAATAGGGCAGCGGATGGCGATGCAGGTCGTTGACGAACCAGCCGACCCCAGCCGTCGCCTCCATCCATTTGACGAAACCCACGACCTGATCGTCGGTCAGGTGGTGGGTAAACAGGCTGCTGAGCACGATATCGATCGGCTGGTCCGGCTTGTAGTCGAACAGGTCGGTCGTCACCCACCGGATCGGCCGGCCGACATCGGTCGCCTTCAGTGCCGCCGTGCGGGACCAGGGATTGAGGTCGATGCCGGTCAACTCGACCGGGATGCCGCGCCGCTGAGCCCAGTCATCGATCTTGCGCAGCATGTCGCCATAGCCCGAGCCGCAATCGACGATGCGCAGCGGTCCGCCGGTCTTGCGCCGGCGCACCACCCGGTCGAGCCAGGCGAAGGTCGGCCGATAGGCCAAGGTCAGGCGATTGACCTTGGCCAGATCGACCAGGCACGACTCGAACTCGGCGACGCCGCAGTCTTCCGTATCCATCAGCTCCAGCTGCGGCGAGCGGCGGCCGAAGTCGAGGGGGACGTCGGCACTCATGCGGCGTGGAACAGCATGGTCTCGGCGGTCAACCCCGGCCCGAAGCCCATGGCGACGCCGCGCTGGCCCGACGTCGCCGTCGCCAGCAGCTTTTCCAGTACGAACATGATGGTGGCCGACGACATGTTGCCGAAATCGGCCAGCACCTGGCGCGAGGCGTCGAGCTTGCCCGGCGTCAGTTCCAAGGCACTCTGCGCTGCATCCAGCACCGAGCGCCCGCCCGGATGGACCGCCCAGAGATCGATATCGCCGATCGCGGCACCATCCAGAATTTCCGGGGCGACCGGCCGCAGGCCGTTGCCGATGGCGCCCGGCACCTTGCCGGACAGATACATGTCGAAGCCCTGGTCGCCGACCTGCCAGGTGATGAGATCGGCGGTATCGGGCAGCAGCACCGTGCGGAACCGGTCGAGCACCAGCCCGCCCGGCTCCGCCGTCACCCACGAGGCGGCGCAGCCGTCGGCGAACACCAGGAACGACAGCACCTGTTCCAGATCCGAGGTTTCCTGCAGATGCAGCGTGCAGAGCTCCAGATTGACGATCAGCACGCGCGCGTCGGCGTCGGAGCGCACGATGTGGCGGGCGAGCTTCAGCGCGTTGAACGCGGCGTAGCAGCCCATGAAACCGACCATGGTGCGCTCGACCGAGGGCGCGATGCCGAGCGCCGCCGCCAGCTCCAGATCCAGGCCCGGCGCATAGAGACCGGTACAGGAGGTCACAATCAGATGGGTCGCCCGGCCGACATCCGGGCCCAGCCCCAGACGTTCGACCGCCGCCAGGGCCAGCGGCAGCGCCTCGGCCTGGTAGCGCTGCATGCGGGCGGATGTGGGCGGGAACGAGCCGCGGCGGAAAAAGCCCTGGGCATCGACCGACGGGCCGGACGGATCTTCGGCAGCGGCGAGCACGGAATAGCGATGGTGGATATCGGCGCGATCGACCATGCGGCGGAACAGTTTCTCGTGGCGCGCGTCGGCCAGCAGCGTGCCGGCGAACCTGACGAAGGCCTCGTGGACGTCGTGTTTCGGTACCGCCGATGCGACGCGGTTGAGATAGACCAGGCCCTGCAACTCATTCACCATAACCTCACTCGCTTCCGCCGGCCGACGGGTTGTCAAACCGTTACCGATTGCTTGCGTTTGTAAGTAACGACACGAAAATTCTCTTACTCCGTTTCAGGCAAAACCCCGTCGTTTCGGGCCCTTCATCTGGACATTATGACAGACTCCATGTA
>Ga0302314_10008657_pt1 | contig 18084 bp, 14 predicted proteins | sample III_Palsa_N2_3_FD_200533 | JGI IMG/M metagenome (GOLD analysis project Ga0302314, IMG submission 200533) | Peat permafrost microbial communities from Stordalen Mire near Abisko, Sweden - III_Palsa_N2_3 | ecosystem: Environmental > Terrestrial > Soil > Palsa > Peat permafrost | place: Sweden...
CCACCAAGCTCCTCAACATCCTGGTCCAGGTCGGGCGCACCGGCCGGGTGACGCCGTACGCGGTGATGGAGCCGGTCAAGGTCGCCGGCTCGGTGGTCGCGCAGGCGACGCTGCACAACCAGGAGGTGGTCAAGCGCAAGGGCGTGTGGATCGGCGACACGATCGTGCTGCGCAAGGCCGGGGACGTGATCCCCGAGGTCGTCGGCCCGGTCATCGAACTGCGGCCGGACACCGCGTACGAGTTCGAGATGCCCGCCGTCTGCCCCTCCTGCGGCACCCCGATCGCCCCGCAGAAGGAGGGCGATATCGACCTGCGCTGCCCGAACGCGCGCGCGTGCCCCGGCCAGCTCAAGGAGCGCATCGCGTACCTCGCGGGCCGCAGCGCCCTGGACATCGAGGCGCTCGGCTATGAGGCGGCCGTGGCGCTGACCCAGCCGGACGCGGGCGAGCCGCCGGTGCGGATCGACGGCGACGTCTTCGAGCTGACCCTGGAGAAGCTGGCCGAGCCGCAGATGCTCCAGCAGGCCAGGGGCAAGGAGGCGGCCGAGGGCGAGCGTGAGCTGGTCCCGTACTTCTACACCAAGGGCACTCCCGCCAAGCCCTCCGCTCCCACCAAGACCACCCAGCAGCTGCTGGAGCAGATCGAGGTGGCCAAGACGAAGGAGCTCTGGCGCTTCCTGGTCTCCCTCTCGATCCGGCACGTCGGCCCGAGCGCGGCCCGCGAACTGGCCCGGGTCTTCCGTTCACTTCAGGCCATCCGCGATGCCTCGGCCGAGGAACTCGCGGCGGTCGAGGGCGTCGGGCCGACCATCGCCACCGCCGTGGTCGAGTGGTTCGCGGTGGATTGGCATCGGGAGATCGTCGAACGCTGGCTCGCCGCCGGGGTGCGCCCGAGCGTGCCGGAACAGGACGAGAGCGCGCCGCGCCCGCTGGTCGGGCTCACCGTCGTGATCACCGGCACCCTTGTCGGGTTCACCCGCGACGGGGCCAAGGAGGCCGCGCAGGCCGCCGGGGCCAAGGTCGCCGGATCCGTATCGAAGAAGACCTCTTATGTGATCGTCGGCGAGAATCCGGGCAGCAAGGCGGAGAAGGCGGACCAGCTCGGCGTGCCGGTTCTCGACGAGGACGGCTTCCGTGCGCTGCTGGCCGGAGAGCTGGTCGCGGCCCCGGAACCGGACGTTGAAGAATCAGCTGACGATAAGTCAGAAAACGACGAGATCAACTGAGGCATCGTCACGATCCGGCCAAACTTCCGCGCGAGTGAGAGCTTTGCTAATACCCTGGTGTCTCACGCGCCTGCCGCTCGCACCGCGTGGCCGGTGCTCGGCCGGTGCATCGGCACTCAGGGGCAACCGGTCCGGCTCACGTTTCGACGCGGGAAGTGGTGGGTGAGATGGCTCGTTGGCGGACTTTTTGGTCCGACCCGACGGTGCGCGCCCGGGCCTTCCTGACCCTCGTCATCAGCGCGGGCACGTTCGCCCTCGTCGGCGCCGCCGTCACCAAGCTGCACGGCGTCACCGTCCAGTCCGCCTCGCGTCTGCACGTCTCGCCCGCGGTGATGTGGCTGCTGGTGGCCCTGGTCGTGCTCGGTGAGGCGCGCCCGGTGCTCTCCCGCCGCGAGACGGACGGAGCCAGCCTCGGCCTCGCCTTCGGCACCGCCATCATCGCCGTGGACTGCTGGCAGGACGCCGTCTTCGCGCAGGCCCTGGCCATGATGGTCGCCGAGCTCGGCCGCCGGCACGGCTGGACCAGACTGGCCTTCAACGTGGCCCAGCAGTCGGCCTCCTACGCCGTCGGCGGCCTGCTGTTCTACCTGCTGACCGACCGCGACGGCCACCTCGTCACGACCTGGAGCGCGCTCGGTCCCGCCCGCGTCCTCGCGCTGCTGGCCGTGGCCGCGGTGGTCGTCGTGGTCAACCACGTGCTCGTCTGGATGTGCGTGGCGGCGGTGCGCGGGGTGCCCTTCGGCCTCCAGCTGCACCGCGACGGCTGGCGGCAGACGCGCTCCTCGGCCGCGATGGTCTGCCTCGCGCCGCTGGTCGTCGGTGTGACGCTGCATCACGCCTGGCTGCTGCTCTGCCTGCTGCCCGCGATCTACGTCGTGCACGGCAGCACCACCGAGCGCTGGGAGCGCGAGTGGGAGTCCAAACACGACCTGCTCACCGGCCTGCCGAACAGCCGACAACTGCGGGCCGAGGGTGACCGGGCGCTCGAGGAGGCGGCGCGCACCCGCGGGAACGTCGCGGTGCTGCTGCTGGACCTCGACCGCTTCAAGGACGTCAACGACACCCTCGGCCACCTGACCGGCGATCAGCTGCTGCGGGTCGTCGCGAGCCGGCTGAGCGCCTGCGTGGGCAGCCAGGGCACGCTGGCCCGCTGGAGCGGCGACGAGTTCGTCGTGCTGCTGCCGCACGTGCGCGGCGAGCAGGACGCCTTCGCCGCGGCGCACCGCGTCGCCGAGTGCTTCACGATCCCCTTCCAGCTCGAGCAGTACACACTCGACCTCGAATGCTCCATCGGCGTCGCCGAATATCCCCGGGACGCCGAGGACTTCGAGCAGCTGCTGCAGCGCGCGGACGTGGCCATGTACCAGGCCAAGCGTTCGCGCTCCGGCATCTCCGGCTACGAGGCCGGGCGCGACCAGAACACCCCGGACCGGCTCGCCCTGCTCGGCGACCTGCGCCGGGCGCTGGCCGGCGGCGAGATCCAGCTGCACTACCAGCCGAAGGTCTCCTTCGCCTCCGGGCAGGTCGTCGGCTTCGAGGGCCTGGTCCGCTGGAACCACGCGACCCGCGGCCCGGTGAACCCGGAGGAGTTCGTCCAGCTGGCCGAGCAGACCGGCCTGATGTCCACGCTGACCTCGTACGTGGTCGAACGCGCGCTCGCGCAGGCGGCGGTCTGGTGGCGCTCCGGCCTCTCGGTGCCGATCGCGGTGAACGTCTCGATGCGCGACATCCACGCGCCCGGCTTCGTCGCCTCGATCCAGGAGGGCCTGGCCAAGCACGGAGTGCCGGCCGAGGCGCTGCAACTGGAGATCACCGAGCGTGTGCTGCTGCAGGATCCGCAGCGGGCGAAGGCCACCCTGGAGCGGCTCGACGCGCTGGGCGTGAACCTCTCGCTGGACGACTTCGGCACCGGCTACTCGTCGCTGGTGCTGTTGCGCAGCGTCCCGGTGCGCGAGATCAAGATCGACAAGTCCTTCGTCGCCCGCCTCGCGCACGACGCCGAGGACGCCGCCATCGTGCGCTCCACGGTCGACCTCGCCCACTCGCTGGGCCTCAAGGTGGTGGCCGAGGGCGTCGAGGACGAGATCACCTGGCAGCGGCTCGCCGAGCTGGGCTGCGACGTGGCGCAGGGCTGGCTGCTGGCCAAGGCGCTGCCCGCGCACGAGGCCACCGCGTGGCTCAATCGCAGGGCCCTGTCCGTCCCGCCGGGCCGCTCGGCCGCGCTGCCCGCCCCGAAGGCCAGGCCCTCGCTCCGCAGCACCCGGCCGTGAACGCTCCCGGCCGCTGATCCGCTCTCCGCCGCCGGAAAAACGGAGTTCGCTTTGTCCGACCCCCACTAGGATGGAACGGTCCGAGTGCGTGCGGGGTCGCTGGCCCGCCCGAGCAGAGAAAGCAGGACCGATGTCCTCGATCACCCGCGAGGAGGTGGCCCACCTCGCCCGGCTGTCCCGGCTGGAGCTGAGCGAGGCCGAACTCGACCACTTCGCCGAGCAGCTCGACGCGATCGTCGGCGCGGTCGCCCGCGTCAGCGAGCTGCCCACCGACGACGTGCCGCCCACCTCGCACGCGCTGCCGATGACGAACGTCTTCCGCCAGGACGTGGTCCGCCCCGCGGGCACCCCGATCCTGGACCGCGCCGAGGTGCTCGCCCAGGCCCCGGCCGCCGAGGACGACCGTTTCCGGGTTCCGCGCATCCTCGGGGAGGACTGACATCATGACCGAGCTCATGCTGCACAGGTTGAGCGCCGCCGAGACCGGCAATGGGGAGGACTGATCGCATGACCGAGCTCATGCTGCACAGGTTGAGCGCCGCCGAGACGGCCGCCGCGATCGCCTCCGGCGAGGTCTCCGCCGTCGAGGTCGCCGAGGCGCACCTGGACCGGATCGCCAAGGTGGACGACCGGATCAACGCCTTCCTGCACGTGGACACCGAGGGCGCGCTCGCCGCCGCCCGCGCCGTGGACGCCAAGCGCGCCGCGGGGGAGCGGCTCGGCCCGCTGGCCGGTGTGCCGCTCGCGCTCAAGGACCTGTTCACCACGCGCGGGATCCCGACCACCTGCGGTTCGAAGATCCTCGAGGGCTGGCTGCCGCCCTACGACGCCACCGTCACCCGGCGGCTGCGCGAGGCCGACGTCGTCATCCTCGGGAAGTCCAACATGGACGAGTTCGCGATGGGCTCGTCGACCGAGAACTCGGCCTACGGCCCGACCCGCAACCCCTGGGACCTCGACCGGATCCCCGGCGGCTCCGGCGGCGGCTCGGCCGCGGCGCTCGCCAGCTTCCAGGCCCCGCTCGCGATCGGCACCGACACCGGCGGCTCGATCCGCCAGCCCGGCGCCATCACCGGAACCGTGGGCGTGAAGCCGACGTACGGCGGCGTATCGCGCTACGGCATGGTCGCCTTCTCCTCCTCGCTCGACCAGGGCGGCCCCTGCGCGCGCACGGTGCTCGACGCGGCGCTGCTGCACGAGGTGATCGCCGGGTACGACGCGCTCGACTCGACCTCGATCAACGCGCCGGTCCCGGCCGTCGTCGAGGCGGCCAGGCTAGGTGCGACCCAGGGAATCAAGGGCCTGCGCGTAGGCGTGGTCAAGCAGTTCTCCGGCGAGGGCTACCAGGCGGGCGTGATCCAGCGCTTCCAGGAGAGCGTGGAGCTGCTGCGCGGACTCGGTGCCGAGGTCGTCGAGATCGACTGCCCGTCCTTCGACTTCGCCCTCCCCGCGTACTACCTGATCGCGCCGAGCGAGTGCTCCTCGAACCTGGCCCGCTTCGACGCGATGCGCTACGGCCTGCGCGTCGGCGACGACGGCAACCACAGCGCCGAGGAGGTCACCGCGCTGACCCGCGAGGCGGGCTTCGGCGCCGAGGTCAAGCGACGGATCATGCTCGGCACGTACGCGCTGAGCTCGGGCTACTACGACGCGTACTACGGCCAGGCGCAGAAGGTGCGGACCCTGATCATCCGCGACTTCGAGGCGGCGTTCGCGAAGGTGGACGTGATGGTCTCGCCGACCACCCCGACCACCGCGTTCAAGATCGGCGAGCGCGCCGACGACCCGATGGCGATGTACCTCGCGGACCTGTGCACCATCCCGACCAACCTGGCCGGCAACGCGGGCATGTCCCTGCCCTGCGGCCTGGCGCCGGAGGACGGCCTGCCGGTCGGCCTGCAGATCCTGGCTCCCGCGATGGCCGACGAGCGGCTCTACCGCGTGGGCGCCGCACTGGAGGCCGCGTTGCTGGAACAGTGGGGTCGTCCGATCCTGGACTCGGCCCCGGCGCTCTAGCCGGGGGAGGGGCCGCGCGCACAGTGAGGAGTACTGGCATGGGCAAAGACAAGAAGGACCGTCCGCTGGTGAAGGTCCCCAAGGGCAAGATCGGCCGCACGGTATTCGCCGGTGGCCAGGTCGCCGCCGCCCTGGCCGCCCTGCGCGCGGTCAAGGACGCCAAGGCCAAGGGCGACAGGCTGGCCATGGTCCACGGCGTCCTGACCGGCGCCGTGGTGGCCGTGACCGCCGCGGTCGCCCTGCGCTCCGTCCGCGATTCCGCCGCCGAGGCCGAGGTGGTCGACGGCGAGATCGTCGAGCCCAAGATGCTGCCGTCCGGTTCGGCGAAGTAACACGGTTGTAGGAGAGCTCGCACAGTGATCACCCGCATCGAGATCGACGGCTTCAAGTCGTTCGTCGACTTTGAGCTGGACCTGGAACCGTTCACCGTGCTTGCCGGGCCGAACAACAGTGGCAAGTCGAATCTGTTCGAGGCGATCTTGCTGCTTCGGGATCTGTATTCATCCTCAGCCGCCGCTCTGGTCAAAAAAGAGCGCGGCACCGGGGTGGAGTTGCTACACCGTGCCGACGACGGGACCGCATGCAGCCAGTTCACCATCAGCGGCCATCTCGTTGACCTGGAATACTCCCGGGTGAATGTGACTGTTGCCGCGAGCTCTCAGGCACGTCTGCGTGGGCTGGCGCTCAACATTTCCCGCATTGACCTCGACATTGCGCCGAGCGATGCGGCCTTTGACGGCTTGATGTCGCTGGACACCGTGAGCCTGATCGACCCTCACCCGCGGGTCATGCGGGCTGGCTCAAGTCTGAACGACGAGGAGCCGCTCGCGTCGGATTGCGCCAACCTGTCTGCGGTGATCGGCCGGATCTCCGAGGCGGGCGCGCTAGAAGACTTCGTGATCGATGCCGCGTATGTGATTGGGGAGCTGACTGGTATCGAGCCGGTCCGGGACGAGCGTCGCAACATCTGGGACTTCGACTTGATCATGAAGGGCGGTCGGCGCTTCACGCCAAGTCTTGTCTCCGACGGAACGCTGCGGGTGCTGGCGTTGCTCGCCGCCGTGCACGACCCGTCCTACAAAGAGACCGTGCTCGTCGAGGAACTGGAGAACGGCCTGCACCCGCGGTACATCGAGCGACTCTGCGGGCAGATCTCGAAACGCGTGTCGGAGGATGGCACGGGGCGCCAGGTCATCGCGACCACCCACTCACCGGCCCTGGTCTCCGACATGCTCGCCAGGTCCGAGCGCTCGGTGGTCTTCTTCGACCAGGTGTTCGGTCCTCGTGAGATCGACGGCGTCCGCCGCGCCGCGCATTGGACCCGCGCCCGTCGGATCGGCACGGAAGGCGAACGCGGCACTTTCGTCTCTCCGCTCGAACTGCGCAACTACTTCCCCGTCGGCAGCGAGTCGTGACGTGCAGAGGTACCTGACGACGGCGCTACTTTGCGAAGGGCGCGAAGACGAGAGGTTCTTCAGCGCTTTGATCGAACGGCAGGTGCGAGAACTGGGCATGCGCGATCCGGGATTCGGATCTGGCGCCGTGGAATTGCAGTCTTGCCGGACGACGTGGACGGCGGAGCGTGTCGACGCTTCGGTCCTCGAGGCCGCGGCGGCGTTCGACATCGTGTTCATCCACAACGACTACAATGAGCGTGGCAAAATCGACGCGCTCCGGACTCGGCTGTCAGATACGCTGCCGCAGCAGACCCGGCTTGTCGCCGTCGTTCCGATCCGGGAGACCGAGGCCTGGCTCTTGGCCGACCCCGCCGCGTTCCCTCGGGGTGGTTCGCGGGAAGCATCGCAGACGAGCCCGCGAGAGGTGGAGTCGATCGCGGATCCGAAGAAGCCGCTCGCCGCAGCCCTGGGCCGTCCGCTGGACCCGGCTTCGGCCGACTACATCGGTGAGAACATCTCGCTGGAGCGACTCGCCAGAGTACCCGCCTACCAGGGCTTTCTGCAGGACCTGACCACAGCGTTGAAGGAGCTGAACTTCCTATGAGCACTGCCGCGACGACCGACGAGCTCATGGACCTCGACGAGGCGCTTGCGCGCTTCGATCCGGTCATGGGGCTCGAGGTGCACGTCGAGCTGGGTACGCGCACGAAGATGTTCTGCTCGTGTCCGACCGAGTTCGGCGCCGAGCCCAACACCCAGGTCTGCCCGACCTGCCTGGGTCTGCCGGGCGCGCTGCCGGTGGTCAATGCGGTGGGCGTGGAGTCGGCGATTCGGATCGGGCTCGCGCTCAACTGCTCGATCGCCGAGTGGTGCCGGTTCGCCCGGAAGAACTACTTCTACCCGGACATGCCGAAGAACTTCCAGACTTCGCAGTACGACGAGCCGATCGCGTACGACGGGTACCTGGACGTCGAGGTGGAGGGCGAGACCTACCGCATCGAGATCGAGCGGGCGCACATGGAGGAGGACACCGGCAAGTCGACCCACGTGGGCGGCGCGACCGGGCGTATCCACGGCGCGGACTACTCGCTGGTGGACTACAACCGGGCCGGGATTCCGCTGATCGAGATCGTCACCAAGACGATCGAGGTCCCGGGGCACCTCGCCCCGGCGGTGGCCCGCGCGTACGTCGCGGAGCTGCGGGAGCTGATCGTCGCGCTCGGCGTGTCCGAGGCGCGGATGGAGCGCGGGCAGATGCGCTGCGACGTCAACCTCTCGCTCAAGCCGACCGGCGCCTCGAAGCTCGGCACCCGCTCGGAGACCAAGAACGTCAACTCTCTGCGATCGGTCGAGCGCGCGGCGCGGTTCGAGATCCAGCGGCACGCGGCGGTGCTCGCGTCCGGCGGCACGATCGTGCAGGAGACGCGGCACTTCCACGAGGAGAACGGCAGCACGAGCTCGGGCCGGATCAAGGAGGAGGCGGAGGACTACCGCTACTTCCCCGAGCCCGACCTCGTCCCGGTCGCCCCGGCGCGCGAGTGGGTGGACCAGCTGCGTACGACGCTGCCGGAACTCCCGAGCTCCCGGCGCAGGCGGCTGGCGGACGACTGGGCCATCTCGGACTTCGACATGCAGTCCGTGGTCAACGCGGGCGCGCTGACCCTGATCGAGGCCACCATCGCCGCCGGCGCGGACGCCACCGCGGCCCGCAAGTGGTGGATGGGCGAGCTTGCCCGCACGGCCAACGAGCGCGGCGTGGACCTGGCCGAGTTGCCGATCACGCCGGCCGACGTCGCGCGCATCGTCGCGCTGGTCGCCGCAGGGGAGCTCAGCGACAAGCTGGCCCGGCAGGTCATCGAGGGCGTGCTCGCGGGCGAGGGTGACCCGGACGCGGTCGTCGCCACGCGTGGCCTGAAGGTCGTCTCGGACGATGGGGCGCTGCTCACCGCGATCGACGAGGCGATCGCCGCGAACCCGGCCGTGGCCGAGAAGATCCGCGGCGGGAACCACAAGGCCGCGGGCGTCATCGTCGGCGCGGTGATGAAGGCGACGCGGGGGCAGGCGGACGCGGCGAAGGTGCAGGAGCTGACCATCTCGCGGCTCAGCTGACGCACGCGACAGTGACCGATCGGGCGTTGGGTCCGGCTCCGCCAGGGGTCGCCCCCAACGCCCGAACTGTTACTGCAGCAGCTCCGCCTGGAGATTGATCTCCTGCGCGAACGGCGTGATTCCGACGGACGTCGGGGCCGTGAACTCGATCAGGAACTCGGTGTCGTAGACCGAGACCTCCGCGTACCAGGTGGCCGTCGATCCCTTGACCACGCGGGTGTAGTCGGCCGACGCATTGGAGACGATGATGGTTGTCGGCGTGCTCTGTGTCTCGCTTAGCCCGCCTCCGCCGAACGACCCGAAGATGTTGGCGTCGTTCGCGTCGCCCACGGCCGGAGCGTCGATGAACTGCACGAGCCAGATCTTCGTCTCGGCGCCGTCAGAGGTCTTCCACGCGATGCCCGCCGTGTGCCGCCACCCGTCGGTCTCGAACTGCTCGGCCGCCGTCGAGTCGTCGAGCAGGGCCGACGTCGCCGACTTCGAGACCCAGCCGGCCGTGCCGGGCAGCGAGTGGTCGAGCACCGCGCCCTTCGGCGGCGACAGAAGCAGCTTCCTGATGTCAGAGATGTGCTGCTGGCCCGCGTTGGCCGCGCTGCCCGGGTCGCTCTGCCCCGGGGCGAGCGTGGGCAGCACGAGCGGCGCGAACTCGTACCGCCCGTCCGACGCGGTCTTGAGCCCAGGGATCTCGGTACGCTGCGGCGCCATCACCGCGAACGCACAGCCGGTGCCGACCGCGAGCATCGTGATGACCGCGCCGACCCAACGCCAGGGGAATCGGCGCCTCGGCGCTACCTCCACTGATAGCTCTACTTCTGCTTCTACTTCTGCCTCGGAGATGCTGGTCTCACTCATTCTGGTCCCCCTGGTCCGGCGACGCCGTCGTCAACGTCTGGCCCGACTTCAGCCGGTCCAACTGCTGTGCGAGCAACTGCACCGTCGTGCTCTGATCCAGCGGCGCCGCGCCCTCCGCCTGCACGATCGCCTCGACGTCTCCATAGGACGCGACGCACGTCATGGAGTCGAGCGTGTCGCTGCCCAGGCCGGGCGGTAGCACGCAGGTGGCCGACGGATATCCGGGCACTGACGCACCCTGCCGCCAGCCCAGTCCGTCGACCAGCACTTCGAGCGACTTCTGATCCGAGCTCGCCAACGTCGGGTCTAGCTGCAGCAGCGAGAAGTCCAGCTGCAGCGATTCCGTGGCGTTCAGCATCGAGCGCACCGCCACGCCCTGCAGGTGCAGGTCCGTCAGCGTGCTCTCGGTGCTGCTCATGTCCGACTTCGGCACGTCGAGCAGCGAGTTCTGCAGGTCGGTGTTGAGCTGCGAGCCGGTGACGTAGTCGTTGTTGCCGACCTCGCCGACGTCCGTGCCCGGCTTCCAGCCTGACTGCATCGGCAGCAGGTAGGCGAACAGCGAGCCGTAGTGCGAGTCGTCGGAACGGACTCCGGCGGTCACCGGCATACGCAGTTTGGCCAGCTGCACCGCGTCGGCCGCCTGAATGGCAGAGATTTGATTCGCGTGGTTCGTGTCGCGGCTGTGCACCACGTACCCGCCCACGCCCACGCCGACCGCTACGGACGCCAGCGCGCCCACTACGGCGAGGATCGGCTTACCCACGGCCATGGTCACAGCCTCCCCATCTGCTGCGTGAGCAGCCCGTCGATGAGCGACGGGTTGGGCACCCGCGTCGGCGAGGTCACCCAGATCTCGACGACGAGGTCGCCGTGCGCGGCGAAGACGTTGTCGTCGTTCTCGCTGTTCGTGTCGAAGAACTCGTATCCGGACGCATCGATGCCGCTCGGCAACGAGATCTGGTTCGACTCGTCATTGTCGTTCTCGGCCCAACTGCGCGCGCTGCCCGATTCACCGGGCTCCATGCGATAGATGCGGATCTCGACATAGAAGCCGTTCTGGCTCCAGTTCGTGTCGGCGATCGCGGCGACTCCCGCGGAGTAGTCGCGTTTCAGGCAGGAGACCTCGTCGGTGCAGAACTGGGCGACCTCCTCCGGGTCGACCATCTGGTCCACCCAGACCGAGTCGGCCGTGCTCGCACCAGCCGGGACGGGCAGCAGCAGCTTCGTCAGGTCCCCGTCTGTCAGCGTCGCGTCGTCCTGCGTGGCCGGGAGCATGGCGGGTGCCAGGCCCTGGTACACGGCGGCCGGGGCGTACGCGGGCTGCGAACCGGCCAGTGGGGCCAGAGCCGTCGCCGGGCGGGAGTACTGGACCGCGTAACCGGTGCCGACGCCGCCGAGCACGCCGAGGACGACGGCAGCGGCGAACAGCGTGGTGCTGCGGATTCGCCGCTTGCGGGGGACGCGGACGGGGACGACGGGGGCTTCGGCTTCCTCCGGTATCTCCGCTATCTCCGCTTCTGCAGCGACTTCTACTATCTCGTTCTCTGTCTCAGTCATCGCAGCCCTCTTATCCGTTCGCCAGGCGGTCGTGCTCCGCGCTGATGACCTGGCCGAGGTCCTGCGCCGGGATCAGCTGCGTGCCTTAGATCGTGACCTGGAAGAACGTGTCGCCCTCGCGGTACGCGCCGACCAGCTGGTAGCCGCCGTCCTTCGCGTAGCTCCAGCCCTTGGCCCCGGACTCGCCCGGCACCGAAATGCTCTGATAGCCGTCGCCGGAGAACCCGAAGCTGCTCAGCCACTCCTCGGAGTCCCCCGACGAGCCGAGCTGCATCAACTCGACCGTGACGTTCGCGCCCATCGTCGAGTCCTGGTACGTCCGGGTGCACGCGGTCTTGAAGCCGAGCTGCTCCAGCGAGGTGCGGACCTCCGACGCATCGCTGTACGTGGCCAGGACGTCGTCGAGCGTCTCCGTCGTGCCGTTCGGGTCGCCCTGCACCGAGCTCGGGCCCTGCGGCGGCTGTACCAGGAAGTAGCGCAGGTCGCCGCTGTGCGCGCCATCGCTCACCGAGCCGGTCACAGTAGACGTCGGCGTGGGGGTCGGCGTGGGTGACGCGGTGGTCGGCGCGGTCGTGGGGGAGGCCGAGGCCTTCGCGCCCGAACTCGCGGCCGACTTCGTGGCCTTAGCGGAGGCCGAAACCCCCGCGCTCCCCGCCGGAGCCGCGTACGCCGACGCGTTCACGGCCGTCACGTCCACCGGCGTGGGCGACTTGTCGATGATGACCCCGAACGCCGTACCGGCCGCAAGAACCACATAGCCCAGGCCGAGTCCCACCGCCCAAACCGCCCTGCGCCGCCCCGTCCTGCCACCCCTGTCATCACTCTTACCGACGCTTGTCGGCAATTCCACCTGCTCCTGCGGCCCCGTCGTGAACTGTGCTGACGCCGTGGAAACCGCGGTGTCGGCGAAGACTCCCGCGGCCTCGGCGCCGGGCTCCGACTGCGGTTCCGGCGTCGCCGCAGCTGGCGCCTCGCCGGGATCCGGCTGTTGGTCGGACACCGTTTCCCCTCCCTCGTATAGATCATGTGCGGTCCTCGGATCTCATGAGGACAGCTATGTTTACACCGTCTCAGGGAGCTCTTGTCACATCGTTTAGACAACGAATGCGTCTCCAGGCGTTTCGCGGTACGCGTGGGACCTCGCCACGACGCCACACCGTGCGCTCGCGCATCGTCGGGCCCGTCGGGACCGGTACGCCGAACCGTCGCCGCCCCTTCGCTCCATACTTCGCCGCAGTCACTCACAAGGCCCCCTCCAGCGTGGCCATTTCCGCCGCACGCCTAGGAATCTTTGCCTGTGGTGATCGACATATCGCGTAGAGTGACGGCCGTGCCAGTGATCCTGCCCCCTTCCCCCGCTGCCCGGCCCTCGGCCCGCGCGGCCCTCGCCGTTGGCGCGGCGGTCCTCGCCACCGGGGTGTTCGTGCTGGGCGCGCTCACTCACTGGGGAGCCGGGGACGGAACCGATGCGAGCCACACCATTTCCGATGTGATGGGTGATTTCGGGCTCGCCTCGGCCGCCGTGCTCGCCGCCGCCTCCAGCATTCGCAGGGCTCTGCAACTGAGGGGCCGCTGGCGCGCCTCCTGGCTGCTGTTCGCGGGATCCGCGCTGGTGGCCGGATTCGGCAACGCGGTCTGGGGGTGGTACGAGCTGGTCCTGCGGGAGTCGCCGCCCTTTCCGTCGATGGCCGACTGGGCCTTCCTGTGCTTCGCCCCCTTCGCCATAGCGGGCACGCTCGCCCACCAGCGCGGCCCCGGCGGCGCGCTGGCCTGGACCCGGCTCGTCCTCGACGGGGCGCTGATCGGCGGGGCGATGTTCACCGCGGGGTGGGGGATCGCCTTGTCCCGTGACGCCTTCAGCGACGGGCACTCCCCGCTCAAGGTCACCTTCGAGCTGGCCTATCCGGTCTTCGACATCATGCTCGTCAGCCTCGTGCTGTCCCTGCGCACCAGGGGCCGGGGCCGGGACGGGGCCTCGATGGCCGTGCTGGTGGCCGGATACACCGTCGTCGTGGTCTTCGACGCGCTCTGGACGATGCCGGGCATCCGCGCGCACTACTCCTCCGGCGAGCTGATGGACGCCGGCTGGTTCTTCGGCTACCTCATCCTGTCCATCGCCCCCTGGGTCTCGGTCTGGGCCGACCAGGCCGAGCGCCCGGCCACGCCGCGAGCCTGGCGGGTGAGCCTGGACGCCGGCGTGCAGCGCGTGCTCGACCTGGTCGGGCTGCTGTTCCCCTACTTCGCCGGGTCCACCTGCCTGGCCGTGATCCTGGCCGACGGGCTGCGCGGCACCCACCACATCCACCCCGTGCCGCTGTGCACGGCCTGCGGAGTGCTGGCCGCGCTCGCCGCCCGGCAGGCCGTGGCCATCCTGGAGAACTACCGGCTCACCAAGCAGCTGACGCTGCGGGAGAACCACTTCCGCTCCCTGGTGCAGGGCGCCAGCGAGGTCATCATGACCCTGGAACGCCCCGGCCGTCTCGGCTACATCTCGCCCGCGGTGCGCGGCGTCCTCGGCTACGAGCCGCAGCAGCTGATCGGCAGTTCGCTCTACGACCTCATCCACGCCGACGACCGGCACCACGTCGTCGGCACCGTCGACGGCTTCCTCGCCGGGGTCTCGCCCGCCGCGCTCGTCGAGTGCCGGGTACGCGCCGCCCGCGCGATGCCGCTGCCCACCGCGGGCCACGGCGCGCAGTCAATCTGGCGGCACGCCGAGGCCACCATCACCCGGCACTACGGCGGCCTGGTCTTCACCATCCGCGACGTGAGCGACCGGGTCGCGCTGCAGAACCAGTTGGCGCACAACGCCTACCACGACGCGCTCACCGGCCTGCCGAACCGCGCGCTGTTCACCGAGCGGCTCGAACAGGCCGTCAGCCAGCGCTCCGCCCCCGAGCACCCGCCCGCCGTGCTCTTCCTCGACCTCGACCGGTTCAAGGCGGTCAACGACGCGCAGGGGCACGCGGCGGGCGACGAGCTGCTGGTCGAGGCCGCCGCCCGGCTGCGCGCCGCGGTGCGCGCCGGGGACACCGTGGCCCGGTTCGGCGGGGACGAGTTCGCCGCCCTGGTGCACGGGGACCGGGAGGGCAAGGCCGCGCGTGAGGTGGCCGAGCGGCTGCACGCGGGACTCACCCGTCCGTACGAACTCATGCCGGGACGTTTCCTGGTCGGCGCCTCCGTCGGCGTGGCCTACTGGCGGGCCGGGACCTCGGCCACCCAGCTGCTGCGCGAGGCGGATCTGGCCATGTACGAGGCCAAGAACGGCGGCAAGGGACGCGTCGTGGTGCGCGACGAGCCGGAACCCCGCTACCTGGTGAATGTGCCCAAGGTGAGAACCAGCCGTCCGCATGCCGAGACGCCCGGCGGGGAAACTTGACGGCACAGGGCGGGCCGGGGGTACTGTCGAGCCATGCAGATCGCCTCCGCGCGCAAGCGCGAGCTCGTACTTGGCCAGCGCGCCGGCTGAAGCCCCCGGGCTAAACGCCAGCGCGCTTCCCTCGGTTGCCCTTTCGGGCCCGAGGGTTTTTTGTTGGCCTGAAGGCATTTTCCGGGCGCCGCCGCCCGGACTCAACCCGAGAGAAGTGACCATGACGGAGCAGGGCAACGGTAACGGTACCCATAGCGCGCGCGTTGACGGTCACCGTGCGACCGTGCTGACCGGAGCGCAGGCCCTCATCCGCGCGCTCGAGGAACTCGACGTCGACACCGTGTTCGGCATCCCGGGCGGCACGATCCTGCCGGCCTACGACCCGATGTTCGACTCCAAGAAGCTACGCCACATCCTGGTGCGCCACGAACAGGGCGCCGGCCACGCCGCGACCGGTTACGCGCAGGCCACCGGCAAGGTCGGGGTGTGCATGGCCACCTCGGGCCCGGGCGCGACCAACCTGGTCACCCCGATCGCCGACGCCTATATGGACTCGGTGCCGCTGGTCGCGATCACCGGCCAGGTCTCCAGCGCCACGATCGGCACCGACGCCTTCCAGGAAGCCGACATCTGCGGCATCACGATGCCGATCACCAAGCACAACTTCCTGGTCACCAAGGCGGAGGACATCCCGCGCGCGGTGGCCGAGGCCTTCCACATCGCCTCCACCGGACGACCCGGTCCGGTGCTGGTGGACATCCCCAAGGACGTGCTGCAGGCCAGCGCGCCCTTCCACTGGCCGGTCGAGCTCAACCTGCCCGGCTACCGGCCGGTCTCCAAGCCGCACGGCAAGCAGATCCGCGAGGCCGCCCGGCTGATCACCAAGGCCAAGCGGCCGGTGCTCTACGTCGGCGGCGGCGTGCTCAAGGCGCATGCCACCGAGGAGCTGCTGGCGCTGGCCGAGCTGACCGGCGCGCCCGTCGTCACCACCCTGATGGCCCGCGGCGCGTTCCCGGACAGCCACAAGCTGCACCTGGGCATGCCGGGCATGCACGGCTCGGTGGCCGCGGTCACCGCGCTGCAGAAGTCGGACCTGATCGTCGCGCTCGGCGCCCGCTTCGACGACCGGGTCACCGGCAAGCTCTCCTCCTTCGCGCCCGAGGCCAAGATCGTGCACGCCGACATCGACCCGGCGGAGATCTCCAAGAACCGGACCGCCGACGTGCCGATCGTGGGGGACTGCCGCGAGGTGCTGACCGAGCTGGCCGCGGCCGTGCGCGCCGAGCAGGCCGCGGGGCGCACCGCCGACTACGCCGCGTGGTGGGAGGCGCTGGAGGACTGGCGCACCCGCTACCCGCTGGGCTACGAGACCGTGCCCGGCGAGCTGGCCCCGCAGTACGTCATCGAGCGGCTCGGCAAGATCGTCGGCCCCGACGCGATCTACACCACCGGCGTCGGCCAGCACCAGATGTGGGCCGCGCAGTTCATCTCCTATGAGAAGCCGTACACGTTCCTGAACTCCGGCGGCGCCGGGACGATGGGCTACGGCGTGCCCGCGGCGATGGGCGCCAAGGCCGGCCGGCCCGAGGCCACGGTCTGGGCGATCGACGGCGACGGCTGCTTCCAGATGACCAATCAGGAACTCGCCACCTGCGCGCTGAACAACATCCCGATCAAGATCGCGGTGATCAACAACGGCGCGCTCGGCATGGTCCGGCAGTGGCAGACGCTGTTCTACAACCAGCGCTACTCCAACACGAATTTGCGCGCAAGCGCGGGGGCGGAGCCCCAAAACGTGCGTATCCCGGACTTCGTGAAGCTGGCGGAGGCCTATGGTTGTGTCGGACTGCGATGCGAGAGCCCGGACCAGGTCGACGCGGTGATCGAGAAGGCCATGGCGATCAACGACGCCCCGGTCGTGATCGACTTCGTGGTGCACGAGGACGCGATGGTCTGGCCGATGGTCCCGGCCGGGCTGTCCAACGATGAGATCCTGGCCGCGCGCGGCCAGCGTCCGGACTTCGACGACGAGAGCGAGTGAGCACGATGACCACCACGGCTCCCAGCCACCAGACGCACACGCTGTCGGTGCTCGTCGAGAACCGTCCGGGTGTTCTCGCGCGGGTCTCGGCGCTGTTCTCCCGGCGCGGCTTCAACATCGAGTCGCTCGCCGTCGGGCCCACCGAGCACGCCGAGATCTCCCGGATCACGCTCGTGGTCAACTTCGAGGACCACCCGCTCGAGCAGGTCACCAAGCAGCTCAACAAGCTGGTCAACGTGCTGAAGATCGTGGAGCTGGAACCCGCCTCCTGCGTCCGGCGCGAACTGATCCTGGTCAAGGTGCGGGCCGACGCCACCGAGCGTCAGCACGTGCTGGCCACCCTCGAGCCCTTCGGCGGCCGGGTGGTGGACGTGGCCACCGACAGTCTGGTGATCGAGGCCACCGGCGACAACGCCAAGCTGGAGGCGCTGCTGCGGGTGCTCGAGCCCTTCGGCATCAAGGAACTGGTGCAGTCCGGGCTGCTGGCAGTCGGCCGCGGTCCGCGCTCCATCACCGACCGTTCGCTGCGCGCCGTAGAGCGCGCCGCCTGAGGCTTCACCTCCCCGAGAAAAGAAGGAACACGGAAAATCATGGCAGTGGAGATGTTCTACGACGACGACGCCGACCTCTCGGTCATCCAGGGTCGCAAGGTCGCCGTCCTCGGCTACGGCTCGCAGGGCCACGCGCACGCCCTGAGTCTGCGTGACTCGGGCGTGGACGTGCGGGTCGGCCTGAAGGCGGACTCCAAGTCGCGTGCCAAGGCGGAGGAGCAGGGCCTGCGGGTCGTCACCCCGTTCGAGGCCTGCGCCGAGGCCGACGTCATCATGATCCTGGTGCCGGACCCGGTGCAGCGCGCGGTGTACGAGGAGGCCGTCGCCCCGAACCTGAAGGACGGCGACGCGATCTTCTTCGGCCATGCGCTGAACATCCACTTCGAGCTGATCAAGCCCCCGGCGAACATCGACGTCGCCATGGTCGCCCCGAAGGGCCCGGGCCACCTGGTGCGCCGCCAGTTCGCCGACGGCTTCGGCGTCCCGTGCCTGATCGCGGTCGCCCAGGACGCCACCGGCAAGGCCCAGGACCTGGCGCTGTCCTACGCCAAGGGCATCGGCGGCACCCGGGCCGGCGTCATCAAGACCACGTTCAAGGACGAGGTCGAGACCGACCTGTTCGGCGAGCAGGTCGTGCTCTGCGGCGGTGTCGAGGAGCTGGTCAAGGCCGGCTTCGAGACGCTGACCGAGGCGGG
>Ga0302314_10008658_pt1 | contig 18083 bp, 13 predicted proteins | sample III_Palsa_N2_3_FD_200533 | JGI IMG/M metagenome (GOLD analysis project Ga0302314, IMG submission 200533) | Peat permafrost microbial communities from Stordalen Mire near Abisko, Sweden - III_Palsa_N2_3 | ecosystem: Environmental > Terrestrial > Soil > Palsa > Peat permafrost | place: Sweden...
CCTCGTCCATGAATTCCACGGGGATGATGTGCAGCTTGTCGCGCACCCGGCGGGGGATTTCTCGCAAGTCATTGCGGTTGTCCTTGGGGATGAGGACCGTCTTCAGCCCCGCCCGGTGCGCGGCGAGCACCTTCTCCTTCAGGCCGCCGATGGGAAGCACACGGCCGCGAAGGGTAATTTCCCCCGTCATCGCCACGTCGTGCCGAACGGGGATGCGCGTCAGGGCCGACACCAGCGCGGTGCACATGGTGACGCCGGCCGAGGGCCCGTCCTTGGGGATGGCGCCCTCGGGCAGGTGGATGTGGATGTCGCTCGTCTCGGCGAATTTCCTGTCGATGCCGAAGCGGTCGGCGCGGGAGCGCACGTAGGAGAGCGCAGCCTGCGCCGACTCCTGCATCACCTCGCCCAGCTTGCCGGTGATGATGAGCTTCCCCTTGCCGGGCATGATGGCGGCCTCGGTGGTGAGCAGCTCGCCGCCCATCTCCGTCCAGGCCAGGCCGGTGACGATGCCCACCTGGGCCTCGCGCTCGGCCTCGCTGGCCCGGAAGCGGGGGACGCCCAGGTACTTCATCGCGCCTCGCCGGTCGATGCGCACCGGGCGCTTGCCATTCTTCAGCACCTCCCGGGCCACCTTGCGCAGCACGGAGGCAATCTCCCGCTCCAGGTTCCGGACGCCGGACTCGCGGGTGTAGCGGTGGATGAGGGTGCGGATGGCGCCGGCGCTGAAGGCCACGTCGACATCGGCCAGGCCGTTGGCCTCGCGCTCCTTGGGGATGAGGTAGCGGCGGGCGATGGAGAGCTTCTCCATCTCCGTGTAGCCGGCGATGCGGATGACTTCCATCCGGTCCTGCAAGGGACCGGGAATGTTGTGCATGGTGTTGGCGGTGCAGATGAACATCACCTTGGAGAGGTCGTAGTCGCAGTCCAGGTAGTGGTCATTGAAGGTGTTGTTCTGCTCCGGGTCGAGCACCTCGAGGAGGGCGCTGGAGGGGTCGCCGCGGAAGTCGGTGGACATCTTGTCCACCTCGTCGAGGAGGAAGACGGGGTTACTGCTGCCGGCCTTCTTCAGCGACTGGATGAGCTTGCCCGGCATCGCGCCGATGTACGTCCTCCGGTGTCCGCGTATTTCCGCCTCGTCCCGGACGCCGCCCAGCGACTGGCGGACGAACTTCCGCCCGGTGGCGCGGGCGATGCTGCGCGCCAGGCTCGTCTTGCCCACGCCGGGAGGGCCGACGAAGCAGAGGATGGGGCCCTTCATGCGCTGCACCAGCGACTGGACGGCCAGGTACTCGAGGATGCGCTCCTTGGCCTTCTTCAGGCCGAAGTGGTCCTCGTTGAGGACGCGCTCCGCCTCGGCAATGTCCAGCCGGTCCTTCGTCTCCTCGTACCAGGGCAGCGCCAGTAGCCAGTCGATGTAGTTGCGGACGACGGTGGCCTCGGCCGACATCGGGCTCATCATCCGGAGCTTCTTCAGCTCCTTACGGACCTTGAGCGTGGCCTCCTTGCTCATCCGCTTGGTGCGGATTTTCTCCTCTATCTCCTGCACCTCGTTCTTGAACTCGTCGCGGTCACCCAGCTCCTTCTGAATGGCCTGCATCTGCTCATTCAGGTAGTACTCCTTCTGGGTCTTCTCCATCTGCTTCTTGACGCGGGTGCGGATTTTCTTCTCGACCTGGAGAATCTCAATCTCGCTCTGCATCAGCTCGTAGAGCTTCTCCAGGCGCTTGGCGGCATCGTCCATCTCCAGGAGAGCCTGCCGGTCGTTCAGCTTCAGGCTGAGCTGCACGGCGATGGTGTCCGCCAGCCGCGCCGGGTCGTCGATGCTCGCCACCTGGACCAGCATCTCCGGGGGGATGCGCTTGTTGAGCTTGACGAAGGATTCGAAGACCGAGTGCACGCTGCGCACCAGCGCCTCGAGCTCCACGGACCGCTGCCAGAGCTCCTCGACCTCGTCGACCTCGGCGGTGAAGAAGGATGTGGAGTCGAGGAAGCGGCGCACCCGGCCGCGCTTCATCCCCTCCACCAGTACCTTCACCGTGCCGTCGGGAAGCGGAATGAGCTGGATGACGTGGCCCACCGTGCCGAAGTGGTAGACGTCGTCGACGCCGGGCTCGTTGGTCTTCGCCTTCTTCTGGGCGGCGAGGAAGATGAGGGCCTTGTCATTCTCGTCGGTGCTCTTGCGCGCCATGGCCTCGTGCAGCGCGGCGATGGAACGTTCGCGTCCGACGAAGAGGGGCACCACCTGGTGCGGAAAAACCACAATGTCCCGCAGGGGCAACAGAGGAAGCGTCGCCGGACGCCGGTTGGCGTCCTTCTTGTCGTCACGGCCGAAGAACATGGGTGTCGAGCAGCTGCCGAGTGTACACCAGCCTCCGCGCCTGGCCAGGTCCTGAGCCAGAACTCCTAGGGCGCGGTGGGTGAGGGTACCCCCAGCTCGAGAAACAGGAAGGCGAGCATGTCCGCGGACTGAGCAACCGTCTTCTTCACCTGGTCCGCTCCGCCGTGGCCGGCGTTGCGCTCGATGCGCAGAAGCACCGGAGCCTGCGAGGCGCTCGCGGCCTCCACCAGCGCGGCAAACTTTCGCGCGTGCATCGGGTCCACGCGGTCGTCGTGGTCCGAGGACAGAAGAAGCAACGGCGGGTAGCGCGTGCCGGCGACTACATGGTGGTAGGGCGAGTAGGCGAGGAGCCAGTTGAAGTCCGCCTCCACGGAGGGGTCTCCGTACTCCTCGGCCCACGTCTTTCCGCTACCGAATTGCGTGTAGCGCACCATGTCCAGGAGTGGAACGGCACACACCACCGCGCCGAAGAGGTCCGGACGCTGCACCATGGCCGCCCCCACCAGGAGGCCGCCGTTGCTTCCCCCATAGATGGCGATGCGCCTGGGGTCGGCCCACTTCTCCTTGCCCAGGGCCTCGGCCGCGGCGATGAAGTCATCGAAGACGTTTTGCTTCCTCTGGAACATCCCCGCCTCGTGCCAGGCCTTCCCGTACTCACCGCCGCCCCGGAGGTTGGGGAGCGCGTAGATGCCGCCCGCGTCCATCCAGGGGATGAGCGTCCGGAGGAAGGCCGGCGTCATGCTGAGGTCGAAGCCGCCGTAGCCCGTGAGGAGGGCCGGCGCCGTCCCGTCGCGCGCCACGTCCTTGCGCCGGACGATGAACATGGTGACTTCGGTGCCGTCCTTGGACCGGTAACGCACCTGGTCCGAGGTGTAGCGGCTGGCATCGACGGGCACCTCCACCTTGGCCCACAGCGTCGTCGCACCGGTGCGGACGTCCGTCCGGTACACCTCGAAGGCCCGGGTGAAGGAGGTGAAGGAGTAGTAGGCCACCGGCCGGTCCTCCTGCCCCACCAGGTTGCTCGCGCTTCCGAGCTCCGGAAGGGTCATCTCCCGAACGGGCTTCCCGGCCAGGGTGACGAGCCGCACCTCCGACGTCGCCGCCTTCAGGTAGTCGAGCGACAAGAGGCCGCCCACAATCGACGTCCCCTGCAGCGTGGCCAGGGCGTCCTCCGGAACAATCTCCTTCCAGGCGGCACGGGCCGGGCGATTCACCGCGGTGCGGAAGACGCGCTTTCTCGGGGCCCCCTCGTCGGTGACGATGTAGAGCTGGCCCTTGTAGACGTCCACCGAGTACTGGTTGCGCTGGCCCACCACCAGGGGCTTGAAGTCCCGGTCCTTCCCCAGCCGCTTCATGTAGACGTCGTTGTGCGTCCAGCCGTGGATGACGTAGACGAGCAGCACCTTGCCGTCGCGGGAGAGTGACTGGCTGAGGAAGGTGGTCGCGTCGTGCGTCGCCTTGCGCACCAGGGTGTCCTTGGCCTGCGGCTTCCCGAGCGTGTGGAAGCGAATCTCGGTGAGGCCCGGGCGGTCCGCCACCGCCGTGCCGGGCGGGTTGGGCAGGTACTCGTAGTAGAAGCCGCGGCTGTTGGGCGTCCAGCTGGGGCCGGCGTACTTCGTGCCCTCGAGGACGTCCACCGTGGACCATTTCCCGCTGTCCACCTCAATGACGTGCGTCACCGCCTCGTCGGCGTGGTTGGGATTCTGGCTGAAGACCACCCGCTTCCCGTCCCAGGAGGGCACCCAGACGCCAAGCGACGTCTTGCCGCCGTCCCAGTCGTTGGGGTCGAGCAGCACCTTCTCGGCGCCGCCCTCCTTGGGGCGCCAGCAGAGGACGGCCTTCTCCTGGTGCGCGTCGCGCTTCAGGTAGAAGAGCCGCGTCCCCCGCTGCACCGGGACGCCAATGGCGCCGACATAGAGGAGGGCCTCCAGGCGCTTGACGAGGGCCGCGCGCCCCGGAAGGGCGTCGAGGAAGGCCCGGGCACTGGTGTCCTGCGCCGCCATCCACGCCTGCACCTCGGCGCTCTTCTCGTCCTCGAGCCAGCGGTAGGGGTCGGAGACGGGCTGACCGAAGCGGGTGTCGACGACGGTTTCCGAGCGCGTCTTGAGGCGTGCGGGGCCGGCGTCGGGCGAGGCGGAGGGCGTGGAAGGTGTCGTCACGGGCTCTTTGGGCGTCACGGTGTGGCTGGGCGCGGAGCAACCCAGAAGGACAAGGGGAAGAAGCAGCAGGGGGCGCATGCGCGCTTGTCTACCAGCACTCAGGGTGGCCAGGCCCATTCCAAGTGACTCCCCGTGGCGTGCCTTCGGGGGGCAATCGTTTGCCGCCCCTGTCCGTACTAGGAGAGAGGGACGATGGAAATTCAGCCTGTCGACTTGACTACACTCATCCCGGCCGCTCTCGCGGTGTGCATCCCGCTGGTGGCCGTCATCGGCTTCACCGTCCGCTTCGCCATCAAGCCGATTGCCGAGGCCATGGTGCATGCTCGCGGCGGCGCGAGCGCACCCAGCGCGGAACTCACCCTCCTCACCGCACGCGTGCGCGAGCTCGAGGAGGAAGTCATCCGCCTCAAGAATTCGGACCCCTACCGCGTCGGGCTACCCGCCGGCGCGGACCCGCTCCGCTCCGGCCAGGGTCGCGGCTAGTCCACGGGAGGCGCCGCTGCACCGCCTCCACTCTCTTCGCCGGCCAAGCACCCCACCACCGCCTCCACCCGGACACCGGCCTTCACGCTGGCCGTGGTGAGTCGCACCAGCGCCGACACCAGCTGCGTCTCGGCGCGCTCCGCCGCCTCCGACTGCTTCTCCTTCAGCCCCAGGCCAAGGGCACAGGCACAGACGCCATGCGCTGCGCGGATGAGGAGCTCTGGCGCGGCGTGCGCACGGGCAATTTTCTCGAGCGAAAACATGGAGCGCCGGGCGGACTCCGTGTCTCCGAGGCCTGGCAGGGCCCGGACGGCCTCGGCTGCTTCGGGAAGACGCGCCTCGAGAAGCCCCAGCGGCAGGACGTTGTGGAGGGCGCGGTCAGCGAAGCGGGAGGGCGCCTCGTCGCGCCCTTCTGCCAGCGCGAGGAGGGCCTCCTCGGGAAACCACTCCGAGAGCTCGTCGTACAGCCGACTGCGGAAGGACTGGGCCGAGCCTGGGCTCAGGCCGATTCCTTCTGCAGCTCCTCGTCCTTCGCCGTGGCGTGGAGGATGACGGGCTCGCTCTTCTTGAAGATGACTTCCTCGGAGATGACGACCTCGCTGGCCGTCTTCATTGACGGGATGTCGTACATGACGTCCAGCATCGCCGTCTCGAGGATTGAACGAAGGCCGCGGGCGCCGGCCTTCCGGCGGATGGCCTCGTGGGCGATGGCCTTCAGCGCCCCTTCGGTGAACTTGAGGGCCACGCCGTCCAGGTCGAAGAGCTTCTTGTACTGCTTCACCAGCGCATTCTTCGGCTGGCTGAGGATGCTCACCAGGGCCGGCTCGTCCAGCTCCTCGAGCGCGGTGACGATGGGCAGCCGCCCGATGAATTCCGGAATCATCCCGTACTTGAGGAGGTCCTCCGGCTCGACGTGCTGGAGGAGCTCCGTGAGGTTGCGCTCTTTGCGCGTCTGGATGTCGGCGCCGAAGCCGAGGTTTCTTCCGCCCAGACGCCGCTCGATAATCTGCTCCAGCCCTCCGAAGGCGCCGCCGCAGATGAAGAGGATGTTGGTGGTGTCGACCTGCAGGAATTCCTGCTGGGGGTGCTTGCGGCCACCCTTGGGTGGCACGTTGGCGATGGTGCCCTCGATGATTTTGAGGAGGGCCTGCTGCACCCCTTCGCCCGAGACGTCGCGGGTGATGGAGGGGTTCTCGCTCTTGCGAGCAATCTTGTCGATTTCGTCGATGTAGACGATGCCGCGCTGGGCCCGGTCGATGTCGTGGTCGGCCGCCTGCAGCAGGTTGACGATGATGTTCTCCACGTCCTCGCCCACGTAGCCGGCCTCGGTGAGGCAGGTGGCGTCGGCGATGGTGAAGGGGACGTTGAGGATGCGCGCCAGCGTCTGCGCCAGGAGCGTCTTTCCACTGCCGGTGGGGCCGAGGAGCAGGATGTTGCTCTTCTGCAGCTCCACGTCGTCCATCTGCACCTTGGACTCGATGCGCTTGTAGTGGTTGTGCACCGCGACGGCGAGCACCTTCTTGGCCCGCTCCTGGCCCACCACGTACTCGTCGAGGATGGTCTTGATTTCGGAGGGCCGAGGGATGCGCAGCTTGGTGTCCTTCGTCTCCTCGCGGTCAATCTCCTCGGCGATGATGTCGTTGCACAGCCCGATGCATTCGTCGCAGATGTAAACCGTCGGCCCGGCGATGAGCTTCTTCACCTCCTTCTGCGACTTTCCGCAGAAGGAGCAGGACAGGGTCTGGTTTGCTTTCTCGACGTTCTTTCCTGCCATGTAGCCCCCGGGCGGGTGCGTTGCCGGTCTGATGGTACGGGGGGAAGCTGGCCGGGTCCACGCCCTGCCCTTCCCCGATGGTCGGATAACCGCTTCCAGCTTGCGCCGCAGCGCGGCTAGCGGTCACGCTCCTTGGGAAGAGTCTTGCGATTCACGGACACCACCTCGTCGATGATGCCGTACGTCTTGGCTTCCTGGGCCCCCATGAAGTAGTCGCGGTCGGTGTCCTTCTCCACCCGGTCGAGGGTTTGCCCGGTGTGCTTGGCGATGAGGTCATTGAGCATCGCCCGCATGCGGAGAATTTCCCGGGCGTGAATCTCCACGTCCGAGGCCTGGCCGCGGGCGCCGCCCATGGGCTGGTGCACCATGATGCGGCTGTTGGGCAGGGCCTGGCGCTTTCCCTTGGCACCGGCCAGGAGCAGCACCGCTCCCATGGACGCGGCCTGGCCGACGCAGATGGTGGCCACCGGGGGCCGCACGTACTGCATGGTGTCGTAGATGGCCAGGCCGGCCGTCACCGAGCCGCCGGGGGAGTTGACGTAGAGGTTAATCTCCTTGTCCGGGTCCTCGGACTCGAGGAAGAGCATCTGGGCGACGATGGCATTGGCCACGTCGTCGTCAATCTCCGTCCCGAGCAGGATGATGCGGTCCTTCAGAAGACGGCTGTAGATGTCGTACGTCCGCTCACCGCGGTGGGTTTGCTCGATGACGTAGGGGACAGGCATGTAGGGCATAGGGGGCAGTACCTCAGAGGTTACGTCTCATCCTTCGCCCGAGACCTCAGGAATTCAACCGTCTTTTCCTCCCGAATCCGCAGTTCGAGACTCCTTCGCTGGTTGGCGTCCTTGAAGGCCTTGCGCACCTGGCTGACTGGCTGCTCGGCTTCCTTGGCCAGCTGCTCGATGCGCGCATCCACCTCGGAGGGCTCCACGGTGAGGCCCTCCTTGGCCGCGATGGCTTCCAGCAGGAGCGCCCCTTTGACTTCGCGCTCGGCCCGGGGCCGCATCTCCGCCCTCAGGGCGTCGAAGTCCAGGTTTAGCGTCCGCGGGTCCACCCCGCCACGGGCCAGGGAGCGCAGCGCTCCCTCCAGCATGGCCTCGAGCCCGCGCTCCACCATGGCCTTGGGCACGGCGAAGGGGTTTCTCTCGATGAGCGCATTCACCAGCTGGTCCCGCTCGGTGCGGGAGGCTTCCGCCTTGGCCGAGGCCAGGAGGTCCGTCCTGATGCGGTTCCGCAGCGCCTCCAGCGTCGGGCCGCCGGCCACCTCGCGGGCGAGCTCGTCGTCCAGGGGAGGCACAATCTGCCGCTTGAGGCCCTTCAGGGTGAAGCGGAAGGTGGCCGTCTTGCCCGCCTGGGGGTGCCCTTTGGGAAAGGTGGCCGAGGCCTCGCGCGTCTGGCCCACCTCGAGGCCCACCAGCGCCTCGACGTTGCCTTGCGTCACCTCGCCCTTGGCCACCTCGACGGTGACGCCCTCGCCGGAGCCGCCGTCGAAGGGCTTTCCGTCCACCGTCCCCTGGTAGTCGACCACCGCAAAGTCCGAGAGCTCGGCGGTGGTGCGGCCCTCCACCGGCTCCAGGCGCCCGAGGCGCTGGCGAAGCTCCTCGAGCCTCGTCTCCACCTGGGCCTCCTCCACCTTCGGTGAAAGCCGCTTCAAGGGCAGGCCCGCATAGTCCTTGGGGGCAACCTCGGGACGGACTTCCACCGTGGCCTGGAAGGCGAACGGGGCGTCGAGGACGAGCTGCGCCCCCGTCACCTGCGGCTCGCCCACCGCCTCCACCCCGTGCTCGGAGATGGCGCTGAGGTAGCTCTTCTCCACCAGGCGGCGGGCGACGTCGTCCTCCACCTCGCCCCGGAAGCGTTGCTCGAGAATTCGCCGCGGCACCTTGCCCGGACGGAAGCCCGGGAGGCGGACTCGCTCGCCAAGTGCGTGGTAGGCGCGGCCGAGCTCCGCCGCCACCTGGTCCGGCTCGACCTCGATGGACAGCTTGCGCTCGATGGGGGACAGCGTCTCGACGTGAACCTTCATAGGCAGCCAACTGCCTTAAGGGTGCCTGGGGGCACTGTCAATGCGAAGTCTGGGCCCTGGCCCAAAGGAGAGGTCCAGTTGTCCTTCGCCGTCAAGGCACGCGAGGGCGCCCTCAATCCGAGACTTGCTCCGAACGCTTCGCCGTCACTTCTGCCCGCTTGCGCACGGTGTGGCTTCTCGGCCCGCAACCTGAGCCAATCGCCCTCGTCCGCAGCGATTCACTCGCCTGGAGCAGACATGCCGGAGCCCGCCTTCGGGATTTACGTCGCGCACGGCCTCTTCTGGAGCGCGTTCGGCCTGGCGCTGGTCGTGCTGCGCCTTCGCCGAGCCGGAGATGCGATGGACGTCACCACGCCCGTGGTGACGAGTCAGCAAACGGCCCCCTACTCCCGCTTGCTCGTCGCTCTCCACATGCTGGCATTCGCCGTGATGTACACAGGTGTGGCGTTGGCCGTCTTCTCCGGCGCTGTCCCTGACTGGTTTCCCGGTCAGCGCGTGGCCGGAGGACTCGTCATCGGCCTGGGCGCAGGCCTCATGGTGTGGGCCCTCGTCTATTTCCGGTCCTGGCGATTTCGTGCCCGGTTGGACGAGGGGCATCAGCTCGCCACCGGCGGTCCCTTCGGCCTGGTCCGACATCCCATTTACCTGGGCCTGAACCTCCTTGCGCTGGGCACGGGCCTCTGGGTGCCGACGCCTCTCGTCTGGCTCGGCTTCGTGCTCATGCTGCTGGGAAGCGATTTTCGCGGGCGCGCCGAGGAGAAGTTGCTCGCGAAGTCCTTCGGCGACCTGTACGGCTCGTACGCCCGGCGAACGCGACGCTTCGTCCCTGGCCTCTACTGACCTGCGAAGTCGAACCCACTCTTGTCCGCTGCGGACGAACGCGGAGCCAAGGAGGAAAACTCCCGCGGCAAGTGGACCTGGGTTGACACCTACTTACCCGACTACGAGAGCTCGGAGCTTTGGAAACTCCGATGCCGCCTACTTCATCAAGCGACGGCGATTCTTCGGAGTGCGCAAAATGTCCGTTACGTCTTTGTTGAGCCTGGCCACGTCAGCATCCGTGGGATTTCCCTCAGCCCCATTTCGGCCACCGCGCAGCCGCCATCGACATCGAGGTGTTTGTTGCGGATGTCTCTAAAGCGGTCCGAAGCTGGTTCGCCTTGGGTCCCAAGCGAGAGGACTTTCCTCTCCGGGTTTGGACCATGTTTCAACGGCGGTCGGGTATTCCTGGGGTAATAGCCGGTGCCCTGATTTACGCTTAGAAAAGCCACCGGGTCGCCTCGTGATTGCGTATGGGCCCGGAGGGACTCGAACCCTCAAGCCTTTGGGGCATCGGCTCCTAAGGCCGACGTGTCTACCAGTTCCACCACAGGCCCTCAGGACCGCTTTTACCCCGGCTCCAGAGGCAGTCCACAGGACCACTACGGAGCGCGGCGGGCGAGCGCGGTGAGGGCCTCGCCCTCGAGCCTGCACGTCAGCCACTCCTTGACGACGTCGGCACCGAGGGACTCGTAGAAGCGGACGCTGGGGGTATTCCAGTCCAGCACCTGCCAGACGAAGCGCCCGCACCCAAGGCGCACCGCCTCGCGGGCGAGGTGCAGCATGAGCGCGCGCCCCACGCCCTTCTTGCGCGCCGCCGGACGGACGAAGAGGTCCTCGAGAAACAGCGTCGGCTGCCCGCGCCAGGTGGAGTAGGCGAGGAAGAAGAGGGCGAAGCCCACCGGCGCTCCATCCACCTCGGCGATGAGCGTCCGGAAGAGGGGCACCTTCCCGAAGCCATCGCGCACGAGGTCCGCCTCGGTGGCCACCACCGCATCCGGGGCACGCTCGTAGGTGGCGAGCTCGCGGATGAGGGACAGAATGAGGGGCACGTCGGCGACGCTGCCGGGACGAAGGTGTAGGGCCGTGGGCTTTTCAGGCGCGGACATGGGCGGAGGCCCTTTTATGCCGGCTTCGCCGCGGCCAGCACGCGGAGGCGCTCCCTGAGGCCCTCCACCTGGACACGTGCTGAGGCCTTCAGCGTCTCGACGTCGGCCAGCGTCAAGCCCTTGGTGGATAGCGCCGTCCCTACCGTCACCCGGGCCTCGGACTTCTGGAAGCGCCAGCTGTGCTTGGGAAGCGCCGTCCGCGTGCCCGAGACGGCGACGGGGAGAATGTCGGCGCCTGTCTCGATGGCCAGCCGGAAGGCCCCGTCCTTGAAGGGAAGCAGCGCCTCCTCGGTGCCGCGCGTGCCCTCGGGAAACATCATCACCGGCACACCGCGCTCGAGCCAAGAGGCGCACTTGGCCATGGCCCCCTTGCCCGAGGCGCTGTCCCCTCGCTGGACGGGGACGTCGCCCGCGAGCCACATCATCCACCCCACCACCGGGATGCGAAACAGGGAGGCCTTCCCAAGCCACTTCATCTCCCAGGGAAGGTGGGAGATGAGGAAGGGGTCGGCGTGCGACTCGTGGTTGCTCACCACCACCGTCCGCCCGACTGCCTTGGGCAGTGGCCCCACCACGCCGAAGTGCCAGAAGGGTGTGAGCCGCGCGGCCACGACGCCCACCAGCCGGAAGACGCGCCCCACCACCAGGCGGCGCCTGTCGAAGGGCAACGTGACGAGGGCCAAGAGGCCCTGGACGAGAAAGCCGAGAAGGGCCACGAGGCCAATCTCCAGCCACGTCCACACCGAGAGAAGGGCATTCACGAGCGTGGGGCCTCGCTTACCCCATGCGGGCCTCCGCCTGCTCGTGACGGAAGAAGCATTGCGCGTTGCGGCAAGGGCCGCCTTTTGCGCCGGGGTCTCTCCCCCCGCTTGGGTGCTTCGGCCTAAGAAGTCCCTCGAGGAAAATTCGAAAAACGGCCATGCCGCCCACACCACCGGAGCACCGGACACGCACTGTCGAGCCCGCGCTGTGGGTCTTCGGCCTCGCCTGTCTCGTCTTCGCCTCGCGCGCGCGTCTTCTCTGGGCCAATGGGCAGCACGGCTGGTTGTGGCCCTTCGGGCTGTGGGCCGCCGTCATCCTCGTCGGCGCGGTGGTGAACCGACGGACGGACTGACTCCGCCCGCTTCTTCTCGGACACGGCCGTGCTCCAACTCGGACAGCTCTTCGCAGTCGCCGTCGGCTACCTCCTCCTGCTGTTTCTGGTGGCGTATGCCGCGGAACGGGGGTGGGTGCCGGCGAAGCTTGTCCGCCACCCCCTCACCTACGCCCTCTCCCTCGGGGTGTACGCGACGTCGTGGAGCTACTCCGGCAGCGTCGGGTTCGCGCGGACGGAGGGCTTCAACTTCCTCGCCATCTACGTCGGCGTGACGCTGTCCTGTCTCCTCGTGCCGGTGGTGTGGCAGCCCGTCCTGCGCCTCACCCGCGAGCACCAGCTGACGTCCCTGGCCGACCTCTTCGCCTTCCGCTTCCAGAGCCACGGCGCAGGCGTCCTGGTGACGCTCTTCATGCTGGCCGGCAACTTGCCGTACCTGGCGCTGCAAATCCGCGCCGTCACGCAAGGCGTCCGCGTGCTGGGGCATGCGCCGCCGGCGTCCACGGTGGGCCTCGTCTTCTGCACGCTGGTGGCGCTCTTCGCCCTTCTCTTCGGCGCGCGCCACGTCACGCCCAGGGAGAGGCACGCCGGCCTCGGGCTGGCCATCGCCTTCGAGTCCGTGGTGAAGCTGCTGGCCCTCCTGGCGGTGGCGGCGGTGGCCGTCACCCAAGTCTTCGGCGGCTTCGGCGGCCTCGAGCGCTGGCTGTCCGTCCACCCCGAGGCGCTGGAAGCCGCCTACCGGCCGGTGCGGGAAGGGCCCTGGGCGACGCTTCTCCTCCTGTCGTTTGCCGCGGGCTTTTTGCTTCCGCGGCAATTCCACATGGCCTTCACCGAGGCCCTCGGAAGCCGCGCCCTCCGCGTCGCGGCCTGGGGGTTTCCGGCCTTCCTCCTGCTGCTCAACCTGGCCGTGCTGCCTTTGCTGTGGGCCGGGCAGGTGGCGCTTCCCGGCGTGCATCCGGACACCTACGTGTTGGGCCTGGCCCGCGGCAGCGGCGTCACGGCGCTGGCCTTCATCGGCGCCGTCTCCGCGGCCAGCGCCATGGTGATTGTGGACACCCTGGCCCTGGCCGCCATGTGCCTCAACCACTTGCTTCTGCCGAGGAGCAACCTGGCCGGGGCCGGGGACCTCTACCGGGGGCTTCTCTGGGCCCGCCGGGTCCTCATCGTCGTCATCATCTTCGTCGGCTACGGCTTCTCGCGGCTGCTCGACGTCCGGGCGGGGCTGGCGGAGCTGGGCCTCATCTCCTTCGTGGCCGTCGTCCAGGTGCTGCCCGGCGTCCTGGCCGTCCTCTTCTGGAGGGGGGCGACGCGGCTTGGGTTTCTCAGCGGGTTGTCGGCCGGCATCGCCATCTGGGCAGCGACACTGTTTCTCCCGCTGTTGGCGCACGCCCACCTCCTGCCGGCGAGCTTCGACTTCGCCCGCCGCTTCGGCATTCTTCCCGGCGCCGAGCCGTGGAGCATCTCCACCTTCTGGTCCCTGGGCCTCAACGTCGTCCTCTTCGGCGGCGTCTCCCTCCTCACCAAGCAGAGCGCGCGCGAGGAGGAGGCGGCCGGCTTGTGCACCCGCGCCCCGAGGTTGGTCGACCCGGTGGTGGTGGAGGCGGACAGCCCGCGCGACTTCCAGGCGAAGCTGGCGCCCCTTCTCGGGCAGGACGCGGCCACCACCGAGGTGGACCTGGCGCTCGCGGACCTCAACATGGTGGTGGACGAGCGCCGGCCGGCGCAGCTGCAGAGGCTGCGGGAGCGGCTCCTGCGAAACCTCTCCGGCCTGGTGGGGCCCTTGCGGGCCCGCTGGGTGGTGGACCGCGGCATCCGCGTGGAGCCGGGGCGCCAGCCGGCCCTCTCGGAGCGGTTGCGCTTCCTCGAGGAGCAGCTGCGGATGAGCCGCGCCCAGCTGCACGGCGCCCCGGCCGAGCTCGAGGCCTTCCGCCGCTACCTACGACGCGTCCTCGAGGACTTGCCCCTGGGCGTCTGCGCGCTCGGGCCGGACGCAGACGTCGTCATCTGGAATGCGGCGCTGGCAGCGCTCTCCGGCATCCCCTCGGCAGACGCGGTGGGGGGACGTCTGGACCAGCAGCCCGGTGCGGTGGCCAAGGCGCTCTGTGACTTCCTCGAGCAGAAGGCCGCGCACGCCGAAGTCCGCATCACGCTGAAGGGCCACGAGCGCGTCCTGGCGCTTGGACGAAGCCAGGAGTCCGCGGCCAGCGCCCCTCTGGACTTGCGGGGGCCGGTGCTTCTGGTGGAGGACTTGAGCGAGCGCAAGGCGCTGGCCGCGCAGGTGGCCCACCAAGACCGCCTGGCGTCGGTGGGCCGGCTCGCCGCCGGGGTGGCGCACGAGATTGGAAACCCCCTCACCGGAATTGCCTGCCTCGCGCAAAACCTCTCCCGCGAGGCGACGTCGGCCGAGCAGCGCGAGCGCCTGGCCCTCATCCTGAGGGAGACGCAGCGCATCGACACCATCGTCCGGGTGCTCCTGGGCTTCAGCCACGCCGGCACCATCCACGCCGTAGCCCAGCCGGAGCGCTTCGAGGCGCGGGAGGCCTTCGGGGAGGCCATCACCCTCGTCCAGCTGTCGCGTCAGGCCAAGGGCGTCACGTGCGAGAACCGCGTGCCTACAGGCCTGTGCCTCGACGGGGACAGGCAGCGGCTTCTGCAAGTCTTCGTCAACCTCATCTCCAACGCCTGCGATGCAAGCCCGGCCGGCAGTGCCGTGGTGGTGGAGGCCGGTGTCATCGGCGACGTGGTGCGCCTGGCCGTCGTCGACCACGGCACCGGAATCTCCGACGCAGTGCGCGAAAGAATGTTCGAGCCTTTTTTCACGACAAAGCCACCGGGACAGGGTACGGGACTCGGGCTTCCTCTAGCGTTCAGCATCGTCCGAGAGCATCTGGGGAGCATCGACGTGGAGAGTTCCCCGGGGAAGGGAACGACGGTGGTGGTGGAGTTGCCGTCGATAGGCGAACCGGAGCAACCGGCCGAAGTACGCGGCGGTGCCGCGAGCAGGTGACTTCTATGAGCCGCACCCTCATCGTCGAGGACGAGGACGTCATCCGCACCGAGCTGGCGCGCCTTCTCGCGCGCTCCGGCCATGAGGTGGCGGAGGCGCGCACCGTCCAGGAGGCGTCGGGCCAGGGGCTCGACGGCTTCGACCTCGTCATCGCCGACCTGCGCCTGCCCGGTGGCCTCGGCACGGACCTCGTCGACCTCTGCCCCGGGACGCCCGTCCTCATCATGACCAGCTTCGCCACCGTCCGGGCGGCGGTGGAGGCCATCCAGAAGGGCGCCGTCGACTTCATCGCCAAGCCCTTCGACCACGACGAGCTCCTCCTGGTGGTGGACCGCGTCCTCCGGCAGTCGCGCCTGCGGCGTCAGAATGCCGTCCTCCGGCAAGACCTGGAGCGCAACTACGCTGTCCAGGGGCTGGTGGGAAACTGCCCGCCAATGCGGGAAGTCTTTGACCGGGTGCGGAAGGTGTCCAACACCGACGCCACCGTCCTCATCCTCGGCGAGTCCGGCACCGGCAAGGAGCTCGTCGCCCGCGCCGTGCACGACCAGAGCCCCCGGCGCGAGGCCCCCATCGTCACCGTCAACTGCGCCGCCATCCCCGAGACGCTCATCGAGTCCGAGCTCTTCGGCCACGAGAAGGGCGCCTTCACCGGGGCCCACAAGACGAAGGCCGGCCTCGTGGAAGCGGCCGACGGCGGGACGCTCTTCCTCGACGAGATTGGCGAGCTGCCGCTTCCCGCCCAGGCACGCCTTCTGCGCGTCCTTCAGGAGGGAGAAGTCCGCCGGGTGGGCGCCACCGGCAGCCGGCGCGTCAACGTGCGCCTCATCGCCGCCACCCACCGGGACTTGCGGCAGATGTGCTTCGACGGCCACTTCAGGAACGACCTCTACTTCCGCCTCCGGGTGGTGGAGGTGCACCTGCCGCCGTTGCGCACGCGCGGGGACGACGTCCTGGAGCTCGCGGACTTCCTTCTGGCCAAGGCCTGCCGAAGGCTCAACCGGCCACCCATCGCCTTCTCCGAGGCGGCGCGAAGCGCCATCTGCGCTCACGACTGGCCGGGCAACGTCCGCGAGCTGGAAAACGCGGTGGAGCGCGCCGTCATCCTCAGCGACGGCGGGCCCATCACCCCGGACCTTCTGGCCATCGACGCACCGCAGGTGAATGACGCCGCCGTCGAGGAGGACACCGAGAGCGGCAGCGGAGCGCTCACCGACTACTTCCGCCGCTTCGTCCTCGACCACCAAGCGCAGCTGTCGGAAACCGAGATTGCGCGCCGGCTGGGCATCAGCCGGAAGGCACTCTGGGAGAAGCGCGCGCGCCTCGGCATCCCCCGCAATAAGCTGCAGGCGTGAGGGCAAACAGCTGGCCTCGCGGGGCCGCTTGTTACCTTCGGTAACGGCTGTTTCGGAAACACACGGCAAGGTGCGCTCCGTCCGGGCATAAGCCCCTTGCGGCTCCTCAGAAGGGCGCATGGCGTGGGCTTTGCGTCTCTTCCAGCCTGGTGTGAGCCGCTCGTCCTCAACCACGTCGCGCCTGCCCGCCGCCCGTCTGGCACAGTGTCAGCTGCTGCACGCCGAGAGCCTCGCCCAGCCGGACGCCTTCTGGCGGAGGGAGGCGCAAGCGCTGAGCTGGGTGCGTCCGCCCCAAGTCGCCTTCGAGGGCGACCTCCCCGCGGGGGAGGTGAGCTGGTTTTCCGACGGCCTCCTCAACGTCACCCACAGCTGCGTGGACCGGCATGCCGCGGCGGCGCCCGACAGGCCGGCCCTCGTCTGGCTACGCGCCGAGGGCGACGTCGAGACGCTCTCCTACCGGGCGCTCCGCCAGCAGATGTGCCGCATGGCCAACGTGCTTCTGGGCCACGGCGTCCGTCCCGGGGACAGGGTGTGCGTGTACTTGCCCACGGGCGCGCCGCTGGTGGTGGCGCTCCTGGCCTGCGCCCGGGTGGGCGCCGTCCACCTCGCCGTCCCGGCCCACACCGAGCCCGACTGGCTGCGCCGCGCGCTGCGGGTGGCGCGGGTGAAAGTCCTCGTCACCGCCAACGAGGCCGAGGTCGAGCAGGAGCGCATCCCCCTCTGGGAGAGGACGGACGAGGCGCTCAACGGCCTCGGCCGGGTGGAGGCGGTGCTCGTCCACTGGCGGACGGAGGCACGCGTCCCACTGGCCTATGCGCGGGACCATGACTTGGACCGCGAGCTCGGGCTGGCGCGGCCCACCTGCGTGCCCGCGCTGTTGCAGGGAGAGGACGCGCTCCTTCTGGCCAGCGCCGGGAGCGACGAGGGCCCGCGTCCGGTGCTGCATGCCGCGGCGGGCTTCCTGCTGTCCGCTCTCCTCACCCAGCGCGAGGCGCTGGGCGTCGGCCCCGGAGACCGCGTCCTCTTCAAGGCAGAGCGGGCCGGGCAGCGCACGGACGTCCTCTTCGGCGCGCTGGCGCTGGGGGCCACCCTCGTCCTCGACGAGCGCGGGGACGCCGTGGAGCGTCTGGACAGCCTCGGCCTCACCCACTTCATCGGCGCGTCAGCCGACGTCGCCCGCGCCGTCGCCGTGCGGGGCCCGCGGTCAGCGCCGGCCCTCATCTCCACCTCGGAGGTGGCCGGCGCGGACGTGGAAGGCGTGTGGAGCAGCGAGGGCGGCGGCCTCCTCCTCGCGCGGTGGCCGGGCGTGGGCGGCTGCCCCCTCTTCGGCATCGAGCCGCAGCTGCTGGACGCCCGCGGAGAGGCGGTGGGGCCCCTGGCCGAGGGGGAGTTGTGGACGCGGGGCTCCTGGCCTTCGCAGCCCCGGACGCTGGAGGGAGACCACGCGCGCTTCGTGGACCAGCGGCTGCGCCGCGTCCCGGGCCTCTACCGCACCGGCGAGCGCTGCCGACGCCTCAGGGACGGGACGCTCGCCTGGACGGGGAGAACCGCGGAACCCACCCTGGTCGCCCTCGCCACACCCGAGGAAGTGTCCCTGCGCGCCGGCCCCATCGGCCGCGCGTAAACCCTCGTTACGTTTGGTAGCAGGCGGTGTTACCGCGCGCCGCATGCTGCAGCGCGTAGATCCGGCAACCGCAGAGGACTCCTGAGAATTTGGGTTGGCGTGGGAGTTGCCCCCTGATGAAGGCCGCTTTCCCACCGGAGGTTCCACTGTGGCTACACCCGCCAGTGCCATGCCCATGCCGATTGAAGTGCCGGAAGAACGGCGCGTCATCTTCGCGTCGTCTCTCGGCACCGTCTTCGAGTGGTACGACTTTTACATCTACGCGATTCTGGCCCCCTACTTCGCGGGCGTCTTTTTCC
>Ga0302314_10008661_pt1 | contig 18079 bp, 17 predicted proteins | sample III_Palsa_N2_3_FD_200533 | JGI IMG/M metagenome (GOLD analysis project Ga0302314, IMG submission 200533) | Peat permafrost microbial communities from Stordalen Mire near Abisko, Sweden - III_Palsa_N2_3 | ecosystem: Environmental > Terrestrial > Soil > Palsa > Peat permafrost | place: Sweden...
TGGAACGAAGTTCCTGGCGGTAACGACGACCTCGCCCAACTCTGTCCGGGTCGTCTTCGGCGTGGCGCCCTCGTCCGGCGCGCTGGTCTCCTGAGCGGCGGCGGCGGTGGCCGCGAGCAAGGCGGCCAAGGCGGCCAAGGCGAGCAGACTGGTCATCGCGCCATGGCGGCGCGGGGCTGTGAACCCATGCGAGCGACTCAAGAAAACCCCTCCTTGTTATTCAATCCGAGATGGATTTGCGGAACCCTTGCACCAATCGATATCAAGTTCCTTGTCGCGGACTCTTCGGGCGCGGGTCTAAATTCATCGCGCGCGGGCCGGGAAAAGGCTCTGTCATGGCGCCGCCGAACGCGCGCTCGTCCCGCCAGACCTGTCCGAGCTTCGACCGGCGCACGCCGTAGAGCGCGTAGAAGGCGCCCCCGGCCAGGACATAGGCGACGAGAATCGCCGCGGGAATAACATCGCCTCGGGCGGCCTTGTAGATCATGTCGGCCAGAACCGGCCCGACCATGGCGATCGTCAGGATGATCGAAAGCACCGGGGTGAGGCCGATCCACAGTCCATTGATCCACACGCCGCCGCCTGGAACGCGAAAAGGGCGCGGCAGGTCGGGCTGCGTCGAGCGCAACCAGATCGTGCTCACGGCGACGGTGAGGAAGACGACGCCCGTGCCGAGACTGACGAGGTCGCCCAGGATCGAGATCGGCAGCAGCGCGGCCGCCAGGGCGGCGACGCCGGCCACGGCGAGAGTGCCCAGATGCGGCGTGCGGAAACGGGGATGGATGCGGCAAAAGAAACTGGGAAGCAGCCCGTCGGCCGACATGGCGAGGCAGACGCGCGAATGGGCGTAGGTGTTGACCATCAGGACCGAGCACAGACCGACGAGGCCTCCCAGCTTGATGACGATGGTCAGCGCCGGCCAGCCGATCGCCTCCACGGCCACCGCGACCGGGTCGGCGACGCCCAGGCTCCGATAGGGCACAAGGCCCGTCAGCGTCAGGGCGACCGCGATGTACAGCAGCGTCGCCACGGTCAGTGACGCCAGGATGCCGATGGCGATGTCCCGCTGTGGGTTGCGCGCCTCCAGCGCCGCCGTGGCCACCGCCTCGAAGCCCAAATAGGCGAAGAACAGGATCGAGGCGCCGCGCAGGACGCCCGGCCACCCATAGGAGAAGCCCCCGAGATTGGGCGGTATGAACGGGCGCCAGTTGGCGGCGTGCACATGGCTTGCACCGAAGGCGATGAACATGACGAGCACGCCGATCTTGACCGCCACCATCGCGGCGTTCAGCCGCGCGGAGTGGGACACGCCCTGGATGAGGACCGCGGCGAAGATCGCCACCAACCCCACGGCGACGAGGTTGATTCCGCCGCCGAGCGCGAAACGCAGGCCATGGGCCGCCGGGATCGCCTGCACGAACGAGGTCGACACGGCGGCGGGGACGAAAATTCCGAAGTCCTGCAGCAGGCTGAGCAGATAGCCCGCCGCGCCGACGGCAAGCGCCGCGCCCGCCAGGCCCAGTTCGAGGAAGAGCATCCATCCCAGGCTCCACGCCGCCAACTCGCCCAGCGCCGCATAGGCATAGGTGTAGGAGGCGCCGGAAACCGGCAGCGACGACGCGAGTTCCGCGTAGCAAAGCGCCGTCGACACGACCGAGAGGGCCGCGAAGGCGAACGACAGCACCACGGCGGGCCCGGCATAGTTCGCCGCCGCGACCCCTGTCATCACATAGACGCCGGCGCCGATGATGCAACCGATGCCCAGCAGGGTAAGCTGCAGGGGACCCAACGCGCGATTGAGGCCCATGCCGCCCTCGTCCAGGCGCACGTCCGACAGGGTCTTTCGAACGAACAGTCTACCGGTTTTTTGCGTCATCGGCCCCACGGAGTTTGAGCCGCACTATGCCTACGGCCAAGTGGGCGGGGTCGCGCCGCCGGGCCGATGATCGTCGTTTTCCGGCCTAAGCCGATCCCGCGCCGCCGTTTTCCTCAGCCGTCTTCTTCATCCATCGGGCGAGGGGCCCGTCGCCGAGGCCGTCGACAATCTCCTCGAAGGTGTCCGCCGATTCGTCCTGGCCCAGCTTGAATCGCGCGTGAGTTGCGCGCACGGTTGCTCGAAAGGCGATGATCCGGGGCGCCAGTTCGTCGTAGCGGGCGCCCATCATGTCGGGCCGCCAGGGCTGCGGCCGATCACGCTCCAATGCCGCGGCGAGCCTCGCCAGGGCGGCGCCATTCTCGTCCGCGACGAGGGCGATCTCCACGTCGAAACGAACGACGGCGTAGTTCCAGGTCGGGCCCCATCCCTGTCTCGAAACCAGCCTGGGCGGGATGTACCCTTGCGGTCCCTGGAAAAGGATCATGGCCTCGGGCTGGCGCGCCACGACATCGACCTGGGGGTTGGACCGCGCGAAATGCCCGAAGAGCGATCTCACGGTCCCGTCGTCCGCGGCTTCCGCGAGCAATGGCAGCGGCGAGGCCGCATGACCTCCGGGCCCCTGCGATACCACCCAGGCCAGCGGATAGTCCCCGATCAGGTCGGCGATATGCGAGGTCTTTCTCGGTTGGAACAACTGGGTCATGGTCCGGCTCCGGTCAAACTCAGGGGAGCGTCTAATGAAATTCCCGGCTCTTGCCATGGTTCTGTTCTGCGCGCTCGCATGGAGCGCCTCATCGGCGGGCGTGTCTCCCGCGAGCCCCACAGCGCCGCCGCCCGGCCCTGCCGGCGCCGGCCCCACCTCGGCCAATGTGGCAATCGAGATCTATCGGATCGCGCCCGGCCAACACGAGGCGTTCCTGAAATTCATCGCGCTGTGCGACCAGGTGAACATCGCCGCCGGCGTGGCGCCCCGCCAGCTGTACGTGCATCAGGACGGCGCCAGCTGGGACTTCCTGCTCATCCAGCCCGAGGACTACACCCCCGCCCAGGACGCAGCCCTCACCACCGCCGGCCAGCGGCTTGGCCTGCCGACCGGAGCCAATTTCTTCTTCGAGATCCGCAAGTACATCGCCGAACACACCGACACCGCAGCCCTGGGCCCGACCACGGCGGCCGACTATCTCGCCAGAACCGGGCGCTAAGAGTCTGACTCATAAAGTTTCCGTGTGGGGTCAAGGATTTGCGAGGCGTCGGATCATGAGCTGGACCGATGCGAGTTGCAGCCGGGCGATTGAGCTTTCGATGGTCGCTTCGAAGTCTTTCGCCAGACGGCGGTTGCGATTTAGCCAGGCGAGCGTGCGTTCCACCACCCAGCGTCGGGGGAGCAACTCGAATGCTTTGGCCGTATCCGATCGTTTGATGATTTCGAGCGTCCACTCTCCTTGGCCGACGAGCGCGGATTCGAGCTTTTCCCCGCCGTACGCCCCATCGGCGAAGATGTGCCGCAGCCACGGGAAGCTGTGGCGAAGGGATGCGAGCAGGCCGGGGGCGCCGTCGCGGTCCTGAATGTCGGCGGTGTGGACGACGGCGCCGACCAACAGACCGCCAGTGTCGGTGAGTATATGTCGCTTGCGGCCCTTCACTTTCTTGCCCGCGTCATACCCCCGCGGTCCTCCGCTCTCCGTGGTCTTCACGCTCTGGCTGTCGATCACGCCAGCAGAGGGCGAGGCTTCGCGGCCGGCGGCCTGACGCACCGCCATCAGCAGAAGATGATTGATCGCCTCCCAGACATGGCCGTCGCGCCAGGCATAGAAGTAGCGCTGCACCGTCGACACCGGCGGGAAGTCCTTGGGCAACATCCGCCACGGTAAACCTCCGCGCAGCAGGTAAAGGATCGCGTTCACGATCTCCCGCAGCGTCCATTTCCTTGGGCGGCCCAGCCGCGACGGCGCGGGCAGCTCCGGCTCCAAAATCGCCCACTCCGTATCCGTCAAATCGCTTGAAGACCGCAATCCTGTTCGGGCATGCTTCTCCCGGGTGATATCGGTCCACATGTGGCTCTCCGTCTATGCTTCGCAACACAGACTGAATCACAAGCCTCTGATATCACCCAACTTTCTTTTCGGGTCGGCCTCTCAGGCAAGCCCATCTCTGTCAGGCGCTCGGCCAGATCGGCGTTCTTGACGTCAGCGTGAGCCCCCTCCCTGCGTAGGAACCTCTTGGCCTTGTCGGCCCATTCGGTAATCCTACCCCTCCGCATCTCCGAGCTTTTCCTGGCGGCCGCCGCACGTCTGGCAGATGCGGGCCTGTCCCTTGCGCACCAGGGCGACATCGCCGCAGGCGGGGCAGACGTCGGCGGCCACGGCGCCGGCGGCGGGGCGCGAGGGCAGGGGCAGGAAGACGAGATTGTCGGGGGTCGCGCCGCGGGAGAAGCCCTTGGAGATGAACCGCGATATCGGCTGCGGCTCCTGCGCCTCGCCCGCGCCGAGCCCGTCGGCGTGGAACTCCCCTGGATCGACGTTGGCGAGGTCGGCGCGTCCCAGGTAGGAGACGCCCAGTTCGCGGAACACATAGTCGAGGATCGAGGTCGCCGAGCGGATCGAGTCGTTGCCGGTGACCGGACCGGCCGGATCGAAGCGGGTGAGGATGAAGGCCTCGACGAACTCGTCGAGCGGCACCCCGTATTGCAGGCCGATCGAGATGGCGATGGCGAAGTTGTTCATCAGGGAGCGGAACGCCGCGCCCTCCTTGTGCATGTCGATGAAGATCTCGCCGAGTTCGCCGTCTTCGTATTCGCCGGTATGCAGATAGACCTTGTGGCCGCCGACCGAAGCCTTCTGGATATAGCCCTTGCGGCGATCGGGAAGCTTGCGGCGGCTGCGGCCGATCTCGACGATCCGTTCGACCACGCGTTCCTTGGCCGCCTCCGGGCGCTCGGTCGGTTCGTCCTCCTGTGCCCGGCGCTCGGGGCTGGAGGCTGCCGGCAGATCGAGCCTGAGGTTGGCGGGCGCAGGTGCGCGGCGTATGCGCAGCGCCCTGGCGCCGCGCCCGGCGGCGAGCGCCTGGGTCCGCATCGCTTCGTCGGGTGAGGCGTCGAACGCGAGGTCGAGGACGGCGAGGGCGGGGCCGGTGATGTGCGGCTGCACGGCGGCCAGCATGGCGAGGCGGGCTTCCAGCGAAATCTCGTCCGCCCCGACGAAGACGCCGTGGAACTCGGCCGGAACGATCGCCGCGCCGGTGAGACTTTCCGATCCGAGGGCATAGGCCTCGGCCGCCGCGATCTCGTTCTGCGTGAAACCGGCGAAGCGGAGCGTATGGAACGCGCGGTCGGCCAAGGCCTCTTCGGAGGCGCCGAGCACGTCGCGCGCGAACCCCACGCCGACCACGGACGGAGCGAACGCCGCCGCCAAATCGTCTGCGGTCGCCAACGCCGACTCGACCGCCTCGATTTCGAGATCGGTGAAGCCCCTCGCGGTGAGCGTCGCTCGATTGACATGGGGCGCGTCGTCGAGGGTGCGGTGGCCGATGAGGTGCCGGCGGGCGGCGTCCGGATCCAGCCCGAGCCGCGACAGGGCTTGCTGGGCCGGGGCGGCGAGGGTGGCGAAGGTCTCGCCGTCGGCGGTCTCCGCCTGGGTCCGCGGACCCCGCCAGGGGGCCAGCCCTAGCGTCGTCGCGCCGAGCCGCAAGGCCATCTCGGGGTCATCGACAGTGACGAGCGGGCCCGCCTGGCCGATCAGGGCGCAGAGGCCGGTGGCCCGCCGGCGCGCGGCGTCGCTGTCATAGGCCAGGCCCTCGGCGACCAGGCGCTCGGCGAGGCCGGCCATGACGATGGCCCGCGGCCGATGCTGGCGGCGCAGATATGCGCTCGGCGCATCGTTGCAGAAGCCAGCCGAATTCTCGATGTCGAGGGCGAGGGCGAGGGTTCTGGCCCCCGCCAGCAGGTCGGCTTCCCGGCCGAGCGTCAGAACGTTGATGGCCGCGCGCGGAGCGATCTGCGCCAACAGCAGCGCTTCCGCGTCGTCGGGCGAGAAGGCCAGGGTGAGGTCGCCGTGGCGCCATCCCGCCTGGGCGGCCCGCGACGAGACCTCGTCGCACGAAACGATCGCATCGCGGTCGGCGAGCAGGATCCCGGCGGTGGCGTCGACGAAGCCGCTGTCTGCGTCCTCGCCCATGGCGGCCAGGACCAGGATGTCGGAGATCTCGCCATCGGCGAAGCCGGCCGAGCGCGCGGCGGAGACGGCCCGGGCGAGGGCCGGGTTGCGCACCGGGTCGGTGCAGGCGGCGCGGTCGCCGACGCAGTTCAGCACGGCCTTGGCGACCGAGTCCAGAGCAGGATGCGAGCCGCGGGCCGCGGCGCGAAGCGTCGAGATATCCGGGAACCAGGGCGCCGGGGCCTGGGCGGGATCGGCCGGGTGGGCGCGCACGCCGAAGGCGAGGGCAGGGCCGGGGGCGATGCAGCCGCCGGCCATGAGACAGACCATGTCCGAGGCGAACGCCGCGGCGTCCTGGGCGCGATCGAACCGGCCGAGCGCCCAGCCCCAGGCGGCGAGGCGCCTGGCGTGTCGATCGGGCCCTTCGCCCAGCAGCGGATCACAGGGCCGCTCGGGCGAGAGTTCAGGCGGCCAGTCGCGGTCGGGATAATCGGCGGGAAGCGCATCGGCCCAGTCCAGCCAGGCCTCGACCCGCGCGTTCGGCCAATCTCGCGGCGCGAGCACTTCGACGGCACTGTCGGCGCGCTCGAGCGTGCGGGTCTCGGCCGGGGAGACCAGATCGCGAAACGCCGGCCAGGATTCGAAACGCATCTTTCCCGCTCCGCCGCGATTGTTGGACGAGCCTAGGACCAGGACGGCGGGCCCGCAATACATCTTGGGTGTATCGTCCTTCTTGTCCACAACATATGGTGTCGCAACCCGCCGCTGGACGCGCCCATGCGGCGACCCTATAACCGGCCCGTCCCATCAGCCGACGCGCGGATCCACCCACAGTGTTCAAAGAAATCTTCACCTGGTGGCAAGGCGCAACGATCGGCGCCCGGCACCAGATCGGCCGGGGCAGCAAGTGCGTCGGTGAAGACGAGATGGGGAACCGCTACTTCGAGACGGTCGACAAACGCTACGACTACGACGGACACAACCGGCGCTTCGTCATCTACAAGGGCTATGCGGACGCCTCGAAGGTCTCGCCCGACTGGCACGGCTGGCTGCATCACACATTCGACGAGCCGCCGTCCCGCGAACCCCTGACGCGCCGTGTCTGGGAGAAGGACCACCACCCCAACCTGACCGGCACGGTCTGGGCGTGGCGGCCCAAGGGCTCGATCGCCCGGGGCGGCGACCGGGCCAAGGCCTCTGGAGATTACCAGCCGTGGACTCCGGACTAGCCCGCGCCCTCGTCGGGGCGGTGCTGGTCGGCGGATTGGCCATTGCGGCATGGGAGGCGACGGCGCAGCTGACAAACCAGCCGCCCCTGGGTCCCCCGCCCGCGGGCCCGCCTCCGGCCGACGGCTCGCCGCCGCCCCCCGCCCCGGCCAATGGCCCGCTGGCCCCGACAGCCTCGCCTCCGCCTCCGCCTCCGCCGCCGGTCGTCAGCGCGACGCCCGCCGCCAACGCGACGAACGCAACGAATGCGGCCGCCAATGCGCCGGCCGCACCGCCGCCACCGCCCGTCGCGAAGCCCCCGACGCCGCCCCCTGAGCCGCCGCCGCCCGCGCGCACGCCGACGGCGGTCATGCAGGTCCTCGACAAGGTCACCGCCGAGACGCTGCAGTTCGAGGCTCCGATCGGCCGCCCGATCCGCTACAAGACCCTGGTGATGACCGTGCGGGTCTGCGAGACCCGCGGAGCGCAGGATCCACAGCCGCGGCCATCGGCCTATGTGACGATGGAAACCCGGGCGCTCGCGGTCGCGGGCCACGAACCGCCGCCGCCGAAGCGGGTTTTCGACGGCTGGATGTTCGCCAACGCCCCCGCGCTGCATCCCCTCGAACACCCGATCTACGACGCCTGGCTGGTCTCCTGCAGCGCCGGAACGCCGGCGCCCCGGCCGCCGGCGCCCGTCGCCGCCAAACCTCCCGCCGCCAAACCTCCGGCGTCGCCGCCGCCGGCGCCGGCCGCCGGCCCGGCCAAGAAGCCTCCGGCGGTCAACCCTCCGCCAGCCAAACCGCCGACACCCCCACCGCCCCCGCCGGCCCCCGCCCCGGCCGACACCCCCGCCGACAACTCGTCCACACCTCCCCAGTGACGAGCGGCGGGCAGGGCTATCCTCCCCCTCAAGCGCAGCGCCGAGGGGGAGGTGGCGCGGCGCTCTTTCTCGCGCCGTGACGGTGGGGGCGTCGGCCGCTACCCCATTTGCTGATCAATTGGTGAAGGCTTGGCTGCGCGAGGGAAAAACGGCGATGATTGGTGAAGTGGCCGACGCCCCCTCCGTCGGCTTCGCCGCCACCTCCCCCGTGAACGGGGGAGGATTGTTCTCCGTCATTCTCCGTCGCCAGATCGATCGCCGTAAATCGCGGCAAGCACGATCTCACCGGTGGCAGGACTCGGCAGGCGGTGGAAGTCCGCGTCCATCTCCAGCGCGGCCTCCAGGCGTTTGCGGTAGTCCGCGCGGGTAATCTCCACCGCGCCGAATGTCTCCAGGTGTTCCGTGGTGAACTGCGTGTCGAGCAGCCCATAGCCGCCGTGAACCAGGCGCGCCACGAGATGGGTCAGGGCGACCTTGCTGGCGTCGCGCTCGATCGAGAACATGCTCTCGCCGAAGAAGGCGCCGCCCATGGCGACGCCGTAGAGACCGCCCGCCAGCCGGTTCTCGCGCCAGGCTTCGACGCTGTGAGCCAGACCACGCGAGAACAGCCGGCTGTAGAGCGACTGGATAGGGTGGCTGATCCAGGTTTCCGGGTGTCCGGGCCGAGGCGCCGCGCAACCCTCCACGACGGCGTCGAACGCGGTGTCGACGCGCACCTCGAAGCGATCGCCGCGCACCGTCCGGGCCAGCCGCCGCGAGATATGGTAGCCGTCCAGCGGCAGGACGCCCCGTTTCGGCGGGTCGACCAGGAACAGGCGGCGGTCGGCGCGCCCGTCCGCCATCGGGAACACGCCGCGACGGTAGCAGTCGACGAGGTCGTCGATCGTGAAACCGCGCGGTCCGTCCTCGTTCACCCCTGCGCCTTGATCCAGCGCTCCAGCCAATGGATGTCGTATCGCCCCTCGAGGATGTCCGGATCGACCAGAAGGTCCTGGAACAGCGGGATCGTCGTCTCGATGCCGCCAACGACCATCTCGGCCAGACAGCGTCTCATGCGGGCGATGCACTCCGGGCGATCCCGCCCCTGGACGATCAGTTTTCCCGCCAGGCTGTCGTAATAGGGCGGTATCGAATAGCCGGCGTAGAGCGCCGAATCCAGACGCACGCCGAGCCCCCCCGGGGCGTGGAAGTCGGTCACCAGTCCGGGCGACGGCATGAAGGTGCGCGGATTCTCCGCGTTGATCCGGCATTCGATGGCGTGTCCTTCGATGACCACCTCGCCTTGTGTGAACGACAGCGGCAGACCGGCGGCGATGCGGATCTGTTCGCGCACCAGATCGATGCCGGTGACGCCCTCGGTCACCGGGTGTTCGACCTGCAGGCGCGTATTCATCTCGATGAAGAAGAACTCGCCGTTCTCATAGAGGAATTCTATGGTGCCGACGCCGAGGTACCCGATGGCCTTGATGGCGTCGACGACCACCTTGCCGATTGCCGCGCGCGCCGCGGGGTCGATGGCCGGGGAGGGGGCTTCCTCCATCATCTTCTGGTGGCGGCGCTGCAGCGAGCAATCACGCTCCCCGAGGTGGCAGACGTTGCCGTGGGAGTCGGCGATGATCTGAAGTTCGATGTGGCGCGGCGTGGCGAGGTAGCGTTCCATGTAGACCGCGTCGTCGCCGAACGCGGCCCCCGCTTCGCCGCGCGCGGTGGCGTAAGCCTCGACGACCTCCTCGCGGGACCGCGCCACTTTCATGCCGCGCCCGCCGCCGCCGGCCGAGGCCTTGATCAGGACCGGATAACCAATCTCGTCGGCGGCGGTGATCGCATCGGCCTCGCCGGTGATCGCGCCGTCCGAGCCGGGCACCACCGGAATGCCGGCCGCCTTCACGGTGCGCTTGGCCTCGATCTTGTCGCCCATGACCCGGATGTGCTCGGGACGGGGGCCGATGAAGGTGTAGCCGTGGGCGGTGACGATCTCGGCGAACCGGGCGTTCTCGGACAGGAACCCATACCCCGGATGGATTGCCTGGGCGCCGGTGATCTCGCAGGCGGCGATGATCGAGGGGATGTTCAGATAGCTTTTCGCGGCGGGGGCCGGGCCGATGCAGACGCTCTCGTCGGCCAGCCGCACATGCATGGCGCTGGTGTCCGCCTCCGAGTGCACGGCGACCGTGGCGATGCCCATCTCCTTGCAGGCGCGGTGGATGCGCAAGGCGATCTCGCCGCGATTGGCGATGAGGATCTTGTCGAACATGACCTGATCAGCCGATCACGACCAGCGGTTCGCCGAACTCGACAGGCTGGGCGTCGCCGACCAGGAACTCGACGATCTTGCCGGCCTTCGGCGCGGTGATCGGGTTCATGGTCTTCATGGCTTCGACCAGCAACAGGGTCTGGCCGGCGCTCACCGTGTCTCCGATCCGGGCGAACGGCGCGGCGCCGGGCTGTGGCTGCAGATAGACCGTCCCGACCATCGGCGACTTCACGACTTCGCCCGCGTAGGTCGGGGCGGGCGTCGGCGCGGTCGCGGCCGGAGGGGGAGCAGCGGCGACCTGTGGCGCCGGCGCCTGGGCGATCACCGTCGTCGCGGCGGTGAGCGTCTTGGCGACACGCACCTTCAAGCCGTCGCGCTCGACTTCGATCTCCGAGAGACCGGTGTCGTTGAGGATGTCGGCGAGTTGGCGCACGAGGCGTGTGTCGAACGCGGCGGCGACCTTGGGTGTGGGCATCAAGCGGATAGCCTTGTGTTTGGAAGCCTTCAGAGGGGCGGCGGTGAAATCAGACGGTGCGCCGCCTCGATCGCCAGTTCATAGCTCGCGCCCCCAAAGCCGCTGATGACGCCGGTCGCGGCCAGGGACACATAGGTCTTGCGTCGAAACGACTCACGCGCGGCAGGGTTGGAAAGATGGCATTCGATGATCGGAATGGCGAGCGTCTTGAGAGCGTCGAGCAGCGCGATGGAAGTGTGGCCAAACCCCGCAGGGTTGATGATCAGGGCGCTGGCTTCGCCGCGAGCCTCCTGGACCCAGTCGATCAGCACGCCTTCGTGGTTGGTCTGGCGGCAGACCACGCTGGTCCCCAGGGCCGCGGCGCGATCCGAGCACCGCGCGTGGATCGCGTCCAGAGTGTCGCGGCCGTAGATCTCCGGCTCGCGGGCGCCAAGCAGGTTGAGGTTGGGTCCGCTCAGCACATAGATCGGCTTCGTCATTACCGCTCCGCGCGCGCCAAAGGCATCTTGTATCGCCGCGCGGTCGGCGTCACAAGCTCACGGCGTGAGACTGATCGTGAACGGTGAAGCTGGCGAGTACGCGGTGGCCGACCTGAGTGGGCTTCTCGCCGTCCTCGAACTGGATGCGCGCAAGGTCGCCATCGAACGCAACCTGGAGATCGTTCCGCGTTCTCTCTTCGCGGCGACCGCCCTGACCGATGGCGACCGCATCGAGATTGTTCATTTCATTGGCGGTGGTTGACCCATGGATACGCTTTCCCCTCCTGACGACACCTGGACCGTCGCCGGACGCACCTTCCGCTCTCGCCTGATCGTCGGCACCGGCAAGTACAAGGACTACGCGGTCAACGCGGCGGCGGCCGAGGCGGCCGGCGCGGAGATCGTCACCGTCGCTCTGCGCCGGGTCAATCTGTCCGACCCGAGCCAGCCCATGCTCGTCGACTACCTCAAACCCGATCGCTTCACCTTCCTGCCCAACACCGCCGGCTGCTTTACCGGCGAAGACGCGGTGCGCACGCTGCGCCTGGCGCGGGAGGCCGGCGGCTGGGACCTGGTCAAGCTCGAGGTGCTGTCCGACACCAGGACCCTGTATCCCGACATGGAGGAGACCTTGCGGGCGCTGAAGATGCTCACCGCCGAGGGCTTTCAGGTGATGGTCTATTGCAGTGACGATCCGGTCTATGCGCGCAAGCTGGAGGACGCCGGCGCGGTGGCGATCATGCCGCTGGGCGCCCTGATCGGCTCCGGCCTCGGCATTCAGAACAAGCTCAACATCCATCTTATCGTCGACCAGGCCAAGGTGCCGGTGCTGGTCGACGCCGGTGTCGGCACGGCTTCCGACGCCACGGTGGCTATGGAACTCGGCTGCGACGGTGTCCTGATGAACACCGCGATCGCCGAGGCCCGCGACCCGATCCGCATGGCCCGCGCCATGAAGCACGCCGTGATCGCCGGGCGGGAGGCCTGGCTCGCCGGCCGAATGCCGCGAAAGATGTACGCCGATCCGTCCTCGCCGATGGCCGGACTAATCTGAAGAATTTTTCCCTCCCTCCCCTTCTGGGGAGGGACAGGACGCGAAGCGTCCAGGGTGGGGAAGTGCGGCGGACTCAACGGCTGTGTGGGGTTTCACTGAGACTTCCCCACCCTGACGGCTTCGCCGTCTATCCCTCCCCAGAAGGGGAGGGACGAAAGCGCCCCCTACCGCTCGTGCAGGGCCTCGTTGGTCTTTCTCGCCAGGGGCGACAGCAGGTAGTCGATGATCGTCCGGCGGCCGGTTTTCACCTCCGCGGTGACGGTCATGCCCGGCTGCAGCGGCCGCACCGCGCCGTCTACGGTCATCGACGACCGGTCCAGGCTGATACGCGCCGTGTAGGTCGGAGACGCCGGCGTGGGCGAGGCGGTCGGCGCCTCGGGGGCGCCATCGTCGGTCCGCCGGTCGCTGGAGGCGACGGCGTCGCGGCTGATCGAGAGCACCTTGCCGCGGATCAATCCGTATCGGGTGAAGTTGAACGTCTCCACCTTGACCGCCGCGTCCTGGCCGACATGGACGAAGCCCACGTCGCGGTTCGGCAGCTGCGCCTCGACAACCAGCTGTTGACTGTCCGGCACGACGATCATCAGACGCTCGGCCGGTGTCACGACCCCTCCGATGGTGTGCACCGCCATCTCCTCGACCACACCGTCGATCGGCGAGCGGATGCTGGTTTCGATGGACTTTTCCTTGGCCTTGACCAGGTCCTGTGACGTTTCGTTCTGTTTTTCCAGAGCCTTGCTGAGATCGGAGAGCACGCCGGCGGCGAACTCGGATACGGCCTGAGCTCGCTGGCGCTGCAGCGAGGCCGCCGAGGCCTTGGCCTGGTCGCCCCTCTGGGCATAGACGTCCAGGTCGCGGTGAGCGTCGGAGACGGCTTCCTTTGCATCGAGATAGGCGAAGCTGGTTCCGAAACCCTGGTCATGCAATCTCTGGTGCAAGCGCGCCTTTTCCTCGAGAATGGGCATGCCGGCGTTGGTCTTGGCGATCGAGGCGGTCACCTCGCCCCCTTCGGCGCGTTTCTCGGCAATCTGTTCATCGAGCCCTGCCAGTTTGGCCGCCTGCTGATCGACCTGCGCGCGCAGGGCGGCGCGAGCCTGTTCGACCTCGTCCGGCGTCGCATCGGGCGGCGCCACCAGCGGACCGGGCGCGGCGCCGGTCTCCGCCATGGGCTTGAGCGCGGTCAGGCGAGCGACGTCGAGTTCAGCACCCATGAGATCGTGGGTCATCTTTTCGCGGTCGGCGACGGCAAGCGTCGGGTCCAGTTCGACCAGCACCTGCCCGGCTTTCACATGATCGCCCTCCTGGACGTAGATCGCCTTGACCATGCCAGGATCGAGCGGCTGGACGACCTTGATCTTGCCGGCCGGCAGGATGCGGCCGGGGGCCGTCGCCAGCACGTCCACCTTGCCGAAGAACGACCAAAGGACGGCGATCACGAAAAACGCGCCGATGATGAAGGCCAGCAGGCGCCCGGTGGGGGAGGGCGGCGTCTCGAGAATTTCCAGCGCGGCCGGCAGGAACTCGCGCTCGTTCTTGTCGTCGAAGCGTTCGACGCCTTTGCGCAGGACGTTGGTGAACAGGGCCGGAACGTTCACGCGGCGCCTCCGAGCGGAGAAGCGTTGCCCGATTGCAGTCGCCACAGTTCGGAGTAGCGCCCCCCCGAGCGAAGCAGCGTCTCGTGCGACCCGTCTTCGATCATGCGGCCCTGCTCGATGGTGATGATGCGGTCGGCCCCGCGCAGGGTGGAAAGGCGGTGGGCGATGATGACCACGGTGCGTCCCTGGGTAATCCGCCGCATGTTGGCCTGAATGGCGGCTTCGCTCTCATAGTCGAGGGCGGACGTTGCTTCGTCGAAGATCAGGATCCGCGGATTGCCGACCAGGGCGCGGGCGATGGCGATCCGCTGTCGCTGTCCGCCAGAGAGCGAGGCGCCGCGCTCGCCGATGACCGTGCCATAGCCCTCCGGCAGGCCGACGATGAACTCGTGCGCGCCGGCCAGCTCGGCGGCCATGATCACCCGTTCCATCGGCATTCCGGGATCGCTAAGGGCGATGTTCTCGCGGACGGTTCGGTTGAACAGCACGTTTTCCTGAAGCACGACGCCGATCTGTCGGCGCAGCCAGGCCGGGTCGACCAGGGACAGGTCGGCCCCATCGACCATGATGCGCCCGGTCTCGGGCACGTAGAGGCGCTGGATCAGTTTGGCCAGGGTGCTCTTGCCCGATCCGGACGACCCGACGATGCCGAGCACCTGGCCGGCCGGAACCTGCAGGGAAATTTCCTTCAGAACGGGCTGGGCGTCGAGCCGATAGCGGAAGCTGATGTTGTCCATCCGGATATCGCCGCGGATCGGCGGCAGGCTGGCCTGGCCGGTGGCGCCGGGTTCGGGCGTGGTGTTGAGGATATCGCCCAGGCGATCGATCGAAATCCGAACCTGCTGGAAGTCCTGCCAGAGCTGCGCCAGCCGCAGGACCGGGGCGGCGAGCTGGGAGGAGATCATGTTGAAGGCCACGAGTTCGCCTACGGTCAGCTTGTTGTGGATCACCAGGCCGGCGCCCAGGAACAGGATCAGCACGACGGTGACCTTGTTGATCAATGTCGTGGTTTGGGTGGCCAGATTGCCGACGCCGATGACCGCGAACGCCGAGCGCACATAGGCGGCGATCTGTTCCTCCCAGCGAGCCTGCATGACCGGTTCGAGGGCCATGGACTTGACGGTCTCGACGCCGGACACCGTCTCGACGAGAAACGCCTGGTTCTCGGCGCCGCGCTTGAACCGCTCGTTGAGGCGTTCGCGAAAGATCGGCGTAAGGCCGAGGCTGAGCAGGACATAGAGCGGCAGGGCGCCGGCTACGACCAGGGTGAGCAGCGGGCTGTAGATGAACAGCACGACCAGGAAGATGACCGCGAAAAACAGGTCGAGGGCCAGGGTGATGGCCGACGATGTCAGGAACTGGCGGATGGTGTCCAATTCGCGCACGCGGGCGACGGTGTCGCCGACACGGCGGGCCTGGAAATAGGCCATCGGCAGCGCGAACAGATGCCTGAAAAGCCGTGCGCCGAGCTCGACGTCGATCCGGTTGGAAGTGTGGGCGAACAGATAGGTTCGAAGCCCTCCGAGGATGACCTCGAACAGCGAAAGTATGCCCAGGCCAAGCGCGAGAACCTCGAGGGTCGACAGGCCGCGGTGTACGAACACCTTGTCGATGATCACCTGGAAGAACAGCGGCGTCAGCAGTCCGAAGACCTGCAGGAAGAACGAGGCAATCAAGACGTCGGTCAACGGCTGGCGATACTTCTTCACCGCGTCGACGAACCAGGCAACGCCAAAGCGGCGGTAGGGGTCGGCCAGGGTGGCGCGGCGGGTCATCAGGATCAGCCGGCCGTTCCAGAGTTCGGCGAAGCCTTCGCGGGTCAGCAGTTCCGGCGTAGGCGATGCGGGATGCTGGACGAGCACCTTGCCTTCGGCGGCCTTGCCGATCACCAGCCAGCCGCCGTCCTTCAAGCCGCCAAGGGCCGGCAGCGGCGTGCCGTCCAGGCGTTCCAGGGTGGAGCTTATCGCCCGCGCCTTGACCGGGTAGCGCTTGGCTTCCCGAAGGATTTCGGCCTCGTCCAATGTGGACCGACCGCTGTGGTGCAGTATTTCCGCCGGGTCGGCGGGAACGCCAAGCAGTTGCAGCAAGAAAGCGAACGCGGCCGCGCCCGTATCCATCGCTCCCGCCGGTCCGCTCAAGGCCCGTCCGCTGTCATCCATCCTGGTCACCCGCCTTCGCGCGCATCCCTAACCGTAAAGGCAAACATCGCGAAGTCGTCAAATCACCCACGACGCCGCAAAAGGTGTGTCTATCGGCCGCGATTTCCGGAATTGTTTCCTTGGATCAATCGTCCGACATGCGCCGCGCGAGGGTTGTTCGTCAGCCCTTGCCCCCACGGGCCTTGACGATCGCCGTGTTCAGGGAATCCATGTCCTCGCCGTACACGATGGTGTCGCCGACGATGAATGCGGGCGTGCCGCCGAGGTCGAGCTTGGTGAACAGAGCGGCCACGTCCGCTATCTGTTTGTTCGCCGCCGGCGAAGGACTGAGGTCCGCGGGCTTCGCGCCGCTGGTAAGAGCGACCTTGTCGATCGTGGCCGTGTCGAGCCCGCGAGTTTCCATCATCGTCTTGTAGTAGCCGAGGTAGTCGCCCCCGGATTTCTTGATCGCTATGGCGGCGAGGGCGGCATGTTGCGAGGTCGGTCCGAAGATCGGCGACTCCTTGAAGACGAACCGCAGGTCGGGGTTCGCGGCGATCAGGGCCAGCACCTTCGGCGCGGCGCTGATGCAGTGGGCGCACCGGTAGTCGAAAAACTCAGTGACGGTGATCTTGCCGGCGGGATTGGCGACGAAGTCGCGGGGGTCTTGCTCGACCGCCGAGCGCAGCGCCGGCAAGGCGCGGCGAGCCTTGTCCTCGCTTGCGGTCTCGTCGGCGTCGGCTTTCGCCTGGAGCTTTTCCACCGCTTCCTGGATCACTTCCGGGTGGCTCAACAGATAGGCGCGCACGCGCGCGCCGAACGCGTCGTCCTGGGCGGCGGTACGGTCGCAGGCCCCAAGGGTCAGCAGGCCCAGAACCGCCAGCGCACCGGCCCGTCTCAATCGACGCCCCCGATTTCCTTGAGTTGTTTCGCCGTCGGCTGGGAGGCGAGAATGATGTCGTTGGCGCGTCGCCATTCAGAAGAATCCTTTCTTAGGAGCTCGCGGGCTCGCACGGCGAAAACACGCGCGTCGGTCATCTGCCCCAGATAGAAGTTCTGCTCGGCGGTCGCCAGCCTCGCCATTCCGTCATGGCCCTGAGTGTCGTAGGCTTCCGAAAGCAGGCGCCAAGCCAACGCATTGTCCTCCTCGGCCGCCAAGGCGTGCTTCAGGTAGCCGACCGCCTGGGCCACGTGGGGCGCATCGCCTTCGGCGATCAGGGTCTGCCCGAGATTTATCAACAGCAGCGGGGCGTCGGGCTTGATCTCCACGGATCTGCGGTGCGCCGGTTCGGCGTCCTTGGGCCGCCCGGCTTCGAACAGCACCTGGCCCTTGAGTTCCCAGAGGTAGGGATTCTGCGGTTGTTCTGCGATCAGGGCGTCGATGGCGCTGACCGCGCGCTCGGTTTCGGTTTCCTTGTAATAGGCGATGGCGCGCGCATACCGCGCCGGAAAGGACTGATCGCTCAGCGGATAGTCTATGAATGTCTGCCCTGGACCATCCATGAAAGCGATCAGCTTGGCCTTCATGATCTCATGTTTTGCGATCGCTTGAGGGCTGTCGAATGCGCCGACGTGGGGTTGTTGGTTCACGCGAACGGTCAGGGCTTCGATGCGGTCGTCGGTCAGCGGGTGATCGCGGAAGAAAGGGTATTTCTTTTCGTCGTCGAACACCTCCTGGTAGCGGAATGCATTGAAGAAATCGACCAGTCCGCGCCCTGACTCGCCAGCCTTCTCCAGGTAGGTGACCGCCGCCTGATCGGCGCGGGATTCCTGCTCGCGGGAATAGCCGAGGACTGAAAGCTCGGCAAAATAGCCGGACGAATAGACGAGACTGGCCGCCGCGTCGGGCGCGCCCGCGATCGCCGCCAGTATGCCAAGTCCGATGCCCAGGATCAGCGGCCCGAGCGCCGCGTGGCCGGCCGCGCCTGAACGGGCGATGTGCCCCCCCGCTATGTGACCGGTCTCGTG
>Ga0302314_10008663_pt1 | contig 18077 bp, 20 predicted proteins | sample III_Palsa_N2_3_FD_200533 | JGI IMG/M metagenome (GOLD analysis project Ga0302314, IMG submission 200533) | Peat permafrost microbial communities from Stordalen Mire near Abisko, Sweden - III_Palsa_N2_3 | ecosystem: Environmental > Terrestrial > Soil > Palsa > Peat permafrost | place: Sweden...
AGTTGTTTACTTGGGAGAAAGGTGGGGTATGCCATGTTACCGTATGATTTGTCGGCCCAAATGGCCCTCTCTTAACGACGAGCGCAGCCCAATGTTCGAGCCCGCCCGCCGCGTGTTTCTGGCTTTGAGCCTCGCGGTCGCAACCCTAACCGTCGCCTCCTTCGGCGCCGCAACGCAAGCGAGCGCCTACATCACGACCGAGGCGAAATACGCCGCGATCGTCACCGACGCCACGACCGGTGAGGTGCTGTACGAGCAGAACGCCGACGCGATCCGCTACCCGGCGTCGATCACCAAGACCATGACCATCTATCTGACGTTCGAGGCGCTACAGTCCGGCCGCCTGCATCCGGACGATCTGGTCCCCTTCTCCGCCCACGCCGTCGCTCAGGCCCCCAGCCGGCTCGGCGCCCATGTCGGCGAGACCATCACCGTTGATGAGGCCCTGCGCGCCCTGACGGTGAAGTCCTGCAACGACGTCGCCGTGGCGCTGGCCGAAAAGGTCGGCGGCTCCGAGCGCGCCTTCGCCGCCCTGATGACCGTGCGGGCCCAGGAACTGGGCATGTCCAACACCCGCTACGTCAACGCCAACGGCCTGCCCGATTCGCGCCAGGTGACCTCGGCGCGGGACATCGCCACCCTCTGGCGCGCCGTCATGCGCGACTTCCCGCAATATTATTACTACTTCGGGGTCAAATCCTTCCAGCACCACGGCGAGACCATCGGCAGCCACAACGACCTTTTGCTGCACACCTCCGGCGTCGACGGCTCCAAGACCGGCTTCACCAACGCCGCCGGGTTCAACATCGTCGCCTCGGCCATGCGCGACAATCACCGGCTGATCATGGTGGTGATGGGCGGCAACTCCAAGGCCGCGCGCGACAATCACGCCGAGGACCTGATCGACGCCGGCTTCACCGTGCTGCATCGCCGCGAGCTGGGTCAGACCACCACCATCGCCGCCAATCTGTTCGAGCCGGCTCCGGTGGGCCCGATCCTGCGCCCGCCGACGGAGCAGGGCTCGGCTGATCAGGACGGGCTGAAGATCGTCCTGACCAATCCCACCAGCACCCTCACCGACGCCGAACTGGCCAGCCTGCACGCCGCCGAGGCCGCCTCGCCCAAGCCGGTCCAGGTGGCGCAGAACACCCTTCGCCCGGAGGCGCCGGCCAGGCTGATCCACGCCAAGGCCGAGGCGGTCGAGTCCGACGCGATCCGCAAGCACATGCATGACGGCGACCGCACCGAAGCCCGCGGCGCCAAGACCGGCGAATGGATGATCCAGATCGGCGCCTACAAGGCCAAGAAGCAGGCGCGCGAACAGCTGACCACCATCCAGCGCAAATACGCCGCCCAGCTGAAGGCCGGCAAGCCCGACATCGAGTCGGCGCCGCACGGCTACTTCCGCGCCCGCATCGTCGGCCTCAGCGCCCAGGCCGCCCAGAAGGCCTGCGACCTGATCAGCGCCCACAAGACCGCCTGCGACGTCTACGAGCCCAACGCCTAGGCCCGCCAGCCCGGCCGCCCCATGCTCGGCCACCTGTCGTTCGGCGTCTCGGACCTGGATCGCTCGACCGCCTTCTATGACGCCGTCATGGCCGCGCTGGGATTTCACCGCGTCTGGACTAGCGCCAAGGGCGTTGGCTACGGCCTTGAGCCGAACCTGGACAAGCTGGCGCTGTTTCCTCGCAGCAACGCCGCCCCGCCCGGCCCCGGCTTCCACCTGGCCTTCGATGCGCCAAACCGGAACGCGGTGGACGCCTTCCACGCCGCCGCCCTCGCCGCCGGCGGAACCTGCGACGGCCCGCCGGGCCTCAGGCCCCACTACGGCGAGACCTACTACGCGGCCTTCGTCATCGACCCGGACGGCTACAGGCTGGAAGCGGCGCACCAGTAAGGGCGCACCCTGAAACACCTCTCCCGAAGGCGAACAGGTTCACACTTCGGAAATAGTAGTATCAAATCAATATATTATGGTCCTGCCGGATTTATTCCTTCTCCCCTTGCGGGAGAAGGTGGCCCGAAGGGCCGGATGAGGGGTCGCGCCGGACTATCCGCGCGACACTTCCAACCACGACAATCCCTTCGCCCGGCGCGACCCCTCATCCGTCTCGCTTCGCGAGCCACCTTCTCCCGCAAGGGGAGAAGGAAGCCACCGCTGCGTCCCGCGCCCAAACGACAAGATGTACGAATGATGGGAGGGGTCCCCCTCACTCCTTCAACAACCCCAGCGCCAGCAGGCTTTCCGCTGTCGCGACGATGGAGTCCGCCGCCGAACGGGGCGACCAGCCCAGCAGGCGCTCGGCCTTCGCCGACCCGGCGTCCTTGTGCTTGCCCAGTTCCGGCACAAGTTGGCGCACCTCGCCGTCCCACAGGGCCATGATCCTGAGCAGAATGTCCGGCAGCTCCCGCGTCGGCGCGCGCTTGGCGGCGTCGCCCAGGCGGGCCTTCAGGGTCTCGGACATCTCCACCATCGACATGAACGGGCCGCCCACCGCCAGGAAGCGCTGGCCCTTGGCGGCCGGGTCGGTCATGGCGCGGATATGCAGGTCGGCCACGTCGCGCACATCCACCGCGCCGAAATAGAGCCGCGGGCAGCCGGGCACGTCGCCGTCCATCAGCCGCTTCACCAGGATGATCGAGGTCGAATAGTCCGGCCCCAGCACCGGGCCGAACACGCCCACCGGATTGACCACGGCCAGTTCGAGCCCGCCGCCGTTATGCTCGACGAAGTCCCAGGCCGCGCGCTCGGCGATGGTCTTGGACTTGGCGTAGGCGGAAACGCCCTTGCCCTTGATCGCGGTCCAGACCGTCTCGTCGAACGGCGTCGTACGATCGTCGTGGCCGTAGCCGATCGCCGCGAAGGACGAGGTCAGCACCACCCGCTTGACCTTGGCCCCGCTGGCCGCCTTCAGCACCCGAAGCGCGCCTTCGCGGGCCGGGATGATCAGCTCGTCCTCGTTCCTGGGGATGGTCGAAGGAAACGGCGAGGCGACGTGCAGGACGTAGTCGCAGCCGGCCACCGCCTCCGGCCAGCCGGCGTCCGATTCCAGGTCGGCGGCGAAGAAGGACAGCGTCTTGCCCGGATCCTTCGCCCCGCCCTGTTTGAGCATGGCGCGGACGTCCGCCTCCCGGCTCAGGTTTCGAACCGTGGTCCGCACCTCATGCCCGCCGGCGAGCAGCTGCAGAATGCAATGGGCGCCGATAAAGCCGGACCCGCCTGTAACCAGAACGCGACTCATACCCAGCTCCCTAGCTTTGTTTTGGTTGGCCTGAGACTAGCCCCTTTTCAGCCCGGAAACATCTCCCGCCTGACGGGAAGATAAAGGGACAGGATACCTATCCCCAGGGCGACCGCGCTGGCTTGGGGGGATAGGTATCCTGTCCCTTTATCTTCCCTACCCCCTCAGCAATCGGTCGCGCGCGGCGTTGAGCTGGGACGCCAGACCGGTCGTGCCGCCGGTGTCGGGGTGGTTGATGCGGATCAGCCGGGCGTGGGCGGCGCGAATCTGCGCCTCGGTGGCGTCCGGCCCCACCCCCAGCACCGACCGCGCCTCGTCCAGGCTCATGCCCGAGCCGGCGGACGCCGCGCGACGCGCGGCCCTCGGCCACCTGGCGGCGCCAACCAGCAAGAGGCCGACGACCAGCAGGATGATGGCGGGAACGACGCCGCCCCTCAGGCCTTCGAACCCGGCGGCGGCGAACAGGCCGATCGAAATGATGGCCGCCGGCGCGCGCCATTCGCCCCTCAGCACCTGGCCCACCCGGCCACGCCAGACCAGGAAGCCCAGGACGGCGACGATGGCGACGACGTAGATCATCCGGCCCGCCTAGCGCTTCAGGGCAGATAAGGGGACATGATACTTATCCCCCTGATGTCGGTGAGGTCCACGTTGGGGATAAGTATCGTGTCCCCTTATCCTCAGGACGCGACGGCCAGCACCTCGTCCGTGGGCTGGACGCTCAGGCCCAGGAACTGGCTCAGGGCCCGCAGCTCCTGCCTGGCCGCCACATGGCTCAGCGACACCGGCACCGGCCGCACCGTCGGCGACAGGTCGGCGCAGGTCAGGCCGAACGGATAGAGCTCGCGATAGATCACCCGGTCGCGCAGGCCGGGGCCGATGCGGAAGCCGGTGCGTTTGGCGAGCGCGATCATCCGCTCCTCCAGCCGCTTGCGGTTGCGCGCCTCGGTCACCGCCAGGCGGTTGCGCAGCACCACCCAGTCGATCGACTTGCCGCGCACGGCGGCCTTGATCTTGCGCGATTCCCATACCGTCTCGGCATAGATGCTCGGGCGGATCAGATCGAGGGTCACCGGGTCCACCTCGCCCAAAAGATCGAAGTCGACGAAGCTGTCGTTCATCGGGGTGACGATCACGTCCGCCTTGCCGTGCGCCGCCCGCGACAGCGCCGTATCGCCCCCGGGGGTGTCGATCAGGATGAAGTCGGCGACCTCCGCCGCCTGTCCCAGCACGTCATCCAGCCGGGTCAGCCCGACCTCGGCGTCCCCCGCCAGCTTGGCGGCGTCCGGCGACCAGCCCAGGTCCACCGGCATCGGCAGGTCCGCGCCGGCCGAGGCGGCCCAGGCCTTGCGGCTCTTGAAGAAATGGCTGAGCGACTGCTGGCGGATATCCAGATCGACCACCGCGACCTTGCCGCCGCCGTACATCAGCGCGGTGGCCAGGTGGATGGCGATGGTGGACTTGCCCGCCCCGCCCTTTTCGTTGCCCACAACGATCACGCGTGCTTGGGACACTGGGTGCTCCCTGAGACAGTTAACGCCCGAGGAGAAGCCCACCCGGCCTCGACGTCAATGCGCGCACCGCCGGTTGGGGGTCGGTTATCCACACCTGTGTTGATCCGCCTGTTATCCGAACGGCGCAAGATGTTGGTTGGGCGTGTTTTTTCTGAACGGGCCTGTGCGGCGATGTCGCAGCGGGGAGAACCAGCGGCGCCAGAAGGCGGAAGTGACCTAAACCTTCTCCCCTTGCGGGAGAAGACCATCCCCGAAGGGCCGGATGAGGGGTCGCGCCGGCCCAACGGCGCGAAAACCCAACCACGACAATCCCATTCGCCGGCGCGACCCCTCATCCGTCGGCTTCGCCGCCCCCTTCTCCCGCAAGGGGAGAAGGGGGCGGTATCGTCCCTCGCGTTCAAATGGAGAGATGTGTTTGTCGCGCTCCCCCTACCACGCCCCCAGTTCGCGCAGTTCCTTGGCCAGGGTCGGCGACATTCCCTCGCCGCTCTCGCCCATGGGGATGTCGGCCGGCACATCCTGGCCCTCCAGGTAGCGCCAGCCCTGGAAGGCGCGCCGCGGATAGGGCGCGACAGCCACCAGCACGTCCTCCAGGATGATCTCGCAGCGCTTCGGCGCCTCGAGGGTCTCGATGGCGGTGATTCGCTGGCGGATCAGGATCACGCCCTTCATCACCCAGTAGAGCGAACCGCCATCCAGCAGCTCGGCGGCGCGCTTGGGCGTCTGGCGGGTGTGCACCACCGAGACCCGGCCGCCCTCGGCGCGCCGCTGTGCGCGCCACGCCAGCAGCTCCTCAGGGCTGTCGCAGCCGACGCAGAGCTTGACCAGGTTCAGCGGCATTCGCAGACGTCACCGTGTTCAGAGGCTGGTCCAGGACGCCTTCCGCTTGTCCAGGAAGGCGGCGACCCCCTCCTGGCCTTCCTGGCCGACCCGCGCCGCGGCGATCCGGCGCGAGGTCTCGTGCATCAGCCCGCCATCGACCGGCTGCCAGGCCACGGCGTCCACCAGCGCCTTGGACGCGGCCACCGCGCCCGGCGCGCAAGCCATGATCTCGGCGGCCAGCCCGGCCTGGGCCGCGTCCAGGGCCGCCGCATCGGCGACCACCTGATCGACCAGGCCGATCTTCTCGGCGTGGGCCGCGTCGAAGATCCGGCCGGTGGCGAACAGGCCCTTGGCCGCGCGCGGGCCGATCGCCGCGACGACATAGGGGCTGATGGTCGCCGGCACGAGGCCCAGCTTGACCTCGGAAAATGAGAACTTCGTCCCCGCCGTCGCCACCGCCATGTCGCAGGCCGCCACCAGGCCCGCGCCGCCGCCGAAGGCCGCGCCCTCCACCAGAGCCACCGTCAGGAACGGCAGATCCGCCAGCGCCTTCAGCATCTGCGCCATCGCCAGGGCGTCGGCGCGGTTGTCGTCCTCGGTGAGGTCCGCGGCGTCGCGCATCCACTGCACGTCGGCGCCGGCGGAGAAGGTCCCGCCGGTCCCGCGCACGAACACGATCCGCACCCCCGCGGCGCCCGCCAGGGTCTCGAACGCCTCGTGCAGGGCGGCGATGGTCAGGGAGTCGAAGGCGTTCTTGCGCGCCGGCCGGTTGATCCAGACCGTGGTCGCGCCCTCGCGGGTCGACTCCAGCCGAACCAGCTTGGAGTCCGCGTCGCTGTCGACGGCCTCGACCAGGGGATCGGCGATGGGGTTGGTCATCTGGTCTTGTCTCCGTGGCTTACATCCGGAACACGCCGAAGCGGGTTTCCGGTATCGGGGCGTTCAGCGAGGCCGATAGGGCCAGACCCAGCACGTCTCGGGTTTGAGCCGGATCAATCACCCCGTCATCCCACAAACGCGCAGTGGCGTAATAGGGCTCACCCTCGTCTTCATAGCGTTGCCGGATCGGCGCCTTGAACGCCTCGGCTTCTTCCGGCGTCCAGCGGTCCGCGTCGCGATGCACGGTGGCCAGCACGCTGGCGGCCTGCTCGCCGCCCATGACGCTGATCCGGCTGTTGGGCCAGGAGAACATGAAGCGGGGGCTGTAGGCCCGGCCGCACATGCCGTAGTTGCCGGCCCCGAACGATCCGCCGATCAGCACGGTGAACTTGGGCACTTCCGCACTTGCCACCGCGGTGACCATCTTGGCCCCGTCCTTGGCGATGCCGCCGGCCTCGTACTTGCCGCCGACCATGAAGCCGGAGATGTTCTGCAGGAAGATCAAGGGCGTGCGGCGTTTGCAGGCGAGCTCGATGAAGTGGGCTGCCTTCAGCGCGCTCTCGGAAAACAGCACCCCGTTGTTGGCCAGGATCGCCACCGGATAGCCCCAGATGTGCGCAAAGCCGGTGACCAGGGTCGTCCCGTACAGCGCCTTGAACTCGTCGAACCGCGAGCCGTCCACCAGCCGGGCGATCACCTCGCGCACGTCATAGGGCGCGCGCACGTCCGACGGGATCAGGCCGTAGAGTTCGGCGGCGTCGAACAGCGGCGGCTCAACCTCGGCCATGTCGATGGCGGTCTTGGGCGCCCCGTTCAGCCGCGCGACGATGGAGCGGACGATGTCCAGGGCGTGGCTGTCGTTCTCCGCCACATGATCCACCACCCCGGAGCGGCGGCCATGGGTGTCGGCGCCGCCCAGTTCGGTCGCGGTGATGATTTCTCCTGTGGCCGCCTTCACCAGCGGAGGGCCCCCTAAGAAGATGGTGCCCTGGCTCTCCTCGCCGGTCCCGCGCACGATCACGCTCTCGTCGGCCATGGCCGGCACATAGGCGCCGCCGGCGGTGCACGAGCCCATCACGCAGGCGATCTGGGCGATGTCCTCGGCGCTCATCCGCGCCTGGTTGAAGAAGATGCGGCCGAAGTGGTCGCGGTCGGGAAACACCTCCGCCTGGTGCGGCAGGTTGGCGCCGCCCGAGTCCACCAGATAGATGCAAGGCAGCCGGTTCTGCTGGGCGATCTCCTGCGCCCGCAGGTGCTTCTTCACCGTCATCGGGAAATAGGCGCCGCCTTTGACCGTCGCGTCATTGGCGACGATCATCACCTCTCGTCCGCTCACCCGGCCAACACCGGTGATCAGCCCCGCGCCGGGCGCCTCGCCGCCATAGAGGCCGAACGCCGCCAGGGCGCCGACCTCCAGGAACGGCGAGCCGGGATCGAGCAGCCGCTCCACCCGCTGGCGCGGCAAGAGCTTGCCGCGCGCGGCGTGCCGCTCCCGCGAGGTCGCCGAGCCGCCCAGGGCCGCCTCCGCCGTCCGCGCCTTCAGGGTCTCGGCCAGGCCAAGATTGACGGCGCGATAGCCGGCGAAAGTCTCCGAACGCGGATCGACGGCGGTAGTGAGACGGGGCACGGCGCATCCTTGGCAGGGCGATGGATGCGTCTTATTCCCCCTCGCCGAACCCGGGGCAAGCCTGGGGTTGTCACCAGGGATTTTCGAGGGCGAGACGGTAGCGCTTTCCTTCTCCCTCTTGCGGGAGAAGGTGTCGGCGAAGCCGACGGATGAGGGGTCGCGCAGGCCGAAGGGATTGTCGTGGTGGGTGGTTTCGCACCGATGGGCCGGCGAAACCCCTCATCCGACCCCCTTCGGAGGCCACCTTCTCCCGCAAGAGGGAGACGGAAAACAGCCTTGACGCCCATCGGTCCGGACGACCGTCGCGAGCATCGGAGACCCGGAGCAAGCCCACGACTTGCCGGGCCGGCGTGCGCCTGTCAGGTTCGCCGACACGCAGGTTGGGGAATTTCAATGAGATATGGCTGTCTTGCCCTCGCCTTGGGCCTTGCCGTCTGCGGATCGGCCCGCGCCGCCGAACCCGTGCTGGTCGACCACTGGAGCGAGCCGGTCATCCAACGGCTGCTGCAATCCCTCGGCGCCACCGACATCGAGCGCACCACCCTCGCCGGCCAGCCGGGCCTCCTCGCCCGCACCGCCGACGGCCTCAGCATCGGGGTCTACGCCAAGGCCTGCGCGGCGGCGACACCGCCCGCCGAGCCCTTCTGCCGGGGCGTCGAGGGCATCGCCAGCTTCGACCCGGGGCGAAACGCCGACCGGCTGGCCCTGGCGGTGCGGCTGAACCACCAGTACGCCGCCGGCAAATTCATGGTCGAGGCCGACGGCTCGATCCGCCTGACCCGCTATATCGACGTCGACGCTGGCGTCAGCGAAGCCAACCTCCGCGCCCAGCTGGGCGGCTTCCTGGCGCTCGCCGAGGCGGCCAAGGACGCGGTCTGGGCGGCGCCGGCGCGGTAGAAGGCCGAGGGGCTCAGCGCCCCGCCATCCACGCCCTCAGGCGGCCCTGCAGGCTGGCGTCGCGACCGCGGAGGGCGCGTTCGGCAGCTTGCAGAACGCCGCGATAGTGCCGGGACAGGTCCGCCTGGCCGAGCTTGGCCACAACCGCATCATGAGCCTGGTCGCCGTGGCGGCGCTGGAAGTGCTCCACCTCATCGCGGACGCGGCGCAACCGGTTTTCCCGCGCTCTCCAAAAGCGAACTGGATTCAGGCTCATCTCTAACCAATGGGGTAGGCTTGGCCCTCAACCGCCCGAGGCGGGCGTCGGCGGGATCTCTAGGTCAATCGACGCGTATTTCGACGTCGCCGGCCGAGGCCGGTTTCGCGTCCGCGCGCCAGCGCCGCCGGTTGAATGCGTCCAGCCACCCCGACGCCGCGCTCTTGGGCGGTGCAGCGTTGAGGCGCTCATGCTCCAGCCGCAAGGCCATGGCCTCGAACGCAGCGGTCCAGCGCGCCCGGCTTTCCATCAACAGCTGTCCGGCGCTTTCGAACCTTTGCCGCAAGGTGGCGACGCGGAAGGCCTCGGCCTTGGTCGAGACGCCCAGCTCGACCAGCCGGTCACAGGTCACCGCCATGCCCGCCGCATCGAAGTCGCGATTATAGCCGACCTCGATGAAGTCGCAGGCCGCCCGCGCCAGGCTCATGACCAGCTCGCGCTGATCGTCGTTCAATCGGGTCAGGGGTTTGGTGGAGCGGAAGTTGATCTGCTCGATGGTGTCCGTCGTCGTGCAGTACAGATCCAGCCATGAAGCGCTCTGGCGACGCTGGGCGCGGAACATCTCCAGCGCCTGCGACAGGCCGCCGGTGGCCGCGGGCGCCGTGCGCCGTCGGGCCTCAAGTCCCGCCAGCGCCGACCCGATCAGGCCGATGGAGGATTGCAGCGCCACATGGTCCCGATTGAGCGCCGCGAACAGCTCGCCCGCCGCGGCGCGCTGCCCGAGGCGTTCGCGCTCACTCTCCGAGCACAGGCCCATCGCCATCTGCTCGACCAGCCCCGGCAGGAAGCGCGTCGCCAAGGTCGGCGTCATCCTCTGATCCCCCGATCCGGTTGAGCTCACTCGCACGCCAAGAGCGCTACCGCTCAGGTTAGCCAACCTACCTTTATTGCGTTCTGTAACGCAATTACGTCAGCCTGCTCATATCGCCGCACCGGCCTGTGCGCGCGCCTCGCCTAAACTGGTGTAGGCTGAGGCCGCCATGACCCCGTCCGCCACCCTGTCGACGATCGACATCTCGCCCCTGTTCGGCGGCGAGGCAGCCGCTCGCGCTCGTGTCGCCCAGGCCATCGGCGAGGCCGCGGCGCGGGACGGCTTCTTCTATGTCGTCGGCCACGGGCTGGCGACGGACACGGTCGCGAGGCTGGAGGCCGAATCCCGCGCCTTCTTCGCCTTGCCGGAGACCGAAAAGGCCCAGATCGCCATGGCCCGCGCCGGCGCCGCCTGGCGGGGCTGGTTTCCGCTTGGCGGGGAGCTGACCTCCGGCGTCGCCGACCAGAAGGAAGGCGTCTATTTCGGCGACGAGCTGGGGCCGGACGATCCCCGCGTGCGCGCCGGCTGGCTGATGCATGGCGCCAACCTCTGGCCCGATCGCCCGCCAGGTCTCCGCGCGGCCGTGGAGACCTATGTCCGCGAGGTCACCCGGGCCGCCGAGGCGGTGATGCAGGGCGTGTCGCTGGCCCTCGGCCTGGACGCCGGCCACTTCGCCAAGGCCTATCTGGCCCGGCCCACGGTGCTGTTCCGCATCTTCCGCTACCCGCCCTCGCCGGCCGGGACCTGGGGCGTGGGCGAACACACCGACTATGGCCTTTTGACCCTGATGGCTCAGGACCGCTGGGGCGGGCTGCAGGTCCGTACCGACAACGGCTGGATCGCGGCGCCGCCAGTGGAAGGAACCCTGGTCTGCAACATCGGCGACATGCTGGAGCGGCTGACCGGCGGCCGCTTCGTCTCCGCCCCGCACCGGGTGCTGAACGTCAGCGGCCGCGAGCGGCTGTCCTTCCCCCTGTTCTACGACCCCGATTTCGACGCCGTGATGACGCCGGTCGGCGGCCAGGTCCTCATGAGCGACCGCCGCCGCGAACGCTGGGACGGCATAGACCCGAAAGCCTTCGCCGGCCGCTACGGCGACTACCTCCAGGACAAGGTCGGCAAGGTGTTCCCGGGGCTCAAGGCCGAGACGGCGGACGCTCGCTGAGCAGCCAGCCGAACAGGACCACCGCGGCGACCGAACCGGCGGCCTGGGCGAGGATGAAGGCCGGCGCGGAGGATGGCGCTATGCCGGCGAAGGTGTCGGACAGGCTGCGGGCGACGGTCACCGCCGGATTGGCGAACGAGGTCGACGCGGTGAACCAGTAGGCCGAGGTGATATAGAGCCCGACCACGAAAGGCGTCGCCTCGGCGCGGAACCTGAGCGAGGCCAGGATCGCGCCCACCAGGCCGAAGGTCGCGACGAACTCCGCCAGCGCCTGTCCGGGACCGTCGCGCAGCCTGGTCGACACCTGCCAGATCGCCTCGCCGAACATGGCGTGGGCGATCCAGACGCCGATGATGGCGGCGATGATCTGCACCACCAGATAGGCCAGCGCCAGCCGCCAGCCGATCTCGCGGCGAAGGGCGAAGGCCAGCGTCACCGCCGGGTTGAAATGGGCGCCGGAGATCGGCCCGAACATGATGATCAGCACCACCAGGCCCGCGCCGGTGGCCAGGGTGTTGCCCATCAGGGCCACGGCGTCATTCCCTGCCGCCAAGCGCTGGGCCATGATGCCCGAGCCGACAACCATCATCAGCAGTAGCCCCGTCCCGAGCGCTTCGGCGGCGAGCCGGCGGCCCAGACCGAACGGCGCCAGCGGCGGCTCCAGGCTGGCGTCGGCGCTCATGCGGTCGCCGCCGCGTCGTTTCGGGCGATCTGCTCAAGGGCGTGTTTCAGCGACGGCGGGTCCAGCGACTCCAGCGGCAAACGCGCGAGCTTGTCGATGCGGCCCTTGAGGGTGCGATAAGCGTCCTCGAACGCTTGAGCGACGGCGGCCTCGTCCCCGATCGCCGCCGCCGGATCGGGGATGCCCCAGTGCGCCCGCACCGGGTGGCCGAGCCACACCGGACAGGTTTCGCCGGCGGCGTTGTCGCAGACCGTGATCACCGCATCGAACGCCGGCGCGCCTTCGCCGGTGAATTCGTCCCAGCTTTTGGACCGGAGGCCCTCGGTCGGATAACCGAGCCTCGCCAGCAGGGCGATGGCCTGCGGATGCACCTGGCCCTTCGGGAACGACCCGGCGGACCAGGCCGCCATCCGTCCCCCGCCGTCCCGATTGGCGATCGCCTCGCCGAGGATCGAGCGCGCCGAATTGCCAGTGCAGAGGATGAGCAGGTTCAGCGGCGCCGTTGAGTCTCTCATCGGCACGCCCCGTTCAGCAACAGGCCGCGGCGATGGCGGCCAGCGGCGCGCAGATCTCGCGGTTGCCCGAGCAGCAATCCTCCATGAGGAAGGCGAGCAGCTCACTCATCCGGTCGTAGCCGGCGGCGTAGATGATCGACCGGCCTTCGCGGCGCGAGGTGACCAGGCCCGCGCCGGCCAAAAGGTTCAGGTTCGTCGACAGGGTATTGGCGAGGCTGCCGGTGGCGCGGGCGATATCCCCCGCCGCCATGCCCTCCGGTCCTGCCCTCACCAGCAGCCGGAACACCTCCAGACGGCCGGGGTGGGCCAGCGCCGACAGGGCGGCGACGGCGTTGGGGGTCTCCATCAGCAACACCTCCATGCGGCTTGTCCGGCGCGCGGGCCGCGGTGCAAATTGATGCGGCGCCTATTGACCGCGGCGCAGGCTTGCTTTCAATATTTCCAGAATTCTCGAAGAGTCAAGCGATGCCCTTAACTGTCCGTCCCGCCCGGCCCGAAGACGCCCCGGCCATCACAGACATCTACAATCAGGGCATCGAGGACCGCATCGCGACGTTCGAGACCGAGCCCCGCGCGGTTTCGGACATAGAGCCCTGGTTCACCCACGCCCACGCCTTCGTGTCGGTGATCGACGCCACGGGCGACGTGGTGGGCTATGCGGTGGCGCACCCCTATTCGGACAGGTGCTGCTACAGCGGCATCGGCGAATTCTCGGTCTATGTCCGCCGGTCCCACCGGGGCCAAGGCGTCGGCCAGGTCGCGATGGCCGCGCTGATCGACGCCGCCAGCACGGACGGCCTGTGGAAGCTGATGTCCCGCATCTTCCCGGAAAACCGCGCCAGCCTTAGCCTGATGGCGCGGATGGGCTTTGATGAGATCGGCGTGCACCGCAACCACGGCAAGCTTGAGGGCGTCTGGAAGGATTGCGTGATCGTCGAGTTGCTGATTCCGGAAAACCTCGACTGAACGCCTACGCCGCGCGCCGGCGTCGGATTACCTCCCCCATCGCGCCGACTCACGCGACAGGTTTAGGATCGCTTCCGTGAAGCATCTGCCTGATTCCATTCCCGACACCGCGCTGGCGCATCTGTTCTCCCGCGAGGACCTCGCCGGCGAGACGCGGTGGTTTTCGATCCCCGGCGGCCAGACCCTGTTCGAGGCCGGGGAGATGGCCGACGATCTCTATTTCGTCCGCACCGGCCGCCTCGCCGCCATCCGGCATGAGGAGGGCCAGGAGCCGCGCTTTCTGGGGGTGATCCGGCCCGGCGAGCCGGCCGGCGAGATGGCGATGATCGCCCGCGCCGCCCACTCCGCCTCGGTGGTGGCGATCCGCGACAGCGAGATCCTGGCCATGCCCAACGCGGTCTTCTTCGCCGCCGCCGAGAGCGATCCGGGGGTGATGATCGAGCTGGCGCGGCTGATGATCATGCGGGCGCGCCAGACCGCCGGGAAGACCTCCATCGGCGAGCCCAGCGTGTTCGGCTTCGTCGGCGTGACGCCGGAGGTGGTGGTGCGCGACCTGGTGGATGCGGTCGCCCTGGAGATGGAGGCCCTGGGCTTTTCCGTCGCCACCGCCGGCGAGGAGGCGATGCAGGCGCCGATCGAATGGTTCTCCAACGTCGAACGGGACCACGACTTCGTCCTCTACGCCGCCGAGGCGCACCAGCTGGGCTGGACCCATCTGGTCAGCCGCCAGGTGGACCGGCTGTTCCGGGTCGGGCGCGGCGAGCACAAGCCCCCGCCCGGTTCCACCGTCGTCAACGCCGAGCCGCTGCAGACCCAGCTGCTGGTCGACCTGATCCTGTTTCAGCACAAGGACCTGGCGACGCCGTCAGGCTCGGCGGCCTGGCTGGACGCCATGAACCCGGCGCGGCTGTTCCATCTGCGCGACGGCGACCTCGCCGACGTTCAGCGGATCGCCCGCACCATCACCGGAACCTCGGTCGGCCTGGTGCTGTCCGGCGGCGCGGCGCGGGCCTACGCCCATGTGGGCGCGATCCGGGCCCTGCATGAGGCCAAGGTCCCGATCGACTTCATCGGCGCCGCCTCCATGGGGGCGATCGTCGGCGCCGGCGTGGCCATGGGCTGGGACGATGTCGAGATCGACTGGCGTCTGCGCAAGGCCTTCGTCGACACCAGCCCGGTGGACGACCTGGCCTTTCCGATGGTCGCGCTGATCCAGGGCGAGAAGGTGCGGGTGCGCCTGAAGGAGCATTTCGGCGAGCAGCTGATCGAGGACCTGTGGCTGCCCTTCTTCTGCATTTCCTCCAACCTGACCTCGGGCGCCTACCAGATCCACCGTCGCGGCAAGCTGCGCTACGCCCTGCGCGCCTCGATCGCCATTCCGGGCCTTTTGCCGCCGGTGACTCAGGACGACAATGTGCTGGTGGACGGGGCGGTGATGAAGAACTTCCCCACCGATGTGATGCGCTCCATGCACCTGGGGCCGATCGTCGGCGTGGATGTGACCCGCGGCCGCAGCATCAACGCCGAGGACGTGGAGCGGCCGGCGTCGTTCTGGAACTGGCTCTGGTCCGGAGAGTGGAAGCAGGGTCCGCCGATCGTCTCGCTGCTGCTGCGCGCCGCGACGGTGTCGACCGCCCGCGACATCAGCGCCAGCCGCGAGGCGTCCGACGTGCTGGTGCTGCCGGCCATCGACAATATCGAGATCCGCGACTGGAAGGCGTTCGACCCCTGCGTCGAGGCCGGGCATGTGGCCATGGTCGAGGCCCTGGCCACCCTCACCAAGCCGGTGACCGACCTGCGCCGCCGCAAGAGCCTGCTCGACCCGCCCGATCAGTTGGACGTTTTGGCCGGCAGCACCCGGTAGATTAGAAAAGGTGTCAGAGTCATTTTTCAACTCGGGAATGGCCGCGCCGCCGTGAAAAATGACTCTGACACCTTTTCTCGCACGCACAGCAGTCAGCCACCCGCTTTGGCCGGAACCACCTGATAAATCTGCAGAAGCTCCTTCGGCCCTGACACCTTTTGCAGCCAGGTTGGAACCACGCCGCGCCGCAGATCGCCTTCGAAACTAGCCGAGGGCACGCGCAGCGGATTGATCGGGCATTCGACCACATAGTCGATCTTCAGCGCCCTCACCTGCTGCTCGGCGTCGGCCGAGGTCGCGGCCTGGGCGTTGTGCGCCGCCAATATGCCCCAGGACATGCGGTGATAGGGGGCGGACAGCACCGAGTCCCTGGTGTCGGCCAGGATGAAGGGGCCGAGATCGATCTCGCCCAGCACCAGGCCGGGCGGCAGCCGCGCCAGGGTCTGGTAGGTCGCGTCTTCGTAGCAGCGCTCGTCGGATGGCGTCCGCGCCCCCGCCTTGGCCGGGATCAGGTTCATCAGCCCGATCACCACCACCGCCGCGCAGATCGGCGACAGCACCAGGCTCGCCAGCAGGACCGGCAGCATCAGCCCCTTGAGCAAACGCTCGCCGAGCAGGCCTATGGTCGCGGCGAGCGCGGGGACGCCGAACCAGTAGACATAGTCCTGCATCCGGTAGGCGTGGGCCGCGGCCCAGGCGGCCAGCAGGATCAGGGCGGCGATCGTCAGGTTGGTCGACTGCAGCCAGGGCCGGCGGCGGAACACCAGGTAACCCGCCGAGGCCAGGGCCATCAGGGTCATGAGGATTACCCGAACCGCCGAATTGCGGTCGGTGACCAGCAGCCGGCTCCAGGGCTGCAGCTCCTGCACGCGGTCGAACCAGAACGGCCGCACGCGCGGGTCCACCGCGCCGAAGGGGCCGTGAATGCAGGCCGGGTCGATGATCAGGAAGGTCGCGGCCGCCGCGACGCCCACCGCAGCTAGAAGGCCAAGCCTGACCCTGAAGGAAGATTTCGCCGCCCAGGTCGCCACGGCCGCCAGCCCAAGGCCGCCGACGATCAGGCCGGCGAGCAGGTTCCACGCCAGGGAATCGCAAAAGGCCATCGACCAGCGCCAGGGCGGGGTCTGGATGGCGTAGAACAGGGTCGCGAACCCGGCCAGCGACAGGCCGTAAGCCGTCGCCGGCTTCGCCTCCTCATCGTCCAACAGAAACCTGAGCCCATAACTCGCGCCGATGATGGCCTGGAACGCCAGCGCCTCGATGCCCACCGCCAGGCCGAGCCCCGCCGCCGCGCCGGCCAGTACGGCCCAACGCGTGCGCCGCCCCCTGGCCATCGAACAGGCCGCCGCGATCACCGCCATGGTGATCTGCAGGTCGTGGTGGTCGATCCGGCCTGGCCGGAACTGCACATAGAGCTGCACATTGGTCGCCAGCAGCACCGCGCCGACAAACACCGCGGCCTTGCCGCCCAGGCTGCGGGCGATGGCCAGGCCGCAGGCCGCCGCCGGCAGGATCCACGCCAGCGGCCACAGCAGCCGCACCGAATACTCCGCCGCCTGCGGCGACATCACCCGCTCAAACAGCCAGATCAGGCCGGCCAGCGCGCCGTCCACCAGCCTGGACCAATGCATATAGGTCCCCAGCGGCGGCTGCAGGCGGCCGTTCCACTGGTCCCACCAGCCGCGTCCGTGCAGGAGGTCGCGCACCAGCACCAGCCGCATGGCGTCGTCGGTGTCGCCCAGGGTGGTGGCGACGCTGTTGTCGCGCCAGATCAGCACTCCGGCCACCGCCAGCGTCACCGCCAGCGCGGTCCACGCCAGCCGGCGGTTGGAGGACAGGTCCGGGAGCGGCGACAGCTGCATGCGCCATGCTTCGCCCGAACGTGGTTTCCGGCTGCTTAAGCGGAGGCAGGGAGATAAGGGGACATGATACTTATCCCAAGGCGCCGCTGGCGGGCCGCGCCCGGTCAGACAGGGGATAAGTATCATGTCCCCTTATCTCCTGTCGCCGCACTACGTCAGTTTTAGTTCCCTCTTTGTTCCTTGCGTGCTAGCTTGGCCGCATGGCCCGCCTCGCCCGCATCGTCATCCCAGGTCTGCCGCATCACGTCACCCAACGCGGCAATCGGCGCGAGCCGATCTTCTTCGAGCCTGGCGATCAGGACGTCTATCGCCGCATCCTGGCCAAGCAGACTACGCGACGCGGGGTTGCGGTGTGGGCCTATTGCCTCATGCCCAACCATGTTCATCTGATCCTGACGCCCAGCGACGACGTGGGGCTTGGCCTTGCCGTGGGCGAAGCGCATCGGCTCTACACAGCGTTCATAAACGCCCGTGCGCGATGGACGGGACATCTGTTCCAAAGCCGGTTCGCCTCGGTGGTCATGGATGAGGCGCACCTAGTGGCGGCGGCGCGCTATGTGGCCATGAATCCGGTCCGCGCCGGGCTTGTGAGCCGCCCCCAGGACTGGCCCTGGTCCAGCGCGCTCGCTCATCTGGCGGGACGGAACGATGGTCTCGTCGACGTGCGCCCATTGCTCGATCGGATTCCGGATTTCCAAGGTTTGCTTGCTCGGGGCGATGACGCTGAAGCGGCCCAGCGTATCCGTGCGGCAGAGACCACCGGGCGACCGCTCGGAAACACCGCCTTCACCGAGGAACTCGAACGCCGCCTCGGTCGAAAGCTCGCCAAAGCCCGTCCCGGGCCGGCGCCAAGAGAGATAAGGGGACATGATACTTATCCCCCAACACAGACCTCACGACACATCAGGGGATAAGTATCATGTCCCCTTATCTCCGCCGGCTTAAGCGCGTGGTCGACGAAACCGCCTGAACCGC
>Ga0302314_10008665_pt1 | contig 18077 bp, 16 predicted proteins | sample III_Palsa_N2_3_FD_200533 | JGI IMG/M metagenome (GOLD analysis project Ga0302314, IMG submission 200533) | Peat permafrost microbial communities from Stordalen Mire near Abisko, Sweden - III_Palsa_N2_3 | ecosystem: Environmental > Terrestrial > Soil > Palsa > Peat permafrost | place: Sweden...
GATGAGGATGATGATGAATAAACGTCTGTGCGTCCTGGGCGCGGTTCTGCTCTGCTCGGTTTCTTCCGCCGCGATGGCCCAGCAGGTTACCGGCCCGCTCACCGGTCCCTACATCGGCGGTGGCATCGGCGGCAGCTTCCCGCTTCCGTCCCAAGCGACCGGCCCCTCGCCGCAGGCGAGCAGCAGCGTCACCTATGATGCCGGCATCACCAGCGAATTCTCGGGCGGTTACGAATTCGGCAATGGGTTCCGCGCGGAACTGCAGCTCGGTTCGTCGACGAACAACGTCGACAAGTCCGCCCATGGCACGCTCGCTGGCGGCGGTCATACGACCGAATACAACCTGTTCGGCAACGTCCTCTATGACTTCTACGGCCTCGGCCTGCCGATCGTGCCGCATGTCGGCGTCGGCGTCGGCGAGATGCTGCTCCGCACTGCCGGTGTGACCACCGCCGCGGGCTCGGCAGCGATCAACGGCCACAGCGCCGTTGTCGGCTACCAGGGCATCGTCGGTGTCGAATATCCGATCATGCCGCAGGTCAAGCTCGGCCTCGACTATCGCTATATCGGCAGCGAGGACGCCGACGAGACCGAGAGCTTCGGCGGCACCTCGCAGGTCGCTCACTATGCGTTCCACTCGAACAACATCCTCCTGACGGTCCGTGTCCAGTTCGGCACGCCGCCGGCCGCCCCGGCTCCGCTACCGGCCGTCGTCACGCCGCCGCCGGCCCCGCCGGCCAAGGCACCGGAAGTGCAGCGTGCGTTCCAGGTGTTCTTCGACTTCAACAAGTCGGATATCACCGCCGCCGCCGCCAAGGTCATCCAGGCCGCTTCCGACAGCGTGAAGGCCGGCCATATGACCCAGATCAACGTGACGGGTCATACCGACACGGTGGGTTCGGCCAAGTACAACCAGGCCCTGTCGGAGCGTCGCGCTGCCGCCGTCAAGGCCCAGCTGGTTGCCGATGGCGTGCCGACTGCCGAGATCATGACCTCGGGCGTTGGCAAGACCGGCCTGCTGGTTCCGACCGCCGATGGCGTGCGCGAGCCGCAGAACCGCCGCGCCGAGATCGTTCTGCAGTAATCTGCAAGACCGTTCTTTCGCGAAAAGACGAAGGCGCGCCCCGGTGGGGCGCGCCTTTTTCTTTACCGAACCGGACCGGAGCGGGACCGCAGGAGATCCCGCGCAACCGCTTACTTGGCGGCGACGGTCTTCTTGGTCTTCTTCGTCGCGGGCTTGGCGGCCGGGGCCTTGGCGACGCAGAGTTCGCCACCGATCTCGGTCTTGTCGATGACGTGATCCAGCGCCAGCTGCGAAAAGCCGGCGGCGTCGGTCGCCAGCACCTGTTGGAACAGCGGTGCCGCGTCGGCGCAGGGCGTGGTCGAACTCATGCTGCGATCGGACGCCTCGTTCGCCACGCGCGTGACGAAACTATCGAGCTGGGTTTCCGACGCGCCGCCATAGACGCGCTTGAAATGCGCCCGGAGCGCCGTCCCTGCCGCCTTCAGCCGATCGCCGAAGCGGGCGACGAAGGTGCCGTACTGCGCATCGTAGCTATGGTCGGGTACGTTCGAGCAGGTGAGCTGGGCAACGTTCAATTCGGTCTGCAGGATGCGGACATGCGCCGCTTGCCATTCCTGTTCCGTGTAGCATTCCGCGCGCGCCAAGGTCGGCGCCAGGACGAGCGATGCGACCAGCACGCTCGACAAGACTCGTTTCGACAAATTCAGCCCCCTTACACCATGCGCCCCGGACGGTGGCCGGCGACGGGCCCCCTGCTTCTCGTCCGAAGCGGCGATATCCCGGGGATAGATCCCCAAGACCGCAATCGATCATTCTCCGCCGTGAGTGGACTTGGTCTCATACCCCGAGTCGGCAAGCTTCACGATGGGCGACAAGATGAATCCAGTGACCAGCCCGGGGCAAGCCGTTTTTTTGTGAGCAAAATGCGGCGAATTCACCACGCCGCCAACAAGGGGCAGATACGCAATCAGATCATGGACTTGGCGGCTTGACAGGATTCATCGTCTCGCCCATGTTTCGCGTCCTCGACCACGATATCGGCCCTGGCCCATGCCTCGCCTAGCCCTACGACGACGAACGAGTCTGCGACGCGCTCCGCGCGTTGCGATGCTGTTCGCCTGCTTGTGGGCCCCGGCCGGCAGCCTCGTCTAGAGGCTGATGGCGGGATCGGCTCTCCTCGGCAGTCGGACAGTTCCTGTCCCTGACCTGCCCGCTGATGAGAGCCTGATGATCGAGATCACAAACGAACAGCCGTCCGACGCCGCCGCCATCGAAACCCTGCTGGACCAGGCGTTCGGCCCGGGCCGCCTGGCGAAGTCGTCCTATTCCTATCGCAAGCGGATCAGCCGGATCTGGCCCTTGTGCCTGGTCGCGCGCGATGGGGACGAGGTCGTCGGCACGATTCGCTATTGGCCGATCGCCATCGGCCCGAAGACGGCCCCGGCGCTGCTGCTGGGCCCGGTCGCGGTCAGGGCCGACCTGCAATCGACCGGCGTCGGCGGGCTGTTGATACGGGCGAGCCTGGCGCGCGCCACGGCGGCCGGCCATCGCCTGGTCGTCCTCGTCGGCGACGAGCCCTATTACGGCCGCTTCGGCTTCCGGCCGGCAGCCGAATGGGGCGTGTCGATGGAGCGGGAGAGCCCGGCACGGGTCCTGGCTTTGCCGCTCGACGGCAGCGAGGCCGCCATCCCGTCGGGCGTGGTCCAGCGCTGGAGGTCGGTTCGCCGCGAGGCGGCCTGACGCGTTCGCGGCGATCTAAATATCCTGCTCCAGCGGCATGACCGGCTCACCGGTCTTCTCGCCCAGTTCCCGCTCGGTCACGACGCGGTTGCGGCCGTTCTGCTTCGCCCGGTAGAGCGCCGCGTCCGCCCGCTCGATGAAGACATAGGGCGGCTCGCCCAGCCGATAGGCGCTGACGCCGACCGAGATCGTTACGACACCGAAATTTTGCCTGGTATCCCGGTTGGTGATCGCCCTATTGCCGATCGTCTCGCGCAGATGCTCCGCCACGACGGCCGCATCGTTGAGGTCGGTATCGGGCAATAGGATCGCGAATTCCTCACCGCCATAGCGGGCGGCCTGATCGCGGCCCTTGATGCCCTCGACCATCGACTTCGACACCAGCTTCAGCACCAGATCGCCGAACTGATGGCCATAGGTGTCGTTGAAGCTTTTGAAATGATCGATGTCCATCAGCAGCAGGCAAACCTCTGTGCCCTGCTCCATCGCCTCCTGCATGCAGCGCTTCAGCTGCATGTCGAAGCTCTTGCGATTGCCGATGCCGGTCAGCGCGTCGGTCTGCGCCTCGCGGCTCGCGTCCTCGACCTGCTTGCGCAGCGCGCCGATCTCTTCGGTCGTCGCGGTCAACTGGCGTTCCAGCACGTTCGAGCGCTCGATCATGGCGCTGGTCTCGTCCATGACCTGCATGATGATCGCGCGCACGCTTTCGAGCGGGTTGCCGGCCATCAGATCCTTGGCCGTATGGTCGAGGGTCTCGCCGAAATGGCGCACGCCTTCGCCGGCATTGCCGAGCGTCCCCAGCACGCCGGTCATCGCCGTCTCGATCTGCTGGGCCAGCAGCCGGATCCGCTCGGTATGCTTCATGCCGCCGTAGAAGCGCTCGTAGAGGTCCGACAGCACCTCGGGCGAGAATTCCTGGTCGTTCGAAATCAGGATTTCGATGGCGCGTCGAACCGCCGGCGGCGCGTCCGCGGCATAGCCGTACCAGACGGTGAAATTCTCCGGTGTCGATTTGACGCCGCGCCGGTGCATCTGGTCGAGCGCCTCGAGCGCGAAGGTTCGGGACGTTGCGAGATCCGGTTCCATCAGCCGATCACTCGCTTCCGGAGAATGGCTTCGGCGGCTTCGGCGGACACCGGCCTGGAATAGAAATAGCCCTGGGCGAAGTCGCAGCCCAACTCGCGCAGCCGCTCGGCCTCGTCCGCGGCCTCGACGCCCTCGGCGACCACGTCGAGCCCCAGGTCGTGACCAAGCTCGATGATCGAGCGCACCAGCCGGAACGCCTCGGGCGCCCGGCACATCCGGCTGACGAACGACCGATCGATCTTGAGCGTGTCGAGCGGGAAGCGGTGCAGATAGCTCAGGCTGGAATAGCCCGTGCCGAAATCGTCGAGCGACAGTTCGACGCCGCGCCGACGCAGCTCGTCGAGCGTCACGACCATCGATTCCGGATCGCTCATCAGCACACTTTCCGTGATTTCGAGCTTGAGGCGGCCCGGCGGCAAGGTCAGCCGGTCCAAGAGCTTGTGCAGCCGCATGATGCCGGCGCGATCGGAGATCTGGCGCGTCGACAGATTGACCGCCATCGAGAAATTACCGTCGACCAGGCCAAGCTCGGCCCAGCGTTCGCTCTCCTTGGCCGCGCAATCGATCGCGAACAGGCCGAGCGGGCCGATCAGGCCGGCTTCCTCGGCCAGCGGGATGAAGCGCATCGGCGGGATCAGCCCCAGCTCCGGATGGCGCCAGCGCATCAGCGCCTCGAAACCGGCGACGGTCCCGGTGCCGTCCTGATTGAGCGCCACGACCGGCTGATATTCGAAGAAGATCTGGCCCAGCCGTTCGGCGTTGGTCAGGTCCTTGCCCAACTGCCGGCGCAGGTTGGTCTCGCGCAGCAGCGCGTCGTCGAACAGCTCGGCCCGGCCGCCCCCGCGCAGCTTCGCCCGGTCGAGCGCCAGGCGGGCGTTGCGCAGCAGATCGGCACCGGTCGAGGCGTCGCCCAGGGTCGGCGTGGCGATGCCGACCGAGATGCCGACCGGCATTTCCACGTCGCCCAGCGAATAGGGCTGGGCCAGATCGCCCAGCATGACTTCGGCCATGTCGAGCGCCTGGGCATGGTCCGGCATGTCCTGCAGCCAGATCGCGAATTCGTCGCCGCCCAGCCGCGACAACGCGTCTTGCGGCTTGACCCGGGCAGCCAGGCGCCGGGCGACCGCGATCAGCAGCGCATCGCCGGCGCCGGAGCCCAAACTGTCGTTGATGCGCCGGAACTGATCGACGTTGAACATCAGCACCGCGGTGCCATCGATCGCGGCGGCGCTGTTGCGCGTGTCGATCAGGTGGGTGAAGAACGCGCGATTGTTGATGCCGGTCAGCCGATCCTCATAGGCGGCGTTCAGCAGGTTGATCTCGTAGGTCTTCCGGAGCGTGATGTCGGACTGCGAGCCGGCCATGCGGATCGGCTCGCCCGCCCCGTTCCTGAGCGCGATGCCGCGGCATTGCATCCAGCAATAGCGCCCGTCGCCATGGCGGATGCGGTATTCGGTATCGAGCTGCGGCGTATGGCCGGCGATATGCTCGTCGATCTCGCGCTTCAGCCGCAACACATCCTCGGGATGGACCCGGCTCAGCCAATCATCGAGCGTGGACAGGCGCTTGTTGGGTTCGGCACCGACGATCTCGCGCCAGCGGCTGGAGTAATAGACCTCGCCGGACGGGATATCCCAGTCCCAGATGCCATCATTGGCGGCGCGCGAGATCAGCGCATAGCGCACCTCGCTCGCCAACAGCGCCTCTTCGGCTGCCTTGCGATCGGAAATATCGTAATAGCCGGCCAGAATCGACGGCTCGCCGTTGAACGTCACCGAGCGGGCGGCGATCAGCGCCCAGAAGGTCGAGCCGTCGGCGCGACGCATCTCGACCTCGTGGTTTTCGACCGAGCCGTCGCGGCGCACCAGTTCCAGGAGCCGGACCCGGTCTTCGGTATGGACGAACAAAGCGTCGGTCGTCAGCACCGCGTTCGCGTCCGGGCGCGGTGCGAACTGCTGGCGCGAGCGGCGGTTGGAAAACACGATGCGCTTGTGGTCGGCCGTGGTCAGCACGATTGGAATCGGCAGCGCCTCGGCGATGATGCGGAAACGTTCCTTGCGGGCAACCGAGCGCGGGCTCGCGACCAGAGAGAGGTCGGCCATGCGCGCGCCCAGCAAGGCGCCGAACGACAGCAGATAGGTCGAGGCCAGCCCGACGAACACCAGCCCCTGGGGCCAGCGGGCGAAGGACGCGGCCAGCCCGATGGCATGGATCAGGCCGAAGCCGCTGAGGACCGTCAGCACCGCGCAGATAGCGGCGCGCAGATCGGTCAGCAACGGCCCGACCCAGGCGAGGCCCAGCCCGCTCAAGGCGCCGATCACCAGGACCAGCAGCGTCGGCATGCTCGTCAGATCGAGCGCGCCGTCGAGGGCGGCGATGCCGAACAGGTGAACCAGCGTCAGGCCGACGCCGATCACCAGCCCGGCGAGGCCGGACGGGCGATGATGGCTATGCCAGACGCGCGGGATGAACCAGGCAAGGCAGGCGACCAGCAGGACCGAACCGGCGACCGCATAGGGCCGCAATCGATCGAACCCGGCATCGGCATCGACCATCAGAGCCGCCAATTGCAGCCCCCACAGCACCAGGCCGACGGAAAGGAACGCCAGCACGCGTCGCACACGAACGCCCCAGCCACTGGAGGGCGCCAGGTCGTTCGTTGGGGATGCGGCTGTCTGGGTTTGGTTCAAATTTTTTGACCGCGCTGCATCTCGGCAAGAAACAGGAAAGGACGCCGATGGACGTTGGCGCGTCGACTTGGGATTACCGCCGAGACGGCCGAAGGGACGAACGCCAACCAGACGACAAGGCCCGGCGGCTACACCTATCCTTTTAGCCGTAAAGAAACCATTTCGCGATGGCCGTGCGGCGGCGGATGCAAGATTTCTTACGTGATTCCGCCCCTGCCGTTCAGGCCTGGGGCTCCGGCACCCCGAAGATGCCTTGCGGGCGATAGACCAGCACCATGCACAGGATCGCGAACACAGCGACATCGCGATAGCCATAGCCGAAATAGGCGGTCCAGAACGTCTCGAGCATGCCGATGACGAAGCCGCCGATGACGGCGCCCGGCAGCGAGCCGAAGCCGCCCAGCAGCGCCGCGGTCAAGGCCTTGAAACCGAAGACGAAACCCATCGCGGCATCGGCCTCGCCGTAATAGACCGACACGATCAGCCCGGCCAGGGCCGCGAGCCCGGCACCGGCCGCCGAGGTCAGCCCCACGACCCGATTGATGTTGATGCCGAGCATCGAGGCCATGAACAAATCGTCGGCGCAGGCGCGGTAAGCGCGCCCGATCCGGCTCGACTGGATGATCCAGGCGAAGACCGCGCCCACCACCAGGGCCAGCCCCAGAACCATCAGCTGGGTGTCGCCGATCAAGACCGGGAAGCCCGCCTGCTCGAACACCTGATGCCGGCCGGTGAAGATCGGATCCTGGAATTTGTCGTTCGGCCCCTGGACCACGCGCAGCCCGTTCTCCAGCAGGATGGCGAGGCCGATGCCGGACAGGAGCGGCGTCAGGCGCCCCTGCCCGCGCAGCGGCCGATAGGCGACCCGGTCGATCGTCCAGCCCCAGAGCGCCATGACCGGCATGACCACGCCGGCGACACCCATCAGCAGCAGCGCGCCGCGGAACGCCCCCAGATTGACACCGACCGCCATCAGCACAATCACCAGGAGCGCGCCGGTCGCATAGATCTGGCCGAAGGCGAACTGGATGGTGCCGGTCACGCCATAGACCAGCGAATATCCGACCGCGACCAGCGCCAGCACGGCACCGAGCACCAGGCCGTTCAGCACTTCCTGAATGAAATACGGCAGGGCGCGGCCGGGCGGCACCACCGGCGTGTCGCTGATCAGGTCGTCCCGGTCGACCGGCACGCCGACCGCGGTGCTGAGCATGATCAACCGCATCGACGACAGCGGCACGCCATCGAGGGCCACGCCGCGCAGCACCGGGTGATCGCCCAGATGCGCGTCGGGCGCGAAGTCGCACGTGCCCTCGCGCGACGCGCGGCCGCTCGTCGCGATCAACGTCAGTTCGAGCCGATCGCCCGTGCTCGTCACCGACACCTGGAAGTCGGACGGCGCCGCATCGAGCAGGGTTTCCAGCGCCCGGCTGCAGACATCGATCCGTTCCCGGTCGTCACGGCAACCGCCGAGGGCCACCAGGACCAGCAGCAAAAGCGGAAGCAACCGAAACCATGGCGCTCCGGCACCCTGTTCCGATGTTCCGCCGGCGATCATGCCGTCGCGGTCTCGATCGGGATATTGTCGATCAGCCGGGTCTTGCCGAGGCGGGCCGCCACGAACAGCCGCGCCGGCCGCACCAGACTGTCGACAGGCACCAGCGTTTCGGCGTCATTGATCGAGACATAGTCGATCGGGCCGAACCCGGCTTCGACGAGCCGCGCCTTGGCGGTCTCGATCAACAGGGCGAACGGCTGGGTGCCGGCGAGCGCCGCCACGGCGGTCTCGCGCATCACCCGCGGCAACAGGGATGCTGCCTGCCGCTCCGGGGCGCTCAGGTAGATGTTGCGCGACGACAGCGCCAGGCCATCGGGCTCGCGCACGGTCGGCACGCCGACGATCCGGGTCGGGACATCCAGATCGCGCGCCATGCGGGTCACGACCTGAAGCTGCTGATAGTCCTTCTGGCCGAAATAGGCATGGTCGGCCTGGACCTGCAGCAGCAGCTTCGCCACGACGGTGGCGACGCCCTGGAAATGGCCGGGGCGGAACGGACCGCACAGCCCGTCGGTCAGGCCGTCGACCGCGACATGGGTCGCGAACCCGGCCGGATACATCTCGTCCACGGTCGGCGCCCAGACCAGATGCCCGCCGGCGGCGGCGAATTTCGCCACGTCTTCGGCCTCCCGGCGCGGATAGGCGCTGAAATCCTCGTTCGGGCCGAATTGGGTCGGGTTGACGAAGATGCTGACCACGGCGCGCTCGCCCGCGTCCAGCGCGCGGCGGACCAGGGTCAGATGGCCCTCATGCAGCGCGCCCATGGTCGGGATCAGACCGATCTTGGCCCCGTCCCGACGCCATTGGGCGACCTGCTCGCGCAAGGCCGCGACACTACGGATGATGGGCGGATGGGAGTTCGACATCAGGCGGGTCCAAAGGCAAGTCGGGGGCCGCGACTATAAGCACTCTTGGCGGCCGCACCAGTGTGGCGTGCGCGCCCTACTCGATCACGTCATGGAAGCGGGTATAGTCCACGGCCCGGCGGCCGTCCGGGTGGGTCGTGAAGATATCGGCGAAGCGCGCCTTCCAGCGTACCTTGTCGACACTATAAGCGTAGCGGGCATAGACCGTCTGGGCGAAGGTCTCGTCGGTCCCGGTCATGGTACAGACCAGGGCCATGTCCTCGGCCTGCATCATCTCGGGCGTCACGCCATAGAGCGGGCTCGCCTCGTCGATCCGATGCATCACGGTCCAGGTCAGCGCGAACACGGGCGTATGATCGCGCACCAGCGCCAGATCGTGGAACCGGCGCATCTCGACCCCCTCCGCCGAGGTTTCCGTGCGCAGCACATAGAAGCGCATCTGCGCCTCGACGATCTGGTTGCGCCGCTGATTGGCGACCCGGAACATCAGGTGCGGCTTGCCGTCGAACGTGTCGACGACCGCGACCTGGCTGAAGGTCATGCGCGCGGTCGGTCGCGACACGCGGGCGAACAAAAGACCGGTCGACAGCGCCATGGTCATCATGCCGTAGACCGTCTCGGTCGTGGCGATCAGGTTTGCCGCCAGGGTCTGCGGGTACATGTCGCCATAGCCGATCGTGGCCATGGTCTGGACGCTGAAGAAGAACGCGTCCGCGAACACCCCGGGCCGGGCATGGGCGATGTCGTTCGGGAAGATCAGATAAACGCAGGCGAACACGCCGTTGGCCGCGATCCAGGCGCCGGCCAGCCCCAGCAGCAGCCCGAACACCGGGATGGTCATCATGAAATGATACGTGTCGCGCCAGCCGCTGCGCTCGAAGCCGATGCGGGCGACCTGGCCGGTATCGCGGCCGAAGACGCCGGGTTCCGTCCGTTTGCGCGGCCTGGGGGCGCGCTTCTTGGCAGCCGGGCGCGCCATCGGGGTCACGGCGCCGCCGACGCGCTGTCGGACTCTGCGGCCGCCGGCAGCGCTGTGGTAAAGGCGACGGCAAGCCCCTCGGTCGAGGTCTCGATCAGCGACGACAGCGCCTGTTCGCGGTCGGGCAGGCCGACGCGGGCGGCCAGCACCGCGGCCGCGACCGGATCGCCATCGGCCTCGCGCGCAGCCTCGGCCCGGGCCGAGGCCTTTTGCGCCGAGGCGTTGAGCTGGGCCGGACGCAGCACGCTCGTCTCGACATAGCCGGCGGAGCCGTCGTTCAGGGTCAGTTGCACCCAACCCGCCGCGGTCTCGCTGCCCGGGCCCTGAACCCGCTGCAACCGGCGCAGATTGGCGATGCGCGTGGCATTCGACGCCGGCTTCGCATAGATCGGGGCCGCGGCCGTGACCACGTAATATTGCGCCGGCGCCGGCGGGGCGGCCGCGGCACGCGCGACCTTGAGATCGACGCCGGGCGCAGTGGCCGCCATCCGGTCGGCGACCAGGCGCAGCAGCGTCACGCGCTGGTCCAGCCGCTGGGTGGCGGCGCGCGCCAGCTCGATCTCGCCCTCGAAGCTCGACCGCTCCTTCGTCATCAGCGGCACGATCTGGTCCGCCGGCAGGCTGCCGCCCGCCACGCTGGTGCGGATTTCCTCGGCCCGATCCAGACGGCAGGCCTTGAGCGTCGCAAAGCCGGAGGTCACGTGATCGACCGCGTCGGCGGTCTTGGCGAGGTCGGTCGAGAGGCCCTGGGCCACCAGGATCGGCGTCGCCGCGGTGCGGCGCAGACCGGCGTAATAGGCGTCGGGTCCGCCCGGCTGATCCGCCGGCAGGGCGCCGCGATCGGTCGCCGCCACCAGATCCGCGCGCTCCGCCACGCAAGCGAGGCTGACGCTCGCGACCGGCTTCGTCGTTTCCGCCTGGCAGGCGACGAGGCCTGCCAGCAACGACAAGGTCAGGACCCGGCGGACCGGGGCGAGGGGCAAGAAGCGGATCATCGGGACGATGGGATCGGGCTTTTCTATGGTCGGATGGGCGGGCGCGCCACGATACAGGACGCGGCGGTTTTTGCAGCTGTTAACTGACCTGCCGGAACGTGAGATTGAGCCGGCGGGCGCCCAGCGTCGGATGATCGCCGGGCAGCACCCGGTCGACACCGTGATAGGCCAGCCGCGCCGGACCGCCGAACACCAGCACGTCGCCATGATCGAGCAGGAACGACCGCGTCGGCCCGCCCCGCGTCGGGCCGCCGATGCGAAATCGGGCCGACAGCCCGAACGAGACCGAGACGATCGGTGCCGCCATCGCCTGCTCGTCCCGATCCTGGTGCGCGCCCATCCGGGACGAGAGCCCATAGAGATTGATCAGGCAGGCCTCGGGCGTGAAACCCGGGAAACCGGCCTCGGCCGCGGCCGCCACGGCCAGCGACGAAAAGCCATCCGGCATGGCGGGCCACGGCCGGCCGCTGAGCGGATCGGTCGGCGCATAGCGATAGCCGTCCCGGTCGCTGACCCAGCCGAGCGCCCCGCAATTGGTCATGGCGACCGACATCGGCTTGCCGCCCGGCGTCATCAGGTGGCGCGGCGGGCAAGCCTCGACCACCGCCAGCGCCGCCGTCAGCACGGCGTCGCCCGCCCGGTGCTTGAACAGGGTGACGCCCGGTGCCACCGTCAGCCGCATCACCAGACCGTCTCCATCACCGCGCCCGGATCGGCCAGCCGCTGCAGCCGCTGGGCCGCCAGATGGGCAAAGCGCAGGGTCACCGCCTTGCGCCGGGCCGCGACCAGCCGATGCTCCGACGCCTGCCGGACGATCTCGGCACCGAAGCCGTCGGCGATGATCAGCCCGCAATCGTCGGGAATGAGTTCGACCGGGAAATGTTCCGGGACGGCGAAGAACAGCCGGTCGCAGAATTCGCGATAGTCCGGCCATTTATGGTCGGAGCGGAAATCCTCGATCGAGGACTTGACCTCGACGATCGCGATGTCGCCGGTCCGGTCGAGCGTCATGACGTCGGCGCGCCGGCCGTTGGCGAGCGGGACTTCAGTGACGCCGGCGAGGCCGTGGGCGGCCAGCATCCGGCAGACGCCGCGCGCCAGCAACACGCCCGCTTGCAGCTTGGCACCCTCGCTCGGCTCCATCGTCCGTACTCGTTTTGTTTCCATTTGCCCCTATAAGAAACCCAATGCCGGGCGCGTGGCAAGGGGCGGCCATGCTTGGCGGTATCTTGTCGCGCCATCACCGCGCCGTTAGTAAGGAACGCTTACGTTCCATCCGTCCCATCGAACAGGACATCATGACTGCCAACGACCGGCCCGAGGCCCCTGCCGCCCCGCCGCGCGATGAGGCCGCCGCCTTCCGCGCCGCCAACGCCACCAATGAATTCCGTCAGGCGCGCTTGGGCAAACTCGAGGCGATGAAGCGTCTGGGCGTCAATCCCTATCCCTATCGCTTCGAGCGCACGGCGCTGGCCGCCGCGATCGAGCAGGACTATGCCGAACTGCCGGCCGGCGAGACGACGAACGCCACGGTCAAGATCTGCGGCCGCATCCGGGCGATCCGCAATTCCGGCATGTTCATCGATCTGCATGACGCCAGCGGCAAGATCCAGGTGTTTTGCCACAAGGATTTCATGACGCCGGAACAGATCGAGCTGGTGAAGCTGCTGGACCTGGGCGACATGATCGGCGTCACCGGCCTCGTCCGCCGCACGCCGCGCGGCGAACTGACGGTGAACGCGGCCGAGGTCGTGGTGCTGTCCAAGGCGCTGCTGCCGCTGCCGGAGAAGTATCACGGTCTGTCGGACCTGGAGACGCGCTACCGCCAGCGCTATCTCGACCTGATCATGAACCCGGAAAGCCGGGAGACGCTCCGCAAGCGCAGCATGATCATCGCAGCGATCCGCAGCTTCCTGATCGAGCGCGGCTTCCTCGAGGTCGAAACCCCGATGCTGCACACGATCGCGGGCGGCGCCACCGCCCGGCCGTTCATCACGCATCACAACGCGCTCGACATGGATCTCTATCTGCGCATCGCGCCGGAACTGCATCTGAAGCGCCTGATCGTCGGCGGCCTCTCCGACAAGGTGTTCGAGATCAACCGGAACTTCCGCAACGAGGGCGTCTCGCCGCGGCACAATCCGGAATTCACCATGATGGAGCTGTATTGGGCGTTCGCCGATTACAACGACATCCGGGTCCTGCTGGAGGAAATGGTCGAGCACGCCACGATCGTCGCCAACGGCACCACCAAGGTGATGGTCGGCGACAACGAGATCGACTTCAAGGCGCCTTGGGCCCGCCGCTCGATGATCGATCTGGTCAAGGACAAGACCGGCGTCGATTTCATGGAGTTTGAGACCGCCGAGGCGGCCCGCGACGCGGCCAAGCGCTTGGGCGTGAAGCTCGAAGGCCATGAGAATTGGGGCCAGGCGGTCGAGGCCGTGTTCGGCGAAAAGGTCGAACACACGCTGATCCAGCCGACCCATGTCATGGACCATCCGCTCGAGATCTCGCCCCTGACCAAGGTCCATCGCGACAATCCGCGCCTGGTCGAGCGGTTCGAGTCCTATGCGAACGGGATCGAACTGACGAACGCCTACTCGGAGTTGACGGACCCGCAGGATCAGTTCGAGCGATTCGAGGGCCAGATGAAGCAGCGCGACCAGGGCGACGACGAGGCGCAGCAGTTGGATGTCGACTTCATCACCGCGCTCGAATACGGCCTGCCCCCGACCGGCGGCCTGGGCGTCGGCATCGATCGCCTGATCATGATGCTGACCAACAGCCCGGCGATTCGCGACGTCATCGCCTTTCCGACCATGCGCCCGACTGCATGAAGCGTCCGCACGATCACTAGCGTTCGACTTGGGCTTGTCGCCCAGGTCGAACGCGGCATTAGCGTGCTCGCATCTTCACGATCATTTGCGCGACTCGGGCGGGACTTGTTGCCAATTCGATCGGCGCAGCGCATTACGACGCGGTGACTTTCGGCCGCTCATCGCTTTTCCAATGCAAGATGACTATCAAAAACTCGACTTTTTCGATGTTTTTTGATGATTTCGTCAGTTCCCCTCTTCCGTTTATTGTGACAACGCACTATTTACGGTGACAGCAGCCGCTGCACGTCCCCTTTGGCGACGTCTCCGTGCCGATGAAATCCGCCGCTCTGGCCGAGGTTTCGTCTCGGAGCGTCAAAAAAATCCAAGAGATTTGGCACTATCGACGTGTCGTGCGGTCGCCCCCCGGGCTTGTCCGGGACTAATTCCCGATACGGATGACCCCATCCGTCATCGAGTCGTCTTGTGAAGGTTACCAATGACAGCCAGCTCTCCATCACCGGAGACCATTCGTTTCATCGCCCGGATTCTCGCGGCCCAGCCGACCTCCGTTACCGAGGTGGCCGAGACCATCGCGAACATCGCGCGTACCGTCGATAATCTGGGGGCGCCCGCCGCCCCGTCCGACCCCATTCCCGCCGCGAGGGCCCGCACCGTCAAGGTTGCAAGGACGCCTGTTGCGCCGCCGGAGACCGCTGCCATTCCCGAGACCATCGTCCTGAAGCCGCGCGGCGCCGCCGCTGCGGCCCGCCCGCGCCGCCGCATCGTCGAGATCGACGCCAGCGTCGAACCGGAGATCGAAGTCCTGCCCGAGCCCGCGCCGCAGCCGCGCCTGCTGCGCCGTGCCGAAATCGTCCCGGTCGAGCATGACCCCGCGGCATCGCTGCAGGCGCCCCGCGCGGCCGGCGGCCCGGTGCGCGGCGTGGTCAAATGGTTCGACGGCAAGACCGGCAAGGGCGCCCTTCGCCTGACCGGCGTGTCCGGCGACGTGGCGCTGGAGCGCGGCGTCCTGGAACAATCCGCGATCAAGCGGCTCTATAAGGATCAGGAGATCGAAGCGACGATCCAGGATCTGGGCCGCGGCCGCGTCACCGTCCTGTCCCTGAGCCTGCCCGGCCGCAATCCGGCATCGGCACCGACCGGCGGCTTGTTCGGCGGCGCCGGCACGCCCGGCACGACCAATGTCAATCGCCAGGCCCGTTCGGTCATGGTCGAGGTGAAGCGGGACGGCGTGCGGGCGACCAGCGCGCGCGAGGAAGCCGAGCATGTGCTGGGCGGCATCGAACGCCTGCGCAACACCCGCCGCATGACCCCGTCGAAATAACCAGACCGTTCAGTCGTTAGGATAGGAATAGAAAATGTCCGACAAGCCCGCTCCGTCCAGCCACGGCGAAATCCTACGCATGGTGACCGACGTCATCGCCAGCTATCTGAAGAAGAATCCGGTCGCGGCGAACGATCTGCCCAACGTGATTTCGACCGTCTATGGCGCCTTCATGGCGCCGCAGAATGGACCGGTCGAGGCGGTGGTCGAGCGGCCGGAGCCGGCGGTGCCGATCAAGCGTTCGGTCACGCCAGATTTCATCATCTGCCTGGAAGACGGCAAGCAGCTGAAGATGCTGAAGCGCCATCTGGCGACGTCCTACAATCTGACGCCGGACGAATACCGCGCCCGCTGGGGCCTGCCGCCGGACTATCCGATGGTGGCGCCGAACTACGCGACCCAGCGCTCCGCGCTGGCCAAGCAGATCGGCCTCGGCTCGCGCTCGCGCGACGGCAAGCCGACGCGCGGCAAGGCGAAAACGGCCTAACCACCCCCAGGAAGACCCGACGCCGCCGGCTCCCCCGAGAGCCGGCGGCGTTTTGCATTTAATATTCGAGCAGTGCCGCGATCTTGCGTTCGTCGGACTGGTCCATGACCTGCCCCGCGAGCCGAACCGCCTCGGCCAGGCTCAATGTGCGTAGCCGCTGCTTGACGCGCGGCAGGCTGGCCGGCGCCATCGACAAGGTCCGGATGCCCAGGCCCAGCAGCAGCGGCGTGAAGCGCGGGTCGCCGGCGATTTCGCCGCACACGCTGATCGGAATGCGCGCCCGCACCGCCGCCTCGGCGGTGAACTGGATCAGCCGCAGCACCGCCGGGTGCACCGTGTTGTAGAGATGGGCCACCTGGTCGTCGCCGCGGTCGATCGCCAGCGTATATTGGGTGAGATCATTGGTGCCGAGCGCGAAGAAATCGCATTCAGCGGCAAAGGCGTCGGCGGCGAGCGCCGCCCCCGGCACCTCGATCATGATGCCGAGCGGCGGCAGCGGATCGGCGATCGGCACGCCCTCGGCCCTGAGGCGCTCGGCCGTCGCCAGCAGCACCGCGCGCGTCTCGCGCACTTCCGACAGCGACGAGATCATCGGCAGCAGGATCCGCACCGGCCCTTCGACGCCGACACGCAGGATCGCCGCCAGCTGGGTCTCCAGCAACGGCCGATATTTCAGCGACAGGCGGATCGCGCGCAGGCCCAAGGCCGGGTTCGGGCTGTCGGACGTGATGCCGCGCAGCGAATAGGCGAGCTTGTCGCCGCCGATGTCGAGCGTGCGGATCGTCACCGGCCGGCCGGCCATGCCGCGCACCAGCAGCAGCAAGGCCTCGACCTGCTCGTCCTCGCTCGGTGGGTCCTCGCGGTTCATGAACAGGAATTCCGTGCGGACCAGGCCGATGCCGGCGGCATCCTCGTCGGTCGCCTGGGCCAGCTCGCGCGGCAGTTCCAGATTGGCCTGCAGCTCGACCAGCACGCCGTCGCGCGTGACCGAGGGCAATTGGCGCAGCAGGTCGAGCTGGCGCTTCTCGCGCTGCGCCACGAGGCGGGCGATCTCGTATTGGGCGAGCGTCTCGGGCGACGGGTTGATGGTGATCGTGCCGGCGCTGCCGTTGATCAGCACCACGTCGCCGGGGCCGACGCCCTGCAGCAGCCCGACGCAGCCGAGCACGGCCGGAATGCCGAGCGAGCGCGCCATGATCGCGGTATGGCCCTCGGCACCGCCGAGCGCGGTCGCAAAGCCCGCGATGCGGGTCGGGTCGAGCAGTGCCGTGTCGGCCGGGGTCAGTTCGTCGGCCAGCAGCACCGTGCCGACCGGCAGCTTGCCGATCGACGTGAACGGCGTCTTGGTCAGATTGCGGATCAGCCGCGATCCGACCACGCGGATGTCGTCGATGCGCGCCGCCAGATAGGCATCGCCCATCAGCGCAAAGCTTTCGGCGATCGTGTCGATCTCGATCCGGACCGCCGCCTCGGCATTGATCGACTGGCCGCGGATGCGCGCGATCACGCCGCGCAGCAGCCGCGAATGGGTCAGCATGGCTAGATGGGCATCCAGCAGATAGCCCACTTCCTCGGCCGCCGGCCCATGCAAGGCCGCGGATTTCTCCTTGAGCTTCAGCAGTTGGTGACGCGACAGCGCCACCGCCTCGTCGAACCGGTCGAGCTCGGCGCCGGTCTCGTCGGGCGCGATGCTGTATTCCGGCACCGAGAGGGCGGCCAGATCCGAGACATGGGCGCTGCCGAGCGCCAAGCCGGGCGACACGCCCAGGCCCGTCATCACCCGCTCAGCGCGCGGTGCTGCCGGTTCGCCGGGTCTTGTGGGGTCAGTCCTGCTCATCGAATGCGTCCGAGACCAATCCGGCCATCGCTTCGACCGCGGCTTCGGCCTGCCGCCCGGTCGCCCTGATTTCGATCGTGGTCCCGATCGAGGCCGCCAGCATCATCAATCCCATGATCGAGCGGCCACTGACCACACTGCCGTTCTTGGCGACGCGGACATCGGCATCGAACTGCTCGGCCAGCTTGACGAAGCGCGCCGCCGCGCGAGCGTGCAAGCCGCGCTTGTTGCAGATCGTCACCATCCGGCGCAAAGGGGCGCCATCCATGTCGTCGCTCATGCCGATCTCACCCACGGGCGTCGGCGAGCAGTTGCGAGGCCACATTGATATATTTGCGGCCGGCCTCCTGGGCACCGGTCACGGCCACGCCCAGGGTCTCGGTCTTGCGCAGCGTCGCCAGCTTGATCAACATCGGCAGATTGATGCCGGCGATCACCTCGATCCGCGCCTTTTCCATGACCGAGATCGCGAGATTGGATGGCGTACCGCCGAACATGTCGGTCAGGATGACCACGCCGCGGCCGGCTTCGACCTTGGTGATCGAATCCAGAATATCCTGTCGTCGCTGCTCCATATCGTCCTCGGGACCGATGCAGATGGCGGCGATATTCGTTTGCGGACCGACGACGTGCTCTAGCGCGGCAATGAAT
>Ga0302314_10008669_pt1 | contig 18076 bp, 19 predicted proteins | sample III_Palsa_N2_3_FD_200533 | JGI IMG/M metagenome (GOLD analysis project Ga0302314, IMG submission 200533) | Peat permafrost microbial communities from Stordalen Mire near Abisko, Sweden - III_Palsa_N2_3 | ecosystem: Environmental > Terrestrial > Soil > Palsa > Peat permafrost | place: Sweden...
CGGGTTTTTGCGATCAGGCCTGCCCCGGGCGGACATCGGGGGGTACGGGGGGTCGTCCCCCCGGGAGATAACAGCCCCCCGGGTGATAACAGCGCGCCTTGCGCATGTCGACCCTGACCTGCCCGCCCGGTGGGAGATGGGGAGCCGAGCGCAACGGCGTCCCCTCGGCCAGGTAGTGCTCAAGCGCCGCGACCTGATGACCGGGCGGCGGCGTGCCGTCGGCGCGGATCACCCGCCACCAGGGAGCCCCGCCGCCATGGAGGGCGAGCACCCGGCCGACCTGACGAGGGCCGCCGGCGCCCACGTACTCGGCGATGTCACCGTAGGACATCACCTGTCCTGGCGGTATCGCATCCACCACGTCGAGTACGAGGGCCGAGTAGTCGTCGAGCGTGCTCATCCCGGCCGTGGCCCGGGCCACGGCCCAGGCTGCGGCTGCTGCCCCGGTTGTCGCAGCGGGTCGCGCGGCCGGCGCAGGACGACGATGAGCCCGCCTCCCGCCGCCGCGAACGAAAGGAACGCGAGCGCCGCGAACACCGCAAGACCGCTCGCGGAACGCGGTGCGACCGGCGCGGCGGGCACCGCCGCGGTGCCGCCGCCGAAGTGCGACGACAGCGGGACCTGCGAGCGCGCCGCCCGCTCCCCCATCAGCCGTCCCGCCTCCTTGAGCGCCGCGTCCGCGTCCACGATGCCAAAGCCGGTCAGGAAGTTGTAGTCACCCGACGTCGCCTTCTGCGCCGTGGTGGTCAGCGCCTGGATCACCAGCGCCGGCGAGATCGTCGGGTACTCCGACTTGATAAGCGCGGCGACGCCGGCCACGAGCGCGCAAGCCGGGCTCGTACCGTCCACGGTGTAGTACAGGCCGTCCCTGCCCTCGGCGGGAACGGCGGCGCCGGGGGCGGCCACCCGGACAGAGAGGTTGCCGCTTGAGAACGAGGTCGGCTGGCGCCCGGAGTTGACCGCCCCCACGCTGAGCACGCCCGGGTACTCGGCGGGGAACGACACCGGCGCCCAGTCGTGGTTGCGCCGTTCGTCGTTGTTGCCGGAGTTGCCCGATGACGCCACGAGGACGATGCCCTGTTTGTAGGCGCTCTCAAGCGCGGCGCGCACCACGCCGCTCGGCTCCGAATAGCCGATCGACATGCTGATCACCTGGACGTGAGCGCGGATCGCCTCCATGATGCCTTCGGCAAGCTCGCGCTGGATTTGCTGTTCGGGCTCGCTGTCGTACGTGTGGTAGCCGGGATCGTTCATGTCCGGTATCACGCGGACCGAGAGAATCTTCGCCTTCGGCGCGATCCCGATGATGCCGTCCCCGCCCCCGTCATGGCCGTGGCCTGCGATGATCGACGCCATCCAGGTCCCGTGCTCGCCCCAGCGCGGATTGTCTGGCGAGGTTTTCAGCCCGGTGTAATCCTGCCCGGTACGCACCGAGCCCGTCAGGTCGCTCACGTACGGGTCCACGCCGCTGTCGATCACCGCGACGGTCACGTTGGCGCCCTCGCTCGCCGACCACGCGGGGCCGACGTCGAGCATGTCGAGAACCCACTGCTGCTGGTAGCGGACCGAGTCGGCCATCGCCGAAGCCGCCGAGACAGCCGAGACACCCGCTACGGCAGGGACACTGGCCGCGGCGGAGGCCGACGGCGCGACAAGAAACGCTCCCGCCGCGACGCCGCTCACCAGCGCCCGGCTCAGCATCCAGGCGCCCCTGGGCAGCTCGCCGATGGCACGTGCGCGGCGAGCACGGCAAGGACCGTCTGCGCCACCCCCTTGGCCGCGTCCTTCATCTCCGCGTCCGCGTAGCTGTCGCTTGCGACCGGCTCTTTCGGCCGGCTGTCGGCATAACCGGCCGTGTAGAGGACAACGTAGGTGCCTGCCGAGATGGCACCGGAAAGCTGGCGCCGCTGGTCGGTGAACCACTGCGCGGGCGTGTGGCTGAACGGCACCGCACGCACGCCGGGGGCGATGCCGCCGACGTCGGGCGCGGTGGTGAGGGACTGTGCCGCGGCATGCGCCTGGGCCGCGCTCGGCAGCACCGCTACTCCGACGGTCACCACGTAGCTGTCCGTCCCGTCGGCGTAGGTGGCCCGCAGCACGTGCGTGCAGCCGTCGCGGTCGAGCACCGCGGCCGCGGCGGCGTCGGTGGCGGTCCGGCAGATGGCCTGCTTAACGACGCCGATCCGCCGCGCGGCCAGGGTCAGCGAGGGGTCGTCGTCGAGTACCGAGGGCGGCGTGTACGCGGCCGTAGCGGGAAAGATTTCGCCGGCCGACAGATCGCGCCAGTGCTTGCTGTACTCCCAGTTAGTGATCTGCCGCTGCTGTGCCGCCGTGAACTGCCTGGGCAACAGCTGGGTGGCCACTCCGACGGCCGAGACGGCGAGGCCGACCACGCCAAGCACGAGAGCGGTGACCGCGATGATGAGGCTCATCCTCGATCGGCGCTGCCACCCCGGCGGCCTGAACCCGTACTCCGGCTGGTCGGTGTCCAGCGGCTGGCCCGGGTTCGGCGGCTGGGCACCATGCCACGGCTGATCCCCGCATGTGCCGCCGTAATCCGTTGCCACATGCAAATGGTAGGGGTTGCGGCGGGTAACTAGCCCGGCGACGGACCGTTTTGACGGCTACCTAGGCCCAACGGTAACTAATCCGTTAGTTTCTCGCGGTCAAGGTAACGTCGCCCTCCGTAACCAGCACCGCGCCCGCCAGCACCAGGACCGCATCGGCATCTCGATGACCGCCGCTCCACCGGCGCGCTCGTCAAGCGCCGCGCGCCGTCTGGCGAGACCGGCCGCTTGGTCGGCCTCCCCGGCCGTGATGAAGGCGCTGTTGGTCGTCAGCCACTCGATCACGTGGACGCAGGACCCGCGCCGAGGCGCACAGCCACAAACAATTTCATGGAACGGTCCCGTGGTTCCACCCGCGGGCCACCTCGTTCCGGTCCGAGGGAGAGCCGGTAATGTCGGGTTGGATGCCGACGCGAGAAGGAGAATGGTTGCGATGAAGCTGACCAAGCACGAGCACGCCTGTGTCGTCTTCGAGAAGGATGGCGGCTCATTCGTCATCGACCCCGGATCCTTTTCCCAGGGCGCGGCGGAGATCATCGCGGGCGCCGAGGCCATCCTGATCACCCACGAGCACATGGACCACGTCAACGAGGCGGTCATCAACGCGGCGCTCAAGGACCGGCCGGGCCTGCGGGTGTACGCGCCCGCCGCGCTGGCCGGCGTCTTCGGCGGGAACCCGGATCAGTTCACCGCGGTCGTGGCGGGCGATGAGCTCATCGTCGCCGGGTTCAGCGTCTCGGTGCACGGCGCTACCCACGCGGTCATCCACCCGGACATCCCGACCATCGCCAACGTCGGCTACCTGGTGGACGGCAGCGTCTATCACCCGGGCGACGCGTACTACGTGCCCGCGGCACCCGTGTCCACCCTGCTGCTGCCGACGAGCGGCCCGTGGATGAAGCTCGGCGAGGCCGCCGACTACGTGCGCGCGGTACGCCCGCAGCAGCTCGTTCAGATCCACGAGATGCTGCTCAGTGACATCGGCCTCTACCTGGCTAACACGCTCCTCGGCGAGCAGGGCCTCACCGGGATGCCGCTGATCTCGGTCCCAGCCGGGGACTCACTGACCGTCTGACGCCTGCTCTAGTGCCTCGTCAAGCCGGGCGCCGTCTCGCGCGCACCGGATGACAGCACCGGATGACATCGGCGATCGAGACGACGGTGAGCCGCTTGAGCGTCCAGTACTCCCGCAGCATGGAACGGCGATCGGCGCCGCCCCTTACGGTGACCAGGCACCCGTTCGGCAATTAGCTATTTATTCATATTGCACGTTAATCTGCAAATGCCAGCTGCACGTGTATTAGCTAAAGGCCGGTCGAGGCGATGAACAATACTGCCGGCCCCGAGGCGGTGACCGCGCCGTCCGCGGCCGATAGGAAGCACGAATTGCCCCGGCCAAGCAGCGCGCCCGCGTAGTCGGCCGGGCCGCGGGCGCGCAGCGCCGTGGCGCCCTCGGTGCAGAGCACGAGACGGGCGCCGCCTGCCCCGGGCAGCTTGACCTCGCCGGCGCCGAGTTCCGCCCGGTACAGGCGGAACTCCGGGGCGGGCGAATCATAGACGGACACGCCATCGCCGAGCGGACGCGGCTCGATCACCGGCACGGCGACCGCAGGATCGGTGAGTTTGAGCAGCTCTGGCACGTCAATGTGCTTGGGGGTGAGCCCGGCGCGGACCACGTTGTCGGAGTTGGCAAGCAGCTCAACCCCGGTGCCGTGCAGGTAGGCGTGCAGGCCGCCGGCCGGCAGGAAGACGGCCTGGCCGGGTGCGAGCATGGAGTGCCGAAGCAGCAGCGACGCGACGACCCCGAGGTCACCCGGGTGATCCCCGGCGATAACGACCGCCGCGGCGCAGGCCGCCGCGTAGGGACCTCCGCGCTCGGCCACCCGGGCACAGCCCGACACCACCCTGTCCACCAGCGATTCTCGCGTGGCCTGCGGCCATGCGAGAATGTGCCCGAGCGCGTCGGTCAGCGCTTGCGGGCCGGTGGTGTTGCCAAGGATCGCGACGACCGGGTCGAGCTCGGTGAGCGCGAGCTCCTTCAGCAACGTGGCCGCGTCGTGGGGGGTGCGCATCCCCGCGAGCACCTCGATCGGGGTGAGCGCGCAGAGGATCTCCGGCTTGGGCCAGTCATCGACGTAGTTGCGGCCCTTGTCACCTGGGACGAGGCCGCGCTCGTTCTCCGCGCGGAACCCAGCCTCCGCCTGTTCCCGTGACGGGTGCACCTGGATGGACAGCGCCTTCTCGGCGGCGAGCACCTTGAGCAGGAACGGCAGCCGCCCGCCGAATCGGGCCGCGCACTCCGCACCGAGCTCGCCGACCGGGTCCGCCGCGATCATGGCGTCGAGCGTGGTGTGACCGCTCGACCGCTCGACCCCGGACGGCGCGGACGGATGCGCGCCCATCCACAGCTCGGCCTCGGGCTGCGGTGTGGGGGCGGCGCGCCCCTGGAGTTCGGCGATCGCGGTCCGCGATCCCCACGCGTACGGCTGAATAACCGGCTCGAGAAGTTCCACCCGCGAATGGTAGTGCAATATCTTCCTGGAGGGCAGTCCGGCTACCCAGAAGACATATTCCAAGGAAATACAGAGTAAGCGGACATAAACTCTTCATCCGGCCGCGCTTGTGTCCGCAGGGTGCTCAACGAGGGCGATGACCCGGCTGGCCATAAAGCGGGCGGTCCGTACCACGGTACCGGTCCTGGTGACTTCGGTCACCTCAACCACACCGCGCCCGGTACTCACCTCGACCCGCCGCCCGGCACGACTGGCGACCACCTCATAGGCCCGGGTCCCGTCACCGGCATCGACCACGATCTCAACGCGATCGCCCTTCACGGCACCCTCCCCGTAAGTAAACCGCACATACCACGGCATACCACTCCACCCCCGCCAGGCAAACCATGATCGTTTAGCTCTTTGTCCGAATTCCGCGATACTGGTGGCTTATCTGTTCCGGTGCCACTTGGCATTGCCCGCCGTCGGCACGGCAGGGGCGGGCATGCCGTGCCCGACAATCAGGACAAGACGGGCGCCCGCAGCCTGGGCCGATGATGGCGGACCGCACTTTGCGCACTTCCCGCATCCACATAACGGAGCAAATCGACCCGGAAAACGGTCACAGGGTGCGCAAAGTCAACGGGAGAGGCCCGTGTGACGCAAGGGAACGGGCACCGTTGCGTATTTGGGGCGGCAAGAGCGGGCCCAAAGGCGCATTTAGCACGTTGGCGAGGTGACTGGGCGGGTGGACACGTTGGCGAGCTATGGACGGAGGGGAGTCGGCCCGGTCCGTTCCTGATAATGGGGGAGAAAGCGCGGATAGCCGACGCCCGCGGGATTATCCGCGGGGGTCGGCTACCGTGCGTTCGCTCGATTAGTACGTGGGCAGGGACGGGTCTACCTGGTGGACCCAGGCGAGGACGCCGCCGCCGACGTGCACGGCGTCGGAGAAGCCCGCCGCCTTGAGCACGGCGAGGATCTCCGCGCTGCGCGCGCCGCTCTTGCAGTGCAGCACGATCTGCTTGTCCTGCGGGAGGTTCTCCAGGGCCGAGCCGTTCAGGAACTCGCCCTTGGGGATCAGCGTGGCGCCGGGGATCGAGACGATCTCGTACTCGTTCGGCTCGCGGACGTCGACAAGGAAGATGTCGTCACCGGAGTCGAGCATCCCCTTGAGGTCCTTCGCGGAGATCGTCGAGCCGACCACCGCCGCCTCGGCCTCCTCGGAGACCGCGCCGCAGAACGCCTCGTAGTCGATCAGCTCGGTGACCGTCGGGTTCTTGCCGCAGACCGCGCACTCCGGGTCCTTGTTGATCTTGACCGTCTTGTACGACATCTCCAGGGCGTCGTAGATCATCAGCCGACCGGAGAGCGACTCGCCGATGCCGGTGATCAGCTTGATCGCCTCGTTTACCTGGATCGAGCCGATCGACGCGCAGAGCACGCCGAGCACACCGCCCTCGGCGCAGGACGGGACCATGCCGGGGGGCGGTGGCTCCGGGTACAGGCACCGGTAGCAGGGCCCGTAGTCCGCCCAGAACACGGACGCCTGCCCGTCGAACCGGTAGATCGAGCCCCACACGTACGGCTTGTGCAGCAGCACGCAGGCGTCGTTGACCAGGTAACGGGTCGCGAAGTTGTCCGTGCCGTCGATGATCAGGTCGTACGGCTCGAAGATCTCCATGACGTTGTCCGACTCGAGGCGCTCCTTGTGCAGGATCACCTTCACGTACGGGTTGACCTCGGCGATCGATTCCTTCGCGGACTCCGCCTTGGACTTGTCGATGTCCGACACGCCGTGGATGATCTGGCGCTGCAGGTTCGACTCGTCCACCGTGTCGAAGTCCACGATGCCGAGCGTGCCGACGCCGGCCGCGGCCAGATAGAGAAGCGCCGGGGAGCCAAGGCCGCCCGCGCCCACGACAAGCACCTTCGCGTTCTTCAGGCGCTTCTGCCCGGCCATGCCGACATCGGGGATGATCAGGTGGCGCGAGTAGCGCTTGACCTCATCGACGAGGAGATCCGCGGCCGGTTCAACCAGCGGTGGCAGCGACACTGTGCAAACTCCAGTCAAAGTCGATTAACGTGCTCAGGCGTCAACCGGGTCCCGGCGTCCGGAATTCCCTCGCGAGGATCCGTCTGACGTCCCGGTTTCGGCAACCATCTCACGGAACCTGGCCGCGACGAGGCCGGGACGTTCCATTTGCGCGATATGGCCGGTTAGCGGCAGCACGGCCACGCGCACATCGGGGAAGGCGCGGGCAGCCGTGGCGGCGAGCCGCGGCGGTACCAGCTGGTCATGGCTGCCGAACATGACGAGTGCCGGCACGGTGACCCGCTCGGCCGCACGCCACAGCGAGAGCCGTCGCGGCCGCAGCGTCTCGCCGACCAGCGTCCGCGCGGCACCGACGATCACGTCGGCGTCATAGCCGAGCTCGTCTCGCTTGCGCAGGTCAGCGACCTCGAGGGCGAACTGCTCGGGCCCGACATGCGCTGGGTCGTAGTAGCAGACATCGAAGACCCCGGCCACGCGGTTCTCGGCCGGCAGCCTTGCGTACTTGCGCACGAGCCGGGCGCCGACGAACGGCAGCGCGATCACGGGGAAATGAACCGTCTCACGGCGGAGCATGCGGTCGGGCAATGCGGGCGAGATAAGGGTCAGCGTCTTTACGAGGTCGGGCCGGCTGGCCGCGACCCGCACGGCCACCGCGCCGCCCATCGAGTTGCCGACCAGGTGAACGCCGCCCTTGTTGGAAAGCACGTTGGAAAGCACGTTGGAAAGCACGTTGGAAGGCACGTCGCGCGGCACCGTCAGCGCCTCGATCAGCGCGATCACCGTGCCGGCGTGCGCCATGATGGAGTAGCCGAACCGCGTCTTCGGCGGCGGCGAGAACCCTGAGCCGGGCAGGTCAACCGCGGCGCAGGCGAAATCGGGTGCGAGTTCGGCCATCAGGTCGGTCCAGTTGGTGGCCGCACCGGACATCCCGTGCACGCAGAGGACAAGATCTTTTCTCGCTTCCCCAACGGACCCGGCCGTCTCGGCCAGCCATACTTGCTGCCCGGAGTCGAGCGTGACCATCCGGCCTGGCCACCGCGCGGTTGGTTCGGTCACGCAGTCGCCTTCCTGCGAGGAGCCGCGGGCTTGCGCGGCTTCGGCGGATTCTGTGTCTTCGCTGGCTTATCGGGACCAGTGTCTTTATCGGGCACAGTGTCCTTCGCCCGGCTCGCCTTAGCGGCCTCGACGCTGGCGCGCAGCGTCTCGGTGAGGTCGGCGGGGCCGCCTGGCGTACCCGCGGGGATCGCCGCGCCCGCCGGGCGGACCACCTCGTTGCCCTCGATCTTGGCCTGGACGAGCGCCTCGAGAGCCTCACGGTAGGCGTCCTTGTAAAGCGACGGGTCGAAGTCCTCCGTCATCGTGTCGATCAGCGAGGCGGCCATCTTCAGCTCCTGCGACCTGACATCGACGTTCTCGTCGAGGAACTTGAAATCCGGAGTGCGCACCTCGTCCGGCCAGAGCAGGGTCTCCATAACGAGCACGCCGTCCCGCACCCGCACCGCGGCGAGGGCCTCCCGCTGCCTGATCGCGACCTTTGCCACCGCGACCCGGCCCGACCGCTCAAGCGCGTCGCGGAGCAGCACGTAGGCGCGCACCCCGGCGGGCTCGGGCTCTAGGTAATAGGCCTTGTTGGCGAGGATCGGGTCGAGCTGGCCCGCCGGGCTGAAGTAGAGCACGTCAATCCGGTGCGTGCTTGCGAGCGGCAGGTCCTTCAGGTCGTCGTCGGTCAGCACGACCACATCCCCGGTGGCAAGTTCATACCCCTTGGCCACGTCGGCGTACGGTACCTCCTGGCTGTCGATCGAGCAGACCCGCTTGAACTGGATCCGCCCGCCATCCTCCCTGTGCACCTGACGGAAGGCGATGTCACGCTGCTCGGTCGCCGAGTAAAGCTTGACCGGGATCACGACCATGCCGAACGAGATCGCTCCGGCCCAGATGCTCCGCATGCCGTATCCCTACCCCGAACAAACCGGTTGTGATACTTCCAGTGTTGTCCGTTTTTACCGATTCGGCAACGCTTTCGAAGCCCAATTTAGGGGCTTGAGCGACGAGGACGGGGACTATCGTTAGTAACGTCGTCCACACTCGGAGAACATGGTGACCGCCACTTCAACCGACCGCCAGCGCGGCAACCGCCTGCCCAGGCTCGCCCGCCGCCGCCAGCTGCTCGATGCCGCCCTTGAGGTCTTTGTCGCGCGCGGCTATCACGCGGCGGCGATGGACGAGATCGCCGACCGTGCCGGAGTCAGCAAACCGGTCCTTTACCAGCACTTCCCCGGCAAGCAGGAGCTCTACCTGGCGCTGCTCGACGAGAGCGTGGAGCGGCTCATCGATGCCGTCTCCGCGGCGCTGCGCTCCACCGAGGACAACCGGGACCGAGTCAATGCGACGTTCGCCGCCTACTTCGGGTATATCACCGAGCACTCGGGGGCCTACCGGCTCGTCTTCGAGTCGGACTTCACGAGCGAGCCCGCGGTCCGCGAGCGCATCGATGCGGTGCAGCTGCTGTGCGCCGACATGATCAGCCAAATAATCAAGGAGGACGCCGGCCTGGCGGATGACGAGGCCCACCTGCTGTCCATCGGGCTGCTCGGCATGGCCCAGGTCTGCGCCAGGCACTGGCTCGCAACCCTGGGCACGATCCCCAGGGAAGCGGCCGAGCAACTCGTCGCGCGGCTCGCCTGGCGCGGGATCAGCGGCTGGCCCCGCACCGCAGACACTGAGGCATCAGACGGTGATGCCGGGGGGGACGGGGGCCAGGGGGCCGGGGGGGATGGGGGGCGGGAGCCCCCCATGCGGGAAGCACCGGGGGCGGGAGCCCCCCTGCGGGAAGCACCGGGGGCGGGAGCCCCCCCCTGCGGGAAGTCCGCTCCCCCGGGAGACAACTGAGGAGGGTAAATAGCGTGGAAGTTAAGATCGGAATCCAGTCCATACCGCGCGAACTCGTGATTGACACCGATGCGACGGCGGCCGAGTTGGAGCGTGACCTCGCCGCCGCGCTCGCCGCGCAAGACGGCACGGCGGTCTTCGCGCTGACCACGCAGAAGGGCGGCCGGGTACTCGTACCTGCCAACAAGATCGCCTTCGTCGAGTTCAGCACCGACCAGGCCCGCCGCGTGGGATTCGGCAACATCGGCTAATTCGCGCACGTTCGGAAGCAGGAAATTATATCGGGTGCGCTAAATAGCCCGAGACACGCCTGGTACCTTGGGTAACAGTTAGGCAACTGGAATGCCGTGCCCGGCGTTCGCGTTGACATTGACGCTGATGCCTGGCCGCAGCCGCGCCTAAGGTGGTGCGGGGCACGGGAGCACCGGTACCGGGCACCCAGCGCACGGAGGAACCCCCTGACAACTCAACCGATGCATGCAGTGCCGTTCCGAGATCTCGGGGTCGACGAGGTCATCTGCACCGCGCTCGAAGCCGCGGGCATCATCACGACCTTCCCGATCCAGGCACTTACGCTGCCGCTCGCCATCAATGGCCAGGACATCATCGGCCAGGCGCGGACCGGCACGGGCAAGACCCTCGCCTTCGGCGTGCCGATCCTGCATCGCCTGGCCACGATCCTGGCCGCCGACCGCGCCGCCAAGCAGCCGTCGGCGCTCATCGTCGTCCCCACGAGGGAACTGGCCATCCAGGTGGCGGAAGACCTCAAGCAGGCCGGCGCCCGCATGAACGCACGCGTGCTCACCGTGTACGGCGGGCGCGCCTACGAACCGCAGATCGAGGCCCTCACGGCCGGCACCGACGTCGTCGTCGGCACCCCTGGGCGGCTGCTCGACCTGGCCAACCGCAAGAACCTTGACCTCGGCCGGATCCGCGCGCTCGTTCTCGATGAGGCGGACAAGATGCTCGACCTCGGCTTCCTGCCCGACGTCGAGCGACTGCTGCGGCTCACACCGCAGGACCGACAGACCATGCTGTTCTCCGCAACGATGCCCGGCGAGGTCGTCACGCTCGCCCGCCGCCACCTGCGGCAGCCAACGAACATCCGGGCCGAGGGGCTTGACGAGTCCGCGCCGCCGCCGCTCACCACCCAGCACGTGTACCGAACGCACCACATGGACAAGATCGAGGTGCTCGCGCGCGTCCTGCAAGCCAAGGACCGCGGCCTCGCCATGGTGTTCTGCCAGACCAAGCGCGCCTGCGACCAGGTGGCCACCGCGCTCACCGACCGCGGCTTCGCCGCCGCCACCGTCCACGGCGACCTGGGCCAGGCCCAGCGCGAGCGCGCGCTGCGCGCCTTCCGCACCGGCAAGGTGGACGTGCTCGTCGCCACCGACGTGGCGGCCCGCGGCATCGACGTGGACGACGTGACGCACGTGATCAACTACGAGTGCCCCGACGACGCGATGGCGTACGTGCACCGGATCGGCCGCACCGGCCGCGCCGGGCGCACCGGCGTCGCGATCACCTTCGTCGACTGGCGCGACCTGCACCGCTGGAAGCTGATCAGCGACGCGCTCAGCCTCGGCAAGCCGGACCCGGCGGAGACCTACTCGAACTCAGAGCACCTGTTCACCGAGCTGTCCATCCCGCCGGACGTCCGGGGCACGCTGCCACGCGAACTCCGCGGCGCCCGGGCAGGCCTGGCAGCCGAGGTGGCAGAGGACCTCGGCGAGACGGGCAAGACCAGGTCGCAGGGCGGCGGCACGGAGCGGGGCGGATCCGAGCGGGGCAGATCCGAGCGGGGCGGTTCTCGGTCGCGAAGACGGTCGGCGTCGGGAGCCAAGGCGAGCACGTCAGCGGATGCCACGGTCGCGAGCGGCGCCATCGGCGGCGACGCGGGCGAGCCAGCCGCCGCGGCCACCCGGTCGGCCAGACGCCGTCGGCGCACCCGCGGCGGGCGTGAACTGGCCACCGAGGCGACCGCGGAGGCCGCGGAGGAGACCCCGAGCGCCAAGCAGGCCTCCTGAGGTGTCCACGCCAACCTCGCTTGACCTGCCCGAGGGGACGCGGCCAGGCACGGTGACGACCGCGCGCGGCGCGTTCGCCGTGCTCGACGCGGAGCCCGCCGCCGGCCCATGCGAGCGCGGCACCGCGCTGCTCGTCCCCGGCTACACCGGCAGCAAGGAAGACTTCATCGCGCTGCTCGGCCAGCTCGCCGCCGCGGGGCGCCGGGTGGTCGCGGTCGACCTGCGCGGTCAGTACCAGACCAGGGGCCCCGACGACGCGGACGCCTACGACCCGGTCGAGCTTGGGGCCGACATCGCGGCGCTTGCCAGGGTGACGCAGGCGACGCACCTGCTCGGCCACTCCTTCGGCGGGCTCGTGGCACGCGAGGCCGTTCTTGGCGGGTACGCTCCCGCCTCACTGACCCTGCTCAGCTCAGGCCCGGGCGCGCTCACCGGACCGCGCGCAGAAGAGCTGCACGCCATGCTGGGATTCATCGACGGGACTCCACCCGCGCACCTCGGGGACAAGCTCGCGCAGCTGTGGCAGGCCAAGCTCAAGCCACAGGCGGTGGCGGCGGGCACGGCCGCACCGATCGTGGCGTTCCTCGAAGCACGAATGCTCGCCAACAACCCAACCGGCCTGGTCACGATGGCCGCGCACCTGCTGAAGGCCGATGACAAGACCGGCAACCTCGCCGCGCTCGGCATCCCGACCTTTGTCCTCTACGGCGAGGACGACAACGCCTGGCCCACCGCACAGCAGCGGGACATGGCCGCCAGGCTGAACGCGGAGCGCTCCTGCATCCCCGGCGCCGCGCACAACCCCAACGTCGAGGCGCCTGCCACGACCGCGCACGCGCTGACCACGTTCTGGAACGCGGCAGAAGACTAGATCTCCGCCAGGGCGTCCCACGGGCGATGCGGCACCGCCGCCGCCTGGCCCTCGGGGCAGCTTCGCAGGTAGTCACACCAGCCGCAGGCCGGACCCGTCCGGGGCGGGAAGACCTCGTCGTACTCTTCCGCGGGCAGCGGCGCGCGCATCCGCTCATCGGCGTCGGCGCATGACGACGCGATGTCCTCGGCCCGCCGCAGGTGCCTTTGCAGGGTCTCCGCGGTGTGCTCCCAGGCGATTATCTGCCTGGACGGCAGGTGGTGCAGCTCCACGCGACGGCACTCCTTGCGCAGCGCGCGCGAGGCGGCCAGGGCATAAAGCGCGAGCGCGAGCGAGCTGCGCGCGTCGTCGGTGGTCAGCGGATGGCGGCCGGTCTTGTAGTCGACCACGACCAGCTCGGTGCCGTCACCGCCGTCGGCGCGCGGCCGGGCATCGAGGCGGTCGATCCGGCCGGACACGGCGATCACGTCGGTCCTTGTGGCCACCGTCCGCTCGACGCCGACCGGCTCATCGGCCGGGTCAAGACCGGCGGCGTAGTGCTCGACAAGGGCGCGGGCCCAGTCCCTATACCGCGCCGACTGCGCGTCGCTCGCGAACCCCTCGGTGATCCAGCCCTGCGCGACGAGCACGCCCGCTGCCTGCACCGTGCGCCGGGCGATCGGCAGCCGCCACCAGGCGGCCAGGGCGTTGTGCACGCTCGCGCCGACGCTGTTGTGCGCCCATGGCGGCCCCTTGGGCGGCACCGGCCGGTCGAGGTAGCTCATCCGGTATCGCCGGGGGCAGTCAAGCCAGGTGGCCAGCCGGGTCGGCGTGCACGAGTAGAGCCGCTTCGGCATTCCCTCGAACCCGAGTTGCTCCATTGGAGTCAGCTCAGCTCCCCGCCGCCCGGGCCGGCCGACACCCAGCCGTCGAACCGTTTCGAGGCGTCGCCGATCGTGGTCTCCTCGCCGTGGCCGGGCAGCACCCGGGTACCCGACGGGAGGTCGAGCAGCCGCTCGCCGATCGCGGTGAGCTGTGCGGGGAAGTTGGTGAAGTCTCCCTCATGCGGCACGGGGCCGCCGGCGGAAAGAGCGTCACCGGTGAATACGACCTCGAGGTCCGCGCAGTAAAGGCTGACGGAACCTGGCGTGTGGCCCGCCGTCGCGATCACCTCGAGCTGCACGTCGGCGACGTCGAACCGGCCGCCGTCGGCCATCTCGATCTCCGGGTCCTCGCTGTCGTAGGCGGCCCGCCAGAAGAGCCTGTCCGCCTTGTGCAGCGCGACGGGCGCCTCGTCCCGCTCCGCCACCTCGACCGCGGCCGCGACGTGACTTTCGTGCCCGTGGGTGCAGATCACCGCGAGTATCTCGCGGTCCCCGACCTGTTCGAGCACCCGCGCCGCGTCCGTACCCGGGTCGATGACGATCACCTCGTCGTCATCCCCGATGATCCACCCAGGCCCGTCCTTCTGTGAGATTTGCGGGGGGTCGTCCCCCGGGGGGATAACTGCCCACACCCGCTCAACCCGAGCGTCCATGCTCGCACCTCCGCCACCGCATCGCGCCCGACCCGGGCGCGCCGACCATAAAGAGCCCTGCGTCACTCTAACGCCCCGCCCGAGTTGGTCGGGAGATGTCGAGCGGAGCGGTAATTAAGATTAGAAGACATTGCGCCCTGGCCGGCGAGCCTTCGCGGCGCTTCATTCGCATGCTCGGCACTGCCAAGAAATCGATAGTGCTGAAGCTTTGACCGGCTACCACCGGTCAAAGCTTCAGCATTAGTTCGATCTTGGTGCGTTTATCGTGATATGTCGGGCGGAGAGGCGGACGCGGGGAACCGACTCGCGACTCGTTCGCCGGAAATTTCGTGATAAATCCGACAGAACGACGCCCCCGGGTCGTGATAACGCCCCTGGTCGGGCTTACTTGGCTTGAGCGGCGAAGGCGAGGGCTGACTGGGCTACGAGCTGGACGGCGATCGCCGAGAGCAGCAGGCCGGCGATCCGTGTCAGCAGCTCGACGCCGTTGTCGGTGAGGAGCCGGTGGATGACCTCGGCGAAGCGCATCGAGAGCCAGGCGGCCACCGCCACGGCGGCGATCGCCAGGGCGAGCGCGACGACGTTGAGCGGGCTGTGAATGCGCTGCACGTAGAGCATGGTCGCCACGATCGCGCCCGGGCCCGCGAGCAGCGGGGTGCCGAGGGGGACAAACGCGACGTTGGTCTTGGCGCGCTCGCTCGAGGTCGGCTCCTCTGTCTTGCCGGTCAGCAGCTGGAGCGAGACGAGCAGCAGGAGCAGGCCACCCGCGCCCTCAAGCGCCGCGATCTGCACCTGCGTGTAGGTCAGGATGACCCGGCCGAACAGCGCGAACCCGACGATCACCCCGAACGCAACGATCGCCGCCTGCACGGCGAGACGCCGCTTTGTCCGCACCGACCGGCCCCTGGTAAGCCCGAGGAACAGCGGCACGATGCCGGGCGGGTCGATGATCACGAAGAGCGTGACGAAGGCCTGCAAGAAGAACGTCACGGTCGCGTGCCTGCCATCGCGATCAACCGGTCGTATTCGTCGGGCGGCGTTGTTTGCGCGCCAAGGCCGTTGCCGTTGAAGGAGCCGTGGTCGTCGCTGCCGCCCGTGGTGATCAGGTTCAGGGACTTGGCGAGCTGGGTCAGCTGGGTCCGTGTCTGCTTGTCGTGGTCCAGGTGGAACACCTCGATCCCGGCGAGCCCCGAATCCACAAGACTCACGATCACCTCGTCCGGTATCTCATACCCCGGCGAGCGCGGGTGTGCAAGCACGGGAACGCCGCCGGCGGACCGGACGAGCGCGACCGCCCGCGCCAGGTCGAGTGCGTACCGGCCGACGAAGGCGCGGCCGCCGTCGCCGATCCAGTCCGCCGTGAACGCGTCCGCCGGGGTCGGCACGGCACCTGCCGCGACGAGGGCGCGGGCGATGTGCGGGCGGCCGACGACACCGCCGCCGGCGATCGCGGTGACCTGATCCCAGGTGACAGGCGCGCCAAGTTCCCTGAGCCTGATGACCGTCTCCCTGGCGCGATAGGTGCGGTCGTCGCGGATTCGCTCGGTCTCCGCCGCGAGCGCCGCGTCCGCCGCGTCGAATAGATAGCAGAGCAGGTGCACGCTCCTGCCATCGAGCAGGCATGACAACTCCATGCCAGGCACCAGCGTCAGGCCGGCGGGCAATGCGGCCGACGCCTCGGCCAGGCCCGCCTGCGTGTCGTGGTCGGTGAGCGCAAGCACGTCAAGCCCCGCAGCCGCGGCACGGCTGACTACCTCGGCGGGAGCGTCCGTGCCGTCCGAGGCGTTGCTATGAACATGAAGGTCAATGCGCACGGCGGCCATCGTAGCCGTGCGGCGGTCGGTCGCCCTACACGGGCAGCCAGGGGGAGAGGGCGCCAAAGGGAAGGTCGAGATCCTGCTCGGGATCACGCAGGTCACGCAGGGCCAGCGGCTCCACGAGCAGCGCACCGGCGGTGTCCGGCCACAGCACGAGCCAGATCCAGCTCCCCTCCATCTCGCCCGCGAACACGGCCTTACCGTCCGACTCCACCAGCCAGAGCGGCGCCTCGTGGCCGCCGACCTTGATGGTGGCGTTCGGCACCCCCGCGGCGAAGCCGTCGCCTGGGTCGGGGCCGCGCAGGCCCGCCAGGCCGGCGCCGAGGCCGACACCCGGTTCCTCGGCGATGACGAGCAGGTCGGCGGGGCCGCCAAGCGGATTGGGTCCGGACAGCGCGACCGCGGAGGCGCGGGCACCCGTCCGCTCATCCCCCGCTCCGGTGAACCCGCTGACCAGCCAGCCCTGCGGCAGCGGCCACGGCAGCCAGACCGGGACCAGCGTATGGCTGGCGAGCAGGCGCAGGCCGTCCCGCGTCGGCAGCCTGGCCGGCGCGAGCGGTGCGATCTCGCCGTGCACGCCGCAGTGCCACGCGCTCGACCACACCGTCGGGGCGTGCGCCTGGTTACCGCAACGCGGGCATACCGCTCTGTCCTTCACGTCGCATGCGGCTGTACCCCATCGGACCTGGGGTTATGTCAGCTCGGCCGGCATTTAAGTACGACCGACGGCTAAGCCCGGCCGCTCGGCTAAGCCCGGCCGTCAGCTAAAACCGGCGGCGGCCCCCTTGGCGGCGATCACGAGCGCCATCTTCCGCGACGCCTCGTCGATCATCTCGTCGTCAAGCATGACGGCACCGCGCCCGTCGACCGCGGTGGCCCGCTCATAGGCGTCAAGGATGCGCACGGCCCGCGCGTAGTCAACGCGCGACGGAGTGAACACCTCGTTGACGACGCCGACCTGGCCCGGGTGCAGCACCCACTTACCGTCATAGCCGAGCGCCGCGACGCTTGTCGCCGCCGCCCGGAGCCCGTCGAGGTCACCGATCTTCGCGTAAGGACCATCGATCGCCTGAAGACCGGCCGCCTTCGCGGCGACGAGCATCCGCATCAGCGCGTAGTGGTGCGCGTCGTACGGGTAGCCCTCCGGCTGGCCGCCCACGGTGAGCGAGCGCATCCCGATGGAGGCCATGAAGTCGGCGGGGCCGAAGACGAGCGAGACCAGGCGCGGCGACGAGACGGCGATCGCCTCCACCGCGGCGAGCCCGGCCGCGTCCTCGATCTGCGCCTCGATCCGCACGGTACCCGCGGGCAGTCCGGCGGCCTGCTCGACCTGGGTGAGCAGCACATCGAGCCAGACGACGGCGGCGGGCTCGCTGACCTTCGGCAGCACGAGCGAGTCGACCGCTCCTGGCGCGCCCTCCACCACCGCGATCACGTCCTGGTAGGCCCACGGCGTCGTCGCGCCGTTGATGCGGACCGCGACCAGCTTCCCGCCTTGCTTCCCATCGTGCTTCCCAACCAGGTCGCCGGCCTTGAGCGCGGCGACGGCGAGTTCGCGCGCGCCGGGCTTGGCGTCGGGTGCGACCGAGTCCTCAAGGTCGAGCATGACCTCGTCGACGGGCAGGTCACGTGCCTTGGCGAGAAAGCGCTCGCTGCTCGCGGGCACCGACATGCAGGTCCGGCGCGGCCGGTACGCGGCATGTCCGATATCTTCGCTTTTCATCGGGCATGCCCCCGGGGGGTACGGGGGGTCGTCCCCCCGGGAGACAACTGTCCGATATCTTCGCTTTTCATCGGGCATGCCCCCGGGGGGGTACGGGGGTCGTCCCCCCGGG
>Ga0302314_10008670_pt1 | contig 18076 bp, 15 predicted proteins | sample III_Palsa_N2_3_FD_200533 | JGI IMG/M metagenome (GOLD analysis project Ga0302314, IMG submission 200533) | Peat permafrost microbial communities from Stordalen Mire near Abisko, Sweden - III_Palsa_N2_3 | ecosystem: Environmental > Terrestrial > Soil > Palsa > Peat permafrost | place: Sweden...
CCACCGAAAAATCCGCGCACAGCGATCAGCCACCTAAGGCCCCATTCGCTGAGGTGCATGACCTGGCTTTATCCGCGGCCGGTCCGCCGCACGCCGGGCCGCCGGGCCAAACGGTCAGGGAACCTGGCCTTGCGATTCGGTTGCGATCAGCCGATGGTCTCGGCCAGCGGGAGGCGCAGCTGGAACGCGGCTCCTTCGCCGGGCCCGGTGCGGACGGTGAGCTCGCCGCCGTGGGCGGCGGCCAGCGACGCCGCGATGGCCAGCCCGAGTCCGGCACCGCCACGGGTGCGGGTCCTGGCATCGTCGGTCCGGTAGAACCGCTCGAACACGTGCGACGCCTGCTCCTGCGTCATGCCCGGCCCGCGGTCGGCGACGGTGAGCTGCCCGCGGCCGGCCTCGCTCGATACCGTCACCGCGACCGGCGTTTCCGGCGGGGTGTGCTGGACGGCGTTGCCGATCAGGTTGTCGATGATCTGGCGCAGCCGCCCCGCGTCGGCGTCCACGATCACCGGCTCGGCCGCGTCGAGCTTGACCGGCCGCCCGACGGCCACGATACGGGCCTGCTGGACGGCCTCGGCCGCGATGCTGGCCAGGTCGACGGGCCGGCGGTCCAGGGCGCGCCCGGCATCGAATCTGGCCAGCAGCAGGAGATCGTCCACCAGCTGCCCCATCCGGCCGGCCTCGCGGGCGACCAGGCCCATCAGCCGCAGCAGCTCCTCCCGGCTGGCGTCGTCGCCCTGCTGCAGGCCGTACTCGGCGAGCCCGCGGACCGAGGTCAGCGGCGTGCGCAGTTCGTGACTGGCGTCGGCGATGAACCGCCGCATCCGGTCCTGCGACGCCACGGCGCGGGCCTCACCGTCCGCGCGCGCCAGGTAGGCGGTCTCGATGCTGGCCAGCATCATGTCCAGCGCCTCGGCCAGCCGCCCGACCTCGGTATTTCCCGGCGCATGGTCAATGCGGCGGGAGAGGTCACCGCCCGCGATCGCCACGGCCGTGGCCTCGATCTGGCGCAGCGGCGCCAGGCTGGCCCGCACCAGCGGCAGGCCGATGCCGGCGAGCAGCCCGATGGCGATGGCCGCGGCGATCGCGTCCGCCACCTCCAGGCGGGTGACCGTGCTGTTGAGGTCGCCGAGATTGGTCGCGATGACCAGATGACCTCCGCCGGACACCGGCTGCACCAGGACGCGCCAGGAGGTTCCCGAGGTGCCCGCGGCCGGAGCGGTGAACGGCGTGCCGGTATCGCTGAGCTGCGCGGCGGACAGCGGCGGTCCGTCCGGGGCGCCCAGCGGCCCGCCCGCCATGCTGACCTTCCCGTCCGCGCTGATCACCTCGACCAGGAACTGCGCGGGCAGCCCGGCGGGACGGCTGCTGTCACTTGGCTGGAGCTGCTGCTTCGTCACGATGCGGTTCGCGGCCGTCGCGAAGTCCCGCAGCTGGGAGTCTGTTCTGGACAGCAGGTAGCTGCGCAGCAGCGTGGTGCCGAGAACCGCGGTCACCAGGGAGGTCAAGACGACCAGGAGCGCGGCGGCCGCCATCACCCGGGTCCGCAGCGACGCACCCCGCACGGCCGCCCGCCACCGGCCCCTGCTCATGGGGGCGGGATCCGCAGCACGTAACCGAAACCGCGGACGGTGTGGATCAGTCTCGGCTCCCCCTGGTCGACCTTGCGCCGCAGGTAGCTGATGGACGGCTCGACCAAGTTGCCGTCCCGGTCCGGGTCGTCGTGCCCCCAGACATGGTCCAGGATCTGGCTTTTGCTGACCACCCGGCCCGCGTTCACCATCAGGAACCGCAGCAGCCGGTACTCCGTGGGCGTCAGCGCGACGACGGCGCCGTCTCGCCTGACCTCGTGCGCATCCTCGTCCAGCTCGAGGTCGGCGACCCGCAGCCGGGACCGCGGAACGTCCGGCTGAGTGCGCTTGAGCACCGCCCGGATGCGGCCGAGCAGCTCGTCCAGGCTGAACGGCTTGGTGACGTAGTCGTCCCCGCCCACGTCGAAGCCCCGGACCCGGTCAGGCACCTCGTCCCGGGCGGTCAGGAAGATCACCGGGACCTCGGACCCTCCGGACCGTATCCGGCGCAGCGCCTCGAACCCGTCGCCGTCGGGCATCATCACGTCGAGCAGGACGAGATCCGGCCGGGCGGACGCGGCGGCCCGCACCGCCTCGGCACCGCTCGCGGCCGTCACTACCTCGAACCCCGCAAGACGGAGCGACCCCGACAGCAACTCGAGGATTGTCGCCTCGTCGTCCACGACCAGCAAGCGCGCCGATTCCGTTTCGGCTTTCATAGCCTCACGGTATGACCGGTACCTGACCTGTCGCCGAACGCCCGCCGGAAGTCCGCTCCAAGGTTGTTGACGGCCTCATCTGCGGCCGACCGCCGTTAGACGCCTTCGGCCGTCGTGAACTTGGTCAGCGTGGGCGGGCCGGCCAGCACCGAGCCGAGCTCCGAGCGGCCCTCGGGGGTAGCCCGGAACCAGCTGCAGCATCCGCATCAAGCAAACTCTCAGGAAACTTTGAGGATATCGCTCTACTTCACCGTGGGCCAATCAGTCACAATTAGGTGTCGACAAGGCAACGAACTAGGTGGCAGGGCCTTACGGACCGTAAAGGGACACGCCTGGCGCCTGGGTTCCGGGCAGACCTGGCGAGGTGAGCGGATGAAGAGGATGGCGCACCGTGTGCGGAGCACCAGCCATCTCGTCCGCGTTCTCACCGTCCTCGCCGTCGCCGCCGCCTGCTCCGCTTTGCTGCTCCTGCCCGCGAACGTCGGCGCCGGGGCCGCGACCGACCGGATGGACGTTCCGGTGCGGCAAGACCTGCCGGTGCCCCAGGCCACCGGCCAGGCCTTCGACGGGACCGCCGCGGTGGGTGCCCTGTTCACCGAGAGCGACGGCAAACTGGGCTCGCACTTCTGTACGGCGAGCGTGGTGCAGAGCACCCACGGCGACCTCGCCGTCACCGCCGCGCACTGCGTGACCGGCCGCACGGGACAGATCGTGTTCGTGCCCGGCTACTCCGCGGGCAAGGAACCGTACGGCGTCTGGACGGTTACCGCCGTTTACACCGACCAGGCCTGGCAGTCCGCCGGGAACGTGGATGACGATTTCGCCTTCCTGCGGCTGGCCGGCTCAGGCAGCGAGCCGGTCGAGAAGGTGACCGGCGCCGAGAAGCTCGCCATCAACCCGCAGATCCCCGTGCTCGTCCAGGTGATCGGCTACCCGGACGGCGGCGACCAGCCCATCGCCTGCGTGAACTGGGCGAAGGAGTTCAGCGCCACGCAGCTGGTCTTCGACTGCGGCGGCTACACCGACGGGACCAGCGGCGGCCCGTTCCTGGCCGACGTCGCCGCTTCCGGCCAGGGCACGATCATCGGCGTGATCGGCGGTTACCAGCAGGGCGGCGACCTGCCTCAGGTGTCGTACGCGGCGACCTTCAGCGCGGCGACGGAGGCCCTGTTCAAGACCGCGGAGGCGGCCGGCTGACCGCCGCCGCGCCGCTCCAGCTCTCGGGTACCAGCCGTAACACACCTGATCTTGACACCTAACAGTCGGCGCTCAAGGTGAGTTCATGAGCGAGCTTGCGAGCGAATCGGTGCACCAGTGAGCGTCGAGCAGATTCAGGCACTCGTGGACGGGCTCGCCGCGCGCCTCGGGCGCGCGGTCCTCGTCGATGACCGCGAACTGCGACTGGTGGCCGCGAGCCAGGACTTCGGCGATGCCGACCCGGCCCGCGTGTGGTCGCTGCTGCACCGGAGAACCCGGCCGGAGGACGTCCGGCACGAGGAGATCACCCGGCTGCCGGGGCCGGGCTACGTGCCGGAGAATCCGGAGCTTGAGCTGTGGCAGCGGCTGTGCGTGCCGATCCGCTGCCAGGGGCTGCTGCTCGGCTTCGTCTGGATCACCGACCGGTTCGGGGAGATTCCCGCGGAGAAGGTGGCGGACACCGCGGACACCGCGGCCAAGATCGGCCTGCTGCTGCACGACCGGCTGGTCGCCGCGGACCGCGACCGCGCGCTGCACCGCGATCTCGTGGAGCGGCTGCTCAGCCGGGACGCCGCGACCAGGAACGAGGCGGCCGACGAGGCGGCCGACCGCGGCCTGCTCGACGAGGGCGGCAACGCGGCGGTGCTGCTGGTCCGCCGGACCCGGGCCGACGACGCGTCACCCGGGGAGCCGTCAGCCGGCGACCCGCGGGCCGTCGTCCTCCCCGACATCGAACGGCTCTCCCGCGACCATCCCGGTCTGCGCGCGCTGAGCGCGCGCTGGCCGCGGCGGGCGGTCGCGGTCGTCACCGGCCGGCCCGGCGAATGCCTGGACCGGTCGGTCCGCGCGCTGGCCGACGAGCTGGGCAAGGCGGGCCCCTGGCGCGTCGGCGTCGGCGGCCCGGTGCCCGGGCTGGCCGAACTGCCCGCCGCCAGGCGGCAGGCCGACATCGCCGTGACGACCCTGAGCGATACCGGCGTGGCCTGCTGGACGGAGCTGAGCGCGGACGGGTTGCTCGCGCAGTTCCCGCGCCAGCTGTGGACGGACGCACTGCTTCCCGCGGGAGTGGCCCGGCTGCTGGCCGATCCCGCCGCGGCGGCGCTGCTCCCCACCCTGAGCACGTTCCTCGACTGCGCGGGCGAGGCGCAGCGCACCGCGGCGCGGCTGCGGATCCATCGCACCACCCTGTACTACCGGCTGAGCCGGATCGAGCAGATCTCCGGGCTGAGCCTGCGGGACGGCCGCGACCGGCTGCTCGCGCACCTGGCGCTGCGCCTGCACCACCTGTACGGGACGCCGGCCCTTCCTACAGATGTCGAAGACCCGGCCCGCAATCCGCAACGTAATGCCGGATGACCAGCCAACGCGCGATTGACAGACTGACAACCAGCGCGACCCGCGGGAGGGCGTCCGGTTGAACAGTTCCTACGAGCACATCGTCCTTGGTGTCGGCGGCATCGGGAGCGCCGCGGCCTACTGGATCGCCAAGCGCGGCGGCAGCAACGTCCTGGCCCTTGAGCAGTACAAGCTCGGTCATGAGCGGGGCGCGTCCGAGGACCATTCCCGGATCATCCGGCACTCGTATCACACCGCGGATTACGCGTCGCTGACCAGAGCGGCCTTCGAGCACGTGCGCGCCCTCGAGGCCGAGACCGGCCTGGACCTGCTGCGGGTCACCGGCGGCCTGAACCTCGCGCCCAACGACAGCGGCGGCACCGCCGAGATCGGCGGCTACGCGCGCTCGCTGACCGAGCAGGGGCACGCCTACGAGGTGATGGACGGAACCGAACTGGCGGCCCGCTGGCCGCAGTGGCGGGTGGGCGCCGAGACCATCGGCCTCTACCAGGCGGACTCCGGCTTGCTCGACATCCGCCGGGCCAACTCGGCGCACATCTCCCGGGCCCGTGCGCTCGGCGTCACCATCCTCGACCAGACCCCGGCCCGGGCGATCACCGCCGCCGACAGCCATGTCGACGTACACACCGACGACGAGGTGTACCGGGCGCGGACGCTGACCATCTGCGCCGGGTCGTGGACCGACACGCTGACCGCCAGCCTGGGCCTGGATGTCCCGCTCACCCTCACCCAGGAGCAGGTCACCTTCTTCGCCGCGCCGGACCTGCGGCCCTTCGCGCCCGGCAGGTTCCCGGTCTGGATCTTCCACGGCGCGGTCTTCGGCGGCGAGGAGACGACGTTCTACGGCTTCCCGGTGTACGGGGAGGCCGGAGTGAAGCTCGGCCGGGACATGTCCGGCCGGTACGTCACCCAGGAGACCCGCTCGTTCGAGCCCAACCCCGAGCAGACCGCGGAGAACGCCGAATTCCTCGCCCGCTACCTGCCGGGCGCACTCGGTCCGGAACTGGTCAGCAAGACCTGCGTGTACGACCTCACCCCGGACCGCAACTTCGTCGTCGACACCGTTCCCGGCTGCCCGCACATCAGCCTGTGCATCGGCGCCGGGCACGCGGCGAAGTTCGCCCCGCTGCTCGGGCACATCCTCGGCGACCTGGCGATCGACGGCGCGACCGGCTACGCGATCGACTCGTTCACCCTCAGCCGGCCGGCGATCACCGACCCCGACTACCCCACGGACTTCCGCATGGTCCGCGCCGCCCAGGCGCAGGGGGCCGATCCCTGGTCGGCCAGCAGCACCCCAGCCGGCCGCGCGGCCGGTCTCCCGGACACCCCAGCACCGCCACCGTGAGGGAGCCAGTCATGACCATCGCTCCGTCGTCCGCCCCGTCCGCCGTCTTCCTGCCGACCCTCCCCGGCCGCTACTACACCGATCCCGCCGTGTTCGAACTGGAGAAACGCAACATCTTCGCCCGGCAATGGCAGTACGTGGGCCGGGCGCAGGACGTGCCGGCGCCGGGCCGTTTCATCCGGGTGACCGTCGGCGACGAGAACGTGATCGTCGTCCGCGGCCGCGATCAGCGGCTGCGCGCCTTCCTCAACGTGTGCCGGCACCGCGGCGCCACGCTCTGCGCCGCCGACAGCGGGGACGCCGGCCGGTCGATCCGCTGCTCCTACCACTCCTGGGCCTACCGGCTGGACGGCAGCCTGATGAGCGCGCCTAACTGGGACACCATGGCCACGGCGGACAAGGCCGACCTGGGGCTGCACCCGGTACACCTGGCCGAGTTCCACGGCCTGGTCTGGGTGACCCTGGCCGACGACCCCCCGTCGCTGGAGGAGCAGATCTGGGACCAGCTGGACTACCGGCTCGGCGGTGACCGGGCCAAGTTCCTCCGCTACGACCTGGCGAGCCTGGTGGCCGGCCAGCGGATCGACTATCGCGTCGCGGCCAACTGGAAGATCATCCAGGAGAACTTCCAGGAGTGCTACCACTGCTCCACCATCCATCCCGAGCTGGTGGACACGCTGCCGCAGTTCCGCGACATATCCCGCATCCCCGGATACGTCGCCGACGGGTACCACTTCGCCGCGGACAAGGCCTCCTTCTCGGTCAGCGGGCAGACGGTGCTCCCCCGGCTGCCCGGTCTGACCGAACGGGACGAGCGCCGGTACTACGGCATGGTGCTGCGGCCCAACTGCTTCCTGTCACTGCTGCCGGACCACGTCATCGTGCACCGGTTCCAGCCCGCGGGACCGGAGCTCACCACGGTGACGTGCGAGTGGCTCTTCCCGCCGGAGACGATCGCCGGCTACGACGTGGCCGACACCGTCGAGTTGTTCCACCTGGTCAACGAGCAGGACTTTGCCGCGACGGAGGCGTGCCAGCCGAACATGAAGTCGCGGGCCTACGCCAACGGCGGGGTGCTCGTGCCGCTCGAGCAGGAGATCATCGGACGCTGGTACTACCAGTGGTACCGGGACTCGATGGGGCTGAACCCCGCGGGGCCGGATTCCGCCGGGCCGGATTCCGGGGAGCGGGGTGACGCGCGGTGACCGCGTTCGCCACCCGCGCCGTGCACGCCGGGAACGACCCGGCCGCGCACAACGGATCGGTGACCACGCCGATCTACCAGGCGTCCACCTTCGTGCGGCCGCACGCGCGGCCGGTGGAGTCCGGCTGGGACTACTCGCGCATCGCGAACCCCACCAGGGCGGACCTCGAGGAGTGCCTGGCCTCGCTGGACGGCGGCGCCTCGGCGGTCGCGGTCGGCTCCGGCATGGCCGCCTGCGTGACCGTCATCCAGGCGCTGGGCCGCTCCGGCGGCCACGTGGTGATCCCGGACAACGTCTACGGCGGCACCTGGGACCTGGTGCACGACGTCTACCAGCGGTGGGGCCTGGCCTACACGGCGGTGGACATGGCCGACCTGGACGCCGTGGCCGCGGCCATCCGGCCGGAGACCGCGCTGGTGTGGGCCGAGACCCCCTCGAACCCGCTGCTGAAGATCACCGACGTCGCCGCCGTCGCCGACCTGGCGCACCGGGCGGGCGCGCTGCTCGCGGTGGACGGCACCTTCGCCTCGCCGTACCTGCAGCAGCCCATCGCGCTCGGCGCGGACCTGGTGATCCACTCCACGACCAAGTACCTGGGCGGCCACTCGGACATCACCGGCGGCGCCGTCATCGCGGCCACCAGCGAACTGGGCGCCGCGATCAGCAAGCACGTCGGCATGCTGGGCACGGGCGCGGCGCCGCAGGAGGCGTGGCTGGTGCGGCGCGGGATCAAGTCGCTGCCGGTGCGGATGCGGCAGATCTGCGCGAGCAGCCAGCGCATCGCCGAGTACCTCGCCGACCACCCGGCGGTGGCGCGGGTGCACTATCCGGGACTGCCCGACCATCCCGGCCACCTGCTGGCCGGCAAGCAGATGCGAGGGGGCTTCGGCGGCGTGATCTCCGTAGAGGTACGCGGCGGGCCCGACGCCGCGGGCCAGGTCTGCGAGCGCGCCGCGGTGTTCACCCTGGCGGTCTCGCTCGGCAGCGTGGAATCGCTCATCGAGCAGCCCGCGCGGATGACTCACTGCACCACCGCCGGCACCGCGGTGAGCGTCAGCGACTGCCTGCTGCGCCTGTCGATCGGCCTCGAAGACTGCGACGAGCTGATCGCCGACCTCGACCAGGCCCTGGCCGGCTGAGCGGCGCCTTCGTTACTTCCTGATGTCTTGTGGTGATGAACCCCATGTCCTGTGGTGGTGAACCCGCTCCGTACGCTACGGTCCCCGGCTAAGACGGTCGAAAGGAGACGAGGATTGGCGACATTCCTCTTGCGGCGGCTTGGGCTGATGCTCCTGACCCTGTGGCTGCTCAGCCTGATCGTGTTTTTCGCCGGGCAGATACTGCCCGGCGATCCCGGGCGGGCGATCCTCGGGCCGCTCGCCGCGCCCGCCGCCGTCCAGGCCCTCGACGCGCAGCTCGGGGTGAACCGCCCGCTGATCACCCGCTACCTTTCCTGGCTGGGCGGCCTGCTGCACGGCAACCTGGGGATCTCGTACTCCTACCGGACCGCCGTGGCGCCGTTCGTCGGGTCGGCGCTGTTCAACTCGCTGAAGCTCGCGGCGCTCGCCTTCGTGATCGTCGTGCCGCTCGGCATCGCCGGCGGCGTGATCGCCGCGCTGCGCGCCGGGCGGCTCACCGACCGGGTGATCTCGGTGACCGGGCTGACCCTGGCCACCGTGCCGGAATTCGTGTCCGGGATCGTGCTGCTCGTCGTCTTCAGCGTCACGTTCAAGCTGCTGCCGGTCACCGCCGCGGCCGGGCCCGGCGCGTCGGCCGGCCAGCAGCTCCGGCACCTGATCCTGCCGGCCATCCCGCTGATCTTCGTGCTGTTCGGCTACTTCGCCCGGATGGCCCGGGCGGGAACGATCGACGCGCTGGCGTCCGACTACACCCGCACCGCCGTGCTCAAGGGCCTGCCGCAACACACCGTGCTCCTGCGGCACGTGCTGCGCAACTCGCTGCTGCCGACGATCACCGTCATCGCCACGCAGACCGGCTACCTCATCGGCGGCCTGGTCGTGGTCGAGACGCTCTTCAACTACCAGGGCATCGGGGGACTCATCTACAAGGCAGCCCAGGCGAAGGACTTCCCCATGCTCGAGGCCGGGGTGCTCACCGTCGGCGTCGTCTACGCCATCGCCACACTCGCGGCCGACCTGCTGCTCATCGCGCTCAGCCCGCGGCTGCGCGCCGCGGCCATCGGCGACCGGGCCAGCAGAGCCGCGGGGGCCGCGGCGTGAGCACTCAAAGACACGGCGTGAGCAGTCAAAGGCACACCGTGAGCCCTGACAGGCACAGCGTGAGCCGCGGAGGCACCGGATGAGCGCCATCACGGAGACGACCGTCACCGCCGTGGTAACGCCGCGGGCCGCCACGGCCCGGTGGCGGCTGCTGACACGCAAGCCGACCTTCCTCGTCGGCGCGGCCATCCTGCTGTTCTGGGTGGTCTGCGCGATCGCGGGGTCTTCCATCGCGTCCTACAGCCCGCTCGCCCAGAGCCTGCTGTTCACCAACACCGCCCCGTCGGCGGCGCACTGGTTCGGCACCGACCAGCTCGGCCGGGACGTGCTCGCCCGGGTCCTCGTCGGGTCGCGGGACATCCTGATCATCACGCCGCTGGCCACCATCCTCGGCACGGTCTGCGGCACCATCCTCGGCCTGGCCATGGGCTACTTCGGCGGCATCCTCGACCTCGTGGCGAGCCGGATCGTCGAGGCCGTGCTCGCACTGCCCGCGGTCATGGTCGCCTTCCTGTTCATCGTGGCCCTCGGCCCGTCCGTAGTGACGCTCGTCGTCGTCATCGGCTTCATCTTCACGCCGCTCATCGCCCGCACCGTGCGCGCCGCCGTGCTCGCCGAACGGCACCTCGACTACCTTCCGGCGGCCCGGCTGACCGGCGCGAACGCGTGGTCGGTGATGTACGTCGAGATCCTGCCGAACGTGCTGCCCGCGGTGCTGGTCGAGTTCTCCGTGCGCCTGGGGTACGCGATCTTCACCGTCGCCACGCTGTCCTTCCTCGGCTTCGGGATCCAGCCGCCGACGCCCGACTGGGGCGGTGACATCGCCGCCAACTACGGGCTGCTGGCCGCGGGCTACTGGTGGGAGACGCTGTTCCCCGCGCTCGCCATCGCCTCGCTGGTCGTCGCGGTCAACCTGATCACCGACTCGCTGGAGCAGGTGATGTCCTCATGAGCGAGCTCGCGAGCGAATCGGTAAGCACAGTGCGCACGCGAATGCGGCCGACGAGCGCCAGCGAGGAGGTCTCATGAGCGAGCTCGCGAGCGAATCAGTAAGCACACTGAGCGAGCCAGCCGCCCTGGAGCTATCCGGTTTGTCGATCACCTACCGGACGCGCGGCGCGGACCGGCCCGCCGTCCAGGGCGTCTCGCTGCGGGTCGCCTCCGGCGAGGCGTACGGGCTCGTCGGCGAGTCGGGTTCGGGCAAGTCGACGGTCGCGCTCGCCGTGACCCGCTACCTGCCGCGCAACGGGCGGGTGGCGGACGGGTCCATCACCGTGGCCGGGCAGGATGTCCTGGACATGCGGGGGGCACGGCTGCGGGAACTACGCTCCCGTTCTGTATCCATGGTGTACCAGGAGCCCAGCCGCGCGCTCAACCCCAGCCTGCGGGTCGGGGCGCAGGTGGCCGAGGTGTTCGCGCTGGCCGGGATGGACCGGCAGGCCAGAGCCGAGGCGACCGCCGAGATGCTCGGCAAGGTGCGGATCGCCGACCCGGTCGGGGTCATGCGGCGCTACCCGCACGAGCTGTCCGGCGGCATGGCGCAGCGGGTGGTGATCGCGATGGCGCTGGCCGCCTCACCGGAACTGCTCATCCTCGACGAGCCGACGACCGCGCTCGACGCGACCGTCGAGGCCGAGGTCCTCGACCTGATCGCCGCACTGCGCGCCGAGTACGGCACGTCGGTGCTGTTCATCAGCCACAACCTCGCGGTGATCGCCAAGGTATGCGACCGGGTCGGCGTGCTGTACGCGGGCTCGATGGTCGAGGAGGGCCCCGCGGGGACCGTCTTCAAGAAGCCCGCCCACCCGTACACCGTCGGCCTGCTGCGGTCCGTCCCCCGGCGCGGCCAGCGCAAGGATCACGGCCCGCTGCCGGTCATCCCCGGGTTCCTCCCCCGCCCGGACGAGGTGGGCGACGGCTGCGTGTTCGCCTCCCGGTGCCCGCTCGTGGTCGAGGTGTGCCGGATCAGCCCGCCGCCGCCGTTCACGGTGGAGCCGGGCCGGCTGTCCCGCTGCTACCGGTGGGAAGAAGCCGAGAACGACGTCGCAACGGGAGCGGCTTCCTCTCCTCCCGCCCCCGTGTCCGCTGGCGGCGCAGTCGTCGCCGCTGACACCTTCGTTTCGGCTGACACCTCCGTTTCGGCTGACACCTCCGTTCCAGCTGCCGCCGTCGCCGACAGCGGGGCGGCACCGGCGGCCGCCGAACTGCCGGACGCCGGCGCCGCGGCCCCGCTCGTCACGCTGCGGAACGTCTCCAAGACCTTCCCCGGCGGCGTACGCGCCCTGACCGACGTCAGCCTGGACGTGGCCGCCGGCCAGACGCTCGGGATCGTCGGAGAGAGCGGGAGCGGCAAGACCACCCTGGCCCGGGTGCTGCTCGGGCTGATCCCGCCCGACCAAGGGTCGGTGGTGACTCTGGGCGGCGCGACGCTGGCGCCCTCCGCGGGGCGGCGGCCGCTGGAGCAGCTGCGGGAGCTGCAGATCGTCTTCCAGAATCCGGACTCCGCGCTGAACCGGCGGCATTCGGTGCGCCGGCTGATCAGCCAGCCGCTGGCCCGGCTGGCGGGCCTGTCCGGCGCGGCCCTGCGGGCCCGGCTGGGCCAGCTGGTCGCGCAGGTCCGGCTGGAGGAACGGCACCTGGCGCTGCGCCCGGTCCAGCTGTCCGGCGGCCTCAAGCAGCGCGTGGCGATCGCCCGGGCGTTCGGCGGCGGGCCGCGGGTGGTCGTGTGCGACGAGCCGACCTCCGCGCTGGACGTGTCCGTGCAGGCGGCCATCTTGAACCTGCTCGCGGACCTGCAGCGGCGCGAGCAGGCCACGTACCTTTTCATCTCGCACGATCTCGGCGTGGTCCGCTACCTGTCGGACCAGATCGTCGTCCTCTACCTCGGGCAGGTCATGCAGGCAGGACCGGCCGAGGCGGTCTTCGACGGACCGCACCACCCCTACACCGAGGCGCTCCTGTCCGCGGTCCCGCAGCTCGACGGCGTCGTCGCGGACCGGATCCGGCTCGACGGGGAAATTCCGTCGGCGGCGTCGCCGCCCAGCGGCTGCGTGTTCCACACTCGCTGTCCCCGGCGGCTGCCGTCCGGTGTCTGTGAGAGCACGGCGCCGCCGGTGCTCGACGCGGGCGACGGTAATTCGATTCGCTGTCACATACACCCCGATGAATTGCGACGCCTTCAGGGAGGCACGCTGTGAAACTTTCCCGGCTAAGACGCGGTCAGGGCGAGATCGCCAACCATGTCATCGACGAATTCGCGGCGGGACGGCTCTCCCGCCGCGACTTCATCCGCCGCGGCACCGTCGTCGGCATCTCCATTCCGGTGATCGACGCGATCCTCACCGCCTGCGGGTCATCGGCTACCAGCACGTCCACCTCGGCGTCCGGGTCCGCCAGCGCGACCGCGGCGGGCAAGGCGGGCGCCACCATCAACGCCGGCATCGTGGTGCCGACGGCGGAGATCAACCCGCTGACCGTCGCCGACCAGGGCGGCCTGGACATGCTCGCCCAGACCGGCGAGTACCTGACCCTGTCCGACCAGTCGCTGAACCTGCACCCTGTGCTGGCGACGTCGTGGAGTGCCAACTCCACCGCGGACGTGTGGACGTTCAAGATCCGGCAGGGAGTGAAGTTCTCCAACGGCCAGCCGCTGACCGCCGCCGACGTCGTCTACACCTACCAGCTGCAGACCAACCCGAAGTCCGGCGGCAACGCCCTGTCCGCGTTCGGCGGCGTGCTGCTGCCGTCCGGCGTCGTCAAGACCGACGACTACACGGTGGAGTTCCACCTGGAGGCGCCGAACGGCAACTTCCCGTACCTGACGTCCTCGGACAACTACAACATGATCATCCTGCCGACCGGATACAGCCCGGCGAAGTGGCAGAGCACGTTCATCGGCACCGGCCCGTTCATCCTGAAGTCGTATACCCCCAAGGTCGGCGCGTCGTTTACCGCCAACCCGTCCTACTGGGGAACGAAGGCGCTGCCCGCCGCGACCAACTTCACCTTCTACGCGACGCAGACCCCCGGCATCCTCGCGCTGACCGCGGGCAACATCGACGTGCTGGGCCAGTTCTCGGTGTCCGGCGGCGAGCAGCTGCTCGCGGGCGGCTACAACGTCATCAAGCTCCGGTCCAGCGCGCACCGCGAGCTGTCCATGCGCTGCGACCAGGCGCCGTTCACCGACCCCCGGGTCCGGCAGGCGATCGCGCTGGCGCTGGACCGCCCGGCGATCGTCACGGCGCTGTTCAAGGGCTACGCGGACCTCGGCAACGACTCGCCGTTCGCCCCCGTCTTCCCGTCCACGAATACGTCGGTGGCCCAGCGCGCGGAGAACCTCAGCCAGGCCAAGTCGCTGCTGGCGGCCGCGGGCCACAGCGCGGGCTTCTCGGCCCAGCTCATTACCGAGGATTTCCTGGAGATCCCGCAGTTCGCGCAGATCGTCGCCCAGGCCGTCGCGCCCCTCGGGGTCAAGATCAACCTCAAGGTGGAGAGCTCCACGGCCTACTACGGGAACGCGTCCTTCGGCGACTCCGACTGGCTGGACGCGGAGATGTCCCTGGTCGACTACGGGCACCGCTCGGTGCCCAACGTGTTCCTGACCGCGCCGCTGGAGACGATCAACGCCAAGACCGGCACCGGCCCCTGGAACGCGGCCCACTTCGCGAACGCGCAGTACGACAAGCTGGCCGCCCAGTACATCGCGGCGATCGACCTGACCACCCAGCGGTCGGTCGCCGCGCAGATCGAGACGCTGCTGCTCGAGCAGACGCCGATCATCTACGCGTACTTCTACAACTACCTGACCGCGACCGCCACGACCGTGTCCGGCGTCTATCCGACCGCGATCGGACATCTGTTTTTGTACAACGCGACGAAGAGCTGAGGGGAGACCACGCGGGCCCCGTTACGGCCCGGTTTTCCCTCCTGCTGGCCCGGAACTTGAGCCGGAGGCGGGCGAGCGCAGTCAGGTGGCCGCGTCTGTCCGGGCGGGGGCGGCAGCCTGCGCTCCCGCCCAGGGCCGCGATCGCCCGCCACCCGAACACCGCCGCCGGGCTGGTCCGCTGCCGATAGCGATTCGGCTGGCGGCACCGGCCCGGGCGCGGGCGATGAGCGAGGCGCTACAGTCATTTTCGGCTTTGTCGGACGGGTACCGGAAACCCTGGGGTAAGCGATGCAAACGACGCGGCGGCGACCCTCCCGGCTCAAAGCCGCCATCCTGCCGGCGATCATGGGCTTCGCGTTCCTCGCCGGCGCGGGCTTGGCCTACCGCAGCCAGGCGGCCACGGACAACGCCCTCGCTGACCACGGAATCACCACGACAGCGGTCATCAGCAGGGTGTTCCACGGACAGACGACCCTCGGCCCGACGGCGGGGGGTAACCCCACCTACACCTTGTATGCCATCACGGCGTTCACGGCAGCCGGCCGCCCGGCTCAGGCCCAGGTCACCCTCGAGGGCTGCACCGGCGTGTGCGGGGATTACCGGGACGGCCAGCAGCTGACGATCACCTACGATTCCCAGAACCCCGCCGTAGCCGTGGCCGGGCGGCCCGCCGCCCCGCCCCTGCACCTGAACTTCGCGATAGAGCTCCTCGCAGTGATCGGGCTGCTGATGCTCTTCGCCGCCCTATTTAACCTGCTGGTCGGCGTCTGAGACAGCGGCCTGAGCCTGAGGCCCCCGACGTACCGGAGCTGTGCGCTCCGTGTCCCTGGCCTATGCCGCTTGGCGATCTCGCTTGCCGTTCACTCGACCGCCTCATTACGCCTGCTCGATCCCGATCGCGGGCTCGATCCTGATCGCGGGCGAGGCCGCGAGCGCGGCGAAATGGTCGTCAAGTACCGTCAGCACCCATTGGGCCGAGGTCCGCCGGGGCGTGGTGAGGAGCTGGAGGCGCAGCCCGTCGAGCAGCACCCGCAGGCGCTCCGCCTCATCCTCGGCATCCAGGTGGGCCGGCAACTCGCCCGCCCGCACCGCATAGGCGACGCGCGCGGCGAGCGGCTCCTGGAGCCGTTGCGCGGCGCCCTCGGCCGCCTCGGCCAATTCGGGCACGACCGCCGCCTGGGCCAGGAAGGCCAGCTGGACCAGGCCCATCTCGCGCCGGTCGGCATCCAGCGGAAGCAGTTCGATGGCGGCGGTCCGCAGGTCGTTCAGCGTCATCCCCCCGGCCGTGCGCTGCGTGATCCGCTCGTCGACGCGTTCCCCTACCCGCCACAGGGCCGAGGCGACCAGCTCGTCCTTGTTCGGGAAGTAGTACCGGATCGAGCCGATCGACCAGCCCGATTCATCCGCCACATGGGCCAGCGTCGTCCCGGCAAGCCCGTTGCGCGCGATGACGCGGCAGGCGGCGTCGGCGAGCTCGCGCCGGCGAGCGGTGTGGTCTACCTCTTTCGGCATGCCCCCAATTTAGCATTGCGGTATTAGCATCATCATATTAGTATGATAGTGCTAAGAAAATATCGGCTGCGCCGACGGAGACCCACTCGCCGCGCCGCCCGGCCGACAAGCCCGTCAGCCACGTCCGCGACAGGAGCCACCATGTCTCTCGACCCCGCCGTCCCGGCCCGGAAGAACCTCACCGCCCGCCTCAGCGCCCGCTTCAGCGTGCCGCGCGGGATGATCGTCGGAGTCCTCTTCGTCCTCGCCCTGACCTGGGGGCTGTACGCGATCCAGCCCGGCGGCAGCATCCTCTCGGCCGAGGTGCAAACGGGCATCTACCTGGGCCTGCTGGTGCTCACCATCTGCAGCCGCCGGGCCAAGGTGCTGGTCATCCGCACGTTCCAGCGCTACACCCTCAACCCGCTGTTCCGGCTGCTGCTCGCGATCAGCATCAACCCGCTCGGGCTGGCGATCCTGGAGACCCGCGGGCACCGCTCCGGCAAGATCCGCCGGAACCCGGTCGGCAACGGCCGCCAGGGCGACTCGTTCTGGATCATCGCCGAGCACGGCAGCCGGGCCGGCTGGGTGCACAACATCCGGCACGACCCCCGGGTCCGGGTGCGGCTGCGCATCGGACTGCGCTACCGCTGGGTGTCCGGCATCGCCACGGTGCGTCCCGATGACGACCCGCTCGCCCGCCAGCGGCAGATCATCGCCTGGCACCCGCTGCGCGCCTACAACGCGATCAACGTCCGCGCGCTCGGCGCCGACCTGCTCACCGTGCACGTCCAGCTCCAGCTCGACCCGGCCCGGGGCGGGGACCGCACTGTGGGCGGGGACCGGACCGTGGGCGGGGACCGGACCGTGGGCGGGGACCGGACCGTGGGCGGGGACCTCGCCATGGGCGGGGACCTCGCCATGGGCGAGCGCCACGCCGTTAAGGTCCCGCTGCAGTCCTGACACAGCCGCACCGGTGTCCCCGCAGCTCGCGTCGCCCTCTCGGGTTTGTGCCATATCAGCGGTTCAGGTCATGATCACGGATACTTGTTCCTGTGATAGAGGGATAAAGTCTCCATCAGCGAAAAAGTATCCGTGATTATGGCCCTGCCGGGAACGAACGGCGCTTACCAGAGACACCCTGTGTTCAGGGGACGGTCGGGAGTTGCGGGAGGGACGCCATCGTCGTCCCCGCGGGCATGGGCCGACGATGAGCGACTGCACCTCGTCCCCGGCGGCCACGGTGACGAAGGACGCCTGCGGGGGAACCTCCCCGGGAAGCGTCACCGTGCGCTGGCCGGCCGGAAGCCACGCGTCGAGGAGCACCAGGGAGGTGCTGCGGGGCTCGGGCGGGGTGAAGGACGTGGCCCACCACGCGATCACCTGCACGTCCGCGGGCCGGTCCAGGTGCAGGTCCACGGTGCGCGTCCGGGGGTCGTACGCGACGGCCAGCCCGGTTTGTGCATCGGCAGCCCCGGTGCGGGCGGCCCGGACCTGAGCGACGATGACGCCCGCTATCCCGGCCAGCCCCTGGACGAAGGTCATGGCGGGATTACGGTCGGAGATCGGCGACGGGCTGCGCAGCTACCACTACCGCCTGCTGGCCGCCCTCGACGAGTGGGGCCCGGCCAGTCAGGCCGCGCTCGGCCGCGGTACCGGGATCGACCGCAGCGATGTCACCGCGGCACTAGTGGACCTGGAAGAACGCGGCCTGGTGCGGCGCGACGTCAACCAGGCCGACCGCCGGCGCAACGTCGTCTCGATCACCGCCGCCGGGGCCAGGCACCTCGAGGCGCTCGACAAGATCGTCGACGAGGTCCAGGAGCGTTTGCTCGCGCCGCTGTCGGAAGGTGAACGGCGGCAGTTCATCACGCTGACGCGCCGGATCGCGAGCGGCGGCTGAACGCATCCGGGCGGCCGCCGGGACCGGCCGGAGCAAAGACACTACCGCAGCGGAGCGGGCAGGTAGCGGGCGCCCGGCCCGTCGGACCGGGCGATGTCGGCGGGGTTGGACATCGCGCACCGCTGCAGGGACAGGCAGCCGCAGCCGATGCAGGAGTCCAG